>Ga0209603_1000525_pt1 | contig 46474 bp, 40 predicted proteins | sample COGITO_mtgs_1206_FD_184812 | JGI IMG/M metagenome (GOLD analysis project Ga0209603, IMG submission 184812) | Pelagic marine microbial communities from North Sea - COGITO_mtgs_120607 (SPAdes) (version 2) | ecosystem: Environmental > Aquatic > Marine > Epipelagic ...
AAACCAACTGATAATGTTAACATTATCTTTGATGAGATAATTAAACATATTCCTACTATAGAAATTCCAGAAGGAAATACTCAACTTCAAATTACATCTTTAGATTATTCTGCTTTCGTAGGTAGAATTGCAATTGGAAGACTAGTTAGAGGAACTTTAAAAGTTAATCAAAATATCTCTTTGGTAAAAAGAGATGGTTCAATCGCTAAGGCGAAAATAAAAGAACTAATGGTTTTTGAAGGACTAGGGAAAAGACCTGTTCAAGAAGTTGAGGCTGGAGATATTTGTGCAATTACAGGAATTGAAGGGTTTGAAATTGGAGATACAATCGCCGATAGTGAAGAGCCAGAAGCATTACCTGCAATCACAATTGATGAGCCAACAATGAGTATGTTGTTTACAATTAACAACTCTCCATTTTTTGGTAAAGAAGGTAAGTTTGTTACTTCTCGCCATATCAAGGATCGTTTAGCGAAAGAATTAGAGAAAAACTTAGCGATGAAAGTTGCCGATACTGATTCTGGAGATAAGTGGATGGTTTCTGGTAGGGGGATTATGCATTTAGCTGTGTTAATTGAAGAAATGAGACGTGAAGGTTTCGAGCTTCAAGTTGGTCAGCCACAAGTTTTAGTTAAAACTATTGATGGTAAAAAATGTGAGCCAATCGAAGAATTAACTGTTGATGTTCCAGACGAAACTTCAGGTAAGGTTATCGAAATGATTACTAAGAACAAAGGAGAATTAAAATCAATGACTCCAATAGGTACTAGAGTTAAAATTGAATTTGATGTTCCTTCAAGAGGGTTAATCGGTATGAGAGGTTCTATGCTTACTGCTACATCTGGAGAAGCTATTATGGCGCACCGTTTTGTAAGATACGAACCATGGAAAGGAGATATTCCTCAACGTCAAAATGGTTCGTTAATAAGTATGGAACTTGGTGCTTCAGTTCCTTTCTCTATTAATAAACTGCAAGAAAGAGGTAAGTTTTTTATCGATCCAAATGAAGCAATTTATGAAGGTCAGGTAATTGGGGAAAATAGCCGTGAGGGTGATTTAACAGTTAATGTTACTAAAGCTAAGAAGCAATCTAACGTTCGTTCGTCAGGTACTGATGATGCTGTTAAAATTGTACCAGCAATTAAAAGAACTCTTGAAGAGTACCTAGAATATATTCAAAGCGATGAATATGTCGAAGTAACTCCAGTTCAAATTCGAATAAGAAAAATATTCTTGAACGAAGGTGAAAGAAAAAGAAATAAGTAATATTTTTTATTTCAAATAACATTAGGGAAGCTTTTTGGCTTCCCTTTTTTTGTCCGATTTTTCTATTTAAAAAGGGTAACCACCTTTATTGCTTAATTATTTTATTTGCTACAACAAGCAGATAATACGGACTAATTACACAGCGTAATTGTTTACTCATCTTTTGAAAAAATTGTAGAGATTAGAGATGATTTACTTTGCGACAAGAAAATGTCTTATCGAGCGGCAAAAAAGACTTTAAGTTGAAAATTAATTTAGGGCTTTGCATAAAATTATAAGTTTTGTCCGGTTTCGTTCTATAATATAAGTCTCAATTTTAGTGTATTACAATAGATTATTGAAGAAGTATAGCTTGTTGTAATAAATAGAAACTGAACACTATTTATATAATTTATGCGTTTAACTTTACATCTTTAATTTCTCCTTTTAATAGGGGTTGATTATCTTAGCAGACATTTTGACTAAAAAACTCACATACCTTATAATAATAGGATTCATTGTTTGGGGTTGCACCACAGAGAAGAATGCTTTTTTAAACAAGAATTATCATTCTTTAACTGTTAAGTATAACGGGTTTTTTAATGGTAATGAAGCCTATAAATTGGCTAAGAAGAATATTTCTGATAATCACGAGGACGACTTTGATGAAATTTTGGATGTATTTCAATTTGGAGATGAGATTGCTAATAAATCTGAATACCCGAACCTTAATAGAGCTATTATTAAAGCTGCGAAAATGGTTGATAACCACTCTATGAAGTTTAAGATTAAAGGTGAAGAAGTTGAAGTGAATTCAATGATAGACGATTCATATTTATTAGTTGGAAAAGCTCGTTTTTTAAAATTTGATTTAATTTCTGCTTCAGAAACCTTTCTGTATATCAAAAAAACGTTTAAAGAAGGTATTGAAAGACATAGAGCCTCTTTGTGGTTAGCTTTAACATATATCTATCAGGAGAATTATGTTGATGCTGAAACTTTAATAAAAGCGATTAAGGAAGATAAAGAGTTTCCTGAAAAGTTTGGAGATGAGTTAGTTTTATATGAAGCAATAGCTTTTAAAAGAAGTGGTCAACCTGAAAAAGCGATTACAGCTTTGGAGCAAGCGACTTCCTTAATCAAGAAAAGAAAATTGAAGAGGAGAATTCAATTTATTTTGGCTCAGATGTACCAGAGGAAAGGAGATCTTAAAAAAGCATCTGATTTATACGAGTTGATTGGTAAGAAAGCAACAAATTATGACCTCCAGTTTAATGCAAAAATTAATCTTGCAGTAACTCATGATGGAAATGGGAATGAGGTGATTTCTCTTTTAAGAAAAATGCTAAAGGACGAAAAGAATAAAGAGTACAAAGACCAAATTTATTACGCCTTGGCAAAAGTATATGAGAGAAAAGGGGACGAAGTTAATACGATATCTAACTATAAAAAGTCAGCTGCATCTAGCTTGAAGAATCAGAAACAAAAAGGAAAAGCTTATTTAGCTTTGGGTGATTACTATTTTGAACAACCAGATTATTTATCGGCTTCTAATTATTATGATTCTTGCTTAATAGCTTTGCCAAAAACACATTCTAGTTATACCGAAATATATGAGAAGAACTTAAGTTTAGAAGAACTTGTTAAACATATTAAGGTTGTTAAAAATCAAGATAGTTTATTGAAGATTGCTAACATGAGTAACGAGGAAAGAGTTGATTTTATTAACGCTAAAATAGAATCGGCAAAAGTTGATGCTGATGAAAAAGCAGGTTTGCTTGAAGCTCAAAAAGAAGAAGCTCTTGCCAATATTGCAATTCTAGGAAGTAATGGACCGAATTGGATTTTTGATAACCCATCGTTATTAATTGCTGGTTTAGCTGATTTTAAAGGTTTATGGGGTGACCGTAAGTTAGAAGACAACTGGAGAAGAAGTGATAAAACATCATTAACTTTCGAGGCTTTGGAGGAGGAAATCACAACATACGAGAATATACCAGAAAACCAAACAGTTGATTTTTATTTAAAAGACCTTCCTTTGGACGTTGATCAGAAAGCAATAGCAAATGATAAAATTCAAAGATCTTATTATCAATTGGGAATCTTGTATCGTGATAATTTCTCCGATTTAGAGCAGTCAAATTTTTATTTCAATAAGCTTGTAAACCGCTATCCTAAAAATTTAAAAGAGGCAATTTCTTTGTATCAATTATATCGTAATTACGATAAATTAAAACTTTATGATAGGCGTGAAATAGTTAAGAATAAAATCCTCTCAGATCATGCTGGATCTGAATATGCAAAGCTTTTGTTAAACCCAGGAATGTTAGCTGAGCAAGAAAAAAATGACCAAGCTAATGAATTGAAATATGGGCAATTATTTGCGCTGTATAAATCCGAAAAATATGAAATGGTTATTAATGAGGTTAGATTGTATAAACCAAATTTAACTGGTGGAGAGCTAGCTGGGCGCTTTGATTTGTTGGAAGCGTTTGCTCTAGGTAATGTTTTTGGAAAAGACAGTTTAGAGTCGAACTTAAAAAAGGCTTACCAAAAAAATAACGGAACTGAAGTTGCTGTAGAAATAGATTTAATTTTGGTTGGATTACGAAGAGAGCATCAAAAGAAAGTTAAATCTAAGATGGATTCCTTATCGAAAGAAAAGCAATTCAAGTCTTCAAAATCAGAATCTCATTATTTTGTTTTAATATTTAATAATAAAATAAATAAGGAGTCAGATTTGTTAAATGGATTGTCTGACTTCAACACTAACTTCTTTAAAAACAAGGCTTTAAAGGTAAAGGCTTTAGCATGGGACGAAGACGAGAGTGTTTTGGTCGTAAAGCCATTTAAAACTGAAAAAGAATTTTCGAAGTATTACCTTACTGTAAAAGATGAGTTCTTAAAAGGGAAGAAAGAAACCGGAGATTTGTTTTTTACAATATCTAAAACCAATTACACTAAACTTTTTAAGCATAAGGATGTTGTTGGTTATGTTGACTTCTTTAAAAGAAACTATACCAATTAACTTAGTTAACAAATGTCTAGTCTTTTATTTTGTTTAAAGGAGCTGATAAGTTTTTGTATCCTGTTAAATCAAGTTTAATTGAGCCAATCATTAAATCAGTTTTTAATCGAACGGGAACCTTGCTTGCGTCATCACTAATCCACAAAGTCATATCTTCTTCATCTTTGAAAACTCTTCCTTTCTCTAACATAGGTCGGAATTTTAAACAGTTAAACTCTCCTAATTTTACCTTAATCTTTTCTCTTCCAAGAAATTTGATTTTTAAGGGATACATTTCACGGTCGAAAAAAGTATTAATTACGAATTCTTGCCCAAGAATTGCATTTTGTAAATCTAAAGTTCTACTGTAATAAAAAGCAGAAAGTAAATCTTGAGTATTGGGTTTAACTTTGTAAGAACTTGTATCTTTTTGAGCAACTGTAGCTTTGTTATTGTAGTGGTCGAATTCAATCCCTCTATCTAATTTATAGCCGCCTTCGCGGACATGTCTGATGAATTTCCAAGGAAGTATAGCTTTTTCATCTATAAACGTCTCATATCGATCCTCTACCTTAAAGAACCATCTGAATGTACCTAACGATTTACCTTTACCAATTACATGCATGGTTTTTCTACCATTTACTATTTCTGATTTATTAGCAACTTCTAACGTTACTTTTGCAGCATCAAAAAAACCATAAGAGGCATCGTATTCTAGTAATTCACCTTTTTTAAATGAATTTTGCTTAACTATTCTAAGTGTATCTCGTTCCTTTTGACTGCTATCGTTATTAGGTGTGAAAGCATATAAACCTGTAATTATTATTCCAAATGTTAATATAAATCCTATTCTCATATTACTTAATTTAATCTAGGGTTACCAAAGACTATTCCAATTTATTGTACGCACTTGATTGTACGAAGGTTTAACTCAATAGCTTTTATTAATAACGTTATTGTTTAATTCTCCTCAGTTTAATGTAGATTTGAACAAAATTAATCCATTGAAAGCAAGATTTAAAGACCAAATAAATTTAGCATCAAAGCTTACATTTTCTAAGGTGATAAACTCTTGGAAGTTACTGGCTAGTTATTATTTTTCTAAGCTTTTAAAAAAGCCCGTTCAATGGGGTTTTCCTGCGAGTATTTCATTTGAACCAACAACTTCATGCAATTTGAGGTGTCCTGAGTGCCCAAGTGGATTACGTGCTTTTACTAGGCCAAGAGGTATGTTGGAAAATAAATTTTTTGAAAAGACGATTGTACAGTTAAAAAATGAATTACATTACCTGACTTTTTATTTTCAAGGTGAGCCTTATTTAAATCCTGCATTTTTGGATATGGTTAAGTTTGCTCATAAAAATAAAATTTATTCAGCAACTTCAACAAATGGACACTACTTAAATGAAGAGATCGCACAAAAAACCATTGATTCAGGATTAGATCGATTAATCATTTCTATTGATGGAACCACACAAGAGACATACGAGTCTTACCGAGTAGGAGGTAAATTAGAGAAGGCTTTGGAAGGAGCCAGAAACGTGATTAAAGCAAAGAAAGAAAATAATACATCTAAGCCCTTTGTTATTTTCCAATTTTTAGTAGTTAGTCACAACGAACATCAAATAGATGATGTTTTAAGGTTAGGTAAAGAAATCGGAGTAGATGAGGTTCGTTTAAAAACAGCTCAGGTTTATGATTACGAAAACGGCAATGAACTAATTCCATCTATTGATAAATATTCACGATATTATCAAAAGAAGGATGGAACGTGGGGCGTGAAAAATAAGATGATTAATTCTTGCTGGAGAATGTGGCAAGGTTGTGTTATTACTTGGGATGGTGGAATTGTACCTTGTTGTTTCGATAAAGACGCTACTCATCAACTAGGACAATTAGCTGAATCTGATTTTAAATCTATTTGGAAAGGTCAAAAATATCAAGGTTTCAGGCAATCGATTTTAAAATCGAGATCTGAAATTGAAATTTGTAAAAATTGCACAGAAGGAACTAAAGTTTGGGGTGAGAAGAGTTCTACCTAATTGAGCCAATACTGCGTTTAACGATTATTTAGCTTATCTAGTTAGGTACAGAATGAGTTTTCGTACTAAATTTTTGAAAAGAATATAACGTGACTTTCATTTATAAATTATGGATTGGTTGGTGGTGAGGAAGAGTCAGAATTTCTGATTTAAAAAGAACCCAGATTAAATTTATGCTTTCATTTTAAATCAAGTCGATTAGACCTAATTCACCGGTAGATTTTGGTGTTTTATAATTTTTTATTCCTAGCGATTCAAGTTGTTTACCTGTAGAGGGGCCCATAGAAATAACATTTTGATGTTTTTCTAGCTGATACTTTTTAAAATATGCTCTAGCATTTGATGGGCTCGTAAATATTAAAATATCGGCTTTTGGATTAGAAAACTCGCTTTTCTCTTTTGTTTCGTAAACAATTAAATCCGTTACTTTTGATTGGTCTATGAAAAACTGTTGGATAGTTCTTTTGGATATATTTGAAACAGGAAAAACACAAGTTCCTTCATTTACTTTTTTTACAAACTTTAATCCAACATCTTTAATATTAACGGAATCTCCAATGAAATTAATTTTATTGGTATGTGTAGCAAGTTCTTTGTGTGTGCCACGCCCAATACAAGCAACCTTGCAATTCTCAATCTTTAATCCTTGTTTAAAAAAGAATTTAACAGAGTTTTTACTGGTAAAAAAGATCCAATCAGCTTGGGGAACATTACTTACATTTATAGATTTGAATGAAATTAATGAGTTTGTGATTAACGTCAATGCAGTAGGGATAAATGCAGACTTAAATAAACTGTTTTTATCTAAATTCTTTGAAATGAAAACTCTTTTAGGTTCTACTTTTTTTTTAACTCTGTAATAATAGAATCAGCTGCACCTTCTTCTTTTTCAAACGTTGATTGAAGGCGCTTTAGCGAACCATCTTCCTGTCCTAAAGCAGTCCACACTTCAAATTTACCATCGATTTTTTCGGCATAAACTCCCAGAGGTAATTGGCAACCACCATTTAGTTTATTTAAAACTCCTCTTTCGATATTTATTAATGATTTGACATCAGGATTGTTCATTTTTGAAACAACAGCTCTTGTTTTTTCATCATTTAATCTGATTTGTAATCCGAGCACACCTTGAGCAGGAGCAGGAATAAATTCTTGCGGTTTTAACACTTCAACATGAAAATCAGATAAGTCAATTTCTAATCTCGAAACCCCAGCTTTAGCTAAAATGATTGCGTCATAGTTTCTTTGGCGTAATTTATCAATTCGTGTTGGAACATTCCCTCTTAAATCCTTAATTTTTGCGTCTGGGCGGAAAGCGGTTAAAAGAGCTTTTCGTCTTGCCGATGATGTACCAACTATAGCACCTTCTTTTAGTCCTAGATTTTTAGAGGCATCATATGCATCTTTTTGAATTAAAAGAATATCTGCAGGGTTTGCTCTATCAGAAACCGCAACAACTTCAAGACCCTCAGGCTGATTTGTTTCTAAGTCTTTGTGTGAATGAACAGCTAAGTCTACAGCATCACTTAATAAAGCATCTTCTATTTCTTTAGTGAAAAATCCTTTACCTTCTAATTTATCGAAACTTAAGTGTTGGATTTTATCTCCTTGAGTTTTTATGATGTTAATTTCAACATTACAGCCCAATTTTTGTAGTTCACTTTTTACAAAATTAGCTTGCCATAAAGCCAAATCACTCCCTCTGGTTCCAATCTTAATTAAAGTCATAGTGCTAAAATAATTTAAACAGATTAAATTATTGTGATGAATATCATTTAAACCTCAAAAAAAAAGAAAGAACAACTTTAAATCCTTGAAAATTGCCATTTTGGAATACTAATTGTTTTTATCTTAGCAATTCAAATTTATTGAAAGATGGATAAGGTGTTAAAAAAAGGAATGTTTTTGTTATTGTTAATCGGAGGATTTTCATTTATATCTAGTTCCGATACTAATAACTTAAAAGTTAAGAAATCAATTACTGAAATAAGTGAGCATTTGTATAAGGTTTCGATTCAGATTACAAATGGAAATATGATAAATGGTTTAGCAAAATACGAAGCTAAATTACCATTGTCGGCTGACTTTGTTGAAGAAATCACGAAAGATGATGCAATTAATTTTAAACTTGATGGCAGAAAAATTAAGTTAATTTGGATGCATATTCAAAAAAACAGAACATACAATATGATTTTCACGATAAAGTCTAAATTACCGATTGAAAGGTTGAAAATGAACGGAAAAATGTTCGGTCATCATAAAGGTTTGAAATTTAGTTATGATGACACTGAAGCTCTTATCATATATTAGTTTTCAGCGATAATTATAAGTTTTTGTTTAAGCATTTCCTCTGTAGAGTACGAAATACCACCAAGTCCATCACCGCTTAATCCCTGTCCGCCAAAAGGCATCCAATCTACTCTAAACGCTGGGTGGGAATTAATTAAAACAGCAGATCCGTTTAAATCTTGAGTATATTTTAATGCTTTATTTAAACTTTCGGTAAATACAGCTGATTGAAAACAATAGCGTGAATTATTAGCTCTTTTTATTGCTTCTTCATCAGAACTGAAACTATATATACAGATAACTGGTCCAAAAATTTCTTCTTTGGTAACTTTACTTTTTTCTAATGGGTTTAGTAGGATAGTAGGTTCATAGCAATTGTTTTGAAGTTTATTTCCGCCAGCAATTAAAGTGGCTCCTTCATCAATTGCATCTTGAACCCATTTATTAATACGATTGAGGGATGTGTCTGAAATTAACGGACCAATCTCGGTCTCCACAGATAATGGATTTCCTAATTTTTGAGTTTGTGCTAAACGGTTAATTTGCGCTACAAAGGAATCACAAATGGTATCGTGAACATATATCCTTTGTGCTGATACACAAACCTGTCCTGCATGATAAAATCCAGCTTTGGCAATTTGTGGAATTGCTAATTTTAAATTAGCATCTGCCCTTACGATAGTAGGAGCGTTTCCTCCATGTTCAAGAGCAATTTTAACTCCTGGTGCTATTTTAGCTTTGATATTCCAACCAATTTTTGAAGAACCAATAAAGGAAATATATCCTAATAATGGGCTCTGTGCTAATTTAGCCGTAGTTTCATTTTCGCAAACTAAATAAGTACACCATTCTCTGGGTAGTCCAGAGTCATAAATAAGTTCAATTATTTTTTTACTTACCAAAGGAGTTGTTAATGCAGGTTTATAAATAACTGGACATCCTGCTGCTATTGCAGGAACTATTTGGTGAATGGCTAAATTAATTGGGTGATTAAAAGCGCTTATTGATAGTACAACTCCAATTGGTGACTTAATTGTATAAGCTAGTTTATTTGTACTCGCAGCATTAAGATTCATGGGTACTTGTTCTCCAATGATCGACCGAACTGCTTGAACACCAAGTTTGATGCCTTCAAGAGCACGATTGAATTCTACTTCAGTATCATTGAGAGGTTTAGCTCCTTCAAGAACTGCTAATTGAATTAAAGCTTCTTTGGCTTCGTAGAATTTTTCGTAGAATTTTTCAAGGATAGAGATTCTTTTTTCTTTACTTAAGCCTTTAGGATGTTTTTGATATAGGGTGTTTGCTTCCTCTAACTTAGCGAAAGCGACTTCATTAGAACTTAGTTCTAAAGTTTGAATACTATCTGATGAATATGGATTTAAGACTTCAATACTTGCCATTTTTTAAAAGTACGAACATCTATTAATACTTACGAGAATAGATCTCGGAAAACTTCTTCTATTTTTTTTGCTTTATAAATACCCAACCCTTTAAATTCTTTTAAAGCACTAAAATCATTGTATTCAGAAACATAAATTTTTTCAAAACCTAGTTTTTTGGCTTCAGTGATTCTTTGACCTATTTTTTGAACGGGTCTAACTTCTCCAGATAGTCCAACTTCACCTGCAAAACAGACTTTACTTGATATCGGAAGATCCTCTCTACTTGAAACAATAGCGGCTAAAATTGCTAAATCAGAAGCTGGATCTTCAACTTTGATACCACCAGTGATGTTTAGAAAGACATCTTCTAGTCCTACCTTAAACCCACATTTTTTCTCTAATACAGCTAAAAGCATATTTAGCCTTCGTAAATCAAAACCTGTTGCTGAGCGCTGTGGCGTTCCATAGGCAGCTCTAGAAACTAAGGCTTGAGTTTCGATCATTAATGGGCGAACACCTTCCAGGTTCGCTGTAATAGCAATCCCACTTAAATCTTCTTCACGTGCTGATATTAATATTTTTGAGGGGTCAACAACAGGTTTTAAACCTGATTCTAACATTTCATAAATACCTAATTCATTTGTTGAACCGAATCTATTTTTAATACTTCGAACAATTCTGTAAAAATGGTTTCGATCACCTTCAAACTGAAGCACAGTGTCAACCATGTGCTCTAAAACTTTAGGACCTGCAAGACTTCCTTCTTTGTTAATGTGTCCGATAATAAAAGTGGGAAGTCCCATGCTTTTTGCAAATGCTAAAATTTCATAAGTACACTCTCTTATTTGAGAGACTGTTCCTGGAGCTGAATCTAATTTATCTGAGTGTAATGTTTGAATGGAATCGATTATTAAAATATCAGGTTGTAAATTTTCTGATGCATTTTTAATAATGGTAGTATCTGTTTCTGTGAGAATAAAAATGTTATCGGATGTTTCTGGCTGAACCCGATCAGCTCTTGTTTTAATTTGTTCATCACTTTCTTCACCAGAGACGTATAGAACTTTAAATTGAGGGTTTTGCAATGCAACTTGAAGCATTAAAGTAGATTTTCCAATTCCTGGCTCTCCTCCAAATAATATTAAAGAGCCTGGAATTGCACCTCCTCCAAGAACTCTGTTTAGTTCTACGTCTGTAAAAACTAATCGTTTTTGCGTTAAAGGTTCAACATCTTTAAGTGATTTTGCTTTCTTAGCGGTTCGAGAAATTCCAGCAGAAACAGGTTTTGAATTGGGATTAGATATTATTTCTTCAACGAAAGAATTCCATGCACTACATTGAGGACATTTGCCTAACCACTTAGCAGATTGATTTCCACAATTTTGGCAAACGAAGGTACTTTTTTTCTTAGTCAATTATTCGGTTGTTTCTTCGTTTTCAGAACCTTGCTTTGTAAATTCATACCATTGAGTACCAGAACTAGTTTCTCTACGAAGTGTCATATATTCTTCAGTTAATCCTTGGATATCCCAATCACCATTAAAAACAGATCCTCTACAAGGAGCTTCTTTTAAAGCCATAGTTAAAACTCCATTTTTAAGAATGTAAGCACCGAAAGAACAAGTATCTAAATCTCCTGTTGCTGCTTCATTTTCATTACCATCAGTTGCCATTACGTAAACTTTGGAGGAATTAAAATACCATTTATATTCAAGTTCTTGCACAGGCTTAGAAATTAAATTCCATTCACCAAGCAAATACTCTTGATTTTGCTTTCTGCAAGAGTTAAAGATTAAAGTTAATGCTATTAATGGAAGAAATATTTTAAATGAATTTTTCATGCTGATTTGATTACACTGTGAATATACAAACTTTTAATTTTTACTCAAACTTTGAATCTTAGTTACAATAGTCGTGGATGAATATCCGTTAAGAAAAGGAATAACTTTTACTAAACCTCCTTTTGCTTCAACTTCAGGTGCACCAATAATTGTTTTAATTGTGTAGTCACCTCCTTTTACTAAGATATTAGGTGTTAAACTGGCTATAACATTTAATGGGGTATCTTCTTCAAAAACGACAACTAAGTCAATAAACTCAAATGCAGCAAGCATCATAGCCCTTGATTCAGTGCTATTTATTGGTCTTGTTGGACCTTTTAAACGACTTACTGAAGCTGATGAGTTTAAACCCAAAATTAGCTTATCTCCTAGGTCTTTTGATTTTGATAAATAATCAAGATGCCCTAAGTGTAATAAATCAAAACATCCATTTGTAAAAACTGTTTTGATTCCTTTTTGTTTCCAAGCTTCAACAACTTCTGTTGCTTCGGGAAGAGAAACGATTTTGGATTTTATTTGATTAAAAGTTGTCAATTATTTTAGTTTATTAGTAGACGTATCTGGAAACACAATGGTTGGCTTAAAAAGTTTAGCTTTTTCAAAATCGAGTTGAGCGTAGGATATTATAATAACAATATCATCTACAGCAACGCGTCTTGCTGCAGGCCCATTTAAACAAATACTCCCTGATCCTCTTTCCCCCTTAATTATGTAAGTTTCGAGGCGTTCACCATTATTGATATTTACAATTTGCACTTTTTCACCCTCAATCATATTTGCAGCGTCCATTAAATTTTCATCAATGGTTATGCTTCCGATATAATTTAAGTCTGCTTGTGTAACAGTTACTCTGTGAATTTTCGATTTTAGTACTTCAACTAACATGGTGCAAAATTACAACTAATTGTTAAAAGAGATACAACTACAAATTGGATTATTTAATCAAAATGAACTTTTTACTGTGCCATTTATCCTTATTTTGATCATAGTAGCGTATTAAATATAATCCAGTTGGATAATTGCTAAGATTATATTTCCAAAAAGTATTGGAATTTCCGCTAAGCATTGCAATACTTTTTCCTGATAAATCGGAAATGTATAATTCATTTATTGGTAAATCAGATTTTATGTTTAAAATCCCCTTTGTTGGATTGGGGTATAAGTAAATATTTATACCAATTTGACCTTTAGCTTCAATTGCAGAATCAATTATAGCAGTATTCTTATAAAAAGTCTTATTACATTCGGAAACTTTAGTATACTGAGTAATGAGCCTAACTATTAAATCATTTAGCTTCTCAACTTGATAATCATCAGTAGTAGGTTTGAGGTGAGCGTTACCAATTCCACTATCATCCGTTAAAAATGTATAGGTTCCATTTGTAGCTAAGGCAATGCTTCTCATCAGGTACTCTGTACTCTTATTAATACCACTTCCTACAATTGGAATGATTCTAATGCCTTTTTTTGACGCTAGTTTTACTGCTTTTTCAATCTTATCTAATTCTGATTGATTTTGATGTGGTGGAGCATCAAGAATTAAAAACGCAATTTTTGCTCTTGTTTCATTCCGCCAATTCAAAAACTCACTTGTCACCCATAAAGCCTCATCTACAGCTTCCGGTCCATCACCTCCTCCTGCTGCAAATTGATTTTTTATAAATTCAGAGGTTTTACTGACATCACTTGTCATTGGACTCATTTTCGTTAAATACGCATCGGTATGATCTCTGTAAAAAACGCTTCCAGTTTGAATATTAAGAGTTTTGTTTTGATTTTTTATTCGATCGATTACGTCTAATAATTCTGATTGTAAGTATTTAATTTCATCTCCCATCGATCCTGTTGCATCAACAATAAAGGCTATATCTACATTCTTTGAAGAAGTACAATTTGCTGAGATTGTAGCGAAGTTAATTCCTTTTGAAAATAGTAAAGGTTTTTTGATCCAGTGATCAACCTCATTTTTAGAAATAAGAATTTGATAATTAGTTTTAGTCTTATTTTTAAATAGATCTGCCCACAATTCCCCCTTTCCTGTGTTATCCGTTCTTGATTCAAATATTATTTCATCTCCATTGTATAATTTAATACTTGCGTTAATTACTGGATAGTTTTCGTGGTTTTTAACTTGAACACAAAATCGATAATGAGGATAAATATTCCAGGTTTTATAATGGCTTTCTAAATCAGTAGATTCAATATCTGTCCATAATTCCCATTTAGAAAAATCATTTAATTCACCAGCTGTGAGTGTGCTGGCAGATATTTCTTCAGTAATCCTTGTTTTGGATCTTTTAGTAGCGGAATAATCTTGAATTTTACCTGCTTCTTTCATATCCGAAGCTGATAAAAATTCAGACGCCATTATTTCAAAATCGTCAGAAGATTCAGAACGGATAAATTTTTCTTTTTTACGAAAATCACTTTTTGACTTTTTGAATATGTGTTCAGTAGTTCGTTTTGGAGATGATTTTTTTTGCTCCTTATTAACGTTTAGATTATGAAGGACTATTTGAAGGTTATTGGTTTTAAAAGGTGAAATTTTAAACTGAAAAGTATCTTTGAACATTTTTTTGTCGAAGTATAAAGTATATAAACCAGATTCGAAATCCATTTGAAAAAATCCATTAACATCTGTTTCAAAGTTTAATTGATAGCTACTTGGTGTCTTGATTTTTATTTTTCCATGTTCAACAGCAACATTATCTTCAGATTTAAAGGAAACAGATAGCGTGCCTTTTTGAGCAAATGTGGCAACAAAAAAGAATAGAAGAAAAAAGAAATTAATAAGAACTTTCATAACACGATTTTCTTTTTAGATGCTAGAATAAAAGACATTCCATAAATAAAATCGAAAAAAGTTTTAGGCATAAAAAAAGGAACTCTTAAAAGAGTTCCTTAGAGGTCGCGGACGGAATCGAACCGCCGTAGCAGGTTTTGCAGACCTGTGCCTAAGCCGCTCGGCCACGCGACCATTTCGTCGATCGAAGGCTAAGATAGTACAATTCCTGAATAGCTTCCAAATTTGTTTAATTATTTCTGATTAAAAAATCAATTGTATAGAGAATATCTGACAGTAATGACGCTGTTTTGTTAAATCGTTAGTTTATTTAAAGCGACACCTAAAATTTAAACTTTTCATAGATTGAATGAAAAAAATTAGCTGGGTAATTAAAAATATTTTGGCATTAGAGGTGGCAATTTCATTGTTAATTTGTTATTTATCGGTGATTTTAACTTATTTAATTTTTGAAAATAATTTGGCTGATTTGTTAACTTATTAGTCAAAATAACAACTAAAAAATCTACATATCCCAAATAATCAGGATCTAATTTTCTTGTTATACAAACTTACAGTTTGCATTTTTTTTACGATAGATGCTAAATGAAGTTTTTTCCAGTTCTCGATTAAATAAAAAGGTTTAATTAAGTCTTTTTTAGCAGTTTCGTATTCTAATTTTTATAAGTTCAAAAAAATAATTCGAAATCGATCTTCCAACAGTTATTTTTTTGTTTTTAGGCTTCAGGCAAACTAAATTCATTTAACATTTATTTTATGTGTCTCTTTTTTGACATTTCGAAATAAGGATGCAGAGTTATTTGCACGCAAATGCTTATTTTTGCTTAGAATAAATCTAAATAAGGGTATGATTCCAAGTAAAGTTCAGGTATTAGAAGCTTTAAGTTCAGTTCAGGAGCCTGATTTAAAAAAGAGTATTGTAGAGTTAGATCTAATTGGAGACTTTGTTTTTTCGGAAAATATGGTTGCTTTCTCAGTGAAAGTTCATAATCCCGCAATGCACAACAGGAAAAAAATGGAAGAGGCATGTGAATTTGCTGTTCAACGATTTATTTCTAAAGACATTATAGTAAAGGCGGATGTAATTGCTCTACCACAAGATAGAAACCCAGAGCAAAGAAAAGTATTGCCAGGTGTAAAAAACATAATAGCTGTATCCTCTGGTAAGGGTGGAGTTGGTAAGTCAACTGTTACTTCAAATTTAGCCGTAGGCTTGGCGCAGCAAGGTTATAGTGTTGGGTTAATTGATGCTGACATTTATGGGCCAAGTATGCCTTTAATGTTTGACGTAATGGATGAAAAACCTACTACTATTGATGTAGAAGGGAAAAATTATATTAAACCGATCGAAAATTATGGTGTAAAAATGCTTTCGATTGGCTTTTTCGCTGATGCTAATCAAGCAATAGTTTGGAGAGGACCAATGGCTAGTAAAGCACTTCGTCAAATGTTTATTGATACCTACTGGGGAAGTTTAGATTATTTATTAATTGATTTACCTCCGGGTACTGGTGATATACACTTAAGTCTCGTTCAAACAGTTCCTGTAACAGGAGCTGTAGTTGTGACGACACCTCAGGGAATTGCTTTGGCAGATGCTAAAAAGGGTGTAGGGATGTTTAAGTTAGAAAACATTAACGTTCCAGTTTTGGGAATAGTTGAAAATATGGCTTATTTCACACCTTCGGAATTACCTGAAAATAAATATTTCATTTTTGGAAAAGAAGGTGGGGTGAAATTGGCGGAACAATTAGGCGTTAGTTTGTTAGGTCAAATTCCTTTAGTTCAAAGTATTTGTGAATCTGGGGAAGCTGGAAGACCGGCGATTTTACAAGAAACTACCCCACAAGCGGAAGCTTTTAAAAACCTTGTGAAAGCAGTTGAAAAAGCGACTGAAATTCGTAATAAAACAATGGAACCAACTAAATTGGTTAAAATGTCATAAAAGTTGTTGGTGCAGATGAATAAGGAAGAGGTTTTAGCTAAAGTGAAAATTGGACTGGATAAAGTAAGACCATTCCTACAATCCGATGGTGGGGATGTTAGAGTAGTTGAGTTATCTGATGATGGTGTTTTAACATTGGAGTTTTTGGGTAACTGTAGTTCTTGTTCAATGAGTAATATGACATTTCAATCTGGAATTAAAGAAAATGTATTAAAAGAAGCGCCTGAGATTAATTCCGTGCAAGTAACAAAATTAGCGTCGAAATAAATATTTAACAATAATTGACTTTTATTATTAGCTAAATCTTCAATAATTAGGGGATTAGTATTAATTTTGTTCATTATTTAAAACAAATTGTAATGTGCTTTAATTTATAATATTAAACACACAAAATAAACAAATAGACCTGGATAGTGATTGAAAGGTGTTTTGCTAGAAATATGGGGCAGATAGAAAATCAAATTAAAGATGAGGTTACGATACTTTTTGCTGGTGATTCAGGAGATGGTATTCAATTAACTGGAGGTCAATTTACAGATACAGCCGCTTTATTGGGTAATGATATTAGTACATTCCCCAACTTCCCAGCTGAAATTAGAGCTCCTCAAGGAACTGTCGCGGGAGTTTCTGGATTTCAATTGCACTTTGGTAGTATTGAATTATTTACTCCAGGAGACCATGCGGATGTCCTTGTTGTAATGAATGCTGCAGCTTTAAAATCGAATTTAGATTCCTTAAAAAAAGGTGGTATCGTTGTTGCCAATATTTCCGGATTTGACAAAAAGAATTTGAGGTTAGCAAAATATGACGACGGTGTTAATCCTTTAAATGACGGAACACTTGATGGATATAAAATCCATGAAGTTGATGTTACTAAAATCACTCGTGAGACATTAAAAGAATCTGGTTTAGGTACAAAAGCAGTAGATCGATCCAAAAACATGTTTGTTTTAGGTTTCCTATACTGGATGTATAATAGAAAGCTTGATAATACGATTCGTTTTCTCGAGAAAAAGTTTTCTAAAAAACCTGAATTAATACAGTCAAATATTGCGGTATTAAAAGCAGGCTACTATTATGGAGATACTGCTGAGGCAATTGCCTCAAGATTTGAAGTTAAACCTGCAAATATAAAAGCAGGGACTTATAGAAATATAATGGGTAATGAAGCTACTGCAATTGGTTTAATCGCGGCTTCACAAAAAACAGGGCTAAATTTATTTTGTGGAACTTATCCTATTACTCCTGCTTCTGATATTTTACATTTTTTATCCAAGTACAAAAATTTCGGTGTAAAAACAGTTCAGGCTGAAGATGAAATTGCTGGTATTTGCGCTGCAATTGGAGCTTCATTTGGAGGCGCGTTAGGAATAACAACTTCATCGGGTCCTGGTATTGCGCTTAAAGGTGAAGCTATTGGATTAGCAAATATTTATGAAATTCCTTTAGTAATTGTTAACGTTCAAAGAGGTGGTCCTTCTACAGGTTTACCGACTAAAACAGAACAAGCTGATTTATTTCAAGCATTATATGGAAGAAATGGAGAATCGCCAATTCCTGTAATTGCAGCGCAATCTCCTAAAGATTGTTTTTCTGCAGCGTATGAGGCTTGTAGAATAGCAATTGAGCACATGACGCCAGTTTTTTTATTAACTGATGGTTATATCGCAAATGGATCTGAACCTTGGGAGGTTATAAAGTCTGAAGATTTACCTGATATTGAAGTGAAATTTGCAGAGCCTCGAGAATTGGAAGATCCTGCATTTTTGCCTTACAAAAGAAACGAGAAGCTTGTTAGACCATGGGCAATCCCTGGAACTAAAGGCTTAGCTCACCGAATTGGTGGTTTAGAAAAAGACTTTGAGACTGGAAATGTTTCTTATGATCCAGAAAACCATGAAAGAATGGTTAAAGTTCGTCAAGCTAAAGTTGATAAAATAGCAGATTATATTCCAGAGCAAGAACTTGATGCGGGAGAAGATACGGGAGATGTTTTATTGTTAAGTTGGGGATCAACTTATGGAGCAGTTAAAACAGCCGCTAAAATATTAATTAATGAAGGGGAAAAAGTTTCTCACGCTCATGTTAAGTATTTAAACCCATTACCAAAGAACTTAGGTGAATTGGTGAAGAAATTCGATAAGGTAGTGATGCCTGAGATGAATAATGGACAATTTATTAAAATTATTCGTGAGAAATTCTTAGTTGATGCAATTGGATTAAATAAGATTAAAGGTCTTCCTTTTGTAACACAAGAAATTGTTAAAAAAGTAAAAGAAGTACTTGCTTAAAATATTGAATGATGCCAGAAGTAAAAGAAAAGAAAATTACAGCTAAAGATTATGCTTCAGATCAAGATGTTAAATGGTGTCCTGGTTGTGGAGATTATTCGATATTAAAGCAAGTTCAAAGTGTTTGTGCTGAATTAGCGTTAAAAAAAGACGAAACTGTTTTTATATCAGGAATAGGATGTTCATCTCGTTTTCCATATTACATGGATACATATGGTATGCATAGTATTCATGGTAGGGGTCCGGCATTTGTTATGGGGTTAAAAACAGCTCGCCCAGAGTTAAATGTTTGGATGATAACTGGGGATGGGGATTCAATGTCCATCGGAGGTAACCACTTCATCCATTTATTAAGAAGAAATGTTGATGTAAACGTATTGTTGTTTAACAACCAAATTTATGGTTTAACAAAAGGACAATATTCACCAACTTCTGAACAAGGTAAAGTAACAAAATCAACACCATACGGTTCGATTGATCATCCATTTAACCCTCTTTCTTTAGCAATGGGTGCAGAAGCAACTTTTGTCGCGAGAACAATGGATAGAGATCCGAAACATATGCGTCCTATATTAATTGAAGGAGAAAAGCATAGAGGGACATCTTTAATTGAGATTTATCAAAACTGTAATATTTTCAACGATGGAGCTTTTTTCCCATTTACAGAGAAGACAACAAAAGCAGATAATACAATTTTCATTGAGCATGGAAAACCGTTATTATTTGGAGCTGAGCATAGAAAAGCAATTGTTTTAGATGGTTTTACTCCTAAAGTGGTTAATACAGCTGATGTTGCTGAAACTGAACTTTGGATTCATGATAAGCATGATCGAGTTAAAGCTTCGATATTAACTCGTTTTTTTGATGATCCAAGAGAAGAAGGTGCTTTACCAAGACCTTTTGGAATCTTTTACCAAGAAAAAAGACCGGTATATGAGGAAGGAGTTTCTGCTCAAGTTGAAAAACACGTTAAAGAGAAAGGGGGGCCAAATTTAAATTTACTTCTTGAAGGTCCAAATACGTGGACAATTAAATAAGTTTCAAATAAAAAACCTGTCGTTAGCGGCAGGTTTTTTTATTTCTTAGATAGAAATATTTCGCAAATATCATAAGTTTAGAATTAATATAGAGTTCACTAGATATTTTTATTTGGTATGTAAAAGATGGGTATGTGCTTTGCTTAAAAGATGTTGAAAGGTTTTTTGTAAAATCAACAGATTGGATAAAAGAGCAACATCTTTTTTTTTTAAGAAATTGAAGCCCTTATCCATATAGGTTAATGCTTTCGGAATTAGCTTATATTCCTTATAAATAAATTGAGTAGTTTTATTTAAAACCTATTAGATTTTAATTAAAGATTGTCGATATAAGTTGTTATTTTTGATTGCTATCAAAGTGTGAATGTGGAATAACGTATCTCATATAATTTTAAGACAAAGAGTTTGGGTCTTAGTCGTGTTAACTGCCATTACAGGTTTTTTAGCGTCTAATCTACCTTACAATGAAGTGTCTTATGATCTATCAAGATTACTTCCTGTTGGTGATTCTACATCAATTGTATTCAAAGACTTTAAAGAGACTTTCGGAGCGAATGATAATGTTTACCTTGTATCTACAGAAGATTCAAATTTTTATCATTTAGATAAATTCCAACAATTTTACGATTTCACTTTAGATATTGAAGGAACAGAAAGTGTCGATACCGTTTTTTCATTTGCAAATTTCGGATATCTAAAGAAAGACCTAGAATCTCATAGCTTTAAAATAGAGTCTGTTTTTCAAGGGCGACCCACTACTCAAGCGCAAATTGATTCCGCACTAATTAAGTTACACAATCAACCTTTCTACGAAAGAATCTTATACATCCCAGAAACGAATATATCATTAATGGCAATTAGCTTGAACGCTGATTCAATGATGAGTGTTCGTAGAAATAAGTATGTTCTTGCTATTTCCGATAAGATTAATGATTTTAGTATAAAATCTGGAATCAAGTTTAAATATTCAGGAATGCCTTATATCAGGGCAAAGTTAAGCTCTCAAGTTGAAGCTGAAATATTGTTGTTTATTGGTCTTGCTTTCCTACTTACCGCATTACTTCTTTACTTCTTTTTACGAGCACCTAGAGCTGTTTTCGTTTCATTATTAGTTGTTGCTGTTGCAGTTGTTTGGCTTTTTGGATCACTCGGTTTTTTAAGTAGATTAAGTGACTGGGGTTATACTGGTTCTTTAGAGTTTAATATAAATATTCTTACCAGTTTGGTTCCTCCATTGGTTATCGTTATTGGTATACCAAATTGTATTTTCTTGATTAATAAGTACTTTGATGAATTTAGAGATCATAAAAATCAGGCATTAGCTTTAAAAAGGGTTATACAAAAAATAGGCGGCGCAACTTTTATGACAAATATTACTACTGCTAGTGGTTTTGCAACATTTATTTTTGCGTCAAGTGATATTTTAAAGGAATTTGGAATTGTTGCCTCTATTAGTATATTGGGTGTTTTTATTCTTTCTATTTTATTATTACCAATTATTTACAGTTACTTATCTCCTCCAAAAGAGAAGCATTATAAACATTTAGATTATAAGTGGACAAATGCTTTAATAGATTGGTTCGTTGATGTTTGTACAGGATATAGAGCTACAGTTTACGTAGTATTAATTTTTATAGCTGGTGTTGCTGGGTTTGGTTTAAGTCAATTGGATAATGATGCACTAGTTGTTGACGATATTCCCGATGATCACCCTGTAATGGTTGATTTAAAATATTACGAAGGTAAATTTGATGGGGTTATTCCATTTGAGATTATAATTAATACTAATGTTGGTAAGAAAATAATTGTTGAATTCTCTGACTCGGTTGATGTTTCAGTTTTAAAAGAAATAAAATATTTATCTGCTGTAAAGCCGCAAGGGAATAATCAGTTTGAACTCTACACAAACACAAACAGTGAAATCACGGAAATATTACAAGATAATATTGGTAATAGAAGAATAAATTCAATCTCGTATCAAAACTTAACTAAAAAAGGAAAAGGATTAAAGTTGAAGACTCTTAAAAAGGTTCAGAAACTATATGATTTAATAGCTACTTATACTGTGTTCTCGAAACCAATTTCGATGGTGGATGTTATTAAATACAGTAAGCAGGCTTATTATAATGGCGATAAAAGAGAGTACGATTTACCTATAAATATTGAGTTAGGTGGTATTTTCACATACGCTTCTAAGTCTAAGAATGGATCTGCAGATATGCTAAAGACCTTTCTATCAAAGGACCGAAGTAAATTGAGAGTTAGTCTGCAAATGAAGGATGTAGGGACAAATCGAACAAAGGCTCTAATGGCAGAATTAAGACCTAAAATTGAAAAGATATTTAGTCCTAAAAAGTTTGATTTTTCGTTTACAGGTATTGGTGTGATTGTAGCAAAAGGAGTAGAAACTTTAATTTCTAATTTAATTATGTCACTGGTGTTAACTGTTATTATTATTTCCTTACTGATGGGCTTTATGTTTAGGAATATAAGGATGGTTATAATTAGTTTATTACCGAATATTTTACCTCTTTTTATTACTGCAGCTATAATGGGTTACTTTGGGATAAACCTCAAGCCTTCCACTATTTTGGTGTTTAGTATTGCATTTGGTATATCCATTGACGATACCATTCACTTTTTAGTTAAGTACCGACAAGAGTTAGCTGAAAATGGAGGAGATATAAAGACTTCAGTACTCAAATCTCTTAGAGAGACAGGTCTAAGTATGTTTTATACATCAATGGTATTGTTTTTTGGCTTTGGAATTTTTGTAGCATCAGAATTTGGAGGTACAGTGGCATTAGGGGTTCTTGTAGCGTTAACGCTTTTGGTAGCGATGCTTTCCAATTTAATTTTATTACCTTGCTTGCTTTTAACTTTAGATAAACTTATTACAATTAAGGCTTTGAATAATCAAAGCGAATCAAATTAAAATAAGATGAAAGGGATAATTTTAGCGGGAGGTTCAGGTACAAGATTGCACCCCTTAACACTATCAGTTAGTAAGCAGTTGATGCCTGTTTATGATAAACCAATGATTTATTACCCACTATCAACATTGATGTTAGCGGGTATTAAAGAAATTTTAATCATTACAACTCCGCATGACCAAGATGGATTTAAAAAATTACTTGGAGACGGGAGTAGAATAGGATGTAAATTTGAATATATTATCCAAGAAAAACCAAATGGTTTAGCACAAGCATTTGTTTTAGGGAAAGAGTTTATTGGTGAAGATAAAGTTGCTTTGGTTTTAGGAGATAATATCTTTTACGGATCCGGAATGTCAAGCCTATTACAAAAGAATAACAACCCTGATGGTGGCGTTGTTTACGCGTATCATGTTTCAGATCCTGAAAGGTATGGTGTTGTTGAATTCGATGAAAATAGCAAAGCAGTTTCTATTGAAGAAAAGCCTGAAAAGCCAAAATCAAATTACGCTGTTCCAGGCTTATATTTTTATGACAATGATGTTGTTGAAATTGCCGAAAATATTAAGCTGTCGCCAAGAGGTGAGTATGAGATTACCGACATTAACGCAGAATATTTGAGAAGAGGGAAGTTAAAAGTTGGAATATTAGATAGAGGAACAGCTTGGTTAGATACAGGTACTTTTACTAGTTTAATGCAAGCAGGTCAATATGTTCAAGTAATTGAAGAAAGACAAGGGCTTAAAATTGGATGTATTGAAGAGGTAGCTTATCGAATGGGATTTATTAATAAAGATCAATTATTAGAGATTGCACAACCGCTTAAGAAAAGTGGTTATGGAGTTTATATTGAAAATATAGTTAAGTGATATGACTAGAATATTAGTTACAGGAGGAGCCGGTTTTATCGGAAGCGTTTTAGCTGAAAAGTTAATTTCAAATAAGGAAAATTTTGTTGTTATCGTTGACGATTTATCAACGGGAAGCGAAACAAAATTACCACATCATATGCCCTCTGATAACTGGAGGTTTGTAAAGGCAGATGTAAATGAATATAGAGATATAGCGGAGATTATGCTTGGTAACAAGTTTGATTACGTTTTTCATTATGCAGCTTTAGTTGGTGTAATTAGAACTCAGGATAATCCAGTAAAAGTTTTAAGAGATATTGAGGGAATTAAGCATGTTTTAAACCTGTGTAAAAGTACAGGAGTGAAAAGGGTCTTCTTTTCTTCTTCTTCAGAGGTTTACGGAGAGCCAGTTGAATTGCCTCAGCATGAACAAACTACACCGCTGAATTCGAAAGTTCCTTATGCTGTTGTTAAAAATATTGGGGAGTCTTTCCTGAGGTCTTACCATCAAGAATTTGGCTTAGAATATACAATTTTCAGATTTTTCAATACTTATGGACCTAATCAAAGCGATGACTTTGTAATGTCTAAATTTCTTTTTAAAGCTTTAAATGATGAGGATATTACCATTTATGGTGAAGGTACACAAACAAGAACTTTCTGCTATTGTGATGATAATATTGACGCATGTTTAAAAGCTTTTTATAAAAATAAGGTGATTAATGATGTAATTAATATTGGTGGAGAAATAGAAGTAACGATTCTTGATTTAGCTCAAAAAATTATTGATGCGACTAATTCAAAATCAAAAATTATTCATCTTCCACCTTTGAAAGACGGTGATATGTTAAGAAGATGTCCAGATAATACTAAAATGAGAGTATTATTAGGAAGAGAACTAACGACTATAGATGAAGGAATTAGAAAGCTTTTAAATAGTCCTCAATTTCAAAAATAATAAACTTGGCATCTTCTACTATTCAAGAAATAATAACTCTTGTTCAAAAGGAAATAAAAGGCACAAAGTATCTGGGTTCCCCAGCTGAGTTGTATGAGCCTATGAATTATATTCTTCAATTAGGAGGAAAAAGGTTAAGACCTGTTACTACCCTTTTGGCGGCTAATCTATTTATTGAAGATGTATCTGTGGCATTACCTGCGGCAAAAGCTATAGAAGTATTTCATAATTTCACCTTAGTTCATGATGATATTATGGATAAAGCGCCTTTGAGACGTGGGCAACCTACTGTTCACCAAAAATGGGATGATAATATTGCAATTCTCTCGGGGGATACCTTACTGATAGAAGCCTATAATCATTTTTTGGAAGGTAATTACGCTAATTTATCTGCTTTACTTACTGTTTTTAATCAAACAGCAATTGAAGTCTGTGAAGGTCAGCAGCTTGATATGAACTTTGAGAGTAGAGATGATGTTACTATTGATGAGTATATCAATATGATAAAGCTTAAAACTTCTGTTTTAGTTGGCGGAGCATTAAAACTAGGAGCTTTAGTTGGGGGTGCATCTGATACTGAAGCTGATTTAATTTATAATTTCGGAGTAAACCTTGGTATTGCGTTTCAATTACAAGATGATTATTTAGATTGTTTTGGTGATCCTGAGAAATTCGGAAAACAAGTTGGTGGTGATATAATTTCTAATAAGAAGACTTTCTTAATGCTTAAGGCTTTAGAGCTCGATTCTTCAGAGCTTCTTCAAGACTGGGTTGATAAAAAAGATTTTGATGCTAGTGCTAAAGTTGAGGCGGTAAAAACAATTTATAAAGATTTAAAGGTAGATCAATTAGCTTTTAATCAAATGGACGCTTATTATCAAAAATCGATTCAGTTTTTAAATAGGATAAATGCTCCGGAGGATAAGAAAAAAGTTTTGGAAGAATTTGCTAACCACTTAATGAAAAGAGCCTCTTAATGAAGCTTATTGAGGTTAAAGGCACATTTGAATACTTAACTCAGGAAAGATACTTCCAAAAACTTAAAGCTCAACTTTCTAAAGATTTCAGTGATTCCGATTTTGATAAGGAAATGGCACTTATAAAAATTGACACATCTAATGATTTACTAGTTTTAGTAAGTCAATTTTTAAATCAATTGTTTAATAGAAGTATGGAGCAGTTTTTCCAATTAATGTATAAAGTTGACATTCCTGAAAAAGAGATTAAAGATCTATTATTGGCACCCGGAATAGATATAGATGTATTAGCGGAATCGGTACTTAAAAGAGAATTTCTTAAAATTCTTCTTCGTGAAAAATATAGTAGTTGACTTATTTCGGGAAATCAATCTTTTCTAATTGTGCAATTACGTCTTCTTTTATTTTTTTATAGGTAATTAAATTGGCTTTTTTAATTGGTTCAGCCTTTGGCAGTTTTTGTTTGTAAGGGTCAACTTGTTTTCCGTTTTTCCAAAATCTATAACAAACATGAGGACCAGTTGCTAGTCCAGTTGATCCAACGAATCCTATTACATCACCTTGATTAACTCTAACTCCAGAACGAATTCCTTTTTTGATTTTACTCATGTGTAAATATTGGGTTGTATAGGTTCCGTTGTGACGAACTTTCACATAATTTCCGTTGTATTTACTGTATTGAGCATGTGTAACTTTACCATTTGCAGTTGAATAAATAGGCGTTCCTTTAGGAGCCGCGTAATCAGTACCTAAATGCGGTTTGTTTCTTTTTTGGACTGGGTGGTATCGCTTCATTGTGAATCGTGAAGAAATTCTGCTGAATTTCACTGGTGCTTTTAAAAATTGACGTCTTAATCCACGGTTTTCTTGATCGTAATAACCTGAATGATCATCTTGACTAAATTGAATGGCGTAATATGGTTTTTTGAAATGCTCAAAATAGGCAGCCTTAATCTTTTTAATCCCAATGCTTTCTCCATCTACTATTGTTTCTTCATAAATTACCTTAAATCGATCTCCTTTTTGAATATGATAAAAATCGATGCTCCAAGCGTAAACTTCAGATAAGGTAATCGCTAACGCAGGATTATAACCTTGCTTGTCAAGTGATAAATACAAAGAACTATTAATCACACCGGATGCTTGTCTTTCTACAACCTCAATAGGTTTTTTTGCTGTGTATATTTTAAGGGAATCCCGAAGGTCATATACTATGTAATCAATCCTATTTATCTCATAAACAAATATTTGAGCTTTTTCAGAAGAGTCATTTTTTTCAAATACAGAATAATGTCTTCCTGCTCTTAGGCGTCTTACATCAAACAATTTCTTGCCTTTAGTTGCCATTTTATTCATCATAGCGTAACTAATCCCGTGACTAGTTATTAAGTCGCTAAAAAATTGATTTTTCTTTACTTCGTCTCCAACTACTTTGAACGAATCAACAGGAAAACCATAAAGTAATTGAGGTGCTTTAAGAATACTATCTACTTGATCTGGATTATCTACGATTTCATCTTTTGGCTCTGTATTATCGCAATTTGTTAATCCAATTGAGATAATAAATATTAGAATAATATTACCGATTATTTTCATAAAAAAGCTTTTGGTAAAGCTAACGGAAGAATTGACATATTCATTAAAAATTATTAAATAGAATTTAACTTTTAAAAGTTAAATATTTCTGCCAAGTACTTTAGAAAGCGACATTTTAGCCTGGTTTAAAAGACTTAAGTGCATTAAAAGATCGTTTATTTCTTCAGGGAATTCATTCGACTCTAGTTTAGCGTTTAATTCACTGATTTGTTGTTTAACTTTTCCAAGCTTTAAACGATGCAGTGCAACAATAATAGCAAGCTTTATTTTCTCTTCTTCAGTAGCAACATAAATAGAATGCTTTTTCCAATCGTTTAATTCGTATTTTTCTTCAGTTATTTCAATCACTTCTTTTACCAAGTCAGCTTCGGAGCTTTGTAAAAAGAATTTTTCAGTTGGGATTTCACCTTCTGAAAACTTATTACTAAAAGTCTCCCAAATGGATTGATGGTGCGGGTTGTCAAAAGAAAGGTCATCTTCTCTAATATCCTGAATGACCATTTGAGCGACTGTTATTTGATAAGATGGCTGGCAGTCCTCAATGTTTTTTTCTTTCTCCTCTTCATAGTTTTCGTTTTGTAAAACAATTTCATGATGGCCGTATTTCAAAATTAATCGGAGCAAATATGCTTCCTGATGATTATTAGGGTATTGTGGTGCTTTTTCAATTGACTTGTGAGGAAGCCCAAGTGATGAAGTGGAAGTTTGTACGCCATATTCCGGAGGTATTAAATTCGGAGGAGGTACCATATAATCCAGTTCTGGGGGAGTAGATGTTGGTTTATGTTTTTGTTCTTTATCAAAATTATTTCTTCGAATTTTATTTAATTCGTTGACGATAGTTTGCTCTTCAATTTTTAATAGAGTTGCAGCTTCTTGAGTATAAACGGAACGAATAATAGTATCTGGAATAAGGGCGATTGATTGAACAATTTCCTTAATTAAACCCGCTCTTTTTATAGGGTCATTTCCTGCATCATCTAAAAGAATAGATATTTTAAAATTAATGAAGTCTTGTTTGTTTTCTTCAATATATTCTTCCAATTCAGCGCTTGTATTAGCTCTTGCAAAACTGTCAGGATCTTCACCATCAGGGAAAGTAACAACCTTAACATTCAAGCCTTCTTTAAGAATTAAGTCAATCCCTCTAAAGGACGCTTTAATTCCCGCTGCATCGCCATCATATAAAACGGTAATGTTTGGGGTGAATCTTTTTATTAATTTAATTTGTCCGGGAGTAAGCGATGTTCCGCTTGAGGCAACAACATTTTCAATACCTTTTTGATGGAACGAAATAACATCGGTGTACCCTTCAACAAGAAAACAATCGTCCTGTTGAATCATGGATCTTTTGGCTAGATATAAACCATATAAAACATCACTCTTATGATATATCTCTGTTTCTGGTGAGTTTAAATATTTAGCAGATTTTTTATTGGTTTGTAAAATTCTTGCGCCAAACCCAATTGCCCTTCCTGACATATTATGTATAGGAAACATTACTCTTCCTGAGAATCGATCGTAAACACGGTTGTTTTTTTCTGCGATTAATCCAGACCCAATTAAATGTTCTTTTTTGTATCCTTTATCTGTAGCTATTTTTGTGAAATGATTTCTTTCTTCAAAGGAGTAACCTAATCCGAATTTCTCCATCATTTCATCTGAAATACCTCTTTCCTTAAAATAACTTAATCCTACCGATTTCCCCTCGTCGGTTTCATGTAGATTTCGAATAAATTGCTCTTTTGCAAATTGGGAAACAAGGTAATAGGATTCTTTTTTATCTATTTTTTCTTTTTCCTCAGAACTGAGTTCTTTTTCCTGAATTTCAATATTATATTTTTTAGCTAAATATTTTAAAGCTTCAGGATAAGACATTTGTTCATGGTCCATTATGAAATTCACTGAATTTCCTGAAACACCACAACCAAAACATTTGTAAATTCCTTTCGCAGGAGAAACGGTGAACGAAGGTGTTTTTTCGTTATGAAAAGGGCAATTACCTAAAAGGTTAACACCTCTCTTTTTAAGAGCAACAAAGTCTCCAATAACCTCATCAACCCTTGCTTCATCAATAATCTTATCCACTGTTTCCTTCGGAATCATAAGTCAAAGTTAACTCCTTCATTTTGTTTTTGAAACTAAACAGAGGATAATTGCTGTAAAATAAGCGCTATAACTTGATTAATAATTGATATTATTTTTTTGATTCTAAAATAAAAGGCAATTTAAAAACTTGGAATTGTATTATTAACTTTGAGTTGTCGATTGCTAATTTTTTCAAATTCTTTATTGTGATTAAGATAGTTTATCAGCTTCCTTTTTGCATTGATTGAGGCGAGATTTTCGGATAAATTTACAAACTGGACAAGTTAGTACAGATAGCTTGTCCAGCCTTTACAATTATTATAATTTATTTCGTGAGAATTTTCATTTCTTTTCCGATTTCCATTCCAAAATCACGCATTTTTTTAGCAATAGTATTTTCACCAGTTGATCGTTCTAATGTATCTGCCAGTGTCATTAATGTCTGAAAATGATAGTATTTCATTTCATCAACCATCATGTCCTTTGTCCAAAGATCAACACGTTTTGCAATTCTTTCCGTTGGTTCCCAAACAGAAATCATCATTGCCTTGATCTCTTCGTTTTCAACACCACCACCTTCAGATGCTGTCCATTCAATTTTTTCAGGAATATGGTTTTCATCTAAACTAACTGTGAATTTAATTTCTTTTTTTTCGCTCATATCTTATGGGTTATATTTTGAAGCTTTAAAAATAGCCGTAAAATCGGTATTTGTCATTAATTCGTTTAAACTAACCTCAGTATTTTTATCCATAAAGTCTTTTACAATACGATATCCTATATAAATTCCAATTCGAGCAGGTGATTCGCGTTCCATCGAAGAGGCAAAAGGTCCCGGTTGCAAAAAACGTTTGTAAGCATGGTAATCGTTTGAGAAAAGAAGTCCTTTAATTGTTAGGTGCTTCCAAAATGCTCTTTCATGCCCGTAACACCAATTCATTTGTGAAGTTGTGAACTGAAATCGAATAGAGTCCTGCAATTGAGGGGTAACCGCTTCTATGAAGTATTCAACCTTCCCAAGAGAAATCATATTATCCAACATCGTTTTTCCAGCTAAAAAAGGAGCGAATTTTTGAGTTATAAATTCCCTAAATACAATAGGAGTAATGTACTTTTTATCGTAACTCTTAGAAAGGTATTGCGGGATCTTTAATTGCTGATATGCTTTATAGTTCTTCCCGTAAAACATATCAATTCCAATAATAATGTTGTTATTTTTAATAATTATTGGTTTTTCATAATTAACACCAGAAATATAAGTGTAAATAGAAGGGTTTGAATCGTTTGGGTAGTAGTGTTTAAAATAACTAAAAGCTTTGTTTAATTCAGTTTCTATTGCATCGTAAGTTCCTATTTTAGTTTGCCAATCTTTAAATAGTTTAGTATTTAATTCATTGTTTAAATAAGTATTTAATTCATGAATTTCGGAAGGATTTTTGTAATCACCGCTTATGAAAATAGGGTGTTTTAGAGATAGTTCATCGAGTGAACGTTCAATATTATTTCTATTAATTGTAAATAAATCTTGTTCGTAATGTTTAAAATTAAGGTGTACATCTATACCCGAAGTGTCTATGTTTAGCCTTTCCTCTGTGCATGAAGACAACAAACTAATGGCAAATAAAAACAAAATAACTGCGTTCTTCATATAACTATCGAATGCTTTATTTAATTTTACAAAGTTAACGTTCAATTAAGTAATTAACTTAAAAGAGTTTAATTTTATTTGAATAGTGACTTTTTAATAAACTGATAATTATGACAAAAAATATTACAACCCTATTAATATTAGCAATTTCAACGGTCTCATTTGCTCAAGACGCAACAAGCGGAGCGGATTATAGAAAGCACCGTTTTGGTTTACAAGTAGCGCCTGGCGCTTCTTATTTTACAATGGGAAAGGACGGTTCAAAAAACAAATCGCTTGGATATCATATCTCCGGAGGTTTAAATTATGAATACGCTTTTGCGAAAAATTTTGCAATTTCAACAGGAGTAATGTTTTCACAAACTACTGCAGGAGTCGAATACCTTGATTCTGTTGGTTTAGATTGGTCTACTTCAGTTGCCGGAGTTGACGTTCCGGATTCTGCTTTTCAATTACTTTCAAGAAGATATTTATTTAATTCTATTGATATTCCATTGAAGTTAAAGTTAACAACTCCTGAAATTGGTTATTTAACTTACTACGGTGAATTTGGAACAACAATTAATATTATTACAGGAGCTTTTGCAAAAAAGAATGATGTTTTCAAAGAAGATGGAGATCAAACAATAACATCGTTATCAGGTGATACAAAGAAGTTAGATGCGAATAAAGAATCTAATTTTTTGAGAGCAGCAATTAATGTTGGAGTTGGAGTTGAATATAATTTGGCAGGTAATACATCATTATTAATGGGGTTAAATGGAAATTTCCCACTGAGTAATATTTTAAGTAATAGATCGAAATCAATCAGTTACATCACTACTGGTAAAGAGTTTCAAAGAGCTACTAAATTGAATTATATTACTGCAACTATTGGAATTCAGTTTTAAACTAAAATAGTTTAATTAAAAAAGGTGCTGCCAACGGTAGCACCTTTTTTGTTTCTAAATACTTAATTTTACAGTTATGAAAATTGCAGTAGCTCAACTTAACTTCCATGTTGGAAACTTCGAATCCAACACTCAAAAAATAATCAATAAAATTCAAGATGCTAAAAATGAAGGTGTCGATTTAATTGTGTTTTCAGAATTGGCGGTATGCGGTTATCCTCCAAGGGATTTTTTGGAATTTAACGATTTTATCAACTCTTGTTTGGATTCGGTAGATGAAATAGCTTCTCACACTCGGGGGATTTCTGTGATTGTTGGCGCTCCAAGTAGGAACGAAACAGGGCATGGTAAACCGTTATTTAATTCAGCTTTTATTTTAAGTGACGGTAAAGTGCAAAAACACATTCATAAAACCTTATTACCAACTTATGACATTTTTGACGAGTATCGTTATTTCGAGCCAAACAGAGCATTTGAAGTAGTTGAAATTAAAGGTGTTCAAGTAGGAATTGCGATTTGCGAAGATTTATGGAATGTCGGAAATAATCCTCTGTATACTCAAACTCCAGCCTTAGCTTTAAAAGATAAAGGAGCGAAGTTAATTGTAAACATAGCCGCATCACCATTTTCATATCAGCAAGATGTTGAACGAAAAGTTGTTTTAAGGGAGAATGCTCAAAAAACAGGATTGCCGATCGTTTATTGTAATCATGTGGGTGCTCAAACAGAACTCATATTTGATGGAGGATCGTTTTTTATGAATAAAAATGGGGAGGTTGCTTCTCAAGAAGTATTTTTTGAAGAGTCATTAATTATTAATGAGTTACAAATATCATCGGGAGAATTTAAATCAGGTTCAATACAATCAGGCAATAAAATACAATTAATTCATGATGGACTTTTATTAGGAATTAGGGATTATTTTAAAAAATTAGGTTTTAAAAAAGCGATTGTAGGACTTAGTGGTGGAATTGATTCCGCAGTTACTTTTGCATTAGCGGCAAGAGCTTTAGGATCGGATAATGTGTATGGTGTATTAATGCCTTCTCAATACTCTTCTGATCATTCGGTTGACGACGCAAAGGCTTTGGCAGAGAATATCGGAGCCCCCTATGATGTAATTGCTATTAAGGATATTTATGATGCTTACGATGAAAAGTTAAACCCAATTTTTAAAGGCTTACCTTTTGGATTGGCGGAAGAAAATCTTCAAGCTAGAATTCGTGGAGTTTTAGTAATGGCTGCTTCTAATAAGTTCGGACATATTGTATTGAATACTTCTAATAAAAGCGAGGCTGCAGTTGGTTACGGTACACTTTACGGAGATATGTGTGGGGGACTTGCCGTTTTAGGCGATGTTTATAAAACTGAAGTTTTTGAGTTAGCACGATATATTAATAAGGATGAAGAAGTTATTCCTGAAAATACAATTGTAAAGCCACCTTCCGCAGAGCTTCGTCCAGATCAAAAGGATAGTGATTCATTGCCTGACTATGATGTTTTAGATGCGGTACTTTTTGAGTACATAGAAAATAGAAAAGGTCCAAGAGAATTAGTTGCTTTAGGTCACGATGAAGTATTGGTTTCCAGAATTCTAAAAATGGTTAATATTAACGAATATAAAAGATATCAAACACCTCCAATTTTACGAGTTAGTCATAAAGCTTTTGGAATGGGAAGACGTATGCCTATTGTTGCTAAGTATTTACTTTAATGTTAGGTAAAGTACTTCCAATATTAACATTAGGTTTTTTTCATTTACTATTTCTAAGTGTAATTGTCCTGCCTCATTTTGGTTGGTGGACACTATTTGGACTAGTTCCATTTTTTGCATATTCAAAACTTGAGTACACAAGAGTAGATTGGGACATAAAATCATTACTCAAAACGTTTATTGCCTTTACACTAGGGATTTATATCACAATACTTATTCGGTTAACACTCGATGTATCAAGTGTTTTTGCATCTGCTTTTTTAGGAACTGTTGTTGGAATTATTCCTGAGAAAGGCTCACGAATAGCCCGATTGATTAAGTATGAAAAATTAACACTTTATGCAGGTTCATTCGCAGGCATGGCATCGTTAAATAAGTTTTCTTTTCCCAACGAAATTTGGTTGTGTGGAATTATTGGAGGAATTTCATTTTATATCTTAAGGAATAATTTCTTGGGGTTAGGAGGGAAACTAGGTTCTATCGGTTTTGGATCACTTTCTGTGTACGCGCTTGCCTTTTTATTTTGGAATGAATTACCTTCTTTGGGTGTTATAAGTTATACCAATTGCTTCTCTTTAAGTCTACTTTCGGGACTTTCTTTTGCTGCAAAATTCATGATAGTGACAACTATTTCGATTACAACTTCTGTACTTGTTTATTGGCTAAATAATTATAAGAATTGGGGGGCGTTAAAAGCTTCAGCAATAACATCGCTAATATTTAGCATTCCTTTTGAAGTAATTAATTTTTCAGGATTAACAGAGTTAGTACCCGCAGTTTTTTTCGGGGCTAGTTTTGTGGGTATGTCGAGTTCCAAAGCGTTAAATTGGATAACACTTATTCTGAGTGGAGGTCTTTTTGGAATTATATATTTTATATTAAATGATGTACTTGACGGCTTTGGCGGAGCACTTGGAACAATAGCCTGTTTTAGTTGTTTAACAGGAATATTCTTAGTGGGAATATTTGGTAAGTTTAAGCGTAAGATTATTTAAAACTTTCTAACGCTAATCGGTAAGAGTTTAATCCGAACCCTAGTATCACCCCTTTGCAAACAGGGGAAATGTAAGAATGATGACGGAACTCTTCTCTTTGATGCGTGTTGGAAATATGAACCTCAATAACAGGCGTCTCAATTCCTGAAATAGCATCTCTTAAAGCAACAGAGGTATGAGTGTAGGCTCCTGCATTGATAACAATACCGTCATAACTAAAACCAACCTCGTGAATTTTATCAATTAATTCACCCTCAATGTTACTTTGGTAATAAGAAAGCTCCATTGTAGGAAACTTCGCTTTTACTTCTTGAAAGTATTCTTCAAACGTTGCTGAACCGTAAACTTCTGGTTCACGCTTTCCAAGTAAATTTAAGTTAGGACCGTTGATGATTAAAACTTTCATAATGCGTTGGGTTTGTACAAAAATACTTTTTTAAGTCTAATTTCCTAATGAGATTTAGTAAGTACTATCCTCTACTTTTAGAATCGATGTTAATCGTTACAGGGCCATCATTAATTAATGCAACCTGCATGTCTGCACCAAACTTTCCTGTTTGGGCTACTTTCCTTGTTTTTTTTGATAATTCATTTACAAAATCTGCACACATTTTCTGTGCAAATTTTGGGTTTCCTGATCGAATAAAACTTGGTCGATTTCCTTTTTGTGTTGTTGCGAATAAAGTAAACTGGCTCACAACTAAAAACTCTGCATCAATATCCAAAGCAGATTGATTCATTGCAGCTTTATCATCAGGGAAAATACGAAGTTTACTTATTTTAGATGTTAACCATTCAATGTCTTGAAAAGAGTCAGCATCTTCTATTCCCAAAAAGATCAACAAGCCTTTTTTAATCTCTCCAATTATTTCACCCTCAACTTTTACAGAAGCCTCTAATACTCTTTGAATAGTTACTCTCATTAACGATAGTTTTCTTCTTCGTCGTTATTATAAATACTTAAGTAACTATTATAACGTTCAGGAGCTATGACGCCCTCATTAAGTGCTGATTTCACAGCACAATGAGGCTCTTTAATATGTACACAGTTGTTAAACTTGCAACCTGATTTAAAGCGTAATAAATCAGGGAAAAAGTTTGCTAGCTCTTCTTTTTTAATATCAACAATTCCTAAACCTCTGATACCAGGGGTGTCAATTAAGTTTCCGCCAAAAGGTAAATCGTACATTTCTGCAAAAGTAGTTGTGTGCACGCCTTGTTGATGCATTTCAGATATTTCACTTATTGCAATATTTTCATCAGGCAATAAGTTTTGCAATAAACTACTTTTTCCAACGCCACTATTTCCAGACATAACAGTTCGTTTACCTTTTAATAAAGCCTCAACTTTATCTAAGTTGATATTCTTGTCAACACTTATTGGAATAAGTTTATAACCAACATCTTCATATATAGTAGCCCAATCGGCTAATTGCTCTAAATGCTGCTCTTCATAAACATCCAACTTATTAATAAGAATGGTTGTTGGTATATTATATGCCGTTGTAGTTACTAAGAAACGATCAATAAATTCAATAGGAGTTTCAGGTTGAGTAATGGTAGCCATTATCACGGCCTGGTCAATATTGGAGGCTAGAATATGGTATTGCTTAGAAAGATTAACCGATTTACGAATAAGATAATTCGTTCGTTCTTTAATTTTGGTAATTACACCCGTATTCTTGTTTTCTTCTGTTTTAAATTCAACAGTATCACCAACAGAAACAGGGTTAGTTACTTTTAATCCTTTAATTCTAAACTTTCCTTGTAGCCTACAGTCTATAGTGTCTCCATCAATACCGCGTACCTTATACCAACTTCCAGTTGATTTATAAACCAATCCATTCATTGTTGCAAAAATACTTAATTAAGTCAATAGTCGCTCGTAATTAGCGATTAGGGAAGTTTATTTTTATTTTAGTCATCAATAGTGAACAATCTCATAATTATTCACGCACAGTAAATTAACAAAAGATGTCAGTATCTGTAAAAGGAGTTTCAAAAATATATGGAAGCCAAAAGGCTCTAAATAACGTTTCTTTTGAAATTGGGACAGGTGAAGTAGTTGGCTTTTTAGGTCCCAATGGAGCTGGGAAATCTACGATGATGAAAATCTTAACCAGTTTTATCACACAAAGTGAAGGAGAAGTTAAGGTTTGTGGAATTGATGTAATTAACAACTCGATTGAGTCCCGAAAGAAAATTGGTTACTTACCTGAGCACAATCCCCTTTACTTGGATATGTACGTGAGAGAGTTTCTTGCATTTATCGCTGATATTCATAAGATTAAAAATAAAAAGGGGAGAGTGAATGAAATGATTGAGTTAACAGGTTTAACTCCTGAGAAGACCAAGAAAATCAAACAACTTTCTAAAGGGTATCGCCAACGAGTAGGATTAGCAGCTGCTTTAATTCATGATCCTGAAGTGCTAATTTTGGATGAACCCACAACAGGTTTAGATCCAAATCAATTAAAAGAAATTAGAGTACTGATTAAGGATATTGGAGCAACGAAAACAATTATGCTCTCCACACACATAATGCAAGAAGTGGAAGCTATTTGTGATCGAGCTATTATTATAAAGAACGGTGAAATTGTTGCCGATAATCAAATAGAAGCTTTACAACAAGGAACTTCAGAGGTAATTATTGAAATTGAATTTGAAAAATCTATCGATATTAACAAATTAAGATTAATAAATACAGTAAATCGAATTATTGATTTAGGTGATAATAAGTTCGAAATTTACAGTGAAGAAAATTCGGATGTTAGGCCGCAAATTTCACAATTTGCAATCGATAAAAACAACTTAGTCTTAAGTATGCAAAAACGAGAGCAGAAAATGGAAGATGTATTCCAAAACTTAACTAAGGATTAACTATTTTTACAGGACCAATTATTTAGGATGGCAAATTATTTATTTACTTCTGAATCTGTTTCAGAAGGACACCCAGATAAAATCGCAGATCAAATTTCTGATGCGCTGATTGATAACTTTTTAGCTTTTGATAAAGAATCAAAGGTTGCTTGTGAAACACTTGTTACTACTGGGCAAGTTGTTTTAGCCGGTGAGGTTAAATCAAAAACTTACTTAGATGTTCAACGAATTGCACGTGATGTAATTAAGAAAATTGGATATACGAAGTCGGAATATATGTTCGAGGCAAATTCATGTGGGGTTTTATCCGCAATTCACGAACAATCTGAAGATATTAATCAAGGAGTTGATAGAGCTGATCCTGAAGAGCAAGGAGCTGGTGACCAAGGAATGATGTTTGGTTATGCTACTAGGGAGACAGAAAACTACATGCCTTTAGCATTAGATTTATCTCATAAAATTTTAATTGAACACGCTGAATTAAGACGGGAATCAAAGCAAATTCCTTATTTACGTCCTGATGCTAAATCTCAAGTAACGATTGAATATTCTGATAAGAATGTTCCGTTAAGAATTGATTCAATTGTACTTTCTACTCAACATGATGATTTTGCAGCAGAGGCAACAATGTTAGCTAAAATAAAGGAAGACATAGTTTCCATTTTAATTCCACGTGTAATCGCAAAGCTTCCAGTTGATTTACAAAAGTTATTTAATGCTGATATTACTTACCACATTAATCCAACTGGTAAATTTGTAATTGGAGGACCTCATGGAGATACTGGTTTAACAGGAAGAAAAATTATAGTTGATACTTACGGTGGAAAGGGCGCTCACGGTGGTGGTGCGTTTTCAGGAAAAGATCCTTCAAAGGTTGATAGGTCGGCTGCTTACGCAACACGTCACATCGCTAAAAACTTAGTTGCAGCTGGTGTTTGTGATGAGATCTTAGTGCAAGTTTCTTATGCAATTGGAGTTGTTGAGCCAATGGGTATTTTTATTAATTCTTATGGCACATCTAAAGTTGGATTGGATGATGGAGAGATTGCTAAGATTGTAGAAAAGGTTTTTGATATGCGTCCTTATGCTATCGAAACTAGATTGAAGTTAAGAAATCCAATGTATTTAGAATCTGCGGCTTACGGACATATGGGACGTAAAAACGAGGTTGTAAATAAAACATTCATTGCAGCTGATGGTTCTGAAAAGACTATGGAGGTTGAATTGTTTACTTGGGAAAAACTAGATTTCGTAGATAAAGTAAAAGCTGCGTTTAATTTATAATTAAACTGCTACTTAAATATACTAATCCCTCAGTTTTAACTGGGGGATTTGAGTTTAAAATCACTTGATTAAGAAATGTTTTTTTGCTTTCTCTTTCTTAAAGAATACAAGTCCAATCCAAAATAAATCAACTGTTAAAGTAACTTCAGGGTGGCTTTTAATCTCTTCCCATGCTTCTTCCATACCCTTACTCCAGTGAATATCATCAAAGATAAATAAGGTGCCTTCGTGTGCTTTTGGAAGACACCAGTTAAAATAGTCTAATGTTGGTTTTTTTTGGTGATTACCATCAAAAAAAACATAATCTAGTTGATCGTAAGTATTGATAACTTCGGGAAGCGTTTTAGCGAAATCGCCTACTTTTATTTTTAAGTTTTTAGCTTTAAAATTAGAAAGAACTTGGTGAGCAACTTTGGCCGTTTCTGGACAGCCTTCAAGTGTTGTGAAGTTTGCTGATTTATTTGGCGCAATTTGATAACATCCTGATATTCCTAAAGATGTTCCCAATTCAATCATGTTTTGAGGTTGAAAGTGATTGATGAGTTTAAAAATGATTCGTCCTAAAAAGGGAGCTTTTGCAGAATTAGCTGCGACATCTGATATTTTACGTTCGTTGGATTTATTAATTCTACTTCCAGCTCCAAAATCAGTGATATTTATGGTAGATCGATTGTTTTTCAAAGCGGATCGGATGCCTTCAATCTCTTCAAAAGCGTAAAAATGCTTGTTGTTTTTTATAACGTCAGATATTAATACTGATATAAATGGGGAAGTTGAAGTTTGTTTGGCCTTAAACCAATACTTGATATACCTAAAAATGAATTGAAATCTTTTAATCATACAGAGTGCAAAGATAAATTAAAGTTTAAATAAAAAGGGAGCTGATTAAACTCCCTTTCTTTTTAGCTCAATATCTCATAAGAGATATTTCCTGACATTATCGAATAATAACAGAAGTGTTAATAGTATGAGAGATTCCATCCGGACCCTTTGCTTTGATGGTCACATTTACACTACTTCCTCTAGGTAATCTTTTTAGTTGATTGACTACCGACCTTGATACTTTTCCGTTTTTAGCAATTGGAGGAGTGAATATATTTCCGGAGTTGATATACTCTAATTCAATTTTTTCAGTTTTAGGAGTTGCTGACATTGGGAATGACTTAGGATATTTTGGTCTTGCTCCGACCGCTTTTAAAATTTGAGCTAAAGTGGTAGCCGGAGATTTACCGCCCCTAACACCAGGTATATCAATATATGGTTTAGGAAGTGAAGTTCCTTTCCAAGTTTGTTGAGAAATAACTTTTGTTACACCATTCATCTTTGTTGAAACTATGATGTTGATTCTTCCCCCTTTCGATGGTCTGAAATAATACTTTCCATTTCCTCTCGATGTTACTCTACAACTGTTACTAGCTGTTACAATTAAATCTTCTGATTTCATTCCTGGAGCAGAAATACTAATTTCATTATCTAACCCCATATACATAATATTCAATTGATCTGAGGAAATTACAGCACTTGGAGTAGCAACTGTATAATTGTTTACAAAAGGGTAGATGAGGTATTCACCTTTTCGCTTAGGGTTGGGGTGTGGCACTTTCATAATTCCACCCCAGGTGTGGTTTCCGGTTTCATTGGCATCTAATCTTAATTTTCCAATACCTGCATCTACAGGAAGACTATCAGTAGGTCCTGTGAATTTTATCTGACCTGTATTGTTGTAGTAAGCAGTGTCAAAATCTCCAATAATAACAATAGGCTCCTGAGTAGTATCTGCAGCAGCTAAGAAAATATTAGCACTGTATTGATCACCTTGTAAAACATATCCATTTTCGGCAATGGAAGTCGCCATTATCTTGTTTACTTTATAAGCGTCTTGATTAATCTGTTCAAACAAATAGCTTAGTACTTGGGACTCAGCATTACGAATATAACTTTGAATATTTGTTAAGTTTGCAGTAACAGCAGCTAACGGTAAGTATTCACTAATTCCATTTTCCCATGGCGACTTTACACCTTCATAATCAATATGTTCAGGAGTTTTAAGCAATTTATTAATTCCATTAATTACTCCTGTATCTCTTTTGTCAATAAGGTTGGTAAGTAAAATTTTATAGTCGCCTATTTTCTGCTTTAAAGCTTTACCATGTCCTTTCACGACAAGATATTCAGCACCAACATCTTGGTTGTCTTTTCCTAAGGGAAGATTTGTTTCTTCATCCAACCCACCACCGATTTCGATTATGTCATCTTTAAATTTTTCAATCTCATTAAAAAGTTTATTCGATGACTTTCCTATTTCGACCGCATTTTTATCGGTTTGTACTGCGAGTCTAGAACCAGTTGCTGAAGCGTTGGAAATTTTAGTATAAATTGTTTGATTTGTATTGTTGAAATTTTTGGTCGTAACATCAATACCATCCTCCAAAAATATGAACGCGTTTAATAAGTCTTTTGAGGCATTCATGGCAAGCATTGCGAGTAATACTAGGTACATAATACCAATCATTTGTTGACGTGGACTGAGTTTTTCTGCTGACATATCTACTGATTTTTAAATTATTGTCGAAACAAATCCATTTTGCCGCGACTTCAGTTATGTAATACAACAGAAATAAAGGGTTACAAAAAAATATTTTTTTTTTGCGACTTTTTTAAAACGAAATATGATTTATTTGGTATTTAATAAGTTTTTTCTCCGTTTTCTAATGGGGTATTTTTAGTTGTAGAGTAGCTTCATTCTTGATAAAAGAATAGTTTTTGTCTTTAGAGGTCAACGATAGCTCTCCAAGTGAAGGTTAAACTAATTTGAAGTATTAGTTTTAGAAAGATTGATGTTTGTTTTTACCCTTTTAATTAGCGTGTGGTAAATATTTATTAACTACAAGTATAATGGTTGTGGGATTTTTAATTAAGCTAATAATCTATTTATGATTAATTCCATTTGTGATGCAGAGCTCTTGATACTTTAAACAATTTTTTGTGGTTTAATGTGTATCGGAAAATAGTTTACTTAATTATTTAACTAATTATGTTTTTTCCTCAAAATGAATCTGCAGCTTAATTTTATTCTTTTAAATTCGAGCTGAGCCTATGTTATTTGGCTATCAAAAATCGAAACTAATTTTGACAGATTCAGATTTCACTTTAGATTGACATGCTAAGTATTGTCCGCTTGCTACTTCATCATCTGACAACACAATATTGTTGTCCATCTGAAGCTCTCCTTCGCCTTTTATGCACTTACAAGCTCCACAAACACCACCTTGACAAGAAAATGGAATATCTACACCGTTTTTAGTTCCAGCGTCTAAAATCGTTTCTCCTGGTTTAACAGTAAATTCGAATGTATCTCCATCAATCGTTGCAGTAACTAAACTTGACTTATTTGACTTTGAATTCGATTTGGTTTTTTTTAATGTGGTTGTAAAAAGTTCAAAATGAATTTGGCTTACAGGATACTTATGTTTTTTAATTAAGAAATCTCTAATGGCTTCAGTCATTTCCTGTGGCCCGCAAATAAATACTTCATTCGTGTTTGAAATGGGCGCAAATTCTTTGAATATTTTTTTAATTCTCCTTCCTTCAATTCTTCCTGAATGAAATCTAGAATCACCTTTTTCAGCACTAAATAATAAGTGAAAATTTAAACGGTTACTGTATTCTTTACTTAATTCTTCTAATTCAGTTTTAAATATTGTTTGTTTGGCTGTTTTATTACCATAAAATAAGTTCACAGAACTATTAGGTTCGTTCTCTAAAATCGTTTTGGCAATAGATATAACAGGTGTGATTCCACTACCGGCTGCAATTAAAGTGTAATTTTTGTTATTATCAGCTTTCGTATTAACAACGAATCCACCAGTTGGAACACCAACTTCTATCGTGTCATTGTTTTTTAGAGCACTGTTAGCGTATGTAGAGAAAACTCCATTTTCTACTTGTTTAACAACTACTTTTAAAACGTCTGATTTTGGTGAGGAGCAAATAGAATAAGACCTTCTTACTTCATTACCACTAATTTGAGCTTTTAAAGTTAAAAATTGTCCCGAAAGAAATTGAAAATCTTCTTTTAAAGAAGATGGAACTTCAAACTCGATAGAAACAGCTTCAGGAGTTTCTTTTTGGATATTTTTAATTGTTAATGAGTGAAACATAGTAGAAAAGTTAAAATGTTGGTTAAACAAATGTAAAAAAGTAATTACTTTGTAGCTATGATTTTATCGAATGGTTTATAAGTTAATTCAATACATATTAAGATTATATCTTCCAATTTTCTTTAAAAAGTTGGAGTTTAGGGGGTTGAGGAACGTCCCGAAGGATAAGCCAGTTATTTTTGCTGTTAATCATCAAAATGCATTTTTGGATGGTATTTTGGTTGCATTGAAACTAAACCGTCCAATATACTTCTTAACACGCTCTGATGTGTTTAAAGGTAAATTAATGGTTAAAGTTTTGGATGTTTTAAATTTAATCCCAATTTTTCGGCAACAAGATAGAACGGGAGATATAAAAGAAAACAATCGGAAAACATTCCAGTACTGCATTGATAAGTTAGAGAAAAGTGGTGCTGTGTTGATTTTTCCTGAGGGAGTTAGTGAGCCAATTCATCATTGCTTTAATATGAAAAAAGGTGTAGCACGTTTGGCCTTTGAAGCTGAAGAGCAAAACGATTTTAAATTAAAATTACATGTTGTTCCAGTAGCTATAAATTATGAAAACCATTTCATAGCTGGGAAAAAGGTGTTTGTTAATTTTTTGAGACCAATATTAATATCTGAATATAGAAATGTGTTTAACGACTCTAAGTCACGCGCTCAGGCAGTGTTTCTTAAGCGACTTCAAAAGGAGTTACGTGCAAATTTAATTCACATATCAGGAGATTATACAAGGTTTAAGAGAATGTATTGGAAAGGCATAATTCTTCAGTCTAGAAATGACATGGAAATTATTGCTGCTGTAAAATCTATTCCACAAGAAAAAGGTTTAAATATAGATGGGTATAATTGGGAACGCGATAAATATAAGTATAACAGATCGCGTTCTTTTTTAGCAAAGATTTTTTCATTCCTGATATCGGTGCCAGGGTTTATTCTTTTTTCACCAACAATTTTAATAACAAAGCTATTGGTTTTAAGGATTAAGGATCCAGCTTTTTATCTTTCGGTAGTTTGCTTAAGCTGGTTGCTTTTTGGGCTAATTCAGCTTGCTATTATTGCTTTTTATTTATGGAGGATAAGTGAATTAGAATTTTTTATTGTCAGTATGTTGGTTGTTCAATTACTAGCTTACCTTTCCATTAAAAACTTTTATAAGATATTCTAATCTTGTAATTTAAACTCTGGAGCATCAGAATTAATGTAATTAGTGAACTTCCAGATCTCTAAAATATCATCAACTTTAACTTCATAAGGCTTAAAAGCAGTATTCGTTGAACAAAGCAAGAAGGTTTTATTCCTTTTTATTTTGTTGTAAACTATTTTAAATACGATTCCGTCTTCTTTAGTTACAATGATATATGGATAGCCATCTTTTACGTAGTTCCAATTTTGGATGAATTCCCCAGTAACAAAACTCCCGTGAGAAATTGGTGGCATTGAATCTCCTGAAATAGGGAATGTTCTGTATTTACGATCTTTTGAAAGGAATGGCAGTTGAAACGTTGGTAATACTTTAATGTATTCAGGGTCGTAAAGACCTTGAGTATAACCCGCTTGAGCAGCCATTGGTACTAACTCGATGTGTTCCTCATTATCTTGATTTACGGTTGTGGTAAGTACTCGGAGCTTTTTTCCACTTACATCTACATCAAATCCGTTTTCTAAGTTGGTTAATCTTAATTCTGAAAATTCATGTAAGTCGTCTTTCAAAAAAACATCAATTGGAACTTTGAAATATTTTGAAATACGCATTAAGGTGTCGTAGTTAGGTTCAGCTGTCCCAACTTCATATGCACTTAATGAAGAACGTGTTAATTTTAAAGATTGTGAAAGATCAGCTTGTGACCTAGCGCGCCTTTTTCTTAATATTTTAAGGTTGGTTCCGAAGTAGCTCATTGACAAGTTATTTGTCAGAAGATAACAAAGATATTCCCAAATAACAAAACCAAGTTGTTTTACATGGGACTCATTTAGAAGGAATCAACCTGTAAAAGGTCAGAATAACTTGTATTTATATTACTTTATTCAATTTCTCTAAAATATCATAAGCCCATTCAATTGATCTAACTTTTTCGAAAGTAAGTGCCAACCTCCCCTTGATTTCTTTCATTTTACAAGTTTTACCATTTTGTTGGACATATATTAATATTTTCCCAAATTTTTCTGTTTGGTAGTAATCACTATTAGCATTGGATATGAAGTAACCACGAAGCTTACTGTTTTTCATGTATAATTTTTCCAATCCGATGTTTTGGGCAAGCCATTTTAAACGCATTGTTGCAACAAGCTCCTCTGTTTGATGTGGCAATTCTCCAAATCGATCAACTAGGTTTTTAACGAAAGTAATAAGGTCTTTCTCAGTGCTAATGTCATTCAGTCTCTTATATAACCTTAAACGTTCATCAACTGCATTAACATAAGTTGTTGGAATTAAGATTTCCATATCGGTTTCAATCACACAATCTTTAACAAACACTCTGTTTTCTTCTTTGAGTTCTTCAGCGTAAAGATCCTTGAATTCCCCTTCTTTTAATTCCTGAATCGCTTCATCAAGTATTTTTTGATAAGTATCGTAACCAATGTCAGATATAAATCCACTTTGTTCAGCACCTAACATATCTCCAGCACCACGAATATCTAAATCTCGCATTGCGATGTTAAACCCACTTCCTAAATCGCTAAATTCTTCTATTGCTCTTAATCTTTTACGCGCCTCAGTTGTTAAAGAACTTAGGGGTGGAGCTAGTAGATAACAAAATGCTTTTTTGTTTGATCGGCCAACTCTTCCTCTCATTTGGTGAAGATCACTTAATCCAAAATTTTGTGCTTGATTGATCATGATTGTGTTGGCATTGGGAATGTCCAAACCAGATTCGATAATTGTTGTAGCAACTAAAATGTCAAAGTCACCATTCATGAAATCCATCATGACGCCCTCCAGTTTTTTCCCTTCCATTTGTCCGTGGCCAATTCCAATTTTTGCGTTTGGAATTAATCGTTGCAATGTTCCGGCAACATCTTTAATGTTTTCAACCCTATTGTGAATAAAGTAAATCTGACCACCTCTAGCTAACTCATAAGATATAGCGTCTAGAATTGTTTCTTCATTAAATCCGGTAACGCTAGTTTCAACGGGATACCGATTAGGAGGAGGGGTGTTTATCACGCTTAAATCTCTTGCGCCCAGTAACGAAAACTGAAGCGTGCGAGGAATTGGGGTAGCCGTTAAAGTAAGTGTGTCTAAATTTGTTTTTAATGTTTTTAGTTTGTCTTTAACAGATACTCCAAACTTTTGTTCCTCATCAATAATTAGTAATCCTAAGTCGTTATATTTTATGTCTTTTCCAGCAAGTCTGTGTGTTCCGATAATAATATCAATTTTCCCATCTGCTAAATTTTTAAGCGTTTCTTTTTGCTCTTTAGGATTTCTAAATCGATTAATATAATCCACAGTAACAGGGAAGTCTTTTAATCGTTTAGAGAACGTTCTAAAATGTTGGAAAGCCAGGATTGTAGTCGGAACTAAAATAGCAACTTGCTTACCATCTACAGCCGCTTTAAAAGCTGCACGAATAGCAATTTCCGTTTTTCCAAATCCAACATCTCCACAAA
>Ga0209603_1000526_pt1 | contig 46441 bp, 11 predicted proteins | sample COGITO_mtgs_1206_FD_184812 | JGI IMG/M metagenome (GOLD analysis project Ga0209603, IMG submission 184812) | Pelagic marine microbial communities from North Sea - COGITO_mtgs_120607 (SPAdes) (version 2) | ecosystem: Environmental > Aquatic > Marine > Epipelagic ...
TAAAGACCGTTAACTGTTGTTGTATTAAATCTTGAATCACCAGAGCCTGAACCGAAGTAAAAAGCAGTATTATTTCTGTCGTAGAAAATATTAGCTCTTACATCATTCATATACGAAGTAGAAGCAAAGTTACCATAATAATTAGTATCGTTTCTATCGTAATAAATGTCAGCTTGTACTGAGCCGTTAACGTAAGTTGTTCCACCTACATACCATTGTAAGTATAGGTTATTACCTGAACGAGAATCTAAGTGTAAGTTACCGTTTGTAGTCGCAACTGAAGCTTCGTTACTATATCGACCATTTGTACCAACAGCAAGGTATCTGCCCCAAGTTGGGTTAGGTCCGTGTAATGCGCCACCTCTAATTCTTAAAGCAGCATTAGAAGTTGAATTAGGATCTAAGTAATAAGTAGTATCATTGTTGTCGTAGAAGATTGGAGCACGAGAAGAAGTAGTGGAGAAGTTGTTACCACCGCTATCCGTTCTGAAGTTCCAGCTTCCAGCTTGGTTAAGGAAACCAATATTGTTACTGTTATCAGCGTATACATAACCACGAATGTTATTACCCGTAGTCGCAAACATAATCTCAGCAGTTGACTGAGTAGAATACAATCTGAAACGACGGTTACTATCAGAGTACCAATGCATCGCTGTTGCTTGGTTATATAAACCTTCACCACTGTTATCATTTCTGAACCAGTTTCTTGCATAGAATTCAGTAGCACGAACAGATGTATTGAGATTAGAAGCACCGGCCGGATCTAAATAATAACCTGTGTTATTATAATCGTAGAACAATGTACCACGAACATCTGATGAGAATACAGCTCTGCTTGAAATAGCAGCTCTAAATCCGCCGTTGTTAATAATCAATAAACCGTGATCGTTTAGATTGTTTGCACCACCAAGACTACCTGCGTTTGGATGTGACCAATATAAACCGTAAGCATTCTGCGTTGCAGTACCTGCGGCATTAATCGAATACTGATCATCCATATTAAAGATTGTTTGTAATCTTGTAGATGCGTAAGTACCTGTCATGCCTAATCCATAATTCATGAATCTTACGGTTCCATTAATCTGAACCGTATTCATATTGGATGTAGAGGCAAAGTCTCCATAATAACCAGTATTATTTGTATCGTAGAATATTGGTGAACGAATACTATTATAGTTAAAGAAATCTGTCGAAGATGTTGCTACCTGTCTCCAACCTGGACTATAACCAGATCCTTGGTTGTTGTAAATATAAACTGAACCGCCACCATTACCAGTTGTTGGCCTAATGACTAAAGATGTATAATAAGAACCATCATGCCAAGTAGCAATTGAAGTACCTGCCATCTCAATATTCTGAATGCCTGTATTTACATCAGAGTTACCAGCGTATGACCATGGAACCTTTTGAGCAGTAAAACCAGTTGCTAAATGTTCGTTATCTCCTAGGTCACCAATAAAGTTAGCGGTTGAAGTACCGTTATTAAAGTATCCTGTGCTCCATCTGAACCTACCGAAGTTATCAGGTTGGTAACCATTTAAAGTTTCGGTAATCGTTAGTCTTCTAAATATGGAAGTACTATTAGGATCAGCATAATAACCAGTATCATTTCTATCGTAATAAATCGGCGAATCAATTCTACTGTTAATTAGAGTTTGACCATTACCTCTAATGATCATATTCCAAGTACCACCTAGACCACCATCTCTAAATGATATATCTTCGTTACCTGATGTAGCAATAATTAAATGCGCGTCATTTGTGTCTGTTGCTTGTATATAACCACGAAGGTTACCAGCACTAGTATACCAATAAGAAGCCTGACCAGATTGATGTCTGGCCGTACCATAGAAATCTACTGTATCTAATCTACCATTTCGCATTCTGAAATCACCTTGGCTTGAACCAAAGTAATAAGCGGTATTTTCGCGTTCGTAGAATATGTTAGCTCTTACATCATTCATATAAGATGTAGAAGCAAAGTCACCGTAGTATGAAGCGTTATTTAAATCGTAATAACGTGGTGAACGCATATGTCGAGAACCGCGGAATACTTCTGTTGCCAATTCTGCATTCTCTGCAATGCCATCGCCGTAGAATACAAATGTTGCACCTGTACCATCAGGGTTAGAATCCGATACTCTTATCTCTGCATCAAACGATGTATTAACAAATCCTAATCTATTTCCACGAAGGACCATTGTACTAAACTGAGATGTACCATTAGGATTAGCGTAATAACTAGTATCATTTGAATCGTAGAAGATTGGAGCTCTCCAATCCTGAGAACCTGTACCACCAACACCGTGTAATCTACCATCATTAGCAATATAAGACCTATCAGAACCATTTTGTCTGAACTGAACAATTCTATTTGAGTTTCCGTTAGATACAATGTACCAACGGTTACTGTGCATCTGAATCTTACCTACACCACTACCTGGGTCTCCTGTCCAGTTTGAGCTTCCGTTAGAACGAATATCAGAACTTGTAATCTCAATCGCACCTGCACCACCGTCGAAGTTAACATCTCCAACAAATTGTGCTGTATTAAATCTTGAATTACTTGCTGGGTTTGCGTAGTAATTAGAGTCGTTACGATCGTAGTATACATTGAAGTATGCATTAGTACCATACAAGTTATTTCCGATGAATACTTCACCGCTTGTATTAATTCTGAATCTCTCAGTACCCCAACCGCCATTTATATGACCGTGATCTTGTTTGATTCTGAAATCATTATCTACATAACCAAAACCAACTGACCATGTTGTTGCATTATATCCAGTTGAGAATAAAATAGAAGGTCTATCAGTACCGCTTGGCACACTTTGAGCCGATTTATCACCAATTCTAAACTCAGCAACAATACCCCAAGAATGGTTACCATATTGGTTTATAAATCTTGATCCAGTATAGTTACCAGGTGCAGAACCTGTTCTATAAACAGAAAGAATGTCTTGAGAAGCAGTGTCTTGAATATCTAATTGCTTAATTCTTGATAATGCGTTAGGATCTACATACCAAGCAGTATCATTTCTATCATACATTAACGTAGGACGAATATCACCTACGAATTCAGATCTGCTTGCATATGTTCTTTGTTGCCAATCATTAACTCGACGAGTTTCTAATCTATCAGAGTATCCTAAGATTGAAGTAGCAGGTGCACCTGCAGTTCCTGTAGCACTAAATGCAATTACAGAAACTCCATTTGATGCATTAAATAATCGAATGTTTTCGTTGTATGAGTTAACCTCATTACCATCATTAATCCAAATAGATGGGTTTTGAATCACACCACGAACATTTACTGATGTACCTGTTGAAGCAGGATCTACATAATAAGCAGTGTTGCCACGGTCTCTAAATATATTTGCATCGATTACATCAGCGGTAATATCATCTACTGTTAAGTCACCTGTAATAAACGCATTGCCATCAACATTCAGTTGATCTGCTACTCTTAAATCGTCAACTAATAAATTAGATTCAGCATTACGTCTCTTCAACATAACACCGCCGATTTCTCTAAGAGCACCGCCTGTGTTATAGTTAACTAATAAAATTAATCTTACGAATCTACAAGCGCCACCATCTGAACCATTATAAGGTGTATGTGTTGCTGGGATTGTTGTGTGGGCTCTTAATGTTTCCCAGTTAGTACTTGTTCTGTTTGAACCGCCAACTACGAAATATGTAATACCGGCGTTTCCAGCGATTGGATTCTTATCCTTATCGTAACGACGAACACCCATGTAAAGTAAACCACCAGAACCTGAGATTCGTCTTGTAGAAACTTCACCGTAAATATCTTCACCAGGAGAAACTGGAATATAATCAGAATCGAAGCTTCTATATGCAGCAGTTCTTAATACATAACTACCCGCGAATGGACCATCACTATTTTTAACATATTCACTTGTTGTTGTCGTCAAGGAATTTTCAGAACCTGATAAACCTTGAATAACTCGAGCTTCAAAGTATTTGGTCATATCGAATAGAACAAGATCTGCTCCACCTGAACCATAAGCAGGATTCAATGATATGTTTTCGTTACCACCATTTAGTGCAAAGTCTGAAGCAGATACTTCGCCTTGGAAGTATGCATTACCGTCATCGAGATCAATACTTGCTCTTACATTGCCTGAACCAACAAATACATATTCATTAGGATTACTTGAACCAAAGTGTTGATACGCAGCGTTGTTATTACCTGCCCAGAATGTACCCCAATTACTAGCAGTATTCCAAATCCAATGTGAATAATCTTGTGCTTCTATTACCTTGTTTGTATCACCGTTACCTGATGTATCGAAACCTTGTCGGAATATTCTACCGTTAATCATTAATGAACGGCTTGTATTACCCGCGGCAGGATTTAAATAATATGCTGCGTCATTCAAATCATAGAAGATTGGAGAACGCATTTGGTTAGTTGCTTCAAAGTAACCGTTTCGAGTTGAAGCTTGTTCTACTCCATTATAATACAGTTCTACTTCTGCGTTTCTTCTTGCTATCAGTGACCATTCGTTATCTGTATCGTTGTAAATACCAGAGGTGTTAGGGCCATCTGACATAAAGTTCCATTGACCAGCAATAGAATAACCAGCCCAACCACCTTTAGTACCGCCAACTTCCATTGAACCGTAATCACCAGAAGCAGCATCAGCATAATATGTAGTTGCATGGTTAAAGTAATAACGCAATGCTTGAATCGTATTTAATCTTGTAGTAGCTGCTAAATCAGCATAATAACCAGTACTAACACTATCATAAAAGATAGGTGAACGAACTTGATTCTGACCAAGGAAGAAACCATTTTCAGCACTCGCCTGTTGAGTTCCATTGTAATAGAAGTAGTTTCCTTGACCATGAACGGTGCGTATTAACCATTGATTATTTACATCGTTGTAAATACCAGTTGTTGATGAACCGTCATGCATGAATACGGCGCGGTCATTAATAGAGAAGCCTTCGTATCCACTTCGTCCTGTACCAGAAACCGTTAATGAACCAAACGTACCATTAGGTGATCTTAATATAACACCATCTTCGAGTTTGATTGTTGCTAATCTTGATTCACCAGCAGGATCTGCAAAGTAAGCAGTATTGTTTGTATCAATAAACTTATCTGCGTAAAAGTCGTTACCTGTGCCTGGGTTAACATTATATAATGGGAAGTCAACATAATTAGAATAGGCAGTGCCTGAGTTCCAAGTTTGTTGCCATAGTCTCATTCCAAGACCAGACTTCTTAATCATTAATAAGTTATCAGAACCACCTGAAGAATCAGTGTAAGATCTAAAGTGTAAGTAATCAGCGTAAGGTGCAGTATTATCGTTATTCCAAGATGTGAAACCGAATCTTAATCTTCCTGATGTATCTTCGTTAGGAATAATAATACGATTATCTCTAGACTTCAGATAGTTTGCATATCCTGAAACGCCTGGAGCTTGAATCTCATTTGTTACTGTTAAGTTAACAAAATCACCTGAAGTAATATATGAATTGCCCCAACGATAAGTTGATAAACCTAAATTACCTTGAGCATTAACTCTTGGTATTACAGTTGCACCAACAGTACCGTTACTTTCACCGAATACATAATGGGTTGAAGCTTCAGACGAATCAAATACCATTGCCAAGCCAGCACCAGTGGTAACTGAGTTATCAGAATGCCAAACTTTAATAGATGCTTGTTGTTTTCCACTTAATCCGGCTAATTCACCAGATTGGTCGGTCATTGTAATACCGACACCACCACCATTAGTAGGCTTTTGTAATTCTATTCCTGAACCGTAAACTTCAAGCTTGTTTCTAACTCTTGTTCTTGTATTGTTAATTTGGCCTCTAATACCACCGCCAGTTGTAAGTTCAATCTGGTCAGCAGCAGGGAATCCCATATAAGTATTTGTGTCACCACGATGTCTTACATAATCATCAATGTCTACAGTATTTAATTGTGAGTCACCATCTGGGTCAACATAGTATGCTGTATTGGTAGTTGAACGGAATTGATTAAAGTCAGCATTACCTGTAGAATAAAGTGTTGTGTTATTTCTAATTCGTAGATAAGTAGCATCTGCCATATACAGACCACTACCCCAACCGAAGGCTAATTCTTCATCCTTAAGGAATGAGGCTGTACCACGACCAAATATAATTGCATCGTTACTACCATTTAAGTATATTGAACCACCAACGTGTAGTTTAGGATTGGAAGGAGTTGTAGTAAGAGCTGTATTATCACCGCCGTCAGTATATGTTGGTGCGCTTCCAGATGCGACCATAACATTTGCGTTATCATCTACAATTAATGCTTCTGTGTATGCTGAATTCCAGAATCCCCAAGTTGTTCCTGATTTCAATACTTGATATAGGTTGCCTGAACTATCACCACGAATAGAACCGCCGTCTACTCCATCGTGATAGAAGTGAATATATCTTTGACCGTTTCCTACTGGGTTAGGAGACGAATCAATTAGATTCAGATACATTAATGAATAACCACCAGAAACGTTACCACTAATTCCTACTGTAGTATTTTGTCCTGATGCATATGAACCATGTGGCATTAATGAAATACCACCGTTTCCTGTATTATCATCCCATCTTGCTGCGTCAGATATATTACCTAATAATGCTCTACCTGCGAATGCAGCGGATGTTGTCGTATCTCCTGGGTGAGTATAATAACTTGTAGCATTTCTATCAACAAATCTATCTGCTTGAGCATCACCATGAACAATAAGAGGTTGGAATATATTTGTGTTGGTTGTGGTTGTTCTTATCTCGGTTGCATTTCCAACAACAACATCAAAAGTGTTAGCTGCAGAGAATCCAATCCACGTATCAGTGTCTCCGCGATGTCTAATATATGAATCAATATCAATTTGCGACATCTGTGAAGTGCCAGCAAAGTTACCATAATAGTTTGTATTATCTGAATCGTAGAATATTGGTGAACGAACTGATCCTGACGCTGTTGTGAACGTTGTTACTTGTAATCTTTGAACTCCGCCTGTGACAATTTCAAAACTGTCAGCCGCGTTAAAGTTCAAGTAAGTATTTGTATCTCCATCATGGAAGATAGTACCAACAAGACCAATACCAGACATTCTTGAATTGCTTGCCGGGTCAACATAATATGTTGCGTTATTTAGATCGTAGAATCTTCCTGCGTATACATCTGGGAAGATTGCATCAACAGTACCTGTAATATTAGTTGCATTGATTTCTAATCGTTCAACTGCGTTTGTGGTAAAGATAATGTTATCGTTAGAATCAAAACCGAAGAATGTATTTGTATCATCGTTGTGTTGAATGTAATCGTTAATACCAATACGATTCATTATTGATGTTGAAGCAGGATCCGCATAATATGTATTATTATCGGAATCTAAGAATCTTGAGGCTGATAGATCACCACTGAACGTACCGTCTACTGCTGTAAGATTACCAGTTACATCAAGATCACCTGTAACAGTTACTCCTGAATTATTAGCAGTTAATCTTGTTACGGAATCAGTGACAAGCTTAATTGTGTCATCTTCAAATGCAATAGCCGTACCAGTATCGCCATTATGAGTAATTGCGTTATCAATTCCGACGGTGTTCATGAGGGAAAGGCCAGCAGGATCCGCATAATAAGCATTATTGTCTGCGTCAACAAATCGTTTACCAATTACATCTGTTCCTGCGGTTACAGTTGTACTTGCACTTACAGAACCAGCAGTGGCCGATATATTACCCGCAGTTGCTGTAATATTGTTTTGAGCAGTAACATCATCGCCTGCGATAACATCTCCTGCAGTTGCAGTAACGTTTCCTGTTGTTGCCGTAACACCAGTTCCACCGGTTACAGTTGTTCCTGCAGCGACTGAACCCGCCGTTGCTGCAATATTACCTGAGGTTGCCGTGATATCATTTTCAGCAGTTATACTATCACCAGCAATTACATCACCGGCAGTTGCTGTTATATCGCCTGCAGTTGCCGTTATGTCTTGGGCAGCAGTTACATCATTGCCTGCAGTTACGTCACCGACTGTCGCTGATACATTGCCTGTCGTTGCGATTACACCTGTTCCACCAGTTACCGTGGTTCCTGCCGCGACTGTTGTTCCTGCAGTAACTGAACCTGTGGTTGCCGCAATATTACCAGATGTTGCCGTTATATCATCCTCGGCGATAACGTTACGACCTGCTTCTACATCTCTATCAACATTCCAATCGCCGTCGGTATCTGAACTTGCATTCCAGCCAGAGTTATCTGATTTTAAGAAACCTACTGTACCATTATTTCCATATAGTACTCTATCTTGGCCGGTTGTGGCAAAATTGATTTGTGCAGCACCAACACCATCACCTACAGTAAGATCGCCTTCTATTGTTATATTACCTGTGGCAGTATCATCAGCATCACTACGAAGGAACTGAGCAGCTTCTAAACCATCTACGGTATCAGCATCGAATCCATTTCCTGAACCTTCATCTGCTGTTGTAATAACTCTACCAAGAACCGCATTGTCAACTTCTAATTGCCAATAGTCTGACGTTTCATTCCATACAAGTTTAGGATTTGCTAATGTACCACGCTCAACTTCAATACCTGCATTCTCTGAAGGAGTAGAGCCTGTATAGTTAGCATTAAGAGTAATGATATTATCAGAAAGTAAAATCTCTTCGGTATTTACATAAGTAGTATTACCTGATACCGTAAAGTCTCCGCCAACTGTTAGATCACCGGCAACCTGGGCATTTGCTTGAGCATCAAGTAAAGCTTTAATAACTGCTTGGCCATCAATCGTAATGTTGGTATCAATTTGTGCAGAACCAGTTACATCAATATCCTGTAAGAAAGATATTGTTCCTGCTGCAGAATCTGCAACATCGGATCTTAGGAATTGACTTGCTTCTAAACCATCAACTGTATCTGCATCAAGGTTATTACCTGAACCTTCGTCTGCAGTTGTGAGTATACGATTATCATCAATCGTCGTTGTGGCAACACCTGTAAAATTAATTCCCGTAGATGTAAAGGCTGCTATTTCAGTGCCTGCATAATTAATAACAATACCAGCAGTATCGTCATGAAACTCAATGCTGTTATCAACACCAGGATTTGTTATTTTATAATCGCCTGCAGAGATGTTGCGAATCTGGAGTGAATCAGAATCACCTTCAAACGCTGCAATTATTGTTCCTGCTGAATGGCCACCAGAATTGGTAACTTTTAAAGTTGGAGTGGCCTGTGTTCCTTGTGTAAGGACCGAATCACCGGTAACCTGGAGTTTTTCTCCAGTATCGGTTGTGCTGCCTATTACGGCATTTTCGGGTGTTAAGAGACCATTCTTAACTATAAACTTTTTATCATTTGCCATTCGGTTCACTCTCCCCAGATAGGCGGTTTAAAATTAATTGTATACCTTTATTTATAAGTTATGATTCGGTGTATGTTGCGAAAACTGTAAAAGTAGTACTTGTAGCGGAGGCAGGAGTACATCTTAATCTTGATAATCCTGAGGCGTTATCTATTTCATAAGTAGCAAGTTCACTACCTGATGTTATTCGGCCGAATTCTGTTCCTAAGAAATCAGATCCTGTATCAATTGCCAATATTTTAGTTACATCAATATCAGAGCCTGATTTTGCCGTAATCATATATTCAACGCTTTTAAATTGACCTGATGCATATTGGTCAATACTTACTTGAGTTGTTGCTGTTGTTATTGTTTCTTTAGTTGTAATTCGTCCATGTTCAAAGTTTAAATTGCCATCAAGACTAACATTATTTGTAGCAGTAAGATTAGGAACCGTCAAGTTCCCTGTCATTGTATCTCCAGTTACATTAACATATCTTGCATCAGCAGTTGCGATTGTTAATACCGCAAGATTACCTTTCGTAAATCCTACAACATGACCAAACTCATCGAAGTCCATACTCTCAATAACTTCGGCATTTGGTAGATCCAACACGCCAGTATTCGCAACGCTTGAAGTATCACCATGAGTTAGTGTAACATCACCACTTAGTGCTCCGCCGCCTGCTAATCCAGTTCCACCTAATACGCTTTGAGTTTTATCAACCTTAAGTCCTAAAGCAGTAGTAACTTCAGTTTCAGTAAAGTATCTGTTATCAAGTTGACCTGCATCTAATTCTGTTTCTGTGTAATACTGATTATCTAACTGACCTGCGTTTAATTCTGTTTCGGTATAGTATCTATTGTCTAATTGACCTGCATCTAATTCTGTTTCTGTATAATAACGATCATCGAAATCAACCTGGTCAAGACCTGTGACATGACCATAAGTATCTAATACGACATCTTGTATTACTTGACCGCCACTTCCTAATACACTTGCTTGTGAACTTGTGTCAGCGTGATTAATTGTAATTGAGCTATTAGCTGTTTGGTTAACGGTAAATGTTCCACCACCGTCAATTGCATTTCCTGCTGTGACTGTAATTGTTGCGTCATTAATATTATTAGAAGCCGCGGCAGATGCACTTGAAATAATATCTGAGGCATGTTGTCCGTCAAGTAAATCGGCATCAAGTCCTGATCCTGTACCGTCCACTGTTTTGATTGCCGTTAATATTTCGGCAGCAGTTTGATCTGCGGTTGCACTAGCTTCTATAAGATCAAGTTTTGCACCATCAGTTGATACATCACGACCATCAACCGTACCAGAGATCGTAATATTACCATTAATATCAAGTTCACCAAACTGATGTATGTCCGCATTAAATACCGAACCATCATTTGTTGTTAATTGTAATGTTGTATTAGCAGAATGCCAATCAAGATCCGATACACCAAGTACCGCTGCAGTCGAAGCAAGAGTGATACGACCATCTTCATCAATTGTTATGACAGGAATCGCAGAAGAACCACCATACTGTCCTGCCGTAACGGCGGTATTAGCAAGCTCTGCTGTAATTGATATTGTTCCATTACCTAGGTCCGTAAGTGTTGTAGTACCTGTACCAGTGACCTTACCGGTTATTGCTACATCAATCTGTGGGTCAGGCAAATTAGTTGCGTTTGTAAAATCAAGGTAATATGTACCTTCTTGACCGTCTAATAAATCTGCATCAAATCCATTACCCGAACCTTGAACTATACCATCAAGCTTTGTTCCATCGGCTGCAATATCACGACCATCAACAGTTCCTGTGACAGTAATATTACCTCCAAAATTAGCACCAGCATTAAATGTAGCCTCTCCTGCTTCTGACATATCAAGTGTAAGGGCTGTAATGACTGAACCGCCATCATTACCTTGAAATATAGTATCTCTGTCTGATAAATAAGACCGAAGAATAAAATCTGCGTTACCAGTTTTGCTTATTTGTCCAAAAAGAAGTCCCGAACCTCTAAATTTAATATCTGAACCACCAGCATCAAGGGTAATATCTCCTACCGAGTCTATAGTAAAATCTGAGCTCGTAGTCATTGTTCGACTAGCTAAATTAAGAGTTTGACCACCACCTAGTACATTTATACCTGCACCAAAGTTGACATTTGCATCAAAGTCTGATATAATAGTATTAAATGCGCTTCCATCACCAGTATTAAGTTGGAAAGTATTATTTGCAGAATACCATTCTGTATTAGAGATACCAGCTACTGCTGCAGTTGTAACAGTTGTTAATCGACCATCAGCACCAACTGTAATAACTGGAATTGAAGTACCACCACCATAAGAACCAGCAGATACGCCCGAAGCTGCAATATCAGCAGTAAGTGTAGCGTTTCCTAAATCTGTGAATGTAGCTGAACCAGTAACATCTCCACTTAATGTTAATTCTGGGTCGGGTAAATTTGTTTGGTTTGTAAAGTCAGTATAGTATGCACTGTTTGCACCATCAAGTAAATCAGCGTCTAATCCAGAATATTCTCCATCAACTGTTTTAAGTAATGTTAATATTTCAGATGCTGTTTGGTCTGCGGTTGCGCCTGTCTCTATACCATCAAGTTTAGTACCATCTGCAAGAACATCACGACCATCAACGGTTCCTGTAACGGTAATATCACCAGTGACATCAATTCCTGCGCCGAAATCAACATTAGCATCAAAGGCAGAAACATTTGTTTGAAATAAACTTCCGTCAACCGTTGAAATCTCAAAAGTATTATTTGCAGTATACCAATCAACTCCATCAACACCTGCGACCGAAACATCAGCGGCTGCTGTAATACGGCCATCTTCGTCAACTGTGAATGTTGGTATAAGAGAAGCTGAACCGTAAGAGGCTGCGGTAACTGCTGTATTCGCAAGTTCTGCTGTAATAGCAATCGTGCCGTTACCAAGATCAGTTAAAGTGGTCGTCCCTGACCCGGTGACCTTCCCTGTTATATTGACATCAATCTGTGGATCTGGTTTGTTCGTTGTATTAGTAAAATCTAAATAGTACGAACCTTCTTGTCCATCAAGTTGATCGGCGTCAAATCCATTCCCTGCGCCTTCATCACCAGTGGTAATGATTCTTCCAATTGTTCCACCCGAAGCAACTTCCCAATAATCATTTGCTTCATTCCATTGTAGAACTACGTTACTGCTTGTTCCTCTTTCGACTTCGAGTCCTGCATCTTGAGAAGGAGTACCTGCCTCGTTTGCGTTAAGAGTAATAATATTATCGGATAACTGAATTGTTTCCGTATTGACATATGTGGTATTACCCGATACGGTAAGGTTACCTGATACGACAAGATTACCATTAAAGGTATCATCTTCATCGGATCTTAAAAATTGTGCGGAAGATATTCCGTCTAATAGATCTGCATCGAGACCTGAGCCTGCTCCGTCGACTGTTTTAAGTAACGTAAGTAGGTCATTGGCATCTGCACTAAACTCAACAATGGATTCTACTCCACCGGTTTCTTGTTTAATGTAGATTTTACCGTCAGCAGTGTTTATGGCGAGTTCGCCTAACTCCAGATTCGAGGTAGTAGGTATTCTGCCTGCTACGGCACTACGTTTTAACTTAATTAATGTCGACATATATATGTCCTTTTTATCATGTACCTATGAAGGCAAATTTAAAAGGTTCCTCCATCTAATTCTGTGACCGTAACATCTCCACTCGCAACTGTAAAGTTACTTGTGTTAAACGAAGCAACACCAATATTGGTATCACTTGCTAATTCACCGGCAATTAATATTTGGTTATTACTAACCGTTGTGTTGATTCCTTCACCTGCGGCAAAGATAATTGTTTCACCTAATGCAATTGTATCCGCAGTTCCAGTCTCGGCTGATATAGAAATACCACCCGTTGTTAGATTATTTATGGATAAATCTAAAAATTGTTTATTTACTGCATCTAAACCATTGACAGGGTTAAGTAAACCTGTTATAATATTGTTATCAACATTTAAACTACCAGTAGAAGATATCGTGATATCGCCTGACGAATTACTAATTGTGTTGTTCGCAACCGTTAGATTACCACCTACAATCAAACTTTCATCTAAACTTAATCCGAGGAATCTCGAATCTCCACCCGCAGGGTTGAGGAGATATGACTGATTTTGATAATCAATAAATGATCGAGAATAAACGTCTCCATCTTTTACATACCAACTATCATCTGATCTATCAAAGTAAGTACTAAAGTTAAACGAACTACTTAAGAAACCAGCTTGCGTACCCAAAGCGTAGAAATACATATTTCCACTGCCTGTGCCCATAATGATCTGAGATACATTTTGTTGATAACCAATATGCATGTTCTTAAATCGAGAAGTACCCGATGGATCGGCATAGAATGATATGTTATCTTTACTTACAAATTTTGTTGCTCTTAAATCACCGTTAGATGTATCACCACCTTCCGCATTAATATACCTTGCATCAAGATCAACATAATCAAATGTTGTTGTGATAGAAACATTAGAGTTGTTTTGAACAGTGCCGCTACCAGAAACAGCACCTGTTAACTCAACATCAAACGGGTTCGTATAGAAGTTTAATTTCTGATTTGGATTATCAGCAATAACTTGAATACCATTTTCAACGTTATTTCTAACCGCGTCTTCAAGAACACCGTAAATAGAAGGTACGAAGTCAACAACTGCGTTGGATGATACCGATAATGGAATATCGACAATAGAACGAATGCGTCCATAAATGTCAAACTCAAAGTTTGGAATAAATCCTTCTGCACCAGCTTCTCTTAAACCATTAAACGAATCCCATACAGTATCCAAAGCAAATGCAGCAACGTTATTTGCTGAATCATAACTTTCAATTGTAAGACCAGTTCCAACTTCAAGACTTGGCGTATTCGTTGTATTGAATAAATCTAATACATAAGTATTAGCACCTTTCGTTACATGGAAGTCTCTATCAAAAGTATTCTCTACATAAAACTTAGTGACCGCATCTGAGTTTGCGATTGGTTCAGCAAGGCCTGTTATAACAGTATTACTTACATTGATGTTTCCACCAATATCAAATACGAGGTTTGTAGTACCGTCTGTTTTAATTGCTTGGTTATTATCAACCTTAAACGCAGTAACACCGGCAGTAACAAATCTTAATTCATCGTTATCAGCGCCGGCGCTCGATTCTGCTTCAATAAAGGTATCTTGGTCAACATCTTTAACTCCGCCAAGACTTGCCCACGCAGTTCCAATGTAACCTTCAAATACTCCATCTGAACTATTGAACCGAACCATACCTGCAGAAAGCGAAGAAGGCCTATCTGCGGTTGCTCCCGTAGGTAATACAATTGCACCGGGTGTATCGAAAGTAACAACACCAGTGTCACTATCAATTGTTCTTACGTGTAATTGATTCCAATTAGAACCAGTAGCACCAAGATTATAAGTAGCGTCTGTCTGCGGTATTAAATTACTCGAGAAATCAGCAACAACATTAATTGAATCTGTTACTTGATCACCAAGAGTTAAATTACCCGCGATTGTTAGATCACCAGTAAACTCACCGTCACCGTCAACTCTAAATAATGTTCCGTCCCAAGTTAGCCCTGCATCATCAGTTAATGCACCAGATGGACCTGCGACCACAACTCGATTATCTGTTAAGCTTGAAACTGTTAATACATTGGTTGTTGAATTATATGTTAATCCATCATCACCTTGTATTTGCCCATTTGCGCCCGCGACAAATACTTGGCCTTGAGAAACTGTTTCAATTGTAGGTGCAACTAAGAACTCAGAAGTTGCATTCACGGTCATATGTGAACCGTCAAACTGGATATTATTATTTGATGATAAAGCACCAGTATCTGATACGAACATCATCGTGTTCGCTTGTAAGTTACCTACTGATAAACTGTCACCAGATAAACCACCCGACGTACTAAAGTCTCCATCAACCGTAATACCACCAACAATTGTTAAATTAGTACCATCCCACGAAAGGTTTGCTTGGCCTACTAATGCTCCACCCGCTTCAGTATAAACAACCGACCCAGCAGGAATTGCTGAAACAGCAGCAGACCCAAATGTTGCTTTGCCTGTATCAAAATCAAATACAACCTCATCATTAGGTCCGTATTTTAAATCACCATCGGCTTCGAGCGACATTCTTTGAACGCCTGCTGTCTTGAATTTTAATTGATCGTTATCTGAGCCAGGAGAATCTTCAGCAGTAATTAATGTATCTTTATCGACGTCTTTTACTGAACCTGCTAGTTCTGACCAACCTACGCCGTCATAACCTTCAAATCTTTCGTCTGAACTGTTATAACGAATCATACCAACTTCGTTGTTATCGGGACGATCTGCAGTTCCACCTACAGGTAATACAAATGCTCCTGTTTCATCAATTGAAACAACACCTGAAGAACTCTTTAAGGAAGGAGTAAATATTCTACGCCATTCTTTAGTAGGAGTACCTAGGCTGTATGTATTAGAAGCATCGGGAACAATATCAGAAGTAAAGTCGGCAACAACAGTTATCGTATCAACTTCATTATCACCAAGAGTAAGATTGCCGCCAATTGTTACATTGCCTGTAATATCGGCGTCACCAGTAACTGTAAACGTTGATCCGTCAAATGTTAACTTATTACTATCAGACAATTCACCGTCAGCACCTGCGAAAGTAATTCTGCCTGATGTTAAATCAGTAACATTAACTGAACCTAAAGTCGTTTGGCCAGGAACTCGAAGTATATCTAAGAATACACCACCGCTTGCCGTAATAGAAACATCATCAAAAGTAAGGTTAGCGGAATCAATTAATTCGCCATTTGCACCAGCGTACATGATTCGACCTTGAGTCAAATCTTTAATGTTAACACTACCTAATGTTGCTTGTCCTGAACTAACATCAAGGGAATCTAAAAATACACCGCCTGTTGCGACTATACTTGTTCCGTTATATGTCAATCCTGCGTTATCAACTAATTCTCCGCCAGCTCCTGCATATACAATACGAGTAGGTGTAAGATCAGATACATTTAAACTATCTACATCAGCTTGACCGTCAACTTGTAATCCATCAAGGAATACACCACCCGAAGCAATTAACGAGGTACCATCAAACGTTAATCCTGCACTATCAGATACAAAGCCATTCGCTCCAGCAAATAATATTCTGCCGTCAGTAATGTTTCGTATAGATAACGTATTTGATAATACTGGACCGCCAACATCGAGAGATGTAAGTCCTGTAAGAGTTGAGGTTGATTCACCGAGTGTAAGTGAAGTAGTACCAATTGTAATATTATCAGAAGATATAACTGTTGAATTGGCTGAGAAGTTTAACGGATTTAAAGTTACATTCTCGAAACTTGTAATATGCCCAAAAGTATCAATTGCGATATTTTTTGGATAACTTAAATTTGGATTTGTTGTACTTACAGCGTTTGAAGTATCAGCATGACCAATAACAACATTTGCTGCTTCATCAACAATAGTTTGTGTAATAACAATTCCGTCACCAGGATTAACCTGTTGAACATAACCGCCTATAGTATCTATACCTAAGACAACGGAATCTGGAACGATTTGAGGCTTTCGTTCGGCAGGAGCTACAATAGAAGTAGATTGGCCTTGTTTCGGGACGGCCTTAATCGTTCGGCCGCCTCCGACCTTAACTTTTATTGACACTTACGAAACCTCCGTAATAGTATCAACTACGATCGCCAAGCCTTCTACTATTTTTGTCAGTTCTCCTGTTTGTTTTTCCATTACGACATCATATTGATATTTACCAGGAGCAAGTAAATCTGTCTGCTGATCTGTTAGCACCAATGTGATATCATTGTTTGCGACTTCGACTGTAAAATTGGCTGAGGCGGTAGAAGAATATACCTTTCGTATGCTACTATAGAAGTTATAAACTGAAATAGTTGCGTCATCATATTCGACACCTTCATCATTAAACAGATTCAATTCTGTTCTGAAGTCCAATCCTTTATCGATGTATATGTTAGCTCTTGATGCCATTGTGATGAAACCTTTTATTTTTTATATATTATTACCTTATTTATAATATCCGGTCCCACAAATAGAAAAGGACATTATAGAAATGCCCTTATCGTTAACCATTATCTTTTCTAATGTCAAGAGCACGTTTTTTACATAATATAATTATTTTTTGAGTTCTTCAATCTCTGCTTTCAGTTCTTTGATTGCTTCAATCAGTAATCCAACAACGTTACCATAAGCTACATGTTTGATACCATTATCATCTTCTGATACAACCTCTGGAAGGACCGCTTCAATTTCTTGTGCAATAACACCAGTTGCAGATTTGCCTGAATCTATCCAGTCAAAATTAACACCGCGTAATTGAGTTACTTTATCGAGCGCTCTGGTAATTGTTGTTACATTTTCTTTAAGAGATTCATCAGACGTTGAGTTAAAGTTAACTGCGGACATATCTCCACTTGCGTTTACGTAGCCAGCAACCGTTATACCTGATGGGTTCCATTTTAGAGGAACATACGTTCCACCTGACCAATTACTTCGAAGTTCTCCGTAAGGAACACCAAACGCTGTACTACCGCCTACGCTAGCAAACTCCAAGCTGCTAGCATCCGATGAAGTTGGGTGGAATATAGGAGCGTGAACTATTCCTTCACTTGCATTCCAATAGAAGTCCAAGGAAGCCTGATAGTTATTACCACCAGCCGCGCCAATCGTTGGAGCCACAGCAGCAATATAATAATCAACATTTTCGTTAGTTCTTTCTGTCGTTGCCAGTGTTGATGCATTGCCTCCGCCAGAAATGGTGATTGTCTTAGTATCACCAGTACCTGTTGCCGTTACTCCAGCACCCACAAAGTTTAAAAATTCGGCAGCTGTTGCTAATGGTGTACCTTCATCTAATACTGTTACCGATGCACCACCGCCACCTGTTGGCCATGATGTAATAGTTGCACCGTCTAGAGTGGCACCGCCAACAATGTTGATATTCTCAACTGTAACCAAATCGGTTGATGCTGTATAGAAGAAGTTAGTTTGGTTACCAGTAGCAGGCAAGTTACTATGGTCAAAGTTAGGCCCTGTGGTACCATACAGCGGTCTTGCGCCTGATCCACCTTGAACCATTGTAATAAACATATTAGTTGTTTGTAAGGCAGATGCGTTAATATCATCAACCTCAACTTCGTCAGTTGAGCCAGAAGTCCCTTGGAATCCTTGAATACCTTGAATACCTTGTGCACCATCTTCACCATCATCACCAGCTGGTCCTTGTACAGTACTATCAGCACCATCAAATCCTTGAAATCCTTGAGTACCTTGGTTGCCTTGAATACCCTGGTCACCTTGAGTACCCTGAATACCCTGAATACCTTGGTATCCTTGAAAACCTTGGGAACCTGCGGGTCCCGGTCCACCCTCTCCACCATCAGCTCCGGGATCCCCTTGAGCACCAATTGCACCCTGAGCACCTACAGAACCGTCACCACCGGCCGGTCCAATAGCACCCTGTGGTCCCTCAGGTCCTATACCACCATCTCCACCAGTGAAACCCTGTGGTCCTGAGCCACCTGTATCTCCAGTAAATCCTTGAGTACCTTGTGGTCCTTGAATACCAGGATCGCCCGAAACAGATTGACCTTGAGTACCTTGAATACCTTGAGTACCTTGTGGTCCTTGAATACCTACACCATCAGCACCATCAAATCCTTGAGTACCTTGGTCGCCTTGAGTACCTTGAACTCCTTGAACGCCAACGCCAGCATCTCCGGTAAATCCTTGAGTACCTTGGTCTCCCTGAATACCTAAGTCACCTTGAATACCGTCTCCACCAGCTCCGCCTTGTAATCCTTGAATACCCTGAACACCTTGGTCACCTTGAGTACCTTGTGCCCCTTGAGGACCAGTTCCACCAGGACCGTCGTTACCTTGGAAACCTTGAGTTCCTTGAACACCTTGAGAACCAGTTCCATCAAATCCTTGAGTACCCTGATCTCCTTGAGTACCTTGAGCACCTTGAGTGCCGCCTGAACCTTGAGCACCGACTCCGCCAACATCACCTTGAATACCTTGAGTACCCTGTGGTCCAAATCCATCAGCACCCTGAGAACCAAATCCCTGAGTACCTTGTACACCTTGAATACCTTGATCACCTTGAACACCTTGCTGACCTTCTCCGCCAGGTTGTCCGTCGTCACCAGATCCGCCTTGAACACCTTGTGTACCTTGAACACCTTGAGAACCGGCACCAGCAGGTCCTTGTGCACCGTCATTGCCTTCACCACCAATAATACCTTGAGTACCCTGATCTCCTTGGACACCTTGAATACCTTGGTTACCGTCGCCTGAAGCTCCTTGGAATCCTAACTCGCCTTGTTCGCCTTGTGTACCCTGGACACCTTGAATACCTTGGTTACCTTGAGCTCCGCCAAGACCAGTGGTACCTTGGTCACCTTGCGTTCCTTGAACACCTTGAGTACCTTGAGCACCTTGTCCTGTATTACCTTGTAGACCTTGGTCACCTTGAGTTCCTTGAACGCCTTGTGTACCTTGAACACCTTGACTACCTGTTGAACCTATATCACCTGTACGAGCAAACGTAATAGTAACATCTTCATCGTTAATAAAAGTTCCGTTGCCGCTTACAAACGCGCAAGATATAATAAAGTAACCAGTAACTTCAGTAAGAGCAGATATTGTAAATATTTGGAATGTTTCTGGGGCGCCTTTCTTTGTAACTCTAAAGTGGCCTTTCACAGGACTTGTAGAATCATCAATTGTTCTTAAGAATGGCTGAATATCAACAAAGTTATCGTCTCTATCACCAATATACATTGCCGTAACAGAAGAATAAGAAGCATTATTGAATTTTAATCCGCCGATGCCAGGAGAGTTATTAACTACATCTGTCTTAAAGGTATAATCAAAGGTAATACCACCAAACGATCCAGCTTCCCCTTCATCGCCTTGAATACCTTGCGTTCCTTGTGGTCCTTGAGTACCTTGACCTGTTAAACCTTGATTACCTTGGAATCCTTGCGTACCCTGTGGTCCTTGAATACCTTGTGGTCCTTTAGGAATAAAGGTAAGTAATGTTTCAACACCATGAGTAGCAGTAACTGTTGTCCAACTTGAAGCATTACCATCAATATAAACAACATCAAAGAAACCGTAGTTCTTTGCACCAGAATCCCATGTCCAATCTGTAATTTCGTATACTAACCAATGATGGCCGCCAGGACCGGGATCTCCACCTGCGCCTACCTGAATTTTTAAATAGCCTTTTGGAGTACCTGGTTGAGATGCAATCCAATCAAGTAAAGCATCAATCTCCGTGTCGTATTGGTCATTAGGAATATCGTCTAATGTAATTAATGTAGCAAGAGTAGGATTACTGTTATTGAACTTAAAGTTATTTGTACCTGGGTCAGTACCGCCAACAACGTTACTTGAGTAATTCCATACGAATGTTAAACCACCGTATTCGCCTTGCTCGCCTTGTAAACCTTGAAGACCTTGTAATCCTTGCGCACCTTGGTTACCAGTTAAACCAGTAAATCCTTGAGTACCTTGATCGCCTTGTAATCCTTGGTTGCCCTGAATACCCTGAGTTCCTTGAACACCTTGATTACCCTGAATGGCTTCTCCTTGTAAACCTTGGAATCCTTGAACACCTTGAGTACCTTGGTCGCCCTGTATACCTTGAGTTCCTTGAACACCTTGAATACCTTGGTCGCCCTGTATACCTTGAGTTCCTTGAACACCTTGAATACCACGATCACCATTTCTTGAAAATGTTAATCTAACATCTATTCCGTTAGTAAATGTTGTTGAACCGTTAAGTCTTTCAACATCAAATTCCCAGAAACCGGTTCTATCTGTTATTGATATGATTTTAAATAATGCTTGGTCGTAAACATCAGCTGCATTAATAATACGAACATAACCTTTAGGACTTCCAACAATACCATCAAGCTCTGCGGCAACGCCGTCCATTACATTAACTGCACCGTTATCTAAATCATCAACCCATAATTTTAAAGGATCGGATACGAGACTAGTATCACTGAATCTTATTTGACCTTGGCCAGGATCTCCGTCTGTTGTATTATTATCGTAATCGTAATCATACGTAATACCACCAAAGTCACCAATCGAACCCTGAGTACCTTGAGTTCCTTGTACACCTTGGTCGCCTTGTAATCCTTGAAGACCTTGGTTACCTTGAATACCTTGAGTACCTTGACTTCCCTGAGAACCTACTTCACCTTGGGCTCCAGTAAATCCTTGAGTACCTTGATTTCCCTGAGTTCCTTGGTTACCTTGAATACCGGTAAAACCTTGAGTACCCTGAACACCTTGAGTACCAACTCTTCCAAACGAAAGTATAAACGCGGGGTCAGCCGCAGCATTAGTAAGTACGGCAGCTGTATTTGCTAACCATGTAATTTGTAATGTTAACCAACCAGTGTTGTCAGTTACATCGTTAATTTCAAAAGTAATAAACTCTTGATTATTAGAAATTCTTGTAAGTTGAATGTAGCCTTTCTTTGGACCTGCTACAAGATCAATACTATTTAATAACGCAGATACATCTTTATTTGATTTTGCTTCTTGGTCAATGAATAATGCAGTTGCGAGGGAAGGATCAGCATTGTTAATTGCGAACTTACCGGCGGTAGGATCTTGTGCAATTGTTGATAGATCAATATCAAACTCAAACGATACTCCACCATAAGTTCCTACAAATCCTTGGTTGCCTACATCACCCTGAATACCGGTGAAACCTTGCGTACCTTGATCGCCTTGTAATCCCTGAGTACCCTGGAAACCTAAGTCACCTTGAATACCTGTAAAGCCTTGGGTGCCTTGAACGCCTTGATCGCCTTGTGTACCTTGAATACCCAAGTCACCTTGAATACCTTGAGTACCTTGCGTTCCTTGGAATCCTTGAAAACCACGGAAACCTCTTTCGCCTTGAATACCTTCGTAACCTAATTGTCCTTGAACGCCTTGGTCGCCTTGAACTCCTTGTAAACCTTGAACTCCACGGAATGTACCGAGGTTAATCCAAACAGATCCATCGTATACCCAGATTTCTTCATCTGTGTCATCAACAACAGCATTACCAACAACAGCTGAAGGGAACGCGGTATTTAAAGTAGCTTGTGGATCTCCGCCAGAATCGACATCAGGCACTGAACCAATAATATCAAAACCAGGACCGTAATCACCTTGAGTACCTTGAGTACCTTGTGCACCAGTTGTACCTTGAACACCTGCACCAACTTGAGTAACAGGATCTGAAGCAAATACCATAACAGTAAACGCTTCTGTTGGATTTGGTGTTACAACAGCTCCATTTCCGTCATATAATGCAATCTGAAATCCATTTACTGTTTTATTGTTAACTGATACAAATCTTGTATCATCTTGGAACTCACCGTCAGTAACAACTGTATAATCAGTGTCAGGTTGAGGAGAAACAAATGTAAGATCTAAAGTACCTGCACCAGATTGCCAATTTGAAGCAGTAACACTTGTTCCTGTTGGAGTTGTACCATCAACTCTCATGAAAGCAAATGGTAAAATAGCAGACTGCGTTACACCAGAATCACTTAAGAATTCCTTCCACGCGACACCGTCGGAAAAATATACCTTATCATTTTCGGCATATATGAGTGCACCCTCATAGACAACGGGGTCAAGCGTAATAGGAAAAGGCTGTGGTGTGCCGTAACCAAGTAATTGATTCTTTCCTGTTATTGTACCAAATCTGGACATGTTTTCTTATTTCCTTAATTCAACCTAATTAATAATATATTTATTCTTAGACAACATCGTCTTCTTCAGATTGTCCCTGCGTAAATGATAGTGTTGCATGAATAGCAAGATTGGCAGAAGCCTTAACCTCTAGTGTATCACCACTCTTTAAAAACTGTCCGTTAAGTGGAATCGGTGTTGTTTCATATGCAGTTACCGGCATGTTCCTTAATACATAAAACTCTGCATTAGCTTCATCTCTATGGAATCTCAAATCAATCATAACCGTTGAGTTTGTTGTATTACACAACACAAGTGGTGATATAATTTCACCAACTCCAGGTTCGACTGTTTCAGATCCACCGAAAACTAATTCAGGAACTTTATAATTAGGTACATCGGCAATCACTTTCCAGTTTGTAGTTACGATTTCATTAATCGCAACTGGTTTTGCATCTGGAGCTTGGCTCGTTGTAATTGTTGTTACGCTCATTTCTTTTATTCCCTTTTAAATATTTAAACTACCGCTCTCGAGTTCGAAGCACGTCTTGCTAACTTACGAACTGATGAGGTAAATGGTCGGCCTTCAATACGACCTGTTCTACCGTTAATTCTTAGACCTCTTGCGAAGTACTGGTTATTCAATTCATCAGCACCTGACCAACGAATTCTACCACCACTTTCATTTAGTACCGAAGCGATAGCAGATATAGCAGCACCTAAGTTTCTGAAGTTCAGAGGTAATGCGTTTCTGTTAACACCAGCCGATGCACCGTTGAACTGGTGAGCAATAGATTCAACCAACGATCCGAAGATCAATGTTTCTGGTCTCAATACATTGTCCTTAAGACAATCATCGAATAAACCGTTAATCATTGCTGTATGTTCAGCATCTGGAGTTACATTAGTTGTGATGTATGTTTTCATCCTATCCCATGCACCAGTAAAGGCATCAAGCAGATCAGTATTGTTTGCACCTTCTAAGGTCCATGCAGAACCATTCCAATAATATATATCGCCGGCGTAATGACTCACTGTATAATCAGATGCAACAATATAAGCCCAATTTGGTTTCATTCCTGTTACTGAACTTAGATCAGCATATGCATTAACCGAACCTTTATACTTCAGTCCTTGCATTGTTGGATTAAAGACTGGGAATACATGAGTTCCGTCATAGTTAAAGAACGAAGCAGCATATGTTCTTACAGCGTTCTGTGAACCATTATCACTGTATGTCGGTTGTGGGATATCAGGATTAAACTTATCATATGCAAAGTCATTATAAACCGCAGTTAGTAAGTTTCTAGCATCTCTTCGAGTTAAGTTAATATCAATGAAGTTATAAGCAGAGTTAACGTGTCTTACAGTATCTTTCTGTAATTGCTTTCTTCTCTGTTGAATAATTGCTTGAGCATCTGTAAATATAGCATTACTGTAAGTGTAATCCGGCTCTTCCTTAACTGGTAAGTACTTAGTGTCATTATACAATTGAGTGTTGTAGAACATGTTGGCCAATTTCTCAACCTTCTTGCTTTCAACTTCTGTTGCCAATTCACCGAGTATTACCTGTCCTGGGTATTCTCCTAATACGATATCTTTACAAATTCTACCTAACTGACGATATGATTTAGCAGTTGGTATTCTCTGACCTTCAGGTAATCTGTAAACTGAATTCCAGAAGTAGAAATCTGCGTTCCATCTTGAAGCAGAATTACCACCGAAGTTCAAGTCGAAGCTGAATGCGTCAAGTAAGTATCCAGTATCTCTGATACATTTTGCCTTATTATAATCAAGTACCTTAAAGCTACTGTTAATATAATCTGTTACATCGGAAGCAAGTTCTTCTGTATTATTATCAATCTTAATACCTGCAGCTGATAGTTCAGAAGGAATCCAAGTTGCTGTTGATACAGGTCTTGGTAATTCATCGGTATCGTTAGCAGTTATAACACCTTCAATAATTCCTACTAAGTCATGGACCGTAGTACCTTCAGTTGCCGTAGCAGGATCGCCTATTAGACTCTGCGGAGTTAATGTATATGTACTTGCGTTCGTTACAGGAGTTTCCTGAACTACTTGCTCAACTATATCACCTAAGAAGTTATAAATCGCCGCTGTTTGCGCTCTTGTATCAACCGGAAGTACTGATACTCCATTTTCGAAGTAAATACCTGCAGCAAGTCTTGTGGCAGAGTTAGTTTGATATTGAACATCATGAGAGATTGCATCAACTAAGAATCCGATATCTCTTCTGCATTTTGCATCAGGGAAACTTAGAGCATTGTGAGTACTTGACAGGTAAGTAATAACAGCTTCTGATAAGATAGCAGATTTTCTTTCTACAATTTCCTTAGCAGTAATATAGTTAGCACCCATCCAAGTTTGTAATACATCAATACGATCAGGTATTGTATTTCTTGATTCTATTGAATCATCAACCGCGTTAGCAACAATTTCTGTAAGCTTACGAGCAGCAATACAAGTATCAGGGTTTGCACCAACTGCAGACATATCTTGAGCAACAGTTGTTTGATATGAAGGAATTCCATTCCAGTATTCGTATTTCGTTACAATATCACCAGTATAATATTTTCCTGTTCTTGGGTACAATGTAGTTGTGATTGACTTACCACCTACAACATGTTCAACGATTTTGGCAAGGTGTAAGAATGCATCTCTTGTGCCCATTCTTTGTTCGATTTGTAATCCAGTATTTACCGCATTCTCAAAATACATTCCTGCAGTTTGAACTGTTGCCGCATTACCACCGTATTGAATATCGTGACAAAGTGCATCGATGATATAACCTGTATCTCTTCGACATTTTGCTTCACTGTAAGGTAATACCTGGAAGAACTCTGACAGATGAGCAAGTAACGAAGTAGAAACTGAATCCTTAATTGCGTCAAGTGCAAGGTAAGCAGCAGTTGCTTCCGCACCCCATACTGCGTTTGTTTCATCAGGCATTACAACCTTAGGAGCAAGTAACATTGTGTTGTTAGTAATTGAATTAGCAACAATATCGAATAAGGATTCTACTTCAGCAGATACTGCAGCCTGCGCCGATCCACCTGCGAACGATTGAGTTTGAGAATTGCCTGCTGATTTCAATCCAGCAATATCAGTATCTAAACAAATAAGTTCAGCACAATCACCAAGGTGAGCAAATGCAGCGGCTGTTGCTTCTCTTTGACTCGCAGGTAATACTGATACCGCATTTTCAAAATAAAGTTTTGCGTCGTTCAGTGTAGAGAAGTTTCCGCCGTATTGAGCATCGGCCGCAATTGCGTCAATTAAGTAACCAGTATCTCTTTCACATTTTGCGATGTCGTAAGTAACTGATGGTCTGTTTGCTGCAAGCCATGCTGTAATCTCAGCCTGTAAGAATACTTTGTTATTCTGTAACTGAGATCTTGCATTAATTCTTTCAGTTGAAGGTGAAGTATTAGTATATGTAATTGCATCAGCATTACCAGAACCGTTAGTCATTATATCAATAACTTCGTTAAACGCATTTTCTGTTCTAAGCTTCATTGTTCCGTCAACAACAGCTTCAATTGCTTTATCTCTTGCGAACTCAATACCTTTAACTGTTTCTGTTAATTGTTCATTGATTGATCTGTTAGCGCCAACCGTTCCAATCCTGTAAGCAAGACCGTTAAATACCGCTGATTGATTACCACCCGTTAGTACATCAGTTCTTACCGCATCAATAATAAACCCAACATCTCTCTTACATTTGTCGCCGTCAAATACGTAGTAACGATCTTTGAGGTATCCTTGTAATTCTTCGACGATGAAGTCTCTGTTGTTAACCAATTGCTTTCTTGCCAATGTTCTATTAGGATCAAAGGAAGCCTTAACCAATGTTGGCATTTCAGATTCTTCGATATTAGTGTTATCAATTAAATCAGCAATTGCGTATATCAAGTTAACAGCTTCTGTTGACTTGGCAGTGCTTGCCGCAGTTCCATCTAGAATATGATATGGGCCTGTACTAATTGCACCTGCATCAGCAGTTACGAATGTATGTGGTTGTTGTCCTGAACCGCCTGTTCCTACATTCATTGAGATTGTTGTAGCAGTTGTAGCAATAATAGTTACAGGAGCATTATAATAAGGATGATGTTTCTGTGGTGAAGTATGGTTAGCAGCACCTGAACCCATATCACAACTAAATGTTACCCCGTTTGGTTTCAGATATACTTGAGCATTAACATCAAGATTGTGAGCACCAATATCAGCAACATAAATTCCTGTGGCAGGATCGTAAGTTGCAGTTGAAACTCCGAACTGAGTACCTAATGCAGTTTGTTGAATAGCCGAAGTGATAGGACCAACCAGACTAGCGAGCCTTCTAAAGGCAAGTTGAGTTGGCAGCCGCTGTTCGTAAGGCAATACGTTGATTGCTTCTCTTAAACCTGAAACGTTAGCAGTATCTTCGTAATTAGATAATGTTTTAAATTGACCTTTTACTTCAATTGGTAAAACGTTAGTTGATCTTTGCTGTTCGTAATCAGCAGATTGTCCATCAAACTTACGGAAGTAATAATCAAATACTTCTAATAGATTTTCGTTTCCGCCGTATTCAATATCACGAGATAAAGCATCAACCATAAGACCAACATCTCTTTCACAAGTTGCTTTCTTAAATGGTAATCCATTATGTTCGTCTCTTAAGTAATCAATTACAGAAGCAGAAAGATTTTCTGTCATACCATCAATTGCAGCATGAGCTTCAATCATTGGACCTTCAACAGCAGGCTCGATATATGCAGGTAAGTAATCTAATGTGTTGTCGCTGATTACTTGAGTTACAATATTAACTCTATCTCTTGCTAGGTTAGCAACTTCGATTCCGTAATCAGTTCCTGAAACATCCTGAGCTTGGCCGTTTCCTGTTGTAGGAGTAATGGTAATATCACGTACGATATTCCAAACAACCTCAGCAATATGTTCCCATGTTTTGTATGTTGGCAATACTTGATCTGCAGGTAATACTGATACCGCATTTTCAAAATACAATCTTGCGAAGTTAACTGAACATGTATTTCCACCAAACTTAACATCTTGTATTAAACCATCAACAAGATAACCTGTATCTCTTTCACAAGCAACAGTATCATATGATAGTGCAGGATATTCTGCAGCAATATAAGCAGTAGTTTCAGCAATAATAAATTGTCTGTTTAAAATAAGTTGATTACCAGCATCATTGTGATTAGCACTTAAAGCAGCAGTTGAACCCCATTGTTTTGTACCAATGTTTGCTGAACCATTTTGCATGATATCAATGATCTTATCAAAATGTTGATTTGTTCTTGTTAACGCAACTCCTGTTATTGAAGGATCTGCGGCAACTTGAGCTTTAAGATAATTAACTGCTGCAACTGTTTCAACTAACTGATCGTTGATTACCTTGTTAGCACCTACAGAACCGGTTCTATATCCTAGACCCATGAACTGTGAGTTCCAAGTAGAGTTCGTTGCCATATCACGTCTTACTGCATCAAGAATGAATCCTGAATCTCTTGAACATTTTTCTCCATCAAACGTAAAGTATTGTGTATCAAGGTAAGCAGAAACATCTTTTGCCAAGTATTCTTTGTTTTGTTGTAATTGTTCTCTTGCGTATTGACCTTGAGACTTGTAAGTTACTTTTGATACGCCTTCTTTAATAACATTTACAAAAGTATGAACTCCGCCTGCAGATCCAGTGACACCAATATCAACCGTAACATCATCGCCAACGATGGCAGTAATATTCATTGGTTGCATATAGTTAACATCACCTTTTCTTGGGTAGGAATGTTCTGTTGCATTTGAATCTTGATCGCAAGTAAATGTAAATGCGTATGGAGCAAACTCAATATAATCTTCAGTAGTTAAATCATGTCCTGGTATTGTTAAAGTACTTAACCCAGAAGCAGGAAGGAATGTTGCTGTAGTTGGAGTATAATGCTTAACATAAGAAGCAGGATCTGTAAAGAACAGACCGTCCGTATCAATTGCCCCAACATCCGCTCTAACAAACGTATGAGTACCACCAGTACCTGTTCCGATGTTCATTGTAATTGTATCGGCAGTAACAGAAGTAAGTCTTACAGGGGTTTTATATGCAGGATGGTGTTTAGCCGGCGCAGCATGTTCTGTAACATCACCATCTAAAGTACAAGTAAAGATAACTGAATTTGGTTTAATAACAATCGTATCACCAGCTTGCAGATTATGTTTTCCGATGGATGCTACAAATACACCAGTTACTGGGTTATACGTTGCATCGTATGGAGTATATGTTGAATTGTACTTAGCAGTTTTAACACTGTCTGATGTAGCAGAAACAAATGTATGAACAGAAGTATCTGAACTTGGTCCTACATTAACTGTAAAAGAAGTTGCTGTTGTTGCCGCAACCACAACTGGCTTCTTATAAGCAGGGTGAGCGTGTTCACCTTTAATTGCACCAGTGATAGCAGATACAAATGTATGGGTTCCACCGCCGTTAGCAACCGCACCAACATTACAACCAATTACGTTTCCATTCACTGAAGTAATTTTAACTTTCTTCTTATAGAACGGATGATGTGGTTCAGGCGCAGAGTGATTTGTTAAATTGCCATCTAACAGACAAGTAAATGTAATACCGCGAGTTGCGAATTCAATCTCATCTCCAACTATCATTTTGTGAGTACCGATGTTAGCAGTAAATTCGCCGGTTTCTGGTACATAACTTGCAGCTGTTGGAGTAAAGCTTGCGATTGTTGTTGTTGGGTAAGTATGTTGAGTAGCGTTACCGTCAGTTGCACAAGTAAATGTTAAACTGTCAGGCGCAAGTAATACTTCTTCACCAACTTGTAAATCATGAGCACCAACTGTAATAACCGTTAGGCCAGTTACAGGATCGTAAGTAGCATTAGATGGAGTATAGATTTTATTACCAGAATTTAATATATCCTTGACTTTATTAATATTCTCTACTGCTCTATGTCTTGATGCTTCGTCAGACAATGCCTTAACTTCTGTAATTGAGTTAGCAGCCGCAGATACAAACGTATGAGCGTTTGTTCCGCCTTTACCTACATTCAGTATAATAGTTGTAGATGTTACTGCTTCAATTGGGCAAGGATGATTATAATAAGGATGTCCTGCTGCAGGTACAGAATCGTTTTGAACTCCGCTTCCTGTATCACAACTAAATACAATACCGCCTGCTGAGAATCTAACGTACTCTCCAGGTAATAAACTATGTTGACCAATCGTCGCTTCGAACTTTCCTGTTGTAGGATCGTAACTTGCGGTTGATGGAGTAAACTGATCTCCAGGTACTGTACTAATAAGATCTTGTTTCAATGTTTCCATTGAACCTAAGGTTTGCACTAACTGATTGTTAATAACATTATCAGCAAGTGTAGTACCTGCTCTGTAAGCAATACCTGTTTGAATTGCGTTATAGTTTGAACCTGTTAGAATATCTCTTTCAACCGCGGGCAAAATATATTGAGTTACATCTCGACGGCACTTGGTAGAATCATATCTATAATAAGTATTTTCGATATATCCTTCAATCATGTCTTGAATGAATTCTTTGTTTCTTTGTAATTGCTTTCTTGCATTTCTATTAGCAGCAGGAATCGCCACAGCATCACTCCAAGCAATATCATCTCCTAGAGTAGATACAGCGTTAGGTAAAGCAACTACGAAGTTATGCTTATCGACAATTGCCGACTTACCAACATTGATTGTGATTCGATTAGGTGTTGCTCCTAATACCTCAATTGGAGTACCTGCAGCCGGGTCAGAAGCTCGAGGATATCCTGTTCTTGTTTTATTATTATCTCTATCACAAGTAAATACCAAACCACCTGTTTTAAGTAATACATAACGGCCTGCAGATAATCCATGTCCTGCTGTTAGTGCGTTAGGTGTTGCCGAAACAAACGTATGAGGTACTTGACCCGTTCCGCCTGTACCAACATTCATACGAATCGTTGTGGTGGTTGTTCCTATAATAGGACAAGGTTTGTTATAATAAGGGTGGTGAGCCTGTGGTGATGAATGATTAGCAACACCTGAACCCATATTACAACTGAATATGATACTTTCAGGTTTGAACCATATATGATCGCCAACTTCGAGTGTATGTGAACCTACAGTTGCTTCCATGATTCCTGTGGCAGGATCGTAGGTTGCGTTTGATACCGTAAGTCCAGTTTGTGGCTGAAGTGTGATAACTGATAAACCAGTAGATGGATCATAAGTAGCAGCCGTAGGTGTAAACTGTTTTCCTTTATTCTCAAGGATTTCTAAAATATTATCGTAAGCATCATCGAGACGATCTGAAGCAAGGAATGAATCCCCGTCAATCAATTCGTTAGTCTGATCTTTTAATCTCTTATAAGCAGCAACTGTTTCGTTGTTCTGATTTTCCATAACAGTTTTTGCAGCAGCCATGTAATATGCACGACCTGCAGTAACAGAGTTATAGTTTGTGTCAAACATCATGTCGTTCTTAACAGCGGGTAGAATATAATCAGATACATCTCTACGACAAGCTTTACTATCGTAAGCATAGAACTCATCGTTATTCTCTATCCAATCAATAAGACCATCTGAAATTACTTTTTTGTTGTCTTGTAGAAGTTGTCTGGCTGAGGTATAAGGAACAGAAGTATCTTTCCATATAATCGGGTTGATGTTCTCTTCGCCGTACTCCAGGACATTCAGAAGTTCACCAAAGGACGTTTCGATGCGTTCGTTGATTTCAATATTACCAGTTGCGAATACTCGCTTTGTTTGATCTCTTAAGTATTCAAGTGCGCCTTTTGTTTCTTCAAGCTGTTCACCTGGGACAACATAACTGATTGGTGATCTATAAGTAATACCACCAAGTCTTCCCCAATAGTTCGTATCGAGTGCAATGTCATAACCTGTGCCATCAAGTACAATACCTGAATCTCTTAAACATTTTTCAGAATCATACTCTTTATAACCTAAACCGGAATTTGCTGTATTGGCTGTTAAGTAACCAACCATATCATCAATAATATCATCAGCAGCGTAATCAATTGATTCTGCAAACGCAGTGTTACCAATAATATCTACGGACGTTGATTTTGGAGCAAAGAACTGAGTTGTTCCTTTTGCTCTCATTGAGATGTCACCGAACTGAGTACCTGAGTTGTTCAATGTCATCTGACCACCGTTCAAGGCATAGAATGCACAACGAACGAAGATAGATAGAGAACCAATACCGTTAACACCAGCACCATCTCTAGCAACATATCCTAAACCGTTTTGAGTACGAGGTGTAAAACCAAAACAAAGTACGTAGGTATATAATGAATCGGTATCAAGTACTCTTCTGTCTGCAAGTACACAACCACCACCACGACCAACCGCTCTGTTAGGGAAATCGTCGATTCCGATAGAAGCAATTGTTGCTGTACCACCAGATTCAGTAGTTATTGTATCACCTACTTTAAATCCTTGACCATTCTTAAGGTTACGAACTCGAATTGTGTTTAACGCGTTTACATCACCAGGTACTATACCTTTCAGTGCATCTAATGAATCATCCCAAGAAAGGTAACCAATAGCACCAGATGAGAATACCACTTCATCATCAATTTTCCATAATGATGTAACTGGGTTTGAAGTATTACCTGTAACTCCTGATAGTACAAATGTTTGACCAAGGTCAGCAAGAGTACCTTTTGAGTTATAAGGATTAAGAGGTGGTTCAACATCTTGACGTAAGAAGTTAGATAACTGAGTACTATCTCTTAAGTAAGGTGAACGTAATAACTTGGCACCAGGTCGATAAGCAATTGCGAATCCACCTTCTGGGAAGTCAAAGTTATCAACCTTAAAGTTCTGATAACCAAATCCTTGAACATAACCACCAGAACCAACTAAGATTCCGTTATTGTTTTCGTAGCCAGGAAGTAGTTCGATAACTGTAGCATACTGACCTGCAGTTGAAGTACAAGAACAGTCATCAGGCAACATTAAGTTACCTTTTGTATAATAAGTACCAGGACCTACTGAAATATGAACAGCGTTGTTAATTGCGTTACGATTTAATTCGCCGCCTGCTTTTTCTAAACAAAGTTCAAATGCTCTTTCCAGTGTTCTTACTGGTTGCATCATTGTACCTGGGTTATCATCGTCACCAGAACCGGCATCTACATTAACTTTGAGTGCTTGTGCTGTTTTCTTTGATACTTCAGAGAATAGTTGTCCGAAGTTAATTTGTTCTGTATCACCTGTCTTTTCGTTACGAATTGCGAAGTAACTTTCATCATCGATTGGAGCCTCAAACTCTTTGCTGAGATTCATATCAAAGTCGACAAGTTTAGATTTATCAACTATGCCTGTAAAGGTTGATCCTGATATTGTTCCATTATCGAACGATGATCCGTTTGCACTCAAGCCTTCAGCAGTTGAACTACCAATTGACATGTTAGTGGCAACAACATTATCCATCGTACCAGTGTATGTACTGCCACTTATGACACTATCTGTAATACTTGAATCATCAATGGTTGAATTAGTTAGGACAACATTGTTGCCTGTACCGTCATTAAATTCAGATTGTGTTATGACAATATTATTGGCAGTAGAATCTGTAATGACACCATCAGAGAAATCAGAATTAATGATTGTTGCATTATCAATATCGCCATCGTCAAAATTTGAATTGGTAATGTCTACATCGTCTGCAGTACCACCAGTGATATCGGATTCATCAATTGTACCAGTATTAAACTCTGAATCGCTAATGACAACATTATTTGCGGTAGAATTTATAATCGCTGAGTTATCAATTGTAGAATTGGTCAGGACAACATTATTTCCTGTACCTTCATTGAACTCGGAATTTGTTATGACAACGTTGTTAGCAACACTATCAAATAATCTTGAAGACGTAATCGTTACATTGTTAGCAGTACTATCGAGAAGTTCTGAACTTGTAATGACAAAGTTATTTGCGGTACCATCAAGTAAGTCTGTATTGGTAAAGATATTATTATTACCAGTGCCTGATGAGAAATCAGAGAACGTGATTGTTACGTTATTTGCTGTGCCGTTAAATATTTCACCGTCTGTAAAAGTTGATGCAGCAATAGCAATATTGTTGGCGACCGAGTTGGTCATGATCGTATCGTCGATCGTACCACGGACAAAGTTAGTATCTTCGATTTCAGAATTATCTATGTCAACGTTGTTTAGGCGTGAATCAGACATTCTCACACCAGAGATAGTTCCTCCAGTGATCGTTATTCTAGAAAAGATTTCATATTGAATTGCTTCAACTAATTCCTTTCTAGTTATATTACTTGTACCGTCGTCACCTTGGACTAGGTTAACAATAACGAACAGGTCTTCTGTTCTGGTATTGGCACCAGTAATCGGAGGTAGTTCTGAAATTTTTGCCATCTTTAGTCTTTTCCTTGTGGTATTACCTTATTATTTATAAGACCAATACATCAATTACTCTTTGTTATTAAGCTTGTTTTCTAAAACATTTACTTTTTCACTTAAATCTTTTATTGCATTTATTAGCAATGGCACTAATTGTTGGTATCTTACTGCTTTATAAGTACCAGCTTCCATTTCAATATCATAGACTACTTCAGGAACCAACTCTTCGATCTCCTGAGCAATAACGCCAGGATGCGTATCTTGAGGTCTTTCTTTATAGTTAAACGTATATGTCTTTATTTGTTCTATCGTTTCCAAACCTTTTTCAAGAGGCTTTATATTTTCTTTTAATCTTTCGTCTGAGAAGGATCCGTTTGTTGTTACGTCGCCAACAAATACTGCACTTCCTGTATCTCCATCAATTTGGGCTTTAATAGTTGATCCGCCCGAGTAGTATGTAGATGTATTTAAACTTACATCATGATGATAGGTTAGGTTGCCGCCGTTAGAAACATAATTGTATGTATCACCAAAAGTATAGATTGCACTATACACATTCATGTTTGCTGCAAAATCAACTAACCGCGTGTCAGTACCACCGACGTATCTAGAAATTCTTAAATAACCTTGACCACCTCCAGCTCTGCCTTCCATATAGCCATAGTTATCAGCGTCAACATAACCGCCTGTTCCAATAAACTTATTACCTTTATAAGTATCGAGTTCACCGTTTCCATCAAATGATATAACGCCTGAGGCAGAAAGGTTAATACCGTCTCCACCAGAAAACGCAGCTCTTGCTCTTGTATCGGTATAATAAAGATTTGTTGAACCTTCTGATATATCATCGGTGCTTAATCCACCGCCACCGCTTCCAATTGATAATGTACCTACTGTTAATGTACCAGTAACTTCAGCATCTTCTGCAATGTTAATATTTGGAACTGATAGTGTACCTGCAGTTGATAATGAAAACTTATTAGGTGCAACACCAGTATTAATAATAAAGTTACCAGGATTTGAATTTTCTAATCCTACATCCCAAGATAAAGAACCGTTTGTGTATCGTGTTTGTGCACCAGCACTATTTAAAAAAGTTGTTGTTAATTGAGCACTACCTGTAACTTTAAAAGCACCGTTAACATTAACCGGAGTATTACTCGAGATTGCTTCAATTGTATTGGTACTTATTTTCGTGGAACCGATTACATTGCCCGCGGTAAGGTTCCCTGTAAGAGTTGCACTACCTGTTGTTGTGCTACCGCCAGCAGCCGCAGTCACCACATTGGAAGCCAATAAGTCAACTATATCGTTCGTCTTGTTAAACCAATTTTGAAAGGTTTGCGAAGTTGTTATATTACCTAGATCCTGAGCCATTTATTTTTCTTCCAGTTTTTCTATTCTTTCGTAAATATCAAGAATACTCTTTTTAATATCCACTAAGTCATTTTGTATTCGGTCTACTTTGCGATAATAGTTCCGTTCTATTTTATATTTATTGAGAGCGGCAGCATCAGTACTAAGAATTGCTCCAGTTGTCTTATCTCTATTAATATTCATTATAGTTCCTATGTCAATGCGAGACCGCGATAATCTTTTAGCGTTGGGGCATTGTGTATGTTTGGCGAGAGTAAATCAATACGAATTTGGAATCTCTTGAATCCTTCAAACACTCCGCTTTGTGATGTATAAGTTAGAGGACCACTTACAACACCGCCTGTTTTATTTACGTCTTTAATTCTATATTTAAATTCTCGGTAATCACGCAAGTTTGATATTGTAGAATAAGATCCTACTCCTTCAAACTTTTCTAATTCAGTCCATGATAATCTATCGAAATCATCGAAGTCATATTGATTCTGAGCTTTAATATAAACTTTAATATCTGTTCCTGCTGGACGATATGCAGAAAGGATTAAGTTGAAATCTTCAGCATCAAGATCTTCTGCCAATTCAATTTTCTTACTGATATATTTTGCAGTTGTATCAGAGTCATTTGTAATCTTATATTGATAGGCAATAAGTTTAGATGCTTCAATATCAATGAATGGAGTAGATGTTACATTACTTCCGTTAGACATTGCTACATCTATCGTGAATGCTTTAACACCGGCAGGATCATTTGATTTACTGTAAAGAACTACGCCTTTCTCTGCGAAATAGTTGTTATCATTAAACTGCATTGGCTTCAAGTAAGTAGTTGCTGTATCACTAGGAGGTACAAAAGTTCCTGATAGTGTAGTTCTTGAAGTTGAATCATTAGCCTTCATAATCATAGGTTGGATATAACTTAAATTAATATCGTTAATAGCAGAAACATTTGCTGTTGAAGCACTATCAAGACCAACTAAGTTTGTACTAACACTAAATTGTTTTGATGTAGTTGCAGAAGAATGAGCAATATGACATTCGTAAGGATTTCTTTGAACATCATATAAATCCAATTCACCAGCAACGACAGGCATATGAGTACCTGCTCCAGAGAACGAAGGCGGAGTTTCTAATATAGCCGTAGTGGCATTTGTGATTGAGGCAATCTTATGTATTTGTATTTTAGCAGTAGAAGTATTTACAATTCTTATATAATCACCAGCAGCATAAACTGTATCGAGCGCTTGGCCACCTGTTATTGTTTTAGAACCTGCGGCAGTAGTAATACCAGTATCAGCAGGTGTGGATAATAATTGATAAACTAATTCACCAGGTGTAAACCTTCCTGTAATATTACTTAATGTAAGGAACTCATGATTTGCGTTTGTTAATTTAACAGTACCTGATGAGGAATTAAAGTTATGTCTTCTTATAGTAAATTTAATATCTTCGTCTTGATATGATTTCCAAGCAGAGTTATTAGTTGAAGTAAATAGAACACCGTCGCCCCAATCCTGAGTGATAGCAGAACCTTTTGTTGCTCCAGGTGTTAAATCAATTCCACCAACTTTAGAAGTATAAATTAAGTAATTAGGATCTGATGCATCAGGTTGTACTACAATTGCGTATTCTTTTTCTACATCTAATCTTACAGGCGCCTCAAAGGTAAACGTTGTTGCCGAAGAAGCATCTTCAGAAGTATTTACATCAGCAGGTAATTTATGAACATTTGCGAATGGCAAGATTCTGTTTGTTGGGTAACCATTTACAACTTCTCTGATCTGTAATGATACACCATTTAATGGAGATGAATCATCACTACCTGAACCTGTTTGAGTTGGTTTACGACGGAAGTATACATCAATATTAGATAAGTAAACTGAGTTAGAACCTGCACCCATACCTTTCTTAACGAAGAATGTTTGTGCAAGTGGATCTCTACCTCGAATACGTCGAGCAACGTTTCTTGTTGTTACTGTTGTATTCACATCAAAGTTTGGAGATCTTGTTGAAGTTGTTAAACTTGTTTTCTCAACACTGAAGTTATATGCTCGATAAGTAACAAATCCTTTACTTGTTGAAGCAGAATCAATACTGTTATAAGCAGATACATCGGCAATTTCTAATACTCTATCACCTACATAGAATGTTTCGGCAGGCAAGTGGAATACAGCTCTTAGTACACCGTTTGCGTCCGTAGTAACTGTAGCACCTTTATCACCGTACCTACCAACTTCTCCAACTGAATCAGCTGTAATTGATCCTGGCATTACGTGTGCATTTACATCAACGCCATCAAAGAAGAAGTAATGTCTTTGATTAGGTCTTAATCCTGACATATAAACTTTGATATCTCTCGATGCCATATAAGGTTGGAATCTAAAGTCGGAAACAAATTCACCAACGAACGATTCTGTTGTTCTTGAACTATCAATGGTAATTTCGCTTGATCTTGTTGTGATAGTTGTTACTTCAGTTCCTGCACCACGTCTTCCTCGACGACCAGGATCACCTTCAAACACTCTTGACGAAGATGTATCGGTCATAGGTAAGAATGCTTGAATCTCATCAATAAATTCTTGGAACGGAGTAGTTAGATCAATATCAATAGAAGCAGGATTAACTGTTGTATCATAAGCAGCATCGTAAGGTGGAGATATAACTCCATCACCTACATACTTATAGAAGTTACTTACACAGTTTCTAAAGTTCGATGCATACGGTTGATTAATAACCTCAACGTTTGAATTCCTTCCTACAGTTGCTACCTTAGCATCAGAAGTAGATGGGAATATTGAAGAACCTGTTGCTGAATCATATACCAAATCTAATGGGAATGTTTTCAACGAAGGAGTAAGTATCTTTTGATTAAATGGTACCGCAGCATTAAACTGTGGATGACTGATTTCTGATAACTGTAAATTGTTAAAAGGATCTACAACGAAACCATTCTTGAATCTGTTTAAACCATTCTCATCGCGCACAACTAAGTTATCAGTTTCTGATTCTAATTGATTCAATGAAATATAGTATGCCATGTTATCAATCTTCTTTTCAAGATCGTGCATATCTTTCATTGTATAATTCTTAATACCTGTTGCTCTTGGTTTAATTGCATAACCAGGTTTACGAAGAACATCAGACTGTTTCTTAGACAGCGCAGGATAAGTTGGAATTTCTACATTTGCGATTGCCAACTGATCTGTTGTAAGCTTTGGTGGTACAGGATTTTTCTGTTCTTCACCTTTAATGATAACAATATCACCATAAGAATCGCAAGCAATTGTATCAATTCTTGATAGGTAATGTTCTATACTTGTTTGTAATGATTGCTGTGCAGCAGGAACCAACGCAGCTCCTTTGTCACTAAACGATAGACTATTGAAACCAACCTGAGTTGAAATCGTTGGAGCATTACCTGAATTCGCCAAATAATTTGCAGCTGCATCTTTATTAACATGTGGTCTGAAGTCAAACGAATCTCTTAAGTTATATACTTGGCCTGACTCTGACGTGTAAGAAGGAATATCAAACTTACTTAAAGTATTTGGATAACTATTAATTGTAAAGAAGTATTTACCAGTTGAAGTATTTACCTCAAAGCATTGCAGATTAACCGTCATAACACCACTTGGCTCAGGACGTCCTTCAATATATTCTACATAAGATAGATCGTAATAAGTATCTTTCTGATTCTCTTTTAATCTAAAGCTACTTGTAAAATCTTCTCCTGCTGCATCTGTAATACTTACAATTTTAAATACATCTGGGAAACCTAAACTATATTGTGTTTTAACGTTTGAGTAACTAAACTTAACATAAGTATCACGTAATGTTTTAGCATAAGGTGAAATACCACCCGATGAACCAACCTGTCTTTTATTATAAAATACTTCTACTGAACCACTCAAACCACTATCACAAATAATATTAAGTTGTGAATTATTCAAAGCAGTAGTAGTACTTATAACAGGATATGTTGTTCCTGCCAAGTTAACTCGAATATCGTCGTTAAGACAATTAAAATCTTCGCCTGGTCCTGCGGTTAATGTGATCGTGCCTGTTGTCGCAGTTCCTGTATTTTGAAATCTACAAGGAATAAGAGTATTTGATGTTGCGAACGTTCCATTAATACCAGAATCAAAGATTAATGCCTTTCTTCCTGTTTCTTTAATAACAGGTGAACCGATACCATTTGTTCTTATAGGTACATCACCACTACCATCTGATAATTTGGTAATGTCTTTAATAGCTTGAGCACCGTTATATACAGCAGAGTGAATATAGATTCTTTTGTCTGTTATGTTTTGTACTGCAACTCCACCAACTGAAGCACTTCCTGATGTTTGCGCATCTGCGGTTGAAAGAATGCCTAAATTCAAATAACCTTGCGAATTACTTGTGGTGTCAATCTCAAAATAGTTTCCATATTCCATTGAAACGTTTTGATTATTAACTGTTTCGGTTTGTCCTATTTGATCTATTTGGAATGAACGTTCACCAGAATTTTCTACTCTATAACCTTTTACATATGCTGTACCAGGCCCGACGACACATTGTACTTCACTATTGGCAGCACCACTAGGAATACGATCATCAGTAGTTATTGGGAATGTTTCTAAAATATAATTACCAGATTCTTCATAGGTACGTCGAGCCATCTCTTCGCCCAATACGTTGTATTGAGAAACGTCTCTTACAGTAATTGCATTACCATTTTGATAACGAGCCAATGTAAAGAAGTCTGAATTCTGAGTTCCGTCTGAAGTTTCCAATACTGTTAATGTAGGAACAAGTTTTAATCTGTCTGCACCTGGGGCATTTTCATTCTTAGAACCGTTTGCATTATCGTATAGGCTGTTATCTTGTAGGTTATTAATTAATCTTTCTGCTACTAAATAACCAACTGATTTATTATCGGCAACGTTAGTATACTTTTCAACAACTAATCTTTGTTCTGCTGTAAATATAAAATGGCCTTTCTGAAATATAATGCCAGGAGCAGCTTCGATACCGAATGCTCTACCAACATGTGGATTTCCTACTGAAGGTGAACCGTATACCGCAAGACCTGTATTAATAACAGTGTCAATAGATAAGGCTTCGTTTGTGGTTCCTCTTAAATATTTGAATCTTGTTACAACTAACGCTTCACCAGCTTGAAATTGAGTTTGACCTGCCAAACCAATGTTAGTGTAGTTAATAAAGAAAGTATTTAGATTTGGTGGTCTTGTTTGAAATCCTTTAGAAGCCTGAACGATTTCTGCTTTCAGTCCGGACGATTGTCCTTTTACCTGATAAACATAGTCAAGTTCTACTTCTTGACCTGCTAATACTTCAACCGCAGGTGTGCTGATATATGACTCTGCGTTAAATCCAGTTGGGCCGTCATTTAGTTTTACAAATTGAAGATCATCAAGTTCTGTAAAGTTACATCCTTTTACAATTGAACCTTCTTTGAAAATATTATCTCCAAATGACTCAACCTGATTTTGAAGCATAGTCTGGAGTTGTGTAAGTTCTCTTGCCTGTATCGCGTACCCAGGCTTGAACATAACTCGATAGAATTGCTTCTCGGCATCATAGTCATCGAAGTATGGTGCTTGGTTTAAGTTTTTATTAATAGGCATCTTTACTTACGTTCCTTAAAATTCCAGTACAAATTTAAATTCTTCTCTTGAGAGGTCGGTTCTTGCTAATGGGAAGAAGTCCTCCATGAAGTACACTTCGCCTGTTCTCTGTTTGTAATCCGAATAGATAACATTATCTGCTATAGGATTATTTATTGTTATTCTCTGACCAGTATTTGAGGTAATTGCCAGATTTGGATTAAATGATGTATCTCCATTACCAACCAGGGCATTATTTCTATATGGTCCTACGTATTCTGCTAAAAATACTGTATTTGAAGTTTCATCAATCTCGTGTATTTGAGCTTGGAATACAATATCGTTATTTACATCAACTTGCGTGATTGTACTATTTGCGTTTAATCTTCCATAATCATCTGTTATAATCGCAATTCTATTATCGAAGACATCAGGTTCAGTTGCGGTATTTGCTTGTCCGCTTCTCCATGTTGGTATACCTGACATATCTTTAAATGTTGGACTTCTTACAATACCAATACAGCCGTATGTATTCTTATCACCAATTTTTGTATTGTCGTCTGCTGTAATATAAGCATACATTGAAAAATGTTTACATCTAAATTCATCTAATAAATTATAAGCATGGCCACCTTTCGGTTCAATGATAGGTTGAATGGTTGCTCTTACATCTGCTGATTCAGTACCACCTGGGTTGAAATCAATAAGAGGATCCACAACTTCCGCAATAGCGTTATTATATCCTGTGCCTTTATTTAAAAGAATAATTTTATTAATACCACCATTATCAATTTCAGGTACTGCTACCGCCCCATCTCCATCACCGCTTATTTTAACGCGTGGGAAGATTTTAATATTTGCATTAATCGTTGCTGTTGATACCATGAAGTCTGTTAAACCTTTCCATGTACCACCTGACACATATCCGCCAAAACCAGTGCCATCAAGATCTGTTGTTAATAATGCATCTGATTTCAATTGAAATGTATCTGCGTTCACAACTTGTACATAAAAAGTTGTTGCAGCAAGTGTATCTGTGTCTGCTTCATTTACATTTAATTCTGACATACCAACAACATTTCTAAATGTAATTGGTTGACCATTCACTAAGTTATGAGATGTTGATGTAATTACGACAGGAGATGCTTGAGTTGCATTCTCTACGTTACCACGTCTTGGATTTGATAATTCTTCGCCAACGGTAATTTCCGCTAGGCCATTGCCTTGAATTAGTTTATAAGCTTTGATTTCAAATAGATTCGTAACACTTGAACTTGGGTTTGTAGCATAGAAGAATTGACCTGTATAGTAATTTTCTGTTGCTTGCCAATCTTGCTCCTTTGGATCAATTTCTAATTTAACATTACCGTGAGAATTGGCTCCACCAACTCTGCCAGGAATTGACTTTATAAGGCCGTTCTTTTCTTCATATCCATTATTGACAATAGCATTAGTAACTTGAATCTCAGATATACCACCGCCGTAAACCTCCGCTGGGTTAACAGCTGCAGTAGGATCAATTGGAATATAACCTAAAGCATTATAGGCCTCGAATTGTAATGTAGTGAGACGATACATATACTTCCATACATAACCGTCGGCAGTTTCATAAATTTGATTTACGTTGGCTGCATCAAAAGTAGGTGGTGCTTGTGAACCAACACCTTCGTTATTATTAAGGCACTTATAAACTCTGTAATCATCAGTGTCGTTATCGTTAGGTCCGACTACGGCATAAAAGTTTAAACCATCAAGATCTATTTTATCATCGTATTCAGAATATACAACACCTCGTTGCCAAGGGTAATACTTTATCATAAAGTTAATATCTTGATTACGTATCTTTTTAGCAAATAATGTTTTTTCTAGAAACTCATTTTGAGAAGTAGCAGAATCAATTGGCTCTATACCACCAATGCTAGAAACAAACATATAATAGTCATCGTTAGCCTTTGCGTCAGCTATGAATAACTTATTAATGTCTTGGTTAAAATTGTTTGTTAAAATTTCAGGCATTGTTATATAATTCTCTATATTTTAGTTTATTTATATCCATTGGACTAACCTCTCTTTCTTATTCTTGGCCTTGGATACACCAGTCCACTTGTAGGTCTTGCTTTTGCATTTACTTTTGGAAAACTCGCACCAGATTCTGGTCTTTGATTCTTCCACATTAATATTTTATTTGGGGCGCCTTGTAAACTTTCAAAGTCAGTACTACTATCAGTTCCAGTATCGTACATTTCACCAGTTGTTGCGTTTGCTTCAAGCCAAGCATTTGCATCAGTTTGAGTTAACCCGGGATTGCTTTCTGCAAGTAATGCAACAACTCCAGCTACTTGTGGTGACGCCATGCTTGTTCCGCTAATCTTACTGAGATAATACGAACCGTTTCTAGGATCTTGTACACCGCCAAAACTACCTGTTAAAGTTGAACTCACAATACCGCCACCAGCCGCAAAAATATCAACTGCATTACCACAAACTGAGCTCGCTCTTTTGCGGTCATTTTTTTCAATATTGAGCGCGCCAACATTTAAAGTGGCCGCTTCAAGACCAATGTTTGTGGACCTATGACTTGGTGCACTGGCGGCGGACGTATTTGACCCGCTTCTGAAATAGATGTAATTTTCATAATCTTGATCACCAGACTTGACAGTTTTTTGATATGTATTTCCTGCCGAAGTAACTATAATAATACCATCGGCTATTGCATCAGCAATATCTGCTCCCCAAGAAGACCCTGCGTATGGAATTTTCCAATTACCATCTGCTGGTACATTTATGCCTCTTGCTTCTAATTCAGCATTAGTTAAATCACTACCCTCATCACCGTACTTATCAAAGGTTACTCCTCTATATTTAAATTGTCCAATTCCATCATAACCAGCGTAACCATTAGCGGGCCCGGAGATGTAAACGTCTTTACTGAGGTAACTACCATAACTGTGATTACTTATTGTAGGATTTCTTCTACCAGTTTCTGAGTTAATTGGTTTTGTATTATGCCATTCACGAATATAATCCCAGATAGTTCCAGACTGTAATCCACTTTGACCATGATTCGTAGTGCCACTTAAGGGAGCTTCTAAACTATAAATATTTGCTTCTCTGGCCCAACCTAACGTATTTCCTGCTACAGTCCCAGCAACATGAACACCATGATTAGTATCAGTCTCATTGCCCATTGTACCATAATTATAAGTTGCGTTTGGGCCTAATCCTAATTGATTCGCGAGCGAGAACCAATTAAACGCCTGTACTCTACTTCCGCCAGTTCCATCAGCATTAACGGCAAACTCTGGGTGGGCTTGAGCAGTTGTTGTAATATGCCCATCAACAATTAATACATCAACATTCTTTCCTGAAGCGGTAATTGTGAGTGGGTTTGTCGCTACAAAAGAATCTCCATCAGAACCCCAATTTTTTCCTGTAGTAACATAACCTGATGAGCCTGCTTGTGTAGGATCACCTGAATCACCATCTTGGAATATATTTCGTATTGTTGTTAATGAAGGTTTACTAATTACTGGTTTAATGTATGTGTTATGGAATGCATAACCTAATGGATTGTTTGATTGTATACCAGCTTCGGTACGCATATCGTCTGTCCATTCTGGAGCAAGACTTCCACCATCCCATAAAGCTGTATATTCAAACATACAGAAATTCAATAAGTATAAGTATTCTTTAGCTGCTACTTCAAAAGCATCTGAATCTGTTTTCCAAGCGTTGGATGGACTTTGATAACCTGAAGGATCCCACTTGCCTGCGTCATAGGCTTCTTCCATTGCCGCATATAAATCACCTGAAGCCCAATCACTTGCTAAGTATGCATACAGTTTTATATCGTCTGCTGGTAATCCATGCATATGAAGTGTATGCATTATGTGTTCAATAACTTCCCCTGCGTCTAAATCTCCATCACCTTGAGTACCAGATGAATTCAAATACCAAACCATATCGTTAGCAACGTGTGTATCAAATAAGTTTGTTAGGTTCCAACTAATAATTCCTGAGTCAGTTAAAAAGTTTGGAGTATAATCACCCCCACCACCTCTTGCTACTCGTTGTAGTGTTGGTTTGCCTTCATGCCAAGTTCCAGATAAACCTTTTAGATTTCGTATAAGATTCCTTTGGAGTGTATCATTGATTTGTGACTGGTACTGATTTGGTATTAAAAACAATTCATACATTCGAGCTATTTTTTCTATCCACGCGTCAGGTACAGCACTTTGACCACCTACAGCACCAGCCGCCATAATTCTTGTACCATTAACAGTAACTTCACGTTTGAAGAAATCACTACCATCGCCAGTCACATCTGCAATTGAGCCACTATAAAGATCTGTGCTAGGAATATCATCGCCTAACACATGTTTATATAAACCCCAATTCTTATCTGTAGTATTTGGAATAAAGTTATCTCTTTCAAAAGTTCCGCCTACTCCAAATCCATCATAACTACCTTGCGCTGATCTAATATGGTTTGCCGATTTAACATCCCATACTCGCGGATCTTGTTTTAATTCAATCACCTCTTCAGGTGTTAACATATAATGAGTATTACGACTTATTGGTCTTCTTAATTCTACATTAACTGCTCTATCAGGAATATAAAGATCGCCACCAGGCGTTTCCATATCATTATAGAAATCGTCTAGGTCTTCCTTATTGTGAAGAGTGATCACATATTCTTGCATTTAATTTAAGCCTCTAATTGAAGTATTTCTACGGCTACTGTAATTGCTGCAGCACTACCACTTTTATTTCTTACTGTAACTGGAATATTTGTTGTTGGTGTTGATTCTAAATTATAACCGATTGTTCCAGGAGATAGTTTTACTGTTTGAGCACCTGTTG
>Ga0209603_1000529_pt1 | contig 46363 bp, 64 predicted proteins | sample COGITO_mtgs_1206_FD_184812 | JGI IMG/M metagenome (GOLD analysis project Ga0209603, IMG submission 184812) | Pelagic marine microbial communities from North Sea - COGITO_mtgs_120607 (SPAdes) (version 2) | ecosystem: Environmental > Aquatic > Marine > Epipelagic ...
GTCAAAGAGTTCAAAAGATTTTAATTTATTTGATGCGTTACGAATTGCTTGTGGAGGATTAAGAATCTTCTCACACGCACCAACTTGGTCAGGCAGCGTACCAGCCCCCCAGTTGATGATAGCTTTTCCACGTCCGCCTTTAAACTTACTTCCAACCCCATGTTTAACGCGTTTAACACCTAAAGCTTGAGCCAGTGCTTTTGCACCTTCACTATGAGGATTGTGGGAATATACGTAAGATTTCATTTATTCATTCTCTAATTGAAGTGGATAGAAATACAGGGGGGATTTATCCTGACTACTTATAGGACATATTTCCTCTATATTAGTTGTCTCCAGTTTTACAATAATGAAACTGTCACTAACATATCTAACTGTTGCATCCTGTTCTACTCTGGAAGAGGAAGCTCTTCTTACTACCACCTGCCCCGCTTTCATAGTGGCAGTATTTACCGGCTCTCCTCTGTGCATCATTCATTCTCCAAATTAATTGGGAAGGCTTTATAAGTAGGAGATCTCCCTAAAACCACACAATTAAACCAAGCCTTAGACATAGTGGAGTGGTAAGTAGAGCTATTTTTCTCTAAAACAGCTTCCTGTGATTCGTCATAATCATACACATGAAACCCGTCCTGAAATATTTGATGTGTGGAACTGTACACTATCTTCATTATTCATTCTCCAATTTCGGATTTATTTCTTCTAAAGTATAGCCAGCGCTTCTAAGCCACTCCGCAGTATATTGATCTTCCGTATAACGCTTTTCATAAATAAACCAAAGCCGCTGGATTTGAATGTTGTATTCGAAAACTACCCTGCCTATGATATCTTTTATTAAATGAGTTCTATACATCACCAGTCTCCACGGAAAGCATATTGCTGCACCTGACGAACTGAGTTTACAATGGCGTAGTCATATTCATCTTCCCATTTGATGTCTTTAGCAAACGGCCCAAGGATACGCTCATAGAAGCCTTTAGGGCGAAGCTCAGACACCTCAGCCACAATCTGGGAAGGGTTGTCAACAACACGAGCTAATTGCTTCAAGTGTTGAAGAAGTTTAGCCCACCATGCAATCCCTTTCAAATCACCATCTGAACGCCATGCACGGAACTCAATGCTGCCATAATCACCCAAAGCCTTCAGGTTGATTGATGCATAACGCAGGTCGTCAGTATGGAATTTAGTCAGGTCGTTCTCAGTGATGGCTTCCTGAATCACTTCCAACAGATATTCTGCATCTGATGAACGCAGGCAGAACAAGTTACCTACACGGTCAATACCACAAGTATTAACCAGCAAATGCTCTACTACCAGATACAAACTGATGAAGTTGAACATCTGAGTTACTGTCAAATCAGAACAGTTGATATGGACATGTACACCAGCGTTAGGACTGTGCTTGATTTTGGAATCACATTTTTTAAATTCTTCTTCCATCATAGCCAGAACATTATCAGTCATTGAGAATGGAACTGGACGACGTAACACATACTCAAAGCTTTCACCACGCAATGAACCATCACGCTCACTCTTCCATACTTCCGTATCTACTTGAGGAAGACGTGCTCCTTCCACCTCGATTTCAATACCAACGTGGTCAACCAGTTTACCCTTGGTTTTAAGAACATCTTTAACTAACATTGTTTCAAATTTCATAAGTCCCTCATTCGTTTTCTAGGGTTGCTGGTATATGTATGAACTCTTTTTCCAATAACAATAAGGACCATGCATCTTGAGGGGATTCTGGAGTTGATAATATTACTTCATTAAACTTCTTACCTTTAACCACTAAATGAATTCCAGCGTATAGTGAATATTTTTCATCTAATTCAGGCTTCTGGATAAAGAAATCCCCTATTGAAATTTGTTCTATTTTAAGCATAGCTCCAAACTCTCCTTAAGATATGCCCGCTCAGGATTGAGTTTAACAGATGTTGCTCCAGCAAACCCCACCACCTCACCTCGATATACAAGACACAGGTCGCCTTCCTGCTCAGCGATTGCCCATTCACGGTTAAATGCCACAATCTTTTTCTCACCTTTGCGTACAGATTGGAAGGCATCTCCGATGTCAGCAAAGTCTCCTTTCATTGTACGTGCTACACTTCGTGAGGTTGGATTTAATCCACGAACAGGCTTGGCGTCTTTATTATTGCCAAGCAATACACGTTTAACGTGGAAGTTTTCCTGTGTAAGTCCCTGCTTATAACGACGGCAAGGTTTACGCATGGTTAAGAACAGCTCACCATATGCATGTACATACCCCAAAGGTATTGAAGACGGGCCTAAATCTAAATCAGAAACACGCGCTACTTGTGTTTCACCATTTAATAAGTTTGAAACCTGAACCGTGTTCTTGTCAATAACTTCATCCACATGAACTGGATTCCCTTTGAAAGCTACAACAGAGCGGTGTAAACGAAGACGAACATCATCAACAGATTCGTAACGCATTATTCATTCTCCAATTGTGTATAACCACTTTCTACGTATTCATGATGTACCCACCAACCACTGCGAGTTTTTGATATAAAGAGGCCATTATGTCCAAGTCCTTCAATACCTTCCCACTCAATCCCCAAGATCCCGTCTGTAGTTATGCGTTTTACCACACCTTCCATCCCTATTTTAACAGGGCCACCATATCCCTTTTTGAGAATTACGTGTTCACCTATTTGAAATTTCATTTATTCATTCTCCAACCTATCCACTAATTTCAGGCGAGATTTGTACCATCGTATGCAACCCTTTTCTGATCATAAGCGGACACCTTCCGGCATAATCAAACCTTCACGGTTGATGATTTCTGCTGCCGCGTCTTTGTTGGAATTGTTGATGATTTTACGAACATCTCCATACTTGTCCACCAAAGAAATTCCATGCTCAATCTGTTCCATGCCAAACTGAGATGCACGATATGCCCAACGCTTCAGAGAGTCACTACCCAACCATTGGTTTGAAAGGGTACGATATTCAAAGCCATAAGCTTTAGGACGGAATGCACCAGCCTTACCATACAGTTCACGACGCTTAGTGTCATCGTCATAGAACAGAGAAGGAAGTGCCAGATAGTAATCCAGCTCACGCACCTTTCTTGCAATCCAGCCAATGTATTCAGCATCATCTACAGGAGCATCACAGCTTTCGATAATACCGAAATGGATGTGACCTGCTGCTGAACGGAACGGTAATTCACCATTAGGACGTGGGTTTTGAGACACCACCCAAGCATCAAAATCTGGGTCACAGCCCAGCTCTTTAGCTTCATCAGGTTGGGAACGAATATATTCCAAACCAAAATCTGCTACAGGAATTGCACGGAGGATGTGGTCTGGAACCATTGAAGCCAGAGTGGACATCACGCTATCTATGTTTCGTACCCACTCGGTTTCACTTCCAGCCGCGTCAATGTTGAATTCCAGCGCCATGCCATCAACTTGAACAGCGCCATTGGTTACTTTCAATGGGTTGTGTTTGGTTCCCTGAATCAGGCCGTGAGCACTAACCAGTTTACCATCCTTGTTTGCTACGAAGATTTCTGGGTCTGCACCTAACAATACTTTAGACATTTGTATTACCTCATTTGATTGATAAAAGTTTATTCATTTTCAAGATTTACGGAAACTACTTTTAGATATTTGGAACTAATAAGCCCTTGATATCCTGCAATTTTAACTCGAGACCCGATTATTACTGCTTCAACTACCCATTCGGAGTCTTTTACACGATATGGGTGCATAAAAATATCTTTGTTTATAAAGTCGAGGCGAGAGTATACAACTTTGTCACCAACCTGTATTAAATCACTCATGATAGCATTTCATTAATGCGTTGTAGGATGCTTGGCATTACATATGGAACACACCCGTAACCCGTCTAATAAGAAGTATGTCTTAACCATCTTACGACAATCCTGACAGCTAACTTTATAGCTAACAGTGATGGGAGACATCTTACGAGTGTCACGGATATTATTCTTTTTACGCTCGTCTTCTTTTGCTTGTGCTTCGAGCAAATCTCCGACAGTATATCCAGTGAATGCAACAGACTCATGGCCCAGAATAAGCCCAGACTCGGTGGAAAACTTTACGATACCACTAAACACCCCACCGTTAATACCAGCCATGTCATCAATTATTTCTTGATACTTATCCACATCCATGCTCCAGAGTCTAACGGGAGTGCCTTTTAGACTTACGCCTAGAACGTTTGCCTTTTGATTGCTTGCTTGAAGGAAGTCCTTTATTAAGTCCACTTCGAACTCGACTTCTTCCCCGACCTTTATTCCCTCTTTGGTCAGGTGCTTTTTTACTTCATTTTCATGCTCCGCCTTAAGTGTATGGACATCCGACTGAGAAGTCCACAAGGGTGCTACGTAAGGTGCTACGCGATTACGCTCCATCGTTACTACGTCAGTATCAATTTCACCGACATTGAAAGTGAAGTGCTCATTGATTGGTAATTCGAAGTGCTGATTATCATCCAACGCTACTCCGTTGCGACCGGCTGCCACATAAATCATCCACTCTTCTGATGCCCAGACAACAGTCTTACCTTTGTTGGCGAAAGCATAGTATAATTTACGTTCTTTATTACGCAGGAAATTAAGCGTATTATTTCGCTTATCAATCCACGCCAACGCTGCTGCACCGTTCAACTTACCCCACATAGAGATCACGCCGTTCTCATTAAGTTCTGAGTACAAGGCTTGACTATCTACTTGGTAGTCTTTTGAATTGTGCATGTTATAATAGCTAGTGAGGGTTCCGTTATGAACTCCCATAATATGTTCAAATTCAAAAGGATGCGCATTTTGTGTGGTGATTGCCCCTCGTGTTGCAGCGCGATTATGGCCGAGCAAGATGCGGCTCTTAGGGGCCATGACATTAGTGAAAGCTTTTGTATCCATGAAGTCAACAGCGTTAAGGCTGTCTTTTGCTACACGGAATTGGCGGGCACCTTTAGCCCCGTACATTGAAGCTACACCTGTGGAATGTTTACCACGTAAGATGTCAAGAATGAGAAGGTCTTTGAACATCTTCTCGGATTTCCAATCCACCGCGCCAGCGACGCCAATAATTCCACACATTATTCATTCTCCAGAGACAGGTAAAAGAAGTCTAAAGTATCTTCTTCATAATTATTGAAAAATCCGTTCTCCCAGCCTACTTCATATGGAAGTCTGAATGCATATTGTTCAATAGAAACTACAATCCCTAATTTATTTCTAGGATTGGATTTATCAGTTCCATATCTAAGATGCCCCTTTGTGTTTATTACTACCTCATCACCTACTTTAAATTTAGACATCTTTTTCTCCTAGAAGGGATTCTAAATAGGCAATCCTTTGCCTATGCCATTCAATCCATTCACGTATTAAAGCTTTAGCGCCTTCAGTTACTGGCTTCTTCATAGAGATGTTCCAGCTTATCGAAATACCAATTACGACATTCACTGTTGTCATTAGCAAATTCAGGGTGGGGTTGGAAACAGAAGCTCTTTGTTTCTGGATAGTAGCAGGCTTCCACTTCCACATTATCGTCTACAACAACCGTTTGCGTTGTAGATCCGGCACCAATCTTGGTCATACCTAGCTTGGTTTTAGAACGCATAGTTGTAGCCTTGGCTAGCAAGGTGCCTTTATTACCCAGCTTCATCATCTGGTGATGGATAGATGTTACATTGAACACCGTACCTGTACCAACATCAATGGCATCATGACCGCCAAAACCGCCCGCATGACCAGTTACATCTTGGTACATGCTACCTCCGGACAGGACATTCAGAAGTTGACCTCCGCGACATACACCGGCACAGAATTTACCCAGATCTTGAGCTTTCTCATACGCAGCGATTTCATAATCATCACGCTGCTGAGAGAAGTAGGTGCGTGGGTGAATGTTCTCACCATACAACTCAGGGGAGATATCTTCCCCGCCAGTAAACTGAACAATATCTGCTTCTTCCACAGATTCAACTATGTTGTATCCACGACCACGATACATGTTAATGAAGTATCCAGTGTAATGTGGGCCTACAATATATACGTTCTTAGACATTATTCATTCTCCAATTGAGGGTTATTAAGTTCCAAACATTCTTCATCAACCCACCAGTCATTTCCTTGTAAAAAATAAATACGGGATTGCTGGGATGCAGCGAACGTCTCTACGATATCCACATCTCCGATGATATACTTCATAGCGGAATCCTTAAGATGCCTTACAATTACAACTTCATCGCCCGCTTTAAACTTGGACATTGGACTCAATCCCGTTAGCTGCGCACCAGTCCTCAATGAATCCGCAGGCAATATCTACCGCTTCTTCAATAGGAAGGGCATTGTTTGTAGGGTCACCACCATATTTTTTGATTTCCAACAGCTGTTGGTGAATCTTAGATGTGTTAACCCTGCTCATATGGTGGAAGTCTTTGCTCCACATGCCATCAACACCTCCGGTAGTTCCTGAAGATGCGTGAACATCTTCTGAATAAGGTTTACCTGCAAACTGGGGAGTGTGTTTGATGAAGTTTAACAAACACTTGTCAGATGCGTGACCGTTCTGGAAGAAGTTGTGGTCACCAGAAGTCAAACCAAACTTAATCTTCCCATCTTTATATTGCGAGCATTGGCTGCCAAAGATGAACGCCACATCTGGAACCAATCCAGCTTTAAGAAACTCATAATAAGCTTCTGCTCGGAAAGGTTTCTCCCACTCTTGGCGAGTAGCAAAGCACGCCCCTACCAAGATACGATTAGGGGCAGACGCATCGAGAACATATCCGTATTTCAGAATAAATTCAGGATCTTTAGTGATGAATGCATCAGCGTATGGGCTGTGATTCACAAGATAGTTCACATATTCATACTGAGCTTCCTTGAATGGATGCCCTTTCACCCAAGAAGTTTTAACTGTGCTGCTACCCAGCGTTATCACATATCCAATTTCGAAATCAGGTTGCTTTTGGATTTGGCGGTGACATGCTTGGTTACGGTACAGCTCATTCTCTTTACCGTCTTTACTCACCTGCATGAATGTCACGTTATCCCTGGTGTGTGACGATTTCACTTTCTTAATCAGCGGCATTAACATTTCTAATACCGCCTCATGCTCAGGCGGCACAGGCTTTTTTGGTAAAGGAAGCTCCACAGCCCCTAAGCCCATACGTTCTGAACGAGGAATATGCCATTCAGGAGCTTCAGTTGGAAGGAGCCAGCTTGCACGGAAGTTGTTGATGTACGGCTCTCCAGTTTCAGGCTTAATAGTGTCACCTTTGTGACGTAACAATGTAATACCAAATCCGGCTTTACCTTCACGAGTGCTGGTGTACAATTCATTAGAATTGAATGGGAACACCTTAGTATTCCAGCCCTCATTCACCATACGCGGCGTGAATTTAGGAAATTCATCCGGGTCATTTGCATTGACGCGAATTGGAATCGGTGCTGATTTAGGGTCATAAACCCACGCATCTTTACGTTTATCAAAATTAGCAATCTTGGTTTCAATTTCAGTTCCAAGAAGTTTAACCTTGAGGTCGGTTGCTGATTTATTAGTGACAAGAACGAAACGCCCACGGTCGGCGTTTGATGATAGCATTTTATTTTTTGCTGAGAACGCTACATAGATTTCACCAACAATGATGTTAGATGCTTTCAGTTTACGCAATAAAGTCATTTTACTTCTCCGATATTAAAAAGGTTTATAACACCATGATTGTATCATTTTTGTAATCAGGATTATTCTTGCTTACTTCACGAACCTTTCCGTCATCACATACAACTTCGTATGCTGTGGAAACGCCTTCTTTCTTAACGCGTTTAACACTACCAGTCCCAACGAATGTAATACTTCCAACCGCGTTAGTGATTGAAACTGATACAGAATCTTTTTCACGAATCATCTATTCATTCTCCAGAATAGGACGATCTCCAGAATAGGACGATAAAACATGAGCGGTAACAATACCGACCACAGGAAAACACAGAATAATAGTTTCATCTTAGCATCCATAGTAAAAGGCATAATAATATTGCCCTACACCCGATCATTGCCAGACACCCAAGCATCGCCAGAAACCAAAGCATTGCCAGACACACTAGCATTGTCGGACACCCAAGCATCGCCATACACCCGAGCATCGCCATAAACCAAAGCATTTCCATACACCCGAGCATTTCCATACACCCGAGCATTTCCATACACCCGAGCATTTCCATACACCAGAGCATCGCCAGACACCCGAGCATTTCCATACACCCGAGCATTGCCATACACCTCAGCATTGCCAGAAACCAAAGCATCTCCGCACACCCAAGCACTGTCGTACACCTTAGCATTGCCAGAAACCCAAGCATTGCGAGACACCCAAGCATCGCCACCCACCTCAGCATTGCTGTACACCTTAGCATCGCCAGAAACCTTAGCATCGCCATACACCCGAGCATTGCCATACACCTCAGCATTGCCAGACACCCGAGCATTGCCGAACACCAGAGCATCGCCAGACACCCGAGCATTGTCGGACACCTCTGCATCACCATACACCAGAGCATCGCCAGACACCTCTGCATGGCCAGACACCCGAGCATTGCGAGCCACCTTAGCATTGCCAGACACCAAAGCATCGCCAGACACCTCTGCATTGCCAGACACCTTAGCATTGCCAGACACCCAAGCACTGTCGTACACCTTAGCATTGTCGGACACCTTAGCATTGCCGTACAACCGAGCATCGCCGTAAACCGAAGCATTGCCAGACACCTTAGAATTTCCAGACACCCGAGCATTGACAGACACCCGAGCATTGCCAGACACCCGAGCATTGCGAGCCACCTTAGCATCGTCGTACACCCAAGCATCGCCGAACTGACTTAAGCAATCTTCTTTCTCTATCCAACCACCTAGATCACCCGCTTTAACATCTGAAAATGAAGTCAGTGAACGAATGCGGTATAATGTTTTTCCATTAGCATCTGTAGTCAAATCAGAAACCAACTCATATTTTTTCATTTTGTCGTCTCTCTCTCTTGTATCTCAGATCTAAGCATTGCCAGACACCTTAGCATCGCCATACACCTTAGCATTGTCGAACACCTTAGAATATCCACCCACCCGAGCATTGCCGTACACCTTAGCATTGTCGGACACCCGAGCATCGCCGAACACCCAAGCATCGCCGTACACCGAGGCATCGCCGAACACCCAAGCATCGCCATACACCTCAGCATCGTCGTACACCCAAGCATTGCCAGACACCCAAGCATTGTCGTACACCCGAGCATTGTCGTACACCTTAGCATTGCCAGACACCGAAGCATTGCAAGACACCCGAGCATTGCCAAACACCCAAGCATCGCCAGACACCCGAGCATTGTCAGACACCCGAGCATTGCCAAACACCCAAGCATCGCCGTACACCTTAGCATTGCGAGACACCCGAGCATTGCCAGACAACGAAGCATTGTCGTACACCCAAGCATTGCCGAACTGACTTAAGCAATCCTCTTTCTCTATCCAACCACCCAGATCACCCGCTTTAACATCTGAAAATGAAGTCAGTGAACGAATGCGGTATAATGTTTTTCCGTCACAATCTTTAGTCAAATCAGAAACCAATTCATATTTTTTCATTTTGTCGTCTCTCTCTCTTGTATCTCAGATCTAAGCATTGCCAGACACCTTAGCATCGCCATACACCTCAGCATCGTCGTACACCCAAGCATTGCCAGACACCTTAGCATTGTCGAACACCCAAGCATCGCCGTACACCCGAGCATTGCCAGACACACAAGCATCGTCGTACACCAGAGCATTGTCGTACACCAGAGCATTGCCATACACCTTAGCATTGCCAGACACACAAGCATCACCGAACACACGAGCATTGCCAGACACACAAGCATTGTCGTACACCCAAGCGTCTCCGAACTGACTTAAACAATCCTCTTTCTCGATCCAACCACCTAGTTCACCCGCTTTAACATCTGAAAATGAAGTCAGTGAACGAATGCGGTATAATGTTTTTCCATTAGCCTCTTTAGTCAAATCAGAAACCAATTCATATTTTTTCATTTTGTCGTCTCTCTATACCGTTATCTTCAACGGATGAAGCTAGGACAGACATTGCTGCCCAGTAGATTAAAAAGACAACCAAAGCGCATAACGGTTTGTAGTCGTAAATACCAGCTAATACCAACCCGAACAGTATATAAAACACTAGCACTTTGATTGTCAACATTTTTATTTACCATTTCAAGAGTTTCTTGAGAGATTGATAATTTTCACGCGCTGTACCAACCACGTTTGTAACAGTGGAACTCACATTGGGACGCATGATAACATTTCCTTGTGCGTCTAAAGCTGGCATTGGATCCATCACAGTTTTAACCGTGGTGTTAACTTGCTGACGCGGAGCGGCTGGAACAAAACCGGTAGCTTTACGCAGAGATTTAGCTTTCTTACCATTCATATTTACATTTCCTTAGAAAATAAATTGTGTTGTTTTACAACAACATGAAAAATAGTTTTTAAAAACACCGATAAAATTTCAATTTTCGGAGTTATACACTATATAAGGGTATAGTTACTGGGGTATATAATATATATATATATATCCTGAACGAATTAATCAACGCAGTGAATGAATGTTAATAGATTCATTAAGAAGATTCATAATCCCAGCTTCCTTAATTCATCCCCTATCTGACGTTCAATGTTCTTATGACTACCGAAATGAACATCACTTGAGAAGTTAGCACTCTTAGGGAATTTCTCAGGAGCTTTATCCTGTTTAAAGGTTTTCTTCCCTTTCCCACGAGTGCGGTGATATTGACTGGACAATGCAGCTTCACCCTTCAAAGGCGTTAGCTCTTGACATCCCCAGTCATAAGACGGTTTACAGCGAGGCACCTTATTCCCCCCCTTTCTGGCTCAGGGATTCAACTAATTCCATTAGGTCATTGACAGATACACCACCAGAAATTACAGCCTGCAATATATCAACACCTGTAACGCCTTCTGCTTCATCTTTCAGCGCCTTCTCTACCAGCTTGCTGATCTTTCCTGCATAGTTGGCTGGCTTTTGTTCAATAGAGACGTTATTTTCTGCCCACGTCCAAAGGTTGTTGTTTTCATTCTCAAGAAATGTATCAATCTTAGTGACAAACTTGTCCCACACTTTCGCTTTCTTTTTCTGGAATACGATTGTTTCACCAGCATCAATCTTAGCGCCATTATCGGTGAATGGAATGAATTCACGCATAAACAGGCCAGTTACTTTACGGTTTTGAGAAGTTAGGGTGAATTTACCGTCTTCACCTTTGCCGAGTAGAGTGTTAACAATGCGAACATCTTCTGTTTCGCATACAAACAGCAACACTTCTCTGGAAAGTTCACCCAGTTCATGGCGGGTGATGTTTTCAGCGTAAGAGATTTTAGCCAGACGTTCTGACAGAGTTTCAAAAGTGATTTGTTTAATATTCATGATAATTCCTTAAATAGTTAGGGTTAGTACATAATTAAGGGCACATTACATACCCTTTTTTATGTATTATCCTTCATTGAACGTGTACATTTTCAAGATACACTCTGTTTCTGTCAGTGTCAACTACATATTCCCAGCCTTGCTCATGCAGCTTTATCAAGACGTCAATACTTACAGTGAGCGGGTAAACAATCTGTTGCGATGATAGCATTTTTATATCTGTACCTTACGTTGTGTTGAACGAGCATCATAAAACTTACTAGAGATAGTTAGGCAGTGTGTTGATTTACCACTGTTTCACCTAGTAAGTTTTAGTTATTCGCTTTAGGTTTTCCCCAGTCTCTTCTACTTTTGGCATGAGTACGCTAGAAATAAGCACACCTTTCAAAGAGTAGGGGGATACGTTTCGTGTATCATTCGGTGCAAATAGGCAGGGCGCTACCCCTGTGAATCCTAAAGCATACAATCAATGAGCATCCTGCTCTGTCTCCACACGCTTAATATTTCTAAGTTTTGAATGTGTGGCATTCGACATAACAACTAGGCTGTAATTAGTAGGGGCCGGTCGTCAACCGTATCTTCCCGTTCCGCAGTCTACAAGCTACCTACTGTCTCGTGTCTCTCACCGCTCATCCCCATGCTTCTAACGTTTTCTTGTGTAGGCATCTAGCATATACACTTTACTTGTTAGTCCATCTAGGAACAGCGTGATGTTTAACACTGCTTGCCCTGCTTCACCTATTTGTCTGTCTTTCTTTACGCACTACGTTTTACTACTTACGCATTAACATCTGCGTTTCAATTGTAAGCTGGTACTTGAGGATTCCCCTTCCCACTTACACCATTCAGCTACTTTGCTATTCAGCTTAACTTTCTGGCTTGGTTAACACCTTAACACTGTTTGATGATACTTGTCAACTCATTTGTTGCTTGCCGTGTGGCTGAGACAACGATGATAGCATTTTGTGCGCTAGGGTTTTAACGTCTTTATCCATGACTATTACACTTGATGCCTGACAATCAACACTCTACATGCATTGTGTTAAGGTGTCAACCAGATTATTAAAGAGCGGTACTATTATCAGTCAGGCATAAACTAACCGTTAACTGACTTACTCGCCCTAGTTGCTGGCTTGAAATGAATACTATACCCCTCAAACCTAGAATGCAATAGGTGAATGAAAATAAATTCAACCTTCTCGCACATTGTGCGTACACAGTAGCAACATGCCACTACCCGTGCCAGTTGCAGAAGGTCAAGTGATACGCATCTCGCTATGCTCGATGCAACGCAGAGAGCAAGCGTGAACAGGTGTATAAGGAGGGGTATAGAGAGAGGGAGAGCAGGCAATGGATAAGTGATTGATATTCATAGGATACGGTGATGAAAGTATTGGCAGAGGGCAATGCACCCCATCCCCCCCTCGCCGATAGGCATCTATAAGCCCATCCACATAGAAGGCCCCCACCTCTAGACGGCTAAACGGCTGGCCCTCCAGAATTCTAGAAGGCTGGCAGGCTAGGAGGCTATAAGGGGGGCCACCCCCATTGTACATTGTATGCACAGCACCTTAAAATTTTCTCGCAGAAATTACCATGTAGGCTGATTTTGGCCTTGTCGTTCCTAGGACATCTTAATTAAAGGAATTTATATGTCTATTGTTCTCACCCCTGTATCTTCAGGGTACAACCTTTCTGTAATTAATAGCAACTTCAACACCACACAAGAATATATTAATAACAACTTGCTCCATCGTACAGGGGATGTAGCTGGTCAAGCTCAGATGAAACGTGATTTAGACATGGACAGCAATAACATTCTAAATGCGTATGTAGGAGATATTCCTCTTTCTGAGATTGCTGAACAAACACAAGCTGTATACCAAGCCTTGGCTAATGGTGGATATGGGTACATCACTGTAGATAGCTTCGAACAAGGATACACTCTCTTGTATCCAAACCAAGTGTTACGATTTGAAGCAACAGGTGAGTATTATCGTTGGGATGGTGGATTGAGCTCCTTCCCTAAAGTTATTCCTGCCGGTTCCACTCCACAATCTACAGGTGGGATTGGTAAAGGTTTGTGGGTAAGTGTTGGAGATGCTAGCTTGCGTTCTGCATTGACTTCTGACACAGGCTACACTTTAATCCCCAGCTTGTATGTAGTGAATTCAGAGATTCCTGTAGAAGCGTTTAGGGCAGATGGTTTGACAGATGACCAAGTTATTCAATCAGCAAACAATGCAGCAGCGTTGGCTGGGGCTAGTTTAATATTCCCCGCTAAACGTACATACAACATCACATCTGTAACTGCCACCACTAAATGGAAAAGTAAGAGCACTATCCTCAAGCGTAACCTAGGAACCAGTTCTCCTATGATTACTATGGGTACAGGAAGTGGGTTAGATGGTTTCACAATTGATGGTAGTCGTGAGAATGCTGGAGTTGTGTCTACAATCCTAATAGGTAATGTAGAAGGCGTAGAGCTGTCTAATAACAGCATCATCAATGCCCCTGAACATGCAGTGTCAGTATTGAATCAAACTAGTACCTCTACCCGAGCTCCCAACAGTATTCATGGGAATAAGATTTATAATGTCCTAGGAGCAGGCATTTATTTGTTTAATGCGGAATTTACAAGAATCCGTGATAATGATGTACATAATTGTGGGAATGGTATTTTAGGACAGGGAAACAGTCGACATTTCAATGGTGTAGAGGTAACAGGCAACTTTACACATAATAACACAGGTAGTGGTATAGGTTTTATTTTAATTACAGAAGAGGAAGACCAGCAAGCTTATGAGAAGATTCTTATTTCCAAGAATCGTGTTTACGGAAACTCCAGTACAGGTATTGCTGTACAAGCTGACAAGTCTGTTGTAACTGATAACCATGTTTGGAACAATGGATCTGAAACATATCATCAGGGAATCTTGGTTAATGCAAACTCCGTAATGGTATCCAACAACATTATCACAGGTAACGCTGGTGTAGGTATTGACTTTGGTGATTGCCGTAAATGTACAGCCACTAGCAACTTCATTGAAGAGAATGGCTGGATTGGAATTGAAGTTAACTCAAGTGAGCAGATGACCGTAATAGGGAACGTGATTAATAGGAACTTTGCAGGTAAGCCTCAAGCAGATTTACAAGCAGGCATTCTGTTACACAAAGGTGTCGGTGGATATCCGTTCCTAGGAGACAACCGAGACATCTCTGTCATTGGTAATACAATATTAGGCGGTGATGGTCAGAAGTATGCAATCCTTGTTGCGGACTCTAATTCTTATAACATAACCATCGTTGGGAATGTCTGTAAACTGGCAGCTTATGATGAAGACATCCAAACGCGTTCATCTAATGTTGTGATTGAGAACAACGTTACTCGTTGGGACCCTATGGATTCTGCAATGGCAACCATTGCTTCTGGTGGGTTCAACGTTCCTAGTGTAGCTCGTACAGTGCAGGTGAACGGTTCTGGTAGCGTAATCTTTATTGGTATCCTGAATGATGCAGCTTATATCAAAGACCGCTATGTGCGTGTTTACGCTGTTACTGGATTCACTCTGGAGAACTCTGGAGCCTATGGTACAGGTAACTTGTTCCTAGGCTCTTCTGTTATACTGTCAGCTGGAGACTCAATTGACTTGTGGTCTAACGGCTCAGGTGGATGGAAAAGAGCGTAACTATGATTGATAAAAATAAATTCAAAGCAGTTAATGGTATGCCCCTAACACAGGGGCTTTTCCTAGAAATTGGGTATAACACCAAATACGCTGTATACACTCTTAAAGACGATGACTATGAATATGAAGGGGTGATGTATACTTCTCTCAAGAAAGCCTACCTAGAGATGGCTGATGCGGTAGAATACGACTTTGCAGTTACCCACCTCCTCGGGTGGGACCACTGGCAGCGTATGTGTGCCAACAAGCAACTCTTAGCGTATATCCAACAGTGGAGACACGAGCTTGAACTCAAGCTCCGTTCAGAAGCTTTAAAGATTATTCGTGAGAAAGCTAAAACCGAAATTGGGGTGAATGCCGCTAAATGGTTAGCCGACCGAGGCTGGGATAAGAAAGGTGCTGGTCGTCCTACTAAGGCTGACATTGAGAGCGAAACTAAAATTCAAGCTGACATCTTAAATCAGTATGCAGAAGATCTTCAACGCGTTGAGAGGCATTAATGGAACAGTGGCTGAAGGAAGCTTATTTACAGATTGATAGGATGCCTGAGGCTGCTAAGACAGCGAGGGAGCTTGCAAAGCAAGATTTGTATACCTTTGCGCGTCTTTTCAATCCGGGTTATATGTATGGAGATATCCACAAGACTTTCTATGGATGGATTTCCGAATACAACCTGTATGGGCGTGGAGATGGATACACTAGTAACAAGTTAATCATGTTGCCACGCGCACACTTGAAAAGTCATATGGTTGCGACTTGGTGCGCGTGGATGGTTACACGCCACCCCGAGATTACTATTTTCTACGTATCTGCGACGTCCGCTCTCGCGGAAACTCAGCTTGGGGCCATTAAGGATATTCTGGCATCGGATATCTACCGTCGATACTTCCCTGAATATATAAACCCACAAGAAGGGAAGCGAGCTAAATGGACGGAATCCCAGATTAAAATTGACCACCCTAACCGACGCAAGGAAGGTGTGCGAGACGCCACAATCGTAACAGCGGGCTTAACCACAAACACCACTGGTTGGCACGCCGACGTAATCGTGGCAGATGACCTTGTTGTTCCTGAGAATGCGTACACAGAGAAAGGTCGTGAGGACGTTAGCAAGAAAAGCTCACAGTTTACTTCTATCCGAAATGCTGGTGGATTTACATTAGCATGTGGCACTCGATACCACCCAAGTGATATTTACGCTACTTGGCGTAAACAGCAATATGAAGTTTATGATGAAGATGGGGTGCTCATTGAATACAAACCTGTATGGGATATCCAAGAGTATGCCGTAGAACGCGACAATCGCTTCATATGGCCTTTAGCAGTGCGCAGTGATGGTAAGGCATTCGGATTTGATATGGGGGTTCTAGCTCGCATACGTGCAGAATATGAAGACCGTGTTCAGTTCTATGCTCAGTATTACAATGACCCGAATGACCCCGGCTCTGCTCGTATTGATGAATCAAAGTTCCAATACTTCGACCAGAAGTTTCTAACGTATGATGGAAACTGGAAATATAAAGATAAACGGCTCAATGTATACGCTGCTGTTGACTTCGCTTTTAGCTTAAACAAGAAAGCTGACTTCACAGCTATTGTGGTTATTGGCGTTGATTCAGACAATCAGATATATGTTTTAGATATTGACAGGTTTAAGACAGACCGAACTATTGAATACTTTAAGCATATCGCAGCATTGCATAGCCGATGGAACTTTAAGAAGCTTCGTGCTGAAGTTACTGTGGCCCAGCAAATCATTGTCAACGATATTAAAGACTACATAAAGCAAGAGGGAATGGGAATTTCTGTAGATGAGTATAGACCTTCTCGTCATGAAGGTACTAAAGAAGAGCGTATTGCAGCTGTTCTTGAATCTCGATATGAGAATTTACAGATGTGGCATTTCAAGGGAGGATACACTCCTGTCCTTGAAGAAGAACTAATGCAAGCCCGTCCTGCACACGATGACGTGAAAGATAGTCTAGCATCGGCTGTATCTATAGCGGTTAAGCCCTCTCAGAAGCGTTCTGGAGGCATCAATCCCTTTAAAAAGGGTACCCCATCAAATTCTCGGTTCGGCGGCGTAGCGTTCCGTTAAGGAGTTTTAATGAGTAACAAAGTAGCATCCCTTTCCGCAGATCTTCATCCAGATGACCCTTCAGATTGGATTGTAAGATTGTGGGATAGATTCCACCAGCAACGTCGTGGAAAGATTGATGAGTGGAAAGAGCTTCGAAACTACATCTTTGCAACAGACACTTCAACAACTACAAATAGGGACCTTCCTTGGAAGAACTCCACAACTATTCCAAAGCTTTGTCAGATACGAGACAACTTGCACTCAAACTACATGAGTGCTTTGTTTCCAAATGATGATTGGATGTTATGGCAAGCGGCAGACCAAGATAGTGCAACCAAAGCTAAAGCAGATATAATCACAGCTTATCTGGATAATAAAACCCGAATGGGACATTTCCAGACAGAGATGAGCAAGCTGTTGTATGATTATATTGACTATGGGAATGCCATTGCCACTGTGTCATATGAAGCAAATAGTCATGAGTTGAATGGTGAAAAGATTGCTGAATACGTAGGACCTCGTGCATATCGTATTAGCCCGCTGGACATTGTATTCAACCCTCTGGCATCTAGTTTTGAAGAAAGCTTTAAGATTGTACGCTCAGTGAGAACTACAGGGGACTTGGCTAAGCTGGCTAAAACCTCCCCAGACCAAGCGTTCTGGCTGAAGGTATTGGAAGACCGTGCAACAATCCGTAAAGCTTGTGGCGGATATTCTATTGAAGACTGGGATAAGTACGAAGGTTTCCAAGTAGACGGCTTTGGTAACATGTACGAATACTACATGTCTGACTATGTAGAGATTCTGGAGTTCTATGGTGACTGGTTCGATGTAACTAAACAAGAACTTCATGAGAACGTCCACATTGTTGTTGTAGACCGTCGAGCAATGATTCATGAAGAGCCAATCCCGAACTGGTTCGGTACATCACCATTCTTCCATGTAGGTTGGAGATTCCGTTCTGATAACCTATGGGCAATGGGTCCACTGGATAATCTGGTGGGTATGCAATACCGTATGGACCATCTAGAAAACCTCAAGGCTGATGCAATGGATTTAGCAGTGCATCCTATGCTGAAGGTTAAAGGTGAGGTTGAGGAGTTTGTCTGGGAGCCGGGTGGCACCATTCAAATTGACTCTGAGGGGGATGTTGAAGAGTTTGGTATGAACTTGAATGGCATTATCACCGCTAACAATGAGCTGAGTTTGCTAGAGCAGCGTATGGAAATGTATGCGGGTGCTCCTCGTGAAGCGATGGGTATACGTTCTCCGGGAGAGAAAACAGCTTTTGAAGTGCAACAGCTTCAGAACGCTGGCGGACGTATCTTCCAAGAAAAGATTACCAATTTTGAAATCGAGTTGGTAGAACCTGTTCTTAATGCGATGTTGGAAACTTCTCGTAGAAATATGGATGGTATGGATGTGATTCGAGTGTTTGATGATGAGTTCGGAGTTGAACTGTTCCAAAGCATCACTAAGCAGGATATCACAGCTAATGGACGAATCCGTCCTATTGGTGCTCGGCACTATGCTAAGCAGGCGCAGGACTTGCAAAACCTGATGGGGGTGTTTAACAACCCAGCTGTTACGCAAATGATTGCTCCTCATACCTCCGCGATTAATCTAACCAACTTCATTGAAGATGTTACTGGTTTGAAAGCGTATGGGATTTTTAGTCCTAACGTTGCAGTAAGTGAGAAGCAAGAGACGGCTCGACAAGCAGGACAGGCTGAAGAAGACTTGGCAGTTGAGCAGCAAGGTCCAATCAACCCTCAAGGAGGGGCAACTCAGTGAATACAGCTTGGACCAAAGGTTTGAAGAAAAGTTCCCAAGAAGCTAAGGACGTGGAGGAGGCTTATGCCTCTTCCGCACTTCTTCGGAGACGTTTAGCAGAGATTCTTGAAGATTTTTATAAAGTTGAGATGGAATCTCGAATAAAATCAACTGATTATGAGAACGCAGCTTGGGCATTTAAGCAAGCAGACGCGGTGGGTTATTCACGTGCTCTTAAGCGTATCATAAATATTTTGCAAGAAAAGTGAAATAATTCCGATAAAAAATCGATTTTTGGAGTTATATAAGATATAGGGTTTATAATTAATAATATATTATAATTTACTCCATCTTCCATTATATAGTATATACCAGTATACTAAAGGATAATAAGACATGTCTGATTCTCTTTTTAATACCCCTGAGGTTGAAGTTACCACTTCTGAGCCTGAGGCGGACCATTCAGTAGATGCGTTAGCTACCCAGCTATTCCGTATCAAGAATGAAAAGGGTGGGCCTAAATATGACTCTGTGGCTAAGGCCATTGATGCGTTAGCTCACGCACAAGATTACATTCCCCGACTCAAGTCCGAGAAGGAACAGTACGAGGCTGAATTAGTTAAACTGCGTGAAGAATTAGCTAAGCGTGAATCATTAGAGGATACCATTGCCAGACTTACCACCCAACGTCAAACCGAAACACCTGCACCGACCAGTGAGGTTGTAAAGGGTCTGGACGAAAACGCTGTAGCTCAAATCTTACAGCGTGAACTCACACAGCGTGAGCAAGCAACAATTGCACAATCCAACAGCAAGCTGGTTACAGAAACCTTGGTTGCTAAGTTTGGTGATAAAGCAAAAGCCGTTGTTGCTGAAAAAGCACAAGAGCTGGGTTTAAGTCTTCAGGAAATGGAGAGTTTATCTCAACGTACTCCTAAAGCATTCCTAGCTTGGTTTAATCCATTAGCCCCTTTAACCTCATCTGCGCCAATCAGGTCAAGTGTTCATCTCCCAGAAGTTAACCCTCAAGATCTTAAACGTCCTGAGAAGTCTCTGTTACGAGGTGCGTCCACTAAAGATCAAATTGAGTTTATGCGTAAGATTAAGGCTGAAATTTATAAAAAACATGACATTGACTCATAAGGATTTTAAATGGCTCAGTTAACTACTAACACTCAGGCTTTTATCGAAGCGGAGCAGTATTCCAGTTTTATTCTGCTTAACCTTCATGATGGCCTGTTGGGTGAACAGTTCTACCGCAACGTTACAGACTTCGGCTCTGGTACTACTCTTAACATTAAAACTGTTGGTTCCGTAGTTATTCAGGATGCTGCTGAAGACACCCCGCTCATATACAACCCAATCGAATCTGGTAATATCACACTGACCATCACTGAATATGTTGGTGATGCTTGGTATATTACTGATGACCTCCGTGAAGATGGTTCTCAGATTGATGCGTTGATGGCTCAACGTGCTTCCGAAAGCACCCGTGCTATTCAAGAGAACTTTGAAACTAAGTTCTTGTCAATAGCCAACGCAGGTCAAACGAATGCTGACGGCAATGTGATTAACGGCTTCAAACACCGTATCGCTTCTACAGAACCGGGCAACATCTTCACCACAGACTTGCTGGTTGATATGCGTCTGGCATTCAACAAAGCCAACGTTCCAGACACAGGTCGTGTGTTTATCGTTGACCCAGTAGTTGAAGCTACTCTGAACAAGCTGGTAAGCATCACTCATGATGTTACAGACTTCGGTGCTAACATTCTCCGTGAAGGTTTGGCATCAGGTATGCAGTTTGTAATGAAGCTGTATGGCTTTGACATCATCACCTCCAACCGCCTGCCTACCGGTACCTTCTCAGATGGTACTACTGAGGTCACTCGTGCTGTTGCCAACATCGCTATGTGTGTGTTGGATGACCAGACCAAGCCTGTGATGTGTGCATGGCGTCGTCAGCCTAAGACTGAGGGTGAGCGAAACAAAGACCACCGTCGTGATGAGTTTGTTGTAACCTGCCGCTACGGTATGGGTGTACAGCGTCTCGACACCTTGGGTGTTATCATCACCTCAGCTTCTAACTACTAAGGAGTAGTCTAATGGCTTTTGAAGATAAATCCGGCCTGAACGTACACAACCATTATGGCGCTCGCCCAACAGGCGGCGTCTCTGGTGTTGATACTTCTCAAGGCATTGTAAAACAATTTGTATGGTTCTACGATACATCTGGTCTGTATGACCGCTTCCCCATTCCTGCTGGCTCTGTCATCCTTGATGTCAATAAGCCTGCTGGCGTAACCGCTGTAACAGTGGGTGGTACTGCTGTTCAAGCAGCTACTTGGGTAGCTCCAGTAGCAGCAGCTGGGGAGGTAGCAGTAACTGGAGCAGTGACAGGTAACCAAGTTATCATCACTTACCAGCATACGGCTAAGCCCATCGTAGCAGATTAATGATGAGGGCGGCCTTTATGGTCGCCCTTTTTCGTATGTAGAGGGCTTATGGCTAAATATACTCTGTTAGAGATGGTGCAAGATATTCTGAACTCTACAGACGGAGATGAAGTAAATAGCATTGATGAAACTGTAGAGTCTACACAGATTGCCCAGATTATAAAAACTACATATTTCAATTTACAACACATCAGGAACTGGAGAGGGAATAGCCAGCTTTTGAATTTAATTGCTTCAGGAGATAACTCGCTGCCAACGCACGTTACTCTGCCAGAAGCTCTTAGTGAATTGACATTTGTTAACTATGATTGTGCAAGACTCAATCAAAACCGTAAACTATACAAAGCTATTCGTTATGTCTATCCTGATGAATTCTTGCGTAGACAGAACCAGCTGAACGATTCAGCAGATAATGTAGATGTAATTCAAGACCCATCGGGTGTAGAACTTTTTATCAGAAATGATATACCGCCAACTGTGTGGACTTCTTTTGATGATAAAGTTCTGGTATTTGATTCCTATGAAAAAGATGTAGATGACACCATCCAATCTAACAAGATTCAAGCCATGGGTTATCTAACACCTTCATGGATTCAGGAAGATGATTTTATTCCAGAACTTCCAGAGGAAGCTTTCTCCCTTCTGTTAAGTGAGTCTAAGAGCGTAGCTTCTTTAACGCTAAGACAATCAGCAGACCAAAAGGCAGAGCAGGAAAGTGTACGCCAGAATAGATGGCTGTCTCAGAGGCAGTGGCGCACTAAAGGTGGTATTAGAAAACCTAACTATGGACGAAGGGGTCGTAAATGATAGAATATAAAGGATATCGTATCGAGATTGCACACGGCTCACTTGTAAAGGTTATGAATCCCGGTAAAGGGGTTTTGCCTATTGATTTACGTGGGCTGTATACAAATGTTAAGTTCGCTCAATTATCAATTGATACGTACCTAGAAGAGAAGGGTACTAAAGATGGCAAAGCAAGCAGCAGCCGTTGAGGTTAATGCCTTTGTAAAAGGGCTAGTAACAGAAGCCAGTCCAATGACTTTCCCGGATAACGCTTCTCTTGATGAATTAAATTTAGTATTGAACAAAGATGGTTCCCGTAAGCGTAGATTCGGAATGGATTTAGAATCTGGATACACGGTAATCAATTCAACTCAGAATCTCACCGCATCCGTATCTTTGAACTCATTCTCTTGGAAGTCTCCGGGAGGTTTTTCAAATAGGGAATTTGCTGTAGTACAGTTTGGTACACAGTTAAACTTCTTTGATTCCTACCAATTACCTATAAGTAGAAACTTGCTTAAACAAGTCTACTTGAGTAATGACCCAACATCTGTGGTATCAATCACTTCAGTAGATGGTGTTCTGGTAGTAGTGAATGGTGATGGTGTGGTGTATGTGTTCACGTTTGATGGAACAAACATCAATCAGGACTCAGGAAGGTTGAAGATAAGGGATTTGTTTGGTGTAGAAGATAAAATAGATGGTTCCGACCTGTTGGCAGGGAGTGGTTTATCCATCCGCCCAGTTAACACAACTAACGCCCATTTATATAATCTACGAAACCAGACGTTTGCTATACCGCGTTTCAGGGGAACTGGTCCAGGGGCTGAAACGCTGTTTGACTGTATCACCTCATTCAGAACTACATCTGGTAAATACCCGTCAAACTCAGATAACGTCATCTCCTATCTATATTCTAACCCGAATGATTTAGATGACCGAACTACCAAACGTTATTTCCAAGATGACAACATTAATAACCCTATCGGCACCCACAGGGCACCTGTAGGCTACTTCATCATTGATGCGTTTAATCGGGGATCTTCTCGGTTAAGTGAGTATCAGATTATGATGACAACCTATCCAACCAATACTGTGAACATTACCTCCCTACCTACAGACCAAACCCCCGGTGGTGCTAATGTAGTTTCTGCATACGCTGGAAGGGTGTGGTTCTCTGGTTTCAGTTCACAACTAAATGGCGGAGACTCCCAATCTCCTAGGATGGGTTCTTATGTATTGTTCTCTAGACTCGTACAGAGTAATGCTGATATCTATAAATGTTATCAGGAAGGGGACCCTACATCATCTGAACTTCCAGACCTTGTGGATACAGACGGGGGCTTCATCCGTTTAGATGGTGCATACAACATTCAAAGACTGATTAACGTAGGGGATTCCCTTATGGTTATCGCTGAGAATGGTGTGTGGAGGGTAACAGGGGGCAGTGGTTATGGGTTTAAGGCTACCGACTATTTGACATCTAAGATTACAGAACACGGAAGTATTTCTCCTAACTCTGTAGTATTGGTGGATAACACTATTATGTATTGGTCTGACGATGGTATCTACCATGTAACTAAGAACCAGTATGGTGACTGGGCAGCCAACAACCTAACAACTACTTCAATCCAAACCTACTACGATAAAATAGCATCTCTCAGTAAGAAGTTTGCTATTGGTATCTACGATAGTTATCTGAGGCAAGTGCGATGGTTGTATAACAACCAGATAGACGCTTCAACCAAATCAATGGAACTGATTCTAGATTTGAATCTAGGAGCTTTCTATCCAGCTCAGATACCTCCGTTAACCGGTTCTCAATACCCTAGAGTTATGGGAGTATTAAGGGCCCCTCCATATCAGCTGGTAACTAAGAATAGGGAATTGATTAATAGCTCCGGCGAATTAATCTCTTCCAATGATGGGTCAAGTGTTACAGTTTCTGGAACTGTTCTGGACTCCTCCTTATCCGAAATCTATTACATAGTTGCTACAGGTATATCTAACGGAGGTGTTAATTACACATTTGCTATTTATAACGATGTGGAGTTCCTTGATTGGAAATCTATTGATGGTGTCGGGGTAGATGCTGGAGGGTTCCTGTTAACAGGGTGGACTGGCATGGGAGACTTCCAAAGACAGAAACAAGTTCCATACATTACCGTGTATTCGCGTAAAACTGAAACAGGTTTCTCTACGGAATATGTTCCATTAAATAGTTCATCCATAATTCTCCAGAGTCAATGGAACTGGACTAATAGCGCAGAATCTGGTAAATGGGGTAATCCATTCCAATGCTACAGACACAAGCGATTGTGGACTCCTGAATTCCAATCCTCAGGATTTGATGATGGGGAGAGTGTTGTAGTTACCCGTAATAAGTTGAGAGGCAGGGGTAGAGTGTTGTCCCTCCGTTTCTCCACAGAGCCTAAGAAATATTTCAACTTAGTTGGGTGGAGCTTCATAGCAACTGTTAATGGGAGCGTATAGTGGTTCATCGAAAGATTGAAACCATCTATGTGGGTATAGACTTTTGGGCACAGGGGGAATTCTGCGAGGAATTCCTCTTCCTCCACTGTGATGTGTACGATAAAAAACTTAAGACATTAAGAAAAATTAAAGAAATGTTAGCCGAATTCAAAATTGAGATAGCTAAATTTGGGTATGATAAACCCTTATTTACTTATACACAAAACCCTCGATGGGTAAAACTTTTGGGGGCTACATTTCATAACAGTTTTGAATTTGAAGGTAGATATTTTGAGGTGTGGAAATGGGAATTGAAACCATAGCTTTAGTAGTAGCTGCTGTAGGTGCTACTGCAACAGTAGCAGGCACTATGCAACAGAACCGCCAAGCACGTAAAGCGGCAGGGGCGCAGAAGGAAGCTTCAGACGTAAGCTCAGCTCAACAGCGAATTGAGGATATGGAACAACGTAGGCAGCAGATTAGGCAGCAACGTATCCGACAATCTCAAATAGAACAAAGTGCTTCTAACGCAGGTGTTAGTGAAAGCTCGGGTGAATTAGGAAGCCTGTCAGCTCTATCCACTAATGCAGCGTCTAATCTGGCAATGATGTCTGGACGTAATCTAGCTGCTCAGGGTATTGGTGCCGCTAATCAACAAGCTGCTAATGCTCAAGGACAAGCTCAAACTTGGGGAGCCATTAGTCAGTTAGGCGGTGCGGCCATGAGACTAGGTGTTCAAGGTGGGGCTACTAGAGGTGCTATGAACCTATTTGCTCCAGCATCAGCAGGTAAGCTGTCCACAGATACAGATAACATGATTCTAGGCAATCCAAACTTATTCTAAGGATAAACTATGTCGCAGCTTGATATCTTTAATGCACAACCGGGATATTCGGTTGATGACTTTACAACAGAGGCTGCGGCAGCTGCTCCAGTAACAAGCATTGGTAGTAACAAGAACCTAGCCGCTCACGCTGCAATGCTCAGCCCAACCCCTGACCAACAGGTACAAGTGTTTCAACAGTCTATGGGGGAGCTGAACCAAGAAGGCTCTTCTCAAACTGCTGATTCTGTAATTGCTAATGCCCAAGGGGAAACCCTTAGTGGTTATCGTCGAGCGGCTGCTGATTTACTGACAGACCCAAGTTCAACAGATGAATGGAAAATCTCAGCACTGAATGCAATTAACAACCCTGATAATACACTGTTTAACCCACGAGCCATGGTTGCTACCCGTGTAGCGGAGCAGCCAGTAAAAGGTGAAGGGAATGAAGCAGCTGATTTACGTGGATTGTTCGCAGCAGGTATTACAAGCGTTTTAGATTATCAGCGTGAAAAACAAAAACTGTATAATGAAATGCAGTTGCGTGAAGACGCTAATAAGGCAGCAAGTTATGTTGGCGCAGCAGAGGACTTTATTCCTTTAGTTCAAGGCTACAAGGAAGCCCGTATCAACAGTGACCTCTTAGGAGCAGACTCCACTAAGCTTAGGACAGCATGGGATACAGTCTGGACTGGTGAGACGAAGGCAGACCGTCGTGACTGGTTTAATAGAATTCCTCTGGAAGACCGTTCTAGGGTTCTTAATAAAGTGATGGATGTAGTAGGTTCTAACGGACAAACCATCCTCCTCCCAGAACAGTATGACAATGCAAACATGCGAGCACTTCAGGATATGGTGGATTCTGGAAGCTATTCAGCTACAGAACAAACTGTTGACAACGTGCTAGGTGTTTTGGACGCAGTGGGTATCGGTTCATTCCTCCGTAAAGGTATTACTAGCCTTAAGGGTGCTCGTGAGTTTAGTGATGTTGAGCGTTCTTGGAAACGCCGATTCACAACCTCAGACGTACAGCCAACTACCCCTTCTCAGACAGTTAAAGATGCTAACCCAGAAATGGGACGCAACATGCATGAGGCGGTAGAGAATGATACGACGGGAGATATTGCTAACGCTCTTTATGGTAGCAGCCGTGAAGATGCTATTGCACACGATATCGCTCCACAAGTATCAACAGTCGATGGACGTGTACAATCCAAGGTGCAGCATCCAGAGCGAAACTCAGACTTCGCATACATGCCAGATGCTGATGTCCTCGACTTCGTTGACCGCTCAGGAGCCAGCTCATTCTCCCCAGCAGAGAAGAACCGACTGAGAGCACAGGCTGTGAATGATTTCACAAACGCCACAGGGTTCACCTATCGTAAGGAGATGTCTAGTATTGATTCTCTTCCAGATGGTGTTGGATTCAAAGCTGTGATGGGTCCTGCTAACTCTGGATGGAGCAAGCTAGATGACGTTGTTCAACAAGCTGCGTTCGCTCTACGCAACTACGGTATAACTCCTGACAACATTAAAATACTATCACGTGTTGGTGATGAATACCACCCAGTGAGTATGGAAGATGCTATAAATGTAACAAGGGATGAAGGTGATTTCCTTTTACAGATTAACCACGATTATAAATTCTCTGCCAAGGATGTTCTAGATGAGGGCTGGGAAGCTTTCGATGTTAAACGCAACCTATTAGATACTTGGTTTAAGAATACCGGCAAACGTGGACAAGGGTCAGCTGCTTCTAACCTGTTAGACCCACAGAGCATGTTAAACTTCAACCTGACCAAAGGTGCTACCGTTTCTGGTGCTCGTGGTGCTCAGTTGGAAGTTAAGATGGGACATATAATCAAACGCTATATAGATAATGTTAAAAGCTTGGGTCACACTGAGCAACAAGCCTTGTTCGCTAAGATTCGTGAAGCCAACATTAAAGGTGAGAGCTACAACTACACCAACATGTTAGCAGAAGGCTTCTCCACACGTGCTATTAATGCGTTAGAAGATTGGAAGACTGCTCAAGATACTCTGTATGCTTTATCAAACCGTGACATGATAAAGCTATTAACTAACCTTGGATATGGTGTGATGGACCATCCAGATTCAGGTACACTCCTGTTTGTTAAAGAACAGCCTCGTACAGCTGTTTCTGAAGGCACCATGGTGTATGACCCACTAGATGGCTCTACTCGTAGAATGTCTAAAGAGGAAATCTCAGACTGGTATTCAGGAAATCAGAACATTGCTAAAACAGCTCATCCAATGGAAGTTGGTGGGGTGCATGTCGAGCATGTTCTAAACCGTAACGCAGCAGACTCTACATATGTTCGTGCTCTAAATAATAATGACACAGTTCTAAACTACCGTAAAGGTTATTATTCTGTTCGTTATGAGAACCCACACTTCATTGAGAAGCGTATGGTTGATGAGAACGGAAAGCCATTGTTAGATGCTGGTGGTCGTGAACGTTGGAAAGCTGTAGCAACTGCCGATACTGTTCCTAACGCTAAACGTGCAATAGAACGTTTAACAGCAACAGCTGGCGGGGAATACCGTTATCGTGCGGATTTAAAAGGAGCGGATTTTGATGCAGCATCTGCTCAGTCTTTACAGGCTGGAGGTATGTCTTCACAGCGTATCCGTGGACAACGTTTGGAAGAAGGCTTAGGCAGTAATAACATTGACTCTGATGCCCACATAGAAGCTCCTATCAACTCTCTGATTCACTCAGCAAGCTCAATTGCTCAGCGTGTGTCTCATCGAGATTGGATTGAAACTACTAAAGCACGCTTCATGGCTCAGTTTGGTGAAGTTCTTCCTAAGAGTAAGGGACGTGCTCAGTTCCCTAAATCTCGTGCAGATATTGGGCAACCGGGAATCGAGAACAAGATGACTCGAGATGCTCGTACAACATACGAGTATATCTGTCAAATGGAAAATGGATTCGTCAACGGTATTGATGACGGCTATAAAGCGGTATTTAACGCATTAGCTGATACTGTCGGTACACGTGGGATGGGTACAATTGAGAAGGGGCTTAGAAGTGTTGCCAATGCAAGTGGTCCATCTGCTCAGGTTAAGAAGTTGGCATTTAACCTCTTACTGGCATTGAACCCTTTGCGACAATTCTTGGTACAGAGTCATCAGGCTCTGATGCTGGGAGCTACATTCCCTCTATACACGGCTGGTAGATTGGTTCCAGACCTAGCTATTATCTTGACTAAACATCTAGGGGAAGTTAGTAAGATACCAATCCCTGACACCTACTGGAGACAGTGGGGACGTACTCCGCAGGAAGCGGAAGCTATGTTCCAAGCTCTCAAACAGAGCGGAATTGCAGCAGGTATTAAACAACACGAGTTAGTGCGTGAAGGTTTAAACTCCCTATCTGATGCATCAGCTGCTAGCAAGTTCCGTTTGAGTTCATCTCCTCTAGCTGCTCCAATGAATGCTTTGAAAAAAATCACTTCCGTATCTCGTAAGATTGGTTTTGATTTCGGTGAGTATCTCTCATCCTCAGCATCATTCCTTGCTCATTACGATGACGCAATTAGGAAAGGTGTTAAGATGGATGCAGAAGGTATTGAGGATACATTTGCTAAGAGCCGTAACTATGTTTATAACATGGACCGTGCTGGCGCAATGCCATATAACCATAATAGCTTAGCTATGTTCACTATGTTCTTGCAGGTTCCTCACAAAGCATTAACTCAGCTCCTGTTTAACCGAGGGATTTCTCGGAAGGATAGAGCTAAGATGTTTACCTTTATGACAGCTATCTACGGACCAACCGCTGTTATCGGACTTGTTCCGGGAACAGGTGATGCTGTTGACAACTTCTTTGGGAACTTACTTCCAGAAGAGCCTACTACCCGTAACGCATTAAGAACAGGTCTGGAAACGTATATTCTCAACAAAGTCTTCACTGATTTCTACGGTGAAGATGTAAGTTTAGATTATAGCTCTCTGGCCCCTCTGGACGCTTATGGTATAACCCAGTTCTTGCAGACAGCTTTCGATGAAGGTTTAACCAAGCTCATTACCAACTCTCCGGGTGGTAGCTTGCTGTTTGGTACAAACCCTCGTGTAGCTCAGGTAGTGAGTACAATGGGGAGCTTGATGGGGATGGGAGACTTGAAGGAACAAGACCCAGTTAAATGGAGTAACTTGTGGAAGGATATTGCAGCTACATCATCAGGCTATTCCAATGCGGCTAAAGCTAAAATGATGTTAGAGTATGGTAAGAAGTATGGGGCGTTAGGCGGAACCACTGACCAGAACGTTAACAAATTCGAAGCTATTGCTCAAGCTTTCGGTATTCCTACACAGGATTCTGAGAACAACAGAAAGGTATTAGATTCCACTTGGAAAACTCAAGAAGCCTTTGATAATGATGTTAAGAGCACTTATCAGAAGTACGCTAAGATGTTAGTACAGGATGGTATGACAGCCGACCAACAAGAGTATATTATCAAAATGTCTCAAATTGAAATGGCTGCATATGGGAACAATGACCGAGCAGCTCACATTTGGAACCAAGAGCTTAAAAAGCAAATGGTGAATGGTGATGTTCGTGTTATGGAGAAAATCTTGAGTATGGGTGGATGGGCTAAGCCTGAAGAAACTCGACACTTGATTGATATCGTTCCGGGAATCTCAGAAGAACAGCGTGAAAACTTACGAAGTGTATTGGATTACAACTTCTCAATCCGCGATGACCTTAATAAGGGTGATAAATAATGGCTCAAGGTATTTTTGAAAATCAGGATATTCAAGCCCCTCAAGGTGGGGCTTCAGTCCCTCAAGCTGTGGCTCCTGCCAATACTACAGCTAACACCCTTTCATCAATTGGACAGGGAGTGTCCAATCTGTTCTCGGGTATTGGGCAGACTGTCCAGCAGGGTAAGAAAGAGGCTGCTACTAAAACTCAAGGTGATGTTCTCTCTCAATATGCACGTACCATTACAGGTTTAGATGCAGCGGTGTCTCAGGGCAGTATGAAGCTTGCTGATGCCAAGCGTCGTCAGAGGGCTACATACAACCAGCTAGTGGCTAACTACCCACAGCTTACAGATGACCTAACCAAGTTTAACTCTGCAATATCAGGTAGTGAAGGTTTGGGTGATACGCTGGCTAAAGGTACCACTGTAGACCAGCAGATTCAGGCAGACACCAAGAGCGCTACAGCAGCAGGTTTTATTCAACCGGGCATGTCTCCTACCGAGCAAGAAAGTGGTTTGAATAAGTATCGTATTCAGCAGCAGAAGCTGAACGAGATGGATTTCTATTCTAAGCAACTAGAGATTCAAAACAAGCAGCTTTCCATTGTTAACACGCAAGAGAGCATTGCAAACAATCGGGTACAACGTGCAAACTCCGCTGTTGATTTGCAGATTAAGCGTAACAAGTTGGGGGTTCAAACAGCAACGGCTGATGTGGCAAACAATTATTTGCAGAAGACTTTGGGTAACATGGAGCAGCTCCGTCAGGACCTAGCTTCTGGTAAGATTTCACAAGAGCAGGCTCTACAGCAAACTCAGCAATGGCGTAATAGTTTCTCTTCTATTACTCAGCAGGTACGTGGTGTAGCTGGTGGGAATTTCGTAGATAGCTTAGCGTCACCAATGATGAATAGCTTGGATGCCTTTGACCAAGAACTGTCCGGTAAGATTACATCAGAGGTTGCTCAGAACAAGTTAGACCATGCTACAACTATGGCTGCTCTACCTTTCATGGCAGACCCTAAAGCAGCTTCAATTGCAGCAGCTAGTAAAATCTTTGCCAACGTTCCTCCACTCATCATGGCTAACTTTGGCCCTGAGATGATTAAGATTCTTCAGCGTAATGGTCAGCCAGCTTCCACCCCTCACAACGTCTTGTCTAATGACCCTGAGGATATGGGCGCTACTAAGCAATACACTGATACGTTGAAATCAACTATTAACCGTTTTACTGGTAAGGATCCCACAGTAGAAGACCCACGCGGTTTGCAGAATGAATTGCAGATGAACGTTAACCAAGTATTGAAAAGTGTTGGTACCATGGGTTCTTCTGTGGATAACCCATCACAATTTAACAACGTGGTTGATTTCTTTGCTTCCCCTTCATTCTTAGATTTCCAGAAGCATGGTGGACAGATTGACCAGTCAAACCGTGAGGGTGCGTTAAACGTTGTACGTGAGCAGTATATGAATCAGCTTGTACCTGCAATGCAGAAAGAGTGGGAGGCCAGTAAGACAACTGACGGATATCCTACCCAAATGAAGCAAGTAGGTTTTGTCGATATGTCATCCCCTAATACGCAGAAAACTGAACAAGTTATAGACTATCGTTGGACAGGTCAGAGCATCGTATTCCAGCCCGCTAAAGGTATGGAGATCAATCGTGGTGCTGTGGCTAAAGCTAAAGAACTAAACCGTAAGCTTGCTCCTTTGGTTCAGAAGATGGTTATGATGGAGGCCCATATGGAAGGTAATCAGGATTATACTAAATACTTCAAGGAACAAGAGGGTAACATCTTCGGAACACCTAAGGAAGCAGTGAATGGACAATAAGATTATTACTGGAGGCCAGATTTGTGGTAGTGGTTTGTTAGTGTGGCTTTCTCAGTTAGACCCAGCTTCTTGGAGTTATATAATTGGTATTGGGGGTGTCTTGGTAGGTACGGTGTTTGGTTTGTTCTGGCAGTATCGAAGGGATAAACGAGAGCGTCTTATCTTTGAGGCAACCCTAGAATCTCTAAAATCTAAAGGGGTAACTCTCAACGATGAACATGTCGTGGACTAAGCGACTGATGGCAGCAGGCACCCTCTTGGGTGTCTCTGTTATTGGAGTGGTTAAGTCCAATGAAGGTTATAGTGAATCCGCCTATTATGACAGTGCAGGTATTGCCACAATTTGTTATGGTGAAACCAATGGTGTTAAGATAGGGGATGTTAAAACTAAAGCTGAATGTGATGAACAGTTGGTAAGAAGTTTGGAATCCTACTCTAGAGCTTTAGATGGAATCCCCTTCAACACTACAGATGTTGTAGCTCTTGGCGCATTAGACATGACCTATAACATTGGCGTCTATGGATTCAACAGCTCCTCTGTAAAGAAAGCTATCATAAAAGGGGATTATGTTTCAGCTTCCAAACATGTGTTGGATTGGAAATATATTACCTACAAGGGTAGTAAGTATGATTGCTCTCATCTGGTCAAAGGTAAGCCTAATAGGGTTTGCTATGGGCTGTGGAAGCGTAGGCTGTGGCAGAGTGATGCTATAGGCAATAAGTTTAAAACTCCACAGGAAGCTATGGAGGCTCTCTATGCAACTAATCGTTAACAAGTTATTGCTGGGTATCGTTGTGCTGCTCCTGATTGTTTCTGTGAGCTTTGGTGGCATGTATTGGTATCGAGGTGTGGTGATTGGAGAACAGAAGACTTTACTGGAAGAGCGGAAGAAGGCTCTGAATCTTTTAAAGAAAGATAGAGCAGCTCAGGATAAGGCAGATAATGAAAGGAAGCAGGAAGGGGAAAGAATTCAAAAAGGCAAAGAAGCTTTCAAAGGTAAATTAAATGAAGCGATTAAAGGCAACGATGCCGCTAACACTCCTATCCCTGATGATTCTAAGCGGATGCTCAACGACCTATACAACAGTCAGCGTCCCTGATAAATATCTACAACCAACGCCTTATCCCACCAACATTCCAGATACATTTGGACAATGTGTGGCAGAGGCTATCCCAGATTGGAAGTCAGCTTTAGATTCAGCTAACGCGGATAAAAAGGGAGCTTTAACATATAAGAAGGAAGTAAACAATGGCTAAGAAAGGTGAGACTAAGGCTGGTGCAACAGACGACAGTAAGCGTCAACGTGCTTACAACTCTAGTCCCGAGCAGAAGAAACGTCGTGCCCAACGTAATGCTGCACGTCGTAAGATGGAGAAAGCAGGGAAGGTTAAGAAGGGAGATGGTAAGGATGTAGACCATAAAAATATGAATACTGCTAACAACAGTACATCAAACCTGAGAGTTCAATCCAAAGCTACCAACCGAGCACGTAACCGTGGAACCGGTGGTCGTAAGAAAGGTAAATAATAATGGCTAGTAATCAAAATGTTATAGTGCAGTCTCGTAAATTCTTCAACGCCCAAACCTCCCAAGACAATCGTTCATGGGTGGAAGCTGCCTCTGCATATTACCGTAAAGTGGGTGTATCGGATAAGCGTAATCTGGCTCAGGCTATGGCAGTTTATTTCTATAAGCTGAATTCTGGGTTGATTCCAACCCCAATCCCCTTGCTTCCAACTCAAGCTATTGTGGATAATGCTGGAACAGTTCCTGTTCAGAACTCAGCAGGTGCTGCAATTGGCAATGGTACAGCAGCTGTGGCAAATAGCGCGGTAACAAGTGTACGATTACCTGCAACAGTGGCTGGTGTAGCTAACGCTGCAACACTACCAGTACAAACCTCTGCTGGAGTTTCTGTTGGTAAAGGTACTGTGGATGTAGCTTCTGGTGCCGTTTCATCTGTACGCCTCCCAGCTACAATCGGGGCTGTGTCTAGTAAGGTGGAAGTTACTATCCCAGATGTTACCTTTATTACCTCAAGGAAAGCAGGTCAACATGATTCGGTAGCAATTACTTTCGTCGTAGCTAATGGCGTCATCATAGCTGCTTATGTAGCTTAAGGAGATATAAATGGCTGATGTATTACACTCCTCTTTAACAGGAGCAGACTTACACGAAAGTAAAGGAGCTTCTACAGCAGCCTCGGGGCAGGTTGCTATTGCTACAGGCTTAGGAACTGCGGTGTTTGGAAACCTGTCCTATTCCCAATTGATAGGAGTGCCTGTTCTAGCTACAGTGGCTCTCTCAGGGAGTTACGCTGATTTAGTGGGGCGTCCTAACCTCTCAGCTGTAGCCACTTCTGGTGCTTATGCGGACTTATCAGGAAGGCCCTCATTGGCGTCAGTAGCAACATCCGGTAGCTATGTAGACCTGAGTAACAAGCCTATTATACCTCAAGTGTTTAATGTGAACACACCTCTTACAGCTACTCCCATTATCAAATGTTATTTTGTGGATTGTGTTGCGGGGCTGTGGTCAATTACTCCTACAGGGTTTACTACAATTCATTCTGTACAGGTTACAACGAGTTCTGGTGGGACTACTCCGGGAGGTGCAGCTGTTGCTAACTTAGCGGCTTATTCGACTTCTTCTATTACGGGGAGTGTTATTGTACTAGGACCTACTGGCAATACGTTGGGAACAACTCATCAAGTATCTGTTCTGGTAATTGGAGTTTAATGCTAGAAGGGAGATTTGAAGGGAATTAAGAAATGAAAAGAGGCCCCTTGATTGGGGCCTTCTTTGTTTACATTAGTCTGTTCCTAATAGTCAAGATAGGGATCACCCCCTTATTGTGAATTAGTGTGTTTAACACCCCTCACTCGCTTAGTAGAACGGAACACATGTCCTTCTGCCGAGCGGTACGCCTCGAATGCACTTTGAGATGCATATGAGAGTGTATCAAGTTTAACAACATCAGTGCTACCTGTAACTGGGTCACGAACCTCATCATCCTCGTAGTACAAGGCCATGTTTGGATGGCTCTTATCATACGCACGAATCCGCAGATACACCTCCTCCAACAGCTTCACATCATAGACGTTGTATTCAACCATATACTTCCAAGCTTCTCCCTTCCCTGCCATACAATCAATCCACAGCTGGAAATCAGTATCCAGTTTAGGGGTTTCAATCCCTAAGTAGATACCAAGCTCTTTCAGAGAATTCGCTGGAAAGCGGAAATACTTTTTCGCAATCTTGCAAGTATCCACCATCTTAAACGCCGACGGCATCCCGAGGCCGTGATAAGCAAACCGGCTATTGAGATAAGTGAAGTCGAAACGTATCCCATTGTGTGCAATAGCCACATCACACTCATCCAACAAACGCCACACACTACTAACCACTTCAAAGTCATCCTCCTCTCCATAACCCCCTTTAGGGACTTTACGATAGTTAGGAATGGCATCTGCTAACACCTCTTCAGAGCCTAACCACTTAGCTGACCAAGTGAGAAGGAAGCTTCGTTGCTTCACTTGTACTGGAGCTAAGAACTGTTTGAAGCGGCCCCATACATACCCCAGTTCTGGGGAAGTTTCCAAGTCGAAGATTAAAACCTTTGGTGCGTTCTTAGGTTTATCCTGTTTGTTATACAGGGACTGATTTAAGATATACCAGACAGAAGATGCCATGGAACGTTTGCCAAACACTTTCTCAGCAATATCACGATGTTTAACTTTAGCTTTCTTTAAGGCAACTACAGCAGAGATTTGCTCTGTTGAGTAATTCATTAGTCTTCCTTTTTATTATTTTTATTATCTAGAAGGTTTTATAGTTTATTGATACGACTATCTTGCATAAAAGATATAACAATTAGAATTATAATGGATAGAGTTGTCATTCAGCTTTACTCCAAACTACAACATCACCACCGCTCATTGGGTCTACCGTACAAGCTTCGATAATAGCTTTTACCGAATCACCTCCGCGATACATAACGTAATTCGCCACTTGAGAGCCACTGCCAATAGCCCAATGTACTCCATCTGGTATCTCAATGATTCGTAAGTTTGAACTGTCATCGTCTTTCGCCACATAGTAGTTTCCATTATCAGTTACAACAATGGAGGTGAATTCATCATCAGTGTCCAGTGTACTACCAACCTGAACGCCCTCTTTCAGAATCGAATCTAACATCAGGCGGCTATGAACAAATCCAGCCAAACCATAAGCTAGGACATTCTTACCACACAGACTGTGGCCCTCACCCTCTACATCAAAGATTTTAGGAAACCCGTCTGACATAATCTTGCCACCAACAGACGCTCGGGTGTCTGATGCGAGAATACCATCTTTAAGTGCGATTGTTGTCATTAGAATTTTTCCTTAATAAGTTTCTCAATAGAATCTTTGAATTCCTTGGTAACAATCTCAGTGTTAACTGGGCCAATACCAATCATGAGTCCAAGCTCTAAAATAATAATACCAATAACTGCCAAAGGAATTGCTACAGCATTACGGATAAACTTAATCATTCTATTCCCCTTCAACTATATCTAATTCATAAATGAATGCCGAATTACAGAGGGCATGGGCTAAATGTGGTAGGCCACTCTCAGGGTCTAATTTTTCCCCTTTCGCATGAGCAATGAGGTGGCGTATTAAAGCTGCCTTATAACGCTCTCTGCCCTCTTCTACTTGACGCCAGCTGTGTGCTGCATACTTACGTGCCCCGAATGTCAACACCTGCCCTAGGCCTTCCAGGGCATTAGGCATTCCATCAAACACTAAGTCCATTCTAACTTTATTCCCGTCAAACTTTAAACCAGCACGCTCTGTCATTACTCATCTCCATGGGATTGAAGGTCAACACGTCCAGCTTCTTCATATTCAGTTACTAGGTGGGTGGTTACCCCTAATGAGCGAAGATGTCTGGCTACATGTGGGAGGTCATCAAAAGCACACAGAATGTTATCCACCCCAACCTGCTTAACTACTTCCTCTTTAAAATGGATGTCTTTACGGCTATCGTCATATTGGCGCATGATGAGCTGGGAATAAGGTACGTCATTTCTTTTTAACCACGCCTCTGTGATATCTCTAACAACTTCATTTCGACCTGTTAATATAATAATTTCATATAAACTATCCAAAGAGTCTAACAACTCAATGTTGTCTTTAATAGGAGTGTCGTCGATAGCAGCTTTATTAAACTCATCCCAACTACGTGGCAAGTGCATATCCTTCTTAGGGAGAAGGTGTAAACGATGTCTCCCATCAGACAAAGTTCCATCTAAATCAAAGATTACAATGTCTTTCATAAGCCTCTCTTAATCCAAAGCTCAGCCATGCTGTAATAAGCCATGGCTGTTGCTTCATCGTTATTGTCTAAGGCTATGTCTTGCATAGCCCTGCACCATTCAGAACATGTAACAGCTCCTTGTTCCCAGTCTTCCTTATTCCACATCTTCCGTAGGTGCCTCCAACTTAACTACCGCAATTTGAGCGGAAGCCAGTTGCTCCCCTTCTAACTTTTCCTTAAGGAGGTCTTTAACCAGATTACTAATGTCTAGAGCCTCTTCATCAGATGATGCATTAAACAGTACGCTTAAATTGTATTTCATTGTATAACTCCTAAATGTATGAATAGGTAAATTACAACAAATGCTGCAATGTGTGAACCAATAGCATCAATGAGTATTCGCATTAACAATCACCTGACGACGGGTTTCTTCAGGGTCTGTTCGGATAGCTAAAAGCATCACCATAATTTCCACACGCTCTTGCTCATTGAATTGTGAGAAGTATGAACGTACATCATTCTCAACTTTATCTTGAGCTAGATTCATGGCTAACATGGCTCGATTGTAATTGCGTAACTTGATGTCTTCAATATCATTAAACTTGCTCATCGTCTTCCTTATTATTATTTTTATAGGTCTTTCGTGTTTCGTTTTCTTCTTTGGTTTTAACCTTGTGACATCCCACACATAACACCTGTAACCCCTCGGATTCACAAAATAATCTCTGGATAACATTATCCCATGAGACGAAGCCGGAAAGTGGAACTACAGAATCTATGTGGTCTACTCTAACCTCTTTAGAAGGAAACATGGAATGACACTCATTACATTCATAATGCTCCGCCATTCTCCCGCTAGATTGATTAACTTGTTTACCCTTCTTTGCTGCGTTTAAGATTTGGAATCTAGGAGGCCATTTTAAAGAACCTGTTCTTAATATACCTTTAATAAAACTTTCAAATCTACTTTGTGTCCACTCACCATTGTTGTAGGGACTTTTCATTCGTTCTCCAAGTCAGGTGTTCCAAGATTAATCAGATGACCCTCCCACCATTCCTGACGTTTGTCATATCCTAAAGAGTCTAAATGACGTTTAGTTTCTGGGTTAGGAGATACCACTAAATCCCTTCCTTTCAAGGCTGCACGGCCTTCAATTCTATAACTCTTGTAAACTATGAATCTTTCACCAGATCGTTTCCCCCATCCAGCTTTAATCTCTACTTCATCCCCTATCTGGATGTTTCCAGTGTTTAGGTGTTCCATCCTCATTTACCTCTCGAATCATGTAAGCCAAGTGAGCCTGTTCTTCTAAACGTTCAAGAGCTTCTTCACCATATTTTTCAGTGTACGCACCAAGGACTGCTTCATACAATTCGGATTCTGTTGAACATCCGTCCAAGAGTTTATGTGTCCGTATTGGTCCACAACCTTGTAATCCATCATACGTGTCAGTTAAATCGCCAGTAAGTATTTGGGCGTACAGAAATTTTGTGCCAGTTCCAATGAGTTTCTTTGACCCTTTGAGTTCAAGGGTCCCGAATTCATCAACCCATGCTGGTCCCCAAGAACCTTGCTTTCCACATTCCCATGTGTAATGATAACCGGGGGATTGTTTAAGATCTTTATCTCTGGAACATATAATAGTGTTGCGTTCCGATAGATATAAGGTCTGTTCAATACACAATGCATCATCTGCCTCCATGCCATCAACTACAATGGCACCCCATTTAGCTTTTAGATATGCCTTGATATAACTGTAATGGAAAGGTTTAATATTTTTACGATTACCTTTATATTTACGTTGCTTCGCCATTTTAAAACGGAAGTTACCCACACCGGTTAAATAGATGGTAGGAGCTTCCGTAGCGTACACAGCTGAGCAAATATCCCTTACAAGATTATCAATGCGTTCGTTCACATCTTCTAATGGAGATGGAATAATCTCTCCATCTACGTTCTGTTGGGTGGCAAACCCCACCTCATATAAAATTAAATCACCGTCGATTAATGGACGCATTCTTCACCATTTTATTATATGCACCTTCCTTGGCGCTTTATTATTATTATTTAGGTATTACCAAGGTTCATCATCACCGTAGGTGGTTGATTCAGGCTCTTGAGAAACCCCCTGCGGCTTCACATCAGCTTTAGGCTTATCATCCTTAGGCTTAGTTTCAGCACCTCCCAGAAGACGTTCTAGAGGGCTTCCTGCATATTCCAGATTGCTCTGGATTTTCTCTTGCAACCAAGTTGGCAAGCTCTTGAAGATTTCCAAATCTGGATTATCCAAGTCAAACACCTTGACTGGATTCTTCAATTCAGCTGGAACAAAGCCCTTCATGATTGGAGACACTGCACCAATCTTAGATTTACCATTACCTTTCTTACCAATTGTAACCGTGCAAGGTTCATTTGCTAAAGCAGCAAAGTTTCCTTTGTGAATATTATGAGGGTCAATCCCTTTATAACGTTTAGTGGAGCTTGCCAAGTCATTGTCTAAAGGGAATACATGGAAATCTTCACTCATCCAACGTGGCTTATCTTCAACATCATTACCCGCTTCATCCTTCATGAACTCTGTAGTGAATTCATAGGTGAGCATAATCTTTGGAGCTGGAGCCTTATCCGTATCAACTTCAAAACCCCCCTTACCTCCATTCAAAGCTTGGTTCCAACTGTCTCGTGTTTGTAATCCCAAGTCAATCACCTGAGCTACACGGCAAGGATAAGAATCCACCGCCAATTCATCTTGCTCAACGCGTTTAGTTTTAGTAAACTGAGTTGTTTCTTTAGCTGTTAAACCCATGGGTTTTAATTCCTCTTATTATTATTGTTTGTTTACTGAATTAATATTAATGATTAACATTTCCTCTGTGTCATCTGGATTGAAGACACAATAGGTTTCCTTCTTCTTCCCTTTAAACGCAATGATGTTGGCAATCACACCTTTTGTACCTTCTTCGATTTGTCCGCCATCCCAAGTGATTAATTTATTTGTAACAGCTTCATCACCAATTTTTAGTTTCATTCATTCTCCAATACAGGATTAATTTCACCCATAATAATAGCCCCTTCATGATGTCCTAGAAAATATGTGGCCAAACTCTCTTTAGACAGTGAAATCATATCTCCGTTTTTATTGCAAATTCTTTGTGAGGAACCATACGTAAGGATTAAACGGATATTGAGGTGTTGTTATATAATGAGTAGCCCAAGTTGGGGCTTTCTGTAAATCAGATTGCGTTAAATTACACATGAACCCCCCTCACATTCACTCGCTTTACCGTCCCCTTCTAAATCAAATTGAAGGACACGGGAATATTCATCATTACAGATTTGTTTCAACATCTCCGTAAATGATTCTAAGGATTCTAAATCCATGGCTGCCACTGTACCGTGACGCTCTGTAGTGAAGAAGTATTTCTCACTGTATTTATCATAATCAACTTTCATTTTTATTCTTCTTTGTTGGACGGGCTTCCCACAGTTCCGCATACTCCTGCATAACAGATAGTATGTACCCTCTAAGGAAATTTTTTTTATCACCTATTAGGGATGAATTGTTTATCTCACGTTTAATGACATCCTTTAGGTGACGTCTTCGATTCCTGTTAGTTGGGTCAAATTTATAATGTCTAGGTATTCCCATTAGTGAACCTCATACCAGTTTTTACCAATCTTGGCTTCACCCTTCTGGGGGACCTTGAATTTAAAATAATCAGACGCTACAGAGAATGCTCTTTCTAGAATCTTAGCAATGTCCTGTCCCAATTCCTCACGACATTCCACTGTTATTTCATCATGGTAGAAACAAACAATCACGTAGTCATCACCCCATTTATATTTATCTGCAAGGAACTTGTGAACTAGGTTGTACACAGCACTCATATAAATTGCTTCATCACTCTGAACTGCATAAACTAAAACAGCGTGTCCAGACTTGATGTAGATAGGAGCGCCATCCAATCCTCTAATCCAACCATCGTAATAGTCTTTCTTACCCCAACGGTTGACTCTCACTTTAGCGTTCTTCTGCCATTCCTCTGTAACCTTGTCAATCAGTGCAGCTTTAGCTGGGAACACTTTACGTAATGCTTCACGTATTTCGCCACCAGCTTCTTTGCTTCCACCAGCCATCTTACCAAGTTTGTTATCAGATGCTCCAAACGTCCACCCAAAGTTATAGTTCTTGGCTTTACCACGACTAATCTGATGCAATTTGAAGGCCGATAATACAGGGTTGATTGCAAACTGCGCCAATGTATGGCTGTCTGTCCCATCTTCCTTCTGACCTTCCAACAACATCTTCGTGAATGCGTCGTCCCCAGCCCTGTCTGCCATCATTCGGTCTTGACATGAAGCAGCATCAGCTGACACTAGCACCCACCCACCTCTGGATGTAAAACCTTTACGCATCTGTTTACCAAACCATGCCTCGGCATTAGGGACGTTAGCTATGTTTCCATGCTTAGCCCTTCGTGTATCAGCAAGACCTGTAACACGACTCTCAAGACGACCGTCTTCCCTCACCCTATCCAACCATCCTTGAATGTTAGAACGTCTGTGAGCGCTCTTGGCACGCTTAGCATACAGCTTACCAGCCTTTCCTTCAACTCCGGGAAAGTCACCATCCTTCGGCATCTTAGGTGAACGAGGATTACCATCCGCATCTAAGTTCCATTCAGCTGGTTCCCATCCCTGAGAAATCATCCAGTCTTTAGACTCTGCTGGGCTACCTAAATCAACAGGCCTAAAGTTTATACGAGTGAATGGTCCAGCTACTTGCTGCACATTATCACAAGAAGAATCATAAGCATTCAACCGACAATTACACCCGCTAGAAATTCCATAATGTTTCTCCACTGATGCGGAATAAGCCCCACTCTTCATGAATGGTTTCTTAACCCATCCATATTCACCATCTTTTTTAGATTCCAAGATGTCATAAACAATCGGAAGATGTTTCTCCAATACGGAGTCTACCTTTCCTACCCATTTATCAAGGAGGCGTATGCAACGCTCCATGTAAGGACGGTCTACTAACCATCCAGCCTGCTCTTGTTTAAACAGATTCTCCCAGAGCTTGAAAGTTAATAGATGAGCATTCCTCCAATTTAAACCCTCACCTTCTTTTTGTAAAGCATGATAAGTGGCGACGTTAATCCTTACGTCTTCCTCACAACGGAATAGAATTTCTTCGTTGTACTCATCCCAGTATTCAATTTCTGGTTTATCAATACCAACCCTTACTCCCCATGCATAAAGACCGTGTACTTTCATCGCCTCCTTTTTATTCTTAGCGTGGAAGGGAGCTGTACGATGGGGATTCTGCAACCGTGACATCAACAAGGTATCAACTTTCTTACCTTCAAATTCATAACCCAACACTTGTTTAATGGCAGGCACGTCATACTGGATTATGTTATGACCAATCCAAACATCAACGGTTTTCAGAAACGCAACAAACTCGTTCATCTCATAAGGCTTAAACTTCCAGACCTCTTTACCATCTAAAGTCATTGCAACAGCACAATGAAGTTTTGTGATGGTGTTGAGGAGTCCATTAGCCTCTATATCAATGACGACTATTCTCATTCATTATCCAATTGAATGTTAATTTCGGTGACTCTATATAAATGAGGTAATCCAGATAAAAAAGATGTTACATCTTTTTCACACTGAGGCCGTAGGTGAAATATTTCTTCAGTGTTATAACGGCTCCATCTATAATCTTTACAATTAACCCACCAATAACCCCCATATTCTATATGTTCAACTAGATGTGTAGCCCAAGTAGGAGCTTTATTTAGTAAGTTCATATTTAGTTCTCACCTCTGATTGAAACTTTCGACATAGCTCACTAATGTATGGTTGGCGTACTCCCATAACTTGAGAGACAACACTTTGCTTTTCTCCATAGAATAGATGCATATAAATAATGTCTCTATCCCCTCCTGGATAACGCAACAGATGCTCCTTAACTTCCGCAAGAACACCTACAGCCCGCACTTCATCAGCTAATTCACTAGATTCCCAATGAGTTTCTTCCACCTCTACAGAATCAATATTGCCATTCTGGTAGTCACGAATACGATTATTCAACATGAATTGCAGATAACTATTAGTTCCTACAAAATCAATTGGAATGCGTTCCCAGTATTTATAAGCACGTTCGTAGGTGTCTTGAACAACATCCTCTGCCCAAAACTCTCCTACTTTACGTTTTGCCCTCACAAGGAGGGCGTCACGATGTTCGGCATAATGTTGGTCAATAATCTTATACACAATTGTTTTCTTATCCATTACATCTCCACGAACATTCCGTTCAATTTATTCCAGAAAAGATTAGTAGGCCCAACCTCGCCAAACTCACGGTCTTCCAGTAACACCAAGTGACGACAGTTACGGTCATCTTCTGGCAAGTCAGGGTCTTTATTACCTTCTAACCCGAACATGTAGTTACAAGAACGTGCCATAGCACGGCTCCCTGCAAACTGAGAAGACAACACCTTACCCCCACGTTCATGCGGCTGTCCACCATCTGGGTTACGCAAGTGACAGAAGATAAGGATTACAATATCCAAATCCAATGCCATAGCTGCCAACTCCTGTGAAATTTCTTGCAACTTGGTGTTAGCTGTTGCGCTATCCATTCCGTTTGTTAAGTTGGTGATTGGGTCGATGAATACAGCTTTAACCCCTTGCGAAGCTGCTGCACGAATATCACCTTTTAAAGTGTCCCATCCAAGATGTTGATAGAGATTCAATAGGACGAGTTTGTTACGCATCACCTGACACGCTTCATCATACTTTCTCTCATCAAATTCCACTTTAGGGTCGTGGAATATTGCTCCAGCAATTTTACCAGCCATCAATTTAACTGTCTTCTTATTGGCTTCTTCTGGCTTAGCCATTAGAATTTTTAATCCATGCTCTTGAATAAGGTGAGCCCCGATGGCGTTCACCACCTCACTCTTGCCCATTTTCTGAGCTGCGCCAATGTAAATTGTTTCCCCAAACCTAATCCCACGAGTTTTATTCGTAGTTTCAACCCAAGGCCAAGACAGTCCGTATTCAGCCTGCTCTTTAGCTGCTTCAAACAAATCATCTGCATATACCAGACGAGTGTTCTTAGGCACTTCTGCGTTAAACATCACCGCGTTGAACAAAGCTTTCATATGACCCTTCAAGACGCAATCATTAACGTCTTTGCAAGGTATTGATGCTACTTTTGCATCCGGCAACACCTTAAGTGTATCTTCAATAGCAGCTTTGCCAGCATCATCATTGTCGAAGACAAGTACCACTTCCTTGAAATGCTTACGAATTTCGGATACGACTTTTGCAAGGTCTTTACCTGCGCCCGCCGCTCCATGAGGAATAGATACCACCGCAGGGATGTTTCCTTCGTATTGACCCCCTTTATTTCTCTGCATAATCACAGAGAACAAAGACATGGCATCAATCTCACCCTCGGTGATAAAGAGCTTAGGACTGCCAGAAGCAATCGCTTTAGCCCACCCAAATGGATACACGCCCTTCATCTGGCCCACTGAACGAATGTGCTTACCCTCAACCACCCTATATTTATAACCTTCAACCTTTCCGGTATCTAGAGATTCATATGGGTAATAATGGACAGCTACACTCTCTCTGCGTTCTTGGTCAAACGTAACTCGTGTACCGAAATACTGCATTGTTGCCAGTCCAATCTTCCTATCCTCCAACTCATGGAATGGGTAGGTTGAAATTTCATCCAGTTCCTTCTGAATTTCTTCTGGGCTTTTTGTTGTCCTAACAACTCCAGATTGCTCCATAGTGTTTCCACCAAGAGGATCTGGTTCAAACGTTTTACAGCTGAAACAAAAACCTGTTACTCTGCCATCTTCTTCTTCATAAAGATTCAATCCCTGACGACTCCCACAGTGGTGCGCCATTCGTCCGCAAAGTGTTCCCAAAGCGTTCTCCTATTTATTCATTTTCTAAGTTAATACTGGCAAGTTCAACTTCACCAATTGAATGGAGTCATTCAAACACCTCCGAAAAACGGCGTGCATAACCTTCAAGAGTTGTGCCAGCTAACCCCGGAGCTGTATTAACCTCAAGAACATAATATTTATCTTCACGTTCATTGTAGATTAAATCCACAGCACCAAAATCCAGCCCTAAACATTCAACAGCTTTAAGGGAGTTTTCACTTGCTACATCACTTGGCACCACGCCCTCACGAGCAAAGATAAAACCACCATACAGATTACGAACCTTCCAGTTAACATCTGCGTCCTCCACCTCCCGCCGACGGGCTTTACGCTGGATATCAACTACCTGTCCCATAAAGACATGATAACGATATTCTTGTTGCTTCTTCACGTAAGCAGTATAAAGAGGTGCGTCAACCAAATCATCGACTGACTCACAAATAACAATACCAGCGCCGCTATGCCCATTGAGGACAGTACGAGCAACAATACTACGACCAGCACTGTTTTGTAAATATTCACGGGCTTGCTCCTTAGTTGTAAAGAACTCTGGAATTGAGACACCTTTTCTTTCAAAGAGTTCAAAAGATTTTAATTTATTTGATGCGTTACGAATTGCTTGTGGAGGATTAAGAATCTTCTCACACGCACCAACTTGGTCAGGCAGCGTACCAGCTCCCCAGTTGATGATAGCTTTTCCACGTCCGCCTTTAAACTTACTTCCAACCCCATGTTTAACGCGTTTAACACCTAAAGCTTGAGCCAGTGCTTTTGCACCTTCACTATGAGGATTGTGGGAATATACGTAAGATTTCATTTATTCATTCTCTAATTGAAGTGGATAGAAATACAGGGGGGATTTATCCTGACTACTTATAGGACATATTTCCTCTATATTAGTTGTCTCCAGTTTTACAATAATGAAACTGTCACTAACATATCTA
>Ga0209603_1000536_pt1 | contig 46060 bp, 31 predicted proteins | sample COGITO_mtgs_1206_FD_184812 | JGI IMG/M metagenome (GOLD analysis project Ga0209603, IMG submission 184812) | Pelagic marine microbial communities from North Sea - COGITO_mtgs_120607 (SPAdes) (version 2) | ecosystem: Environmental > Aquatic > Marine > Epipelagic ...
ATAATCCCAATGATGTCATAGATGCACAACCAAATAATGTACCTGGCACTGGAAATGAAGACACAAGTGCTATTCTTGATCCTACTGCAAGGGGAACTAATTCTGGCACTATAACTGGCAGTAATGATACCACTGGATCAACATCAAATATAGATAGTAGACTATTAGTTGCTTTGGAAAATGCGGCTGCCGCAGCTGGTGTAACTGGTGTCATATCACCACAGGGCGGTAATAGAGGTCCTGGGGGCAGTGGTAGACATAATGGATATGCAGCAGATATTAGTCTTTATGATGGCACTAGACTGTTATCAGTAGAGAATCCTAGAGATCTTGCTATCATACAAAACTATACTCAGGCATTTTTAAATGAAACTCGAAGTGCAGGATTAACACCAAGTGTTGGTATAGCTAATCCAACTCAAGGAACTGGCAGAGAGCTATATATGAGTGGAACAACTCACCATTATGATATTGCAAGAACACCAGGAATTGGGTCAAGTGTAGCGCCATCTCGGGGAGCATATTGGGGTGGCAGTGGCCGCACAGTATCACATCCAGCGCCAAATTGGTTAGTAAATATGTATAACAGTTAAGGAATACAATGTCAAACAAAGAAAGAAATAGACCAACTAATACCAACAGGGATTCAATTGGTGTACCAGCATTATTCGATAGTGGCACTCGTTCTGGATTTTCAATGCCCACTGGAGTATATGTGGGTAAAGTTATTGATGCTGCAGACGGTGATTATGGACAATCAATATATGTTAGCTTAGTTAATAATAATAAATTTGGTGAGACAGAAACACGTGATGATAGACAAAAATTTACTAAAGTTAGAAATGTGTCTCCATTTGGTGGGTCAATAGCTAACGGTGATACTTCCGTAAATTACGGATCAACATTCCCGCCGCCTGGACCAGGTACTGAAGTTTTGGTTGCATTTACTGGAGATGATCCAGTTGGATTTCTTCTTGGGTCACTGCCAGTAGTTGGTCGTAATGGTGCAATTCCTGGTTTACCTGCAAGTCAAATAAAAGATGAAGACAGTGTAGGACCATCAATTGATCCAGGCACAAAACAAACAGGTAATAGTAGACCTAGACATCCAGTTGGAAATGCAGTTGCAGAACAAGGCACTGGATTAGATCCAGTACGAGGAATTGGCAGTAGTGGTGCTAGAAGAGAATCTCCGTCAAATGTAGCTGGGTTTTTAACGCCTGCAGGTCATAGTTTTGTAATGGACGACGGCACAGTTGCGTTTAAAGAAGGTGAAAATTACGTACCTGATCAATCCCGTGAAGAAGGTCAAGATAACTTAATGCGCCTACGTAGTGCAGGCGGAGCACAGATGTTATTTAATGATAGTGCAGGTATTGTGTACATAACAAACCAAAAAGGTACTAGTTGGATGCAATTAGACAGTGATGGAAATGTTGATGTATATGCCGCTGGCAGTGTAAGTTATCATGCAGAAGAAGATTTTAATTTTTATGCTGATGGTGATATCAACATGGATGCTGACACATTTAATATCAAAGCTAGAGGGGCTGCAGGAATACAGGCAGAAACAGCAACTGGTCCAATACAACTTAAAGCAAATAAAGATATACGCCTAACAACTGATCTTAATTTACAACTTAAAGCTAGTGGATTTGGTAGAATTAGTACAGATGGTATGTTGGACTTAAATGGTCCCACAGCATTAGGCGCAGTTGGACCTACTAGTGGCAGTTTAAGTATAAACCGTTCAGTAAAAGAAAGTATTAATCCAAGAGTTCCAGAGCACGAGCCTTGGGGCGGCCATAGTGCACAAGGAAGTAAAGTAGCTGCGCAAGCACCTTCAAGTGCGCAAACATCTGCTACTGATATAGATCTCACCAATGTGGGTCCAGCACCAGCGGCATCGCCACCAGCACCAACCTTTGAAGGCAGGAGACCGCCAGTTTCGAATCGAGATAGAGGAGGTCCGCAGTAACAATGAATATGTTATCTAAATTTAAAACAGATTGGGAAGAATTTGTCACCAAAGACGATGACTGGAATGTTGAGCTAGATATTAATACTATATCTGCCAGTGAAAAAATAATCCTGGTTACACTTAATATGTCAAGGTATATTGGATATAATAAAACTGGTTACAGTATTCCTGGCGCCGAACGTGGTATTACTGAACAAGAAGCATATGATATTTGGATAGCTGATTTTCAAAAAAATCAACGTAGCATGATTAAACAACTAAAAGCATTTGGACTAACTAGTATACCACAGTGTGTATATGATGGGTTGCTACTTTATTACATTATTAATGGTGATATCCTACAAGTAACTGCTAATGAAGGTTTATATGAAATACGTGATTATATTGTTGACGGCGATTGGGACTCACTTGCTAGTATAATTAAACGCAGTAACTTTAATCGAAAGTTCTGTACACGGGTATCCGCAATCATACGGTTAAGTGACTATGGTAAATCAAAGTCACGTAGTTGGCACAGACAAACTGGCATATTCCAAATGCGTGATAAAAACGAAATTGGATTGCTTGGCGGAGAAGATTTGGATAGAGCACGATTTGCATACTATGCTGAAACACTAAGGTTCCTCCCAAATACCCCAGAAGGTATCAAACGTACTATTGCAAAACAATACAACAGTACATTAGTTGTTGACCAATTTACATATGGTAGTAGTAATGTTTTTACAATTAATGGTAGTCCAAGCATGGATCCAGTAGAAAAACTCAAAGTAGAAGTTAATGGAGAAGCGATTCAGCATTTTTTCGACTTTACAATACTTAATAATGTCATTACTATAACAAAATCACTTAATAGTGGTGATATCATTAGATTTACTACTAAAATTTAAAAAGTAGCAGTTAATTTTGCTATAAATATGAGTATGGTTACATACGTTGGATATAGCACAATTGATAGTAAAAACATTAACTCAGTCCTTACTGACAAGGACTTAGCTCTTCGTGACTTACTAAATCACTTTTATACTCGCAAGGGTGAAAGAGTAATGAATCCAAATTTTGGATCAATATTACCTGATTTAATTTTTGAACCCTTGGATGCAGCTACTGAACAGTTAGCAAGAGATGATGTACAAAACATTATTGACAGCGACCCAAGATGGATTTTTAGCGAATTAAATTTAAGTAAACCAACAGATCATCAATTAGATATACGAGTACGTGTTATCTACGATGACACTGGTTTAGCTGAAGAGCTATATTTAACATACACAAGTGAGATAACATAATGGCACAAGGCGCAAGACAAAGCAGTTTATTTGCTGCTGAAGATTTTAGTGTAGTCTATGAAAGTTTTGCACAAGCAAACTTCCAAGCATACGACTTTGACACTATTAAAAATGCAATGGTAGAGTACATAGATACCAACTACCCAGAAAATTTTAATGACTGGATTAGCTCAAGTGAGTTTACAAGTTTACTAGAACTTATGGCATTTTTGGGACACAACTTAGCATTCCGTAATGATCTTAACTCACGTGAAAATTATTTAAGTACAGCAGAACGTAGAGACAGTGCCCTCCGTATTGCTGAATTCCTTGGATACAACCCAACACGTAATGTAGTAGCCAGTGGATATTTAAAAATTGATAGCATAAAGACAACTGAAACAGTGTATGATGTGGACGGCAATAGTCTTGCAAACGTTGATTTACAATTTGAAGATGTTACTGATCCAGTGTTTTATCAAAACTTTATTACTGTAATGAATAGTATTTTTAGTAGTAGTAATCAGTTTGGTACACCATTTAGTAGAAGTGTTCGTGATGGTATCACAAATGAAGTTTATAGAACAACTAGTGTAGGTGTTGAACCATCATATGAATTTAACGGAAGTATTTCTGGTTCACGAGCAGTATTTGGTGCACACAGTGTGTATCACAACAGTGTTGCAAATCGTATTCAAGAAAAAACACCTGATCCATATGGTGCACTTGATATATTATATAGAAATGACAATGGCGGATTTAGTAGTCCAGACACTGGATTCTTTTTAGGATTTAAACAAGGTGTACTGAATTTTAAAGACTTTAATATTACTGAAGGCCTGCCAAATCTTGTTCTTGATATTGAAGACTCCAATGTAGCTAATGGAAACATTTGGGTACAGACTGTTGATGAAATTGGAAAAGTAATGTCTAATTGGAATCAAGTTGATCGAATTTTTGGTCTGAATGCAATATATAACAATCTTGACAATAACTTTAGAAACATCTATACTGTATCAAGTAGAGAAGACGACAAAATTAGTATTGTGTTTGGTGATGGATTATTTGGAAATGTACCACGTGGTATTATTCGTGTTTGGTATAGAACTGGATTAAATCGTAGTTATACACTTAATCCAGAAAGTTTTGGATCAACTTCGTATTCATTTAATTATTCAGGAAGTGACGGAAACACATATCGTGCTGTTCTTAGTGCTAGTTTAAAATCTAGAGTAAACAACGCTAGCCAACGTGAAAGTTTGCAAAGTATTAAAGACAATGCTGGAAGATTTTTTAGTACACAAGATAGATTGGTAACAGCAGAAGATTATAGTATTTTCCCACTAACAGTAAGTGAAAATATTCGTAAGATTAAAAGTGTTAACCGTGTACATAGTGGACACAGTCGATTTAGAGACTTTAATGATCCAACTGGCAGTTATAGTGATGCTATACAGTTTTTAGATGATGGATATCTTTATAAAGAAGGTATTGCGGCACGTAGTGTGGTTAGCTTACCAACAAATTTAAATAGTGAACAAACTTATAGTAGATTTATTAAACCACTATTAGACAACCCAGAAGTTAAAAACTTCTTTTATGATAGACAGTATTATGGCCCAGACGGTGCATATGCACCAGCAGACCAATATACTAATACAACTGCTAATATTGTTTACTACAATACAGACGGCAGTGCATCAAATACATTCCGTTGGAACCAAGTTACCAAAGGGGCAAATGCAAGTACAGGATACTTAACTGACGATACAAGTACTATACAGCGAGTTAAAACTAATGGCGTTGCGCCCATGGATAAAATTGACATAAACTCAATTATTGAGTTTGTGACTCCTCCATATAAAATAGGATATATTAAAACTATCAAAGTTACCTCTGCTGGTAGTGGATATACTACAGCACCAACAGTTACAATAGCAGGCGCTGGCACAGGCGCTACTGGTGTTGCAAACCTTGATGGTAGTGGAACATTAATTAGTATCACTATCACAAATGCTGGCTTAAATTATGACAGTGCAACAAGCATTACACTTAGCGGTGGTGGCGGAACCGGCGCATCTGCAACGGCTGAAGTATCGAGTGCAGATACACAATGGGTAAGAGTAACTGGAATTTATAATGACGGTTTAGGAATTGACAACAACGTTGGTACGTCAACAGGTATTGACATGATTGGCCGTGGAAGTATTACACTTAATGGAGTCATTCCAAGTGGTGCAAGAATTAAACGCATTTTACCAAGTTGGGCTAAAGATTTAACAAGTGCAATTAAAACAGATGTACTTAATCGTATTACAAACAAAAATAGTTTTGGGCTACGCTTTGATGCTGCAACCCAAGCGTGGGCAATAGTTGATGGTAGTGATTTGACTACTAGCTCAATTACAAACAACAACCCAAGTAGCTGGAGCAGAACATACGAAGGCGACACAAACGGCACAGGATTAGACAACAGTTGGATTATAAGACTAAATTATACCTCATCACAATGGGAAATTATAACAAGAAAAACTCGTTATGTATTTGGTAGTGACGAACAAATTAAATTTGCTAACTTAAACTTTTCCGAGACATTTAGTAGTGAAACACTAAAACCAAGTATGGATAACATTAAGATACTAGGAATTAATGCAAAAAGTAAATCAAATAGTTTACCGATTGGAACAGACAATACTATGAATGCATTTGGATATTTTATATACCCAGATGGATACACTGATCCTAACAAAATTAGGTTAACATTGTCAAGTCCAACAAACGATGGGTTTCCAGTAAATCCAAGTGCATTCCATGACATTGTTGGCAATGAAACAATTACTATAGATGATAAAGTAGTTGATGGGTTTACATATACAGTACATAATGCCAATAGTGGTACATCAGTAACTGGACGCAGTGGACTATCAAGTAAGTATACACGAATTGCTGATGTAAATCAAGTTATTGATCCAGCAACTACAAATATTATTGATACATACGTACTGCTAACATCATATGAAAATAGCTTTAGAACGTGGGCAAGATTTGACGGCAGAGCATATACTAAGCCAAACTCTCCTACCATCTCATCATTAAATGACTTATTTAAAAGTTTAGACAACAAAAAGTCAATTAGTGATCAAGTTATATATAGACCAGTTAAGTATAAAATACTCTTTGGAAACTTGGCTAGTAGTGAACTACAAGCAAAATTCAATGTAACTAAAACTACAAACTGTACACTTAGTGATACTGAAATTAAACAAGAAGTAATCCGCCTAATTAACCAATACTTTAGTATTGATAGTTGGGACTTTGGTGACACATTTTACTTTACTGAACTAGCTGCGTTTATTCACAACAACACAGTTGGTCAGATAGCACAAATTAATATCCAATCAGTGGATAATCAAGCAAACGCAAACGCACTATTTGAAATAATTAGTGACAGCGACGAATTGTTCTTGCCAGTTATATCAACTAGTGATATTGTGGTAAGTAAGAGTACAGTTTATAATCCTACATCAATTGCAGCCAATAGCGGAGTTAATATTACATGAGCAAGTTCCATGCCAATCCAATTATAGCAAAAAAATCTACTAGACCTGGTGAAAGTTCAGAATATGTTGGCACTCGCAGTACAGTAGATTTGTTACCTGCAATTTTTCAAACTACAGTTAACAAGAAATTTTTAAATAGCACACTTGAACAATTAATGTCAAGTGGTAGTATGGAAGCAGTCAACTATTATTTGGGAGACCAGCAGAACAAAAATGTAGTTAATGATAGGTTTGTATCTGATAAACGTTTTGCTACTAACTATCAATTTGTACCAGGCGCAGTAGTACGTGATCAAGATCAAAATATTACTGAAGCTATGACATATGACGACTTAATTGATATGTTAAAATATAATGAAGTTGACACTTCTAATACAAATCGTGTTTTTAACGAAACAGGGTATACGTTAGATTTACCAATTGACTATGATATGTTTATTAACTATCATCATTACTTTTGGTTAGTAGACTTCTTGCCAATTTGTGTAGCTGAAGCAACTGCTACTGATCCAATTTCAATACCTGATATTATTGGTAAACCATATTACAAAACAGAAACACTAGTTAATGGAAAACAACTAAGTTTGCTAAATGGTATGAGAGTTAAATTTACTGGTGCTAATACATCTGGTAATACTGATTATACAGTTGACGACATTTATATTGTAGATGGTGTTGGTACTAGTATTCAACTTACTCGACAATTTGATGGCACAGGTGCATCTGGTTACGGAAAAAGAGTATGGTTTAATGATACTATATATGGTACTCAAGAGCCAAGCCAATGGAATGGTAGCGAAACTGACTTTGTTTACCCTGACTACGATTTTAGTGAATACGAAGTATTAAGTAGAGATTATGTTGTTGAAGAACGCCAAAGTCCGGACCAAAGTGTTTGGAGTAGACGCAATTTATGGATCCATGAAGAGACTGTAAAGTATGTTGCAACGTATACTGCTGGCGAATATCCAAATAGATCTGAGAGTACTTACTTACTAGATAAGTTTCGTGGAGTACGTCCAATTATTGCGTTTAGAAATGGTATTGAAAAATATAACTTTGCTAACTCGTCATTAGGAAGTGTTACACATATTATTGATAACGTTGATGACCCAGCTACTGAAGTTATTGGAATTACTAATTGGAATTTAGCAGAGCAAACAATTACTTCAACATGGAGTAATATTGGTTATGAGTTCGGAACAAGTATTAAATTAGTTAGCAATGGTGTTTCAAGTTATTGGAATTGTATTAAAACACACACTAGTGGTAAAAACCCTAGCTATATAGAAAATGCAGTGTATTGGGAACAAGTACAAGCTCGTACACTTCAAAACGATGATACTATTTTATTTTTAAACCCAACAAACACTAGTTATAGTAATAATATCTATACAGTGCAAGTAGACGGCAGTAATGTTGTTACTGGTCTTACTCAACTATACGGAGACAGTTCAACTACTATACCTACTAATGCTGGTGTTAATGTGCGCATAGGATACAATAATGTATTGGGCGAAACATATCCCAATAACATCTATAGTGGAAGTGAATGGTACTGGAATGGTAGTACATGGACATATGCACAGCAGAAAACAAGTCGTAGTATGGGCATTAAATTTAACCTATACGATAGTTCTAGTACTTTGCTTAATAATGCAACCAAATATCCAAACAATAACTTTTTTGGTGATAACATTTTTAACTACGGCACTGGAAATACAAATATAGATACTGCACTTGGGTTTAGTCCAAGATATGTAGATTACGGTAATACTCCAGGGTTAAGTTTTGACATTGAACTTGGCAGTAAAAGATATAATTATATTAACTTAAATCCAACAGATTCTCCAGAAAATAGTGATGCATCTAACTCTTCGGAAATACCTGGTTATTACTACTACAAAAACCTTAGTGATAGTTCTTATCATAATGGATGGGTAACAGTTAGAAATCAACAATCTGTTAAAAAACACATACAAAAAACTGTAGTAGATACAAAGCCAATTGTTATTGATATTGGAACATCTGACATTGAAGCACCTGATACATTTAAGATATCAAAACGTAATAATAAAATACAAGTGTTTCAGTGGAATAGTACACACGCTACAGCAGAACCTCATCGTTTAAACGGATTGAATCCAGTATTGTTTGTTGATAGAACTAAAACATATACTATATCAACAATTTTTGATATTACTGATTTAGAATTTGTAAACCCTGATGGCACAGCATTAACTAACGTTACTCTTGGCACACCTACAGGGAATAGTCGCACACTAAATGTAACTGACTCGTTTGTAGATGAAACAATTATGTACCGACTTGTTAGTGATAACACTGTAAGTGGTCTGATATATGTGAATAGTGATTCAATACCTGATAACTTGACAATTACTAAAAACGGAGAACCGTTTACTGTATATACTTTAGCTAATAACAAAATAACTATTCCTAGCGGGTTTGCAATTGATGATCTTTTTGATGTTGTTTGGCACACTAACGACAATATTAAGCAAGGCACAGACATGCCTGCTGACACACATTTATTAAATTCACAAAATGAACCACTAACTGATGTTAGTTTTGGTGATGTGTTGTCTCATATGCAACAACAAATGCAAAGTATACCTGGGTTTAATGGTGAGTTTTTTGGTGTAAACAACTATCGACATTTACCACATATACATGAATTTGGTGGTACTATCCGTCAACAGCCATACTCGACAGAATTGTTAAATCAAACATCAATGTTTATTGATACTAATATGTTTAATAGTTTAAAGTTTGCAATAGATAGTTACAGCAATTTTAAGCGACAATTTATACAGAAAGCACGACAGTTACATAATACTCTCGACAGTACAGTTAGTGTAATTTCACTAGTGGACGAAGTATTAGCTAGTATAAACATTGGTAAAAATCGTAATGACATTTTCGCTAACAGTGAAATGTTAAAATACAAAGAGTATGAGGAATTTAACGGACAGTGGACTTCATCAATGAGCGCAGTTTTTAATTTACCACAAACTGTTAACACTTATGAAGACACTAAAAATCATATACAAGTAAGTATACGTGATAATGATGGTTCTGGAAATTCTAGATGGAGAGCGTTAGTAAAAGATCAAGATTACACACTTACTCAAAATCAACTAACTATTACTACTACTCCAACCTTTGATAGTAACGATTCAGCATTAGTTCAAATTAGATGGTATCCACTAACTAGTCCGAGCTTTGTTCCACCTAGTGCAGTTAAACTAGGACTATTAGACAAGTACAATGTTGAAGTAGATGCAGATTCAATATATGGACACGATGGATCAATAACCGCTCGCAAGGGTACTGAATTGTATAATAGAAATGCAGTAGGCTTTAATATTGAAGATGCTGTATTATTTGAGTTTGAAACTCGAGTATTCAATAACTTGGATAATGTTTCAACTGTAAACTACAAAAAGAATATGCCTTTGGCAAGTCGCCCAAACAGATATAATTGGGCAGATTTAACTGAAGCGTTGCGTAGTACCTTTAACAAATGGAAAACTAAAAACAATGTTACTAGTTTACATGATGCTAGTCAATACAGTGCAAGCGACAAGTTTACTTGGAATTATAATTCAGTAGGTCCAAAGATTGGCGGCTGGAGAGGACTATACACATACTATTTTAATACCGATCGTCCGCACACACACCCTTGGGAAATGATGGGTTATAACACTAAACCTACATGGTGGGATGCAAATTATAGTTGGACAAACCCAACTAAGCGTACAGCATTTATTGCTGCGTTAGAATCTGGTCATACAAATGATCCAGCTTTGAGTCCAAAAAAATACAATTTAACATTTACATATAGTGCTTATGATTGGCAAACAGATACACTTGTAACTACAGGAGGAGTTTTAAACGATCCAGTAACAGCAAATGTTGTGTCAGCGCCGTCTGATCCAGCTCGTGCATTTGTATTTGGCGATTGGGGTACTATTGAAAATAACTGGCGCCAAACAAGTAACTACAAACTTGCATTATTTTATGCATTACTTAAATTGCGTCCATTAAAGATAACAAACGACTATTTCCGCAGTAAAGTAAGATCAGTAAGAAGTTTTGATACAAAACACCGTATATATGAAGATACGTTAATGTTAGGAAATAATAAGTTAGTAAAGCTATCTAATTCAGACTATAGTGATAATATTATAGAACTAGTTAATGTCAAAGACGGTGGTAACGGATACACAAGTTCACCAGTTCTTAGTGTGTTTAGTAATTTTGGTAGCGGTGCAGAATTGCAAGCAACAGTAAGTGGCGGCGCAGTCACATCAGTTGCAGTAACAAACCCAGGTGGAAATTATCAAACAGTACCAACAATTAATGTTAATAGTGGGTCTGCAACATTTAGCGTAATATTAGCTTCTGGTGCAAAACGTTATATATCTGGATTAAACAATGCAGTAGTTAACTTTGCACAATATAATAATACTACAGTATCAACTATTAGTAAGCGTTTTGAAAACTATGCTATTAATCCAATGATCAAAGCTGGCGGATTTATTAGCAATAACCAAGAGATTATTCTTGAGAGTAGTCAAGACAAAGGTCGTGTTAACGTACCAGAAGAAAACATTAACACTGTGTTATACACAAGTCAACCAAAAGAAGAACTGTTCTTTGGTGCTGTTAAAATAACAAAAGCAGCTAATGGTTACCAAATATCAGGTTATGATACCACTAAACAAACATTTACATACTTTAAGCCAAAACGAGATGCTGGTGTGGTAATGGTTGATGCTGGTAATACAAGAGTTAGCAAATACAAATATCATGAAAGTACTACCAGCACATTAGATTATAATACTGTATTAGATACTATACAAGACTTATATGAATTTATAATTGGATATGGTTTATATTTAGAAAGCCAAGGCTGGAAACCATCATGGAACACTGCGGCAGGAAGTACAGTTATTTGGTCTGAAACTGCAAAATTAAATGGTGTACACTATGCTATACCAAGTGTTACTAAAATAGAAATTAACGAAACATCTAACGGATACTTTAGCAACGTCAATAATAAATTTGATGGACAGTACAATGTAGTTGGAAAGTCTGGCATACAGATACTAAACACTAAACTTATTATAACTCGTGATGTAATTGGCGAAGACGATGGTACAACCATAGTAGAAGCAATTGCTGGTACAGAAATATATGGAGTTAGATTATATCGTGTTGAAGTAGAACATGTAATGGTTATTGACAATGAGTCAAACTTTGATGATTTAATTTATAATCCAGCTCTTGGCATCCGCCATAAAAGGATTATATGGAGAGGGAGCCGAAGTAAAAATTGGAATGGTAAATTATTTGCACCAGGATACATTATAAATGGAAACAGTGTTATACCTAACTTTGATACAGTTGCCAATGAGATTGACCAATACTATGGTCCTGGCAATACGTTAAGTAACCAACAGCAAGTTGATGTTGCAAGATTTAATTCTGGCTACAACAAGCCTGAATGGAATGATATTGTTGGCTTAGACGATGATACCCTATTCAACTTTGTTAAAGGTACTCGAAAGTATAAAGGTACTCGACATGCACTAAATGCATTTATGCGTAATACAGCGTTATTTGGTACAATGTCAACTGCAACAGTACACGAAGAGTGGGCAATACGAACAGCAGATTATGGTGATATCCGTAACAAAAATACATTAGAGTTTGCAGTTACAAAAGACTTGTTAAAAACAAATCCACAGCCTATACGTTTTAGTGCAACAGAATTTAATGACGTACTAAGTGACATTGTCATTGATGTAGACTTTAATAGCCCATTGCTAGTTAATGGCACACCTGGAAATAATTTTACAACTAGAGCAGCAAAAACGTTTAACTATACAACTATTTCAGAAGAAGAAATATTTGCAAATGATTTTGTTACAGCCGGGCTTCCGTTATTAACTGAAACAGACTATCGTGTGCTAAACAAAAGCGATTTTGCACAATTCCCTAACGAAGTTAAAGAAGCATATAGTTTTAACGGAGAATGGAAAGATATCAAACAGTGGGACAACAAGACAGCATACAAATATAAAGATCGAGTAATATATGCAGGTCGTGTTTGGGAGATGCTTGATCCTGATGGCACAAGTGGACTAACCAAACCAAATGATCCTATTGAAACTACTGCTACTGTTACACTTCCGGTTATTCCTAACACAGGACAAACTCTTATTATTGATGGAACGACAGTAAATTTACAGCAGTCAACAAATACTACAACATTTGGTATTATTAATAAAACAGGAACATCTAATATTGGCGATACTAACGTTGTTACTGATAATTCGACACTTATATTAGGGTCATCTAGTGCAGACGCTAGAACTATTACATTTGACAGCACAACTACTAGTACAGTTTATAACGACATTAATATTGTTGGTGATATTATAAGTCCACAAATTGAAGGTAGTGCAACTAGTACTTTAATTATTGAAAATACAACTGTAGAGTTTGATGAAACAGAAACTCTTAATAGTAATGTTACAGCACAAGCTGCTTTTGAGCAAATGTTCTTTGATGCATTTGAATCTGGCGTTAATACATCTGCAACACGGGCAGAGGTTGCAACTAATAGAGTACAAAGTATTGAAGCATTTAGAACAGCATATATTGCGTCTTCCAGTGAATCAGCTTGGGAAACAGTGCTAACAGATTACTTTGCTAATTCGCCAGTTGGTTTAGAATTTACAGTATTGTTAGCGTTAGATGCTAGTCCGGCTCCATCTTACCAATCAGAACTTCATGATCTTATTACAAGTGATGTTGACTTAGTAAACAAGAGTATTGGCACAACATATAATGCCGCTAGTGTAATTGCTGGCACTGAAACTGTAACTCCAGCAAACATTAGTAGTGCACAAACTGACTTGGATGACAGTGCATTACCAGAAGCAATTAGAGACTGGCTACAAGCTAACAGTAGCACAGTGTTTGCAACAAGTACAATTGTTTCTACTACAACAGGCACAGTGTTTAAGACTTATAACTTAACTGAGATTATTGAACGTATCAACAATGCAAATATTACTAATATTACAGCAAGTAACAGTAATAATAGACTTACTATTACAAAAACAACTACAACACCAAGTACTGAGTTTACATTAACAATTAGTGTTGGCACAGCAAATGCTGAAGTTGGATTTAGCACAGTTGGGACTACTACTGAAACTAGTAGTGGCACAATTACAGCAAATAGTCCAAACTTAACTATAACGCAAGTTGTTAATGCAATCAACAACGCAGATATTACTGGTGTCACAGCACAAGTTGGTGGTGCAAATAATAATGTTCTACAACTTAATAGCAATAATGAAACACTTTATATTGGTCCAGGTACTGCCAATTCTGTAATTGGATTGACTACTGGTATTACTAACGCTCCACTAACAACTACTACTGTTGCATCTACTGTAGATCTTAATTCAATAATTAACATTATTAATAACGCTTCAATTACTGGTGTTGGTGCTAGTAATAGTAACAATAGACTTAAACTTACCAGCACTAACTCAACATTAGTTATAGGATCTGGTACTGCAAACATAACACTAGGTGTAACTGCACAGACTATTAGTGCTACTCAAACTGAAATAAGTAACGTCTTTAATGCGTTTGTAGGAAGTGATGGTAATCAAGTTTTCCAAGAAATGACTAATGATCCACATATTTTTAGTATTTGGTTAGCTGATAATATTGATGACAATGACAGCAATGGCGGATATGCAGTATATCAAACAATGGATTTTGGTATGAGTATTACTAAAGCATGTGCTGGTATTAACGATGCAGACGATGCACAGATCTCAGTTAAACTTAGTGATGGAAATGTACAGGCACACAATCTTTCAGCTGATGACTATGTGTTTATTACAGGCAGTAATACAGTTCCTAGTATTGATGGAATACATCGTGTTACTGATACTGCTGCTGGAAATATACTTACATTTTATATTGATGAATATATCCAGGATGAAGGCAATGTTGGTAATGTTTATCCAATACGTAATGTTAGGTTCGCAGACTATAATACACTTAACAATAATACCAATACTAAAGTAAATGATGTTTTCAAATATAACTTTAATGGATATAGACAAAACAATCAACAAGCTCCAAAGTATGCTTTTGTTGACGACGATGGAAACGGTAACCCTTCAGTTTACAAGTGGGACGGTAATTATACTAACAGCACCGGGCATACTGGAAATGGCTGGGTTAAAGTTAGACAAAGTAGTCCACAAGCACGTAATGATCTTATTGAAAGTGTGAAACTTTATGATGCTTATACTAGAAGCACTATTACACAACTTGAGATATTTGATCCAGCTAAAGGCATTATTCCAGGATTTATTGAGGAAGAGATTGACTTTATCTTAACAGCAGACATTGCAAGTTACAATTACAATACGATTGATGGGTTTACAGAAAATACAAAGTCTTGGGCATCTGAACAAGTTGGATTGCGTTGGTGGGATATTAACACTTCTGTGTATATTGACTATGAACAAAGTAGTATTGATTATAAACAAGCATATTGGGCTAGATTGTTTGATGGTGCTAGTATTGATGTATATGAATGGACACGCAGTAGTGTTCCACCTGAAGAATGGTTAGATCTTGTTCAACGAAATGGTTATATTGATGGAAACTTGGCAAGTGGTATTCCACTAAGTGTTGAAATTGATAATGAAACTGTTTATAGCTGGACTGAAGAGAAAGTCTACAATAGTAAAACAAAGCGTACAGAAAACAGTTATTTCTTCTGGGTTAAGTTAAAGCAAAATAACTCTGCACAACGTAACTATAACACGTATCAGTTGGCTAGACTTTTAGAAAATCCAAGTGCATTTAATATTAGCTGGGCTGCCGCCGCAGGCGCAAATGAATTACTGTTGTCTAATGTTGACTTAGCTATTACAGATAATACAGTTGTGCAAATTAATCAACGTATAGATAGTAACGCACTTTCACTAAGTGAATGGACATTGTTGTCAGAAAATGATCCTACTAGTATTATACCAGAGCAGTTACATATTAAGATGCGTGATAGTTTAACTGGATATAATAAACATACTGAAAGATATTCATATACAACATGGAATAATAGTACAGTGTATGCATTAAATGCAGTAGTAGATTACAACGGTAGTTTTTATATTAATCTATTAGAAGGAAATAGTGGAAACACTCCATCTCCTAATGCCGCCATTCCAAAATGGTCTAAGATTTATGATTATAGTTTACCAGATGGTACTCCTGAATCGGATATTGATGTGTTACGTCCACATGCATTACCAGACTTAAACTTGCATCCTTATAATCGCTATGGACACTTAATAAGACCAAGACAAAGTTTGGTACGTGATCTTCCAATCGCAAGACAAAACTTTGTTGAAACTGCCAATAGCTTACTTGCAGACATTCCATTAACTGATGGCGGAGATGCATGGGAAACTGTTATGGAGAAAACATATGTGGAAGGATCAGTAACATATGATTTATCACCATATTGGAATTATAGTGATTATGTTAGAAGAACATATGACAACAATGATAGTTTAACATATATGTACAATACTAGTATTCCTACAAAATATACATCAGATGATAAAAGTGTATTATTGGGATTATTAGGCGAACCATTCCCGTATGTAAATGGCGACACACTAAAAATTACAACAGTTATTCACAACGATGGTATTAACAGACCTGAAATCTATAGCCGAGTTAATGATGAATGGGTACTTGAACATAAAGTTAAAGGTACAATTCAACTAAGCGAAGAACTTTGGAATTCACAAAAGTTTGGTCTGGGTTATGATATGAGTGGATTTGATACAGACGGATTTGATAATTCAGTTGATGGTATTTTAAGTAGTATATTTGATGGTTTAAGATCTCATATATTTGTTGGAAGGCATCAAGTTAAATATAATAAACTATGGTTTAAATGTTTGTATCAAGCAATTGCTGATAACACAGCAGACGATTTTGCATTTAAAACTACATTTGTAAAACTAAATGTCGAGCACCCATTACTTACAAGTAAAGAAAAATATGCAAATTATAATGTAAATGTTGTTGAAGACTTTTTCAATAGTATTAAGCCATTCCATACTAAGTTACATAGTACAGCAGATCGTAATACGCATATTGATTCATGGGAAAACCAAATTACTGAAGTAAGTCGCAATAATGTTATTACAATGAAATATGAAGATCATACTGAAAGAGATTGGCAAGGAGACACTATACTAACTGGCGGCACATTTGCTACAGCACCAGATAATACAGATGAAATAACCTTTACCACAGTTGATGGCGATATTGAATACATTTATGACGGCAATGTTTTCCAACAGGCAGTAACAGAGGGTTGGGGAAATGAACTTTATCCAATGGATGTACATGAAAATATCAGTGTACTAGTACAAACTAATACTAGTGGATCTGCAGAAACTACTGATACACGTTCGTTCCGTATGAATATCTGGGAACAGTATAACACATACGAGAGTACAGTTATTGAAACTGCAAAACAAACAACATTAAGTTCTGCAGTGACAGTTAATGATAACGAATTACAAGTAACAGACGCATCAATACTAGACAATAGCGGTGCAGTTTGGATCGGAAATGAAAGAATTGAATATGGTGCAAAAGACGGAAACGTTTTGCGTTACTGTACTCGAGGAACATATGGAACACCAGCAGTAGCGCATAACAGTAGTGATGTTGTTACTAACGCAGGTGCTTCATCAAGAATACCTATACTAGAAAACTTTGGCCATTATGGTGATAACTTAAAACTAGCATATAACGACAGTGGCGTGAGTCTCGCTGCGGCAGGGACTTCCCCAGAGCATGCTTTCATTAGAAATGCGGGTTCTGGATCTATATAAATATTATAAATGGAAAAAGATTATGAGTGTAAATAAAACTGAAAAAACAATGATAGGCGTAGAAGGTCACATTACAATATGGGATCCTGATAGTGGTGAAGTATTGACACGCCGCCGCAACGCTGTTAACTTTGAGAATATGAGTGTTGCTCTTGCTAACTTGTTAGCAAATGAAGCAGGAATAACTGGATCACATCACATTGGTACAATGAGATTTGGTAATGCAGGTACAACAATTGACGGATTGGGTGCAATAACATATAAAGCAACTAATACAACATTGTCAAGTGGTATACTATATAACCAAACTTTTAGTAAAGTGGTAGATGAAGCAGTATCTGGAAGCGCCGACAACAGTGTTGAAGTTTCACATACAAGTACAAACTTGTATAGTGATGTAATTGTAACATGTACGTTAGATTACGCAGAACCAGTTGGACAGGATGTAACAGATACAGCGACTAACATGGATGGAACATATGTATTTGACGAACTAGCACTGTATAGTGCTAATGATGATTTGTTAACACATGTAATTTTTCATCCAGTACAAAAAAGTGCCAATAGAAAAATACAAGTAATATACACACTCAGACTACGCACATCATATAGTGATGTTTAAGGAAAAGATATGCCATATACAATAGATTATTCAGAAACTGGAAAAACACCAATAGTAGTAAACGATGGTGTCGTTGACACAAGTACTAGTTTAAAACTGATAGGTAAAAATTACAACAGGTTTGGTGAGTATCTTAACGAAAACTTACTACACTTGCTAGAAAACTTTGCAGGAGCGACAGCACCAGATACTCCAACTGAAGGTCAACTTTGGTATGATACTAGTGAAAGCTACTTAAAAATATATGAGAGTGGCAAGTGGTATACTATTGGATCACCAGCTGGAAATACTCGTATGGAAGTCAGAACTAGGCTTGACACCAATGGTGTTTCGCATTATACTATTGAGAACATAGTTGATAGTGTTATTGTTACTATACTTGTAGACGATACAACTGCATGGACGCCAGCCGCTACTGAGTATCTTGAAGATGGTGTAACAGCGTTGAGTACACAGTTTCCAGTTATACAAGCCGGTGTTAGTATGAACACTACAACTAATTTTAAGTTTAGAGGAACAGCTACTAGTGCTGAATATGCTGACCTTGCAGAAAGATATAATGCAGATGAAGTATATGAACCAGGCACTGTAGTAAAAATTGGCGGAAGCCACGAAATAACACAAACAAGTGAGTGTTGTGATACTAATGTATTTGGCATTATATCAACAGCACCAGGATTTGAAATGAATAGTGCAGCAGGAAATGACGATACCCATCCTTTTGTAGCGTTGGCAGGTCGTGTACCTTGTAAAGTAGTTGGAAAAATTAAAAAAGGCGACAGAGTAGTTAGTAGTAACACGCCTGGACATGCTAAAGCAGTTGAAATGACGCAAATACTTGATTATCGAAATATTATAGGGAGAGCTCTTGCAGATAAAACCGATGACGGTGAAGGTTTAATCGAAGTAGTAGTAGGAGCAAAGTAATATGTCGGTAACAGCAGGTACATTAGTACTAGCCAGTGAATACAATACAGTAGCAGAACTTGTCAACAAAATTTTTGGCGACAAGTATGCTGCTGTTCTCGTCACTGATGCTGACCGTTCCAACCACAAGTTTGGTTGGGGTGCAGTTAATATTGAAGACGCACTTGCTGATGGTACACTGATTACTGCCGAACGTTTACAAGATATGATTAACCGCACAAACATTATGGTTGATCACGTTAACATTAATGACACAATATTAGTGTTTAGTGTTCCATCTAACCGTACAGACATTCTTGCAAGAACACCAATACGTGCAGAAGATTTAAACCTAGTTGACACTAAAGTTAACAACAGCATTTTATCAAACAATACACATTTAACAATTGATCCAACTAATGCAAGTACTGTTACATCAACACCAGCTTCGCCATATACAAGATCCGCAGTTTGGCAAAATAAACTAGTTAGCGAACATAAATGGACATTTAATAATTATAATCATGCTCGTTACTTTTTTAATAGTGGCGGACAACTTAGATTGAATATGTCAATAGAAGGCGGTAGTACTGCTGGATATTATAACTGGGCAGACATTATTAACGAAATTGGTGTTTTAAGTTTTACATGGGATAACACTTTCCAAAGTAGTAGTATTACACAAGGCACCAGCGAAGGCAAAGGATTTTATGATTTAACTAATTCATATCAACTATTGTTTACTAGTAGCGGAGTAACAGCACCGCCAAGTGGATATGGATATGGGTATACTGCTGCAGGGTTGTATATACATGATAATGCTTTTGAAAGTGCGTATCCATTAGGCGATGCTTCTAGTTACGGATACGGATACGGATACAGTAGCTATTCTCAACGATATATGAAACTTTATGGCAAATGGGCAGATAATGGTGCAGATGTTGACTTTAAAATTGTACTGGACGATACTGCATTCGCACAATTCACTGATGGTGAACTGGAAGCAACATGTAGTTACTTAATGCCAGAAGTCATAACTCTTGATACTGCTGAATTTGACGTCACTCCACAACCTGTGCTTACGATCTTTAACAATTTTAATACTGTTGATGACAGTTAAAAAAAACCTCTTGACATATCACGATAAATAATTATAATAGTACTTAACTATATAGGAGAACTCATATGGATGAGAGGCTTGAAAAGGCTTTGGAGTTCGGTAACTATCGAACTACACTTAGTAATCAAAAGAAAAATATTATTGCTCGTATGCAAACACTGCAACTATTGCATTATCAAGGAGGATCCTTTACTGCGAATCCTAGCACAATATCGTTTGTACACGCATTGATACAACTTGGAAAGAAGAAAAGTGTTATTTTAGACACTAAGGAAAACCCAATTGAAATATCTGATCTTAACGAATTTTTAGAAGGATTAGTTGGTGCATATTCCGAAGGTGTAAATGAATATAAAGTACAGATGGACAAGATTAAAAAGTCTAGAAATATTAAGAAAATCATGGATTGGTAATGAGCGATACACAAGAGGAATCTGGCGTTTGTTTTTTTGCGTATAACAATGACAAAATTGATTACATACAATTAGCACACATAGCGGCGGCGTATGTTAAAGCGAACCAAAAAAATAACAATACTTGTTTAATAACTGACAATGGGACTTATCAGTATCTTAAAGACAGCATAGATCCAAAATTACACAGCATGTGTTTTGATCATGTTGTACTTGCGGATGTTCCACACGAAGCAAATCCACGTAGACACTTTGATAGTCCGTGGACAGAGTTTAATGTACAATTTAGTAATAGTAATAAGCATGATGTTTTTACACTAACTCCTTTTGAAAAAACTTTGTTAATTGACACTGATTTTTTTATTATGAACGACTTTTATGATTATCTGTTTGAAACTAATATACCATTGGGTATGCACAAGTATGCAAGATACATGGAACATCAGCCTCCGTATTTAAATGAACAGCAACTTAGTGAAGCAGGTATACACCATTGGTGGAGTACTGTTGTTTATTTTGACCAAAGTGAAGAGTCTGAAATCTTTTTTAATACTTGGGCGCATGTTAAAGATAATTGGGACTACTATCATTTGTTATATCAATTCCCTCCTGGTCTTTACCGTACAGATTTTTGTGTTAGTATTGCTAATCACATCTTAAATGGGTTTAACGAGAACAATATGGTTCATGACTTTAATGGTGAACCGTTAGTTAATATGGATCAAAAGGACGATATAATTGAAGTCAAAGGGATGAATGATTATATCATACTAAGTCACAATAGAAAAGAAGAGTGGAAAAACATCTTAACACGACAGACAAATCAGAACTTACATCTAATGAACAAACTAGCATTAGGAAGACATGCACAAAAAATTATAGACTTAATTGTTGCTGAGGGAATTTAATGAGTAAACGAGGATTTATAATAATAGGCATCAATACTGATGTTGATAGAATGCAGTATGCTGAAGCCTGTGCTTTAAGCATTAAAAAATGTGACCCAGAGGCAAGTATTTGCCTTTTGTATGATGATAAGAATAGTGAGACAGAAAACAATTTAAGCAAATATACTGGTTCGTTTGATTTAGCCGTTTCATTGCCATTTGGTAATACTGGACATAATGATGGATTTCATGGCTCCAACTTATGGCAAGTCTATGAATCATCACCATATGATGAAACAATATATGTAGATTACGATACGCTGTTTATTAATGTTGATATTCGACAGTTGTGGGATACCTTTTCACCTTATGAACTAGCAATACCTAGTAAAGCAATGACTTATCGTAATAGCCAATGCAATGTAAAAACACAATTTGAATATGAGTTAGCAGTTGATCTCCCTAAACTATATAACAGTATGATTTATTTTAAAAATGAGTCAGCGACTGCTATTGAATGGTTTAAGATGGCGGATCCAGTATTTCAAAACTGGAGAGAAACTTATAACAGAATATTTAAAGACAAAAAACCAGAGACGTTTAACAAAAACATTCTATGTAATATTGTAACATCACTACTTGATATTGAAAAACAAATAGCTGTTCCAAGTATTAATAATTTTTACGACTTAGAAGCAAAAAGTCAATATCTATGGAATAACAATGTATCGTCAGAATGGTCAAATAACCTTAACTATTGGTTTCCAGACAACAATCAGCTAATGATTGAAAATAGTATAATTCCATCAGGAATTGTACACTACAGAGACGAAAACTTCTTAACTAATGAAATTTTAAATGAATACAGAACCCAGATTGATATCAGTAGTAGGCGAAAAGCCTCTTCCTAAGTACTATGTTTTTTATGACGAATGGTCAGGAGAAATCCACAGTGTAGGAAACAAGTTCAAGGATATTGGACAATCAGTGTTATACACTGAGGATAGTACTGCGGCTGAAATACTGTTAGGACATTTGAATCCACGTAAGTACATTGTTAATGATACGGCATCTGGTACATTTATTATGGCTAAAAAAGACGCACTGCGTATTAAAGCTGAAGAAGATCAACTAAGTAAGATTGTTACCGTACCACTAAGTGTTGATAGGGAAATTAATGTTATTGCTTACATAGATAGTATGATGTTGGAAATTAATATCCATAATGATGTCGTTCTCAGAATGGCTGGTAACAACATCAATAAAAAATTTGCAAAAGCACATAATCAAAACAACACTATACTATATTTTTATATTGTTCAAAAAAACAATCCTAACATATTGTACAAGACAATAAAGATTGATCCTATTGACTTAATCAACAACGGCTATGTGCTGTATGATCTGTATGATCTTTCAACCAAAGTAGCATTAGGTAATATTGATGTATTGACTCGACGTGTATTTAAAAGTTATGGGTTAAAAACTAAAAATCGTTATGTATCACTTGACTTCAATAAAAGAAAAACTAGTAAACGAAATACAATACATATAACAGATAATAATCCTGAAGCAGCATTTATAGTAAGTCAATCAACTAAGGGCTGGATATTTAAAAGTAACTTTACCAACCCAGAGGAAATTAGAATCTACAGTGACCTTGATCTCTATATAATTGGAAAATTACCACATGAATTGCGTGGACGTATTAAGATACCAAAAACTGAACTAGGATATGGTAAAGAATATCTAGTAAACACTACTGTAGATTTATCTACATCAAAATTCCTTGTTGGCGAATCCGGCAAGAACATTACATTTAATTATGAGGAAATAAAATAATGTCAAATATGGTTAGTATCAATGATTTTGACATAGTTTACATTAGCTATGATGAACCTAATGCTGATGAAAACTATGCAGATTTATTAGACAAATGTCCATGGGCTAAACGTAGTCATGGGGTGTGGGGCAGTGATGCCGCTCATAAAGCTGCAGCCGCACTAAGTGAAACTGATCGTTTCATTACAGTTGATGCTGATAATATCGTTCTCGATGACTTTTTTAATGTTGAGTTAGATATGGACAAAATTGGTGATAATCATGTTATTAGTTTTGCGGCAAAAAACAAAGTAAACGGATTAGTGTACGGCAATGGTGGTATTAAAATGTGGCCAGTTGAAGTTGTTAACCGTATGAGAACACATGAAGCAGCACCAGTAACAGACAAGCGGGCGCAAGTAGACTTTTGTTGGAACATTCATTATGTACAAATGAACAATTGGTATAGTTGGGTACACAACAATGGTTCACCATTGCAAGCATGGCGTGCTGGGTTCCGTGAAGGTGTTAAGATGGGATTGGAAAACGGAGATGTCGTTGATCCAGCGGCGTTAAAACGTATTCACAGAGAAAATTATAGACGTCTTATGGTGTGGATGACTGTTGGTGAAGATACTACAAATGGACTTTGGGCTATATATGGTGCACGTTTAGGAGCATATATGACTAATGTTACTCGTACTGATTGGGACTGGAAAAATGTACGTGACTTTGATTGGCTAACGAAATACTTTGAAGAAGAACTAGCACCACAGTTTGAGGGCGGTACTGAACTATGTCCACGTACTGGTTATACTTGGGATAAAGATAAGCTAAAAGCAAAAACAGTTGAAATTGGTACCAATTTACGTAACTCTCTTGATCTTGAATTAGCAGATATTGGTGTTGAAGGATCACGTTTCTGGAAAACAGTATATCGTAATCCAAGTAGGCTTGGCGCACAAGTTCGTGAAGACCAAGTACAAGACACCATTGACTAACCAACGGAAGTATGCTAGATTAAAATATGAATGAAAAAACTGAAATAGTAAACTATGAGTTAGACCCAGATCCAGAAACTGCGGCCCACTTAGTAAAGCCTAAACTAGATGAAATATCTTCTAGTATGTGTATGGCCAAATGGCTGTGGACCAGTATTCACTTGACTAATGGAACAACTAATAGTTGCTTCTTGCCGCCTATACATAAAATTGAAGTAGAAAACATACTACACAATCCCAAAGGCTTACACAATACTCCACAGAAAAAAGAACAGCGTCAAATGATGCTTAACGGCGAACAACCAGATGGATGTAGCTACTGTTGGAATATTGAAAAGATGGACAGATCATTTAATAGTGATCGTCATTATCGTAGTAGTGAACCTTGGGCGCAAGCTGGTTGGGATGATGTATTAGAAAAAGGAGCAGATGGCGATATTGAGCCACGCTTTATGGAAGTCAATTTTAATCATGCATGTAACTTAGCATGTAGTTATTGTAGTCCACATCTAAGTTCAAAGTGGGCAGAAGATATTGAGCAAAACGGTCCGTATGATACTATTGTTCCTCATAATAGTATTGACTACTTTAAGCAAATTAAACAATATCCTATCCCACATAGAGAGCACAACCCATATGTGGAAGCATTTTGGGAATGGTGGCCTGAACTGTATCCTAAACTACAAAACTTTCGTATGACTGGCGGTGAACCGCTTATGGATAAAAACACATTCCGTGTGTTAGATTATGTTATTGATAACGGACGTCCAGATCTAGAAATGGCTGTTACTACTAATGCAAGTGTGCCAGATAAATTATGGAACAAGTTTGTAGACAAAGTAAGTTTTATTAGCGAGTACAAAAAATTAAAACGCTTCCGTGCATTTGTAAGTGTAGACGGATGGGGCGATCAAGCAGAGTATATGCGGCATGGATTAGATTTTGATCGTATGTGGAATAATGTAAATAACTATCTAACCAGAGTGGATGAAGGATTAGTTACGTTTATTGTTACATTTAACATGCTTAGTTTACCAAGTATCAAGAAGTTACTTACAGGTATACTAGAACTACAGCGTATACATAATGTAACTAAAAGCAGACGTGATGAAAATGGAAACATTGTAGTATACGGACACCATAAAGTGTTTATTGATACACCAATGTTACGCTATCCACTGTGGCAAAGTTTACAATTAACACCAGAAAGCCATTGGCATTATGCAGACGAAGCACTTGAATTTATGAAAGAAAATATTGATAAACATCGTGACAGTCGTTGGATAGGATTCAAACCACACCAGATTGAACGTTTTGATCGTAGTATTGAATTTATGAAGCAAGGATTTGATACTGACGAACAACGTGCGGAAGCTGAAGAGAACTTTGTAAGATTTTTTGATGATCATGATAGAAGAAGAGATACTGATTTGTTAGCAACATTCCCTGAATTTGCACCACAGTACCACGAATGGAAAGAAAAATATAATGTATAAGAATATTGAATACGCTGACGAACGAGAAAATATGAAAAAAGTATACGGGTGTGACACCATGTGTACTGCTAAATTTCTTACTAGTACGTTATATCTTCAAAGTGGGCACACACATAGTTGCTATCACCCATTGCCGCATAAAATTCCACTGGAAGAAATTAAGGACAATCCAAGTGCATTGCATAACACTAAGCATAAAATTGCTAGACGTAAGCAAATGCTTAATGGTGAGCGTCCTAGTGAATGTAACTATTGTTGGCGTGTAGAAGATATTGACGAAACACAACTTAGTGATCGTATTATCAAAAGTAAAAACGAACTATTGCTCACACCAGACGCACATGAAATGATCTTAAAAAATGGATGGGATCATAACTATAGACCAACATACTTGGAAATTAGTTTTGGTAACGAATGTAATATGCGTTGTGCGTACTGCCATCCTAAAGCAAGTAGTGCTTGGATGAAGGAGATGGATCTAGAAGGAGCATTTCCAGAAGCACCACACTTGCAGGTACTTGAAGATAAAATTTATCCAGAAGAAGACAACCCATATGTGGAAGCATTTTGGAAATGGTGGCCGTATCTACGTAAAACACTTAAAGTTATTCGTGTTACTGGAGGCGAACCGTTACTACAGCAAAACGTTTGGAAGTTTTTAAGCAAACTAGAACAAACTGGTGAATGTAGTGAAATGGTATTACAAATTAATACTAACCTTAATGTTAAGAATAAGCTAGTAAGTAGAATGTGTGATTCTGTTAATAAGTTACTTGCAAATAAAAAAATTAAACGTTTCCAAATCTTTAGTAGTGTTGAGAGTTGGGGAGAACGTGCTACGTATGCTAGAAACGGATTAAACTTAGAATTGTTTGAGCAAAACATTGACACAATTATGAATAAGATGGGACACCATCATGTTGATGATTTTAATGGTATTCAAATTATGAATACATATAACATTATGTGTGTAACAAGCTACAACAACTTTCTTGAAAAAATACTAGAATGGAGACGCAAATACCAAAATGGTCTTGAGTATCCTAAGATTATGTTTGACATTCCACACTGTACTGAGCCAAATCACTGGACATTAATTGGACTTCCAGATGAATTCAGTGAATATGTTTCATTAACGACAGAATTTATACAACGTTGGAAATGGAAAGCAAACTGGCACAAGTATCCACAAGAGGAGCATGATCAACAATATCACATGTACTTCAGTGAAGAAGAAGTACGAGCTTGGAATAGAGTTGAAAGCATGTGGAAGAATATATGTGAGAAAAGAGCTCGGGTACAAACTGAAGCATATCTTGAGCCTAGAGAAATAGATGATGCTAGACGTAATTGGTTTTTGTTTATTAAATCTACAGATGAGAGACGGGGAACAGATTTTAAAAAAACGTTTCCTGAAATGGTCGATTATTACGATCTGTGTGCCACATTATATGACATTCGTGAAATGGAATATAACCGCAAATGTAAAGACGAATTGTTAAAAAATGAACCATTAGATTTTCATTGGGATGACGATTTTGTTTGGCATCATCCAGCACTTGCAAAAGCATTAATTAACTGGAGAAAGATTCGAAACATACCTACCAAAATGTATTCATCTGATGAATTAGTTGGAGCATTTGGTGTGTTTGAAGGAGACAATAATGAAGAGTAGTGAACATTTACTTAAAGACAGTAAGTTTTTTTGTATGGCTCCTTGGGTTACAATGCACTTTTGGCCAAGTGGTCAAGCATTTCCATGTTGTGTAATACTTCCTGAAGGCAACAATCTTAGTGAAGAATACATGGGCAACCTTAACGATAGCAGTATAGGTGAGCTTTGGAATACTGAGCAAATGCGTGAATTGCGCCGTAACATGATTGATGATAGACCCAGTAAAAGTTGTAGACGATGTTATCAACAAGAAAAAGATGCTGACATACATACACTACGTAAAAGTTTAAATGATGACTTTGGTGATATGTTTGATCGTGTTAGAGATACACAAGAGGATGGATCGCATGATGACCCACGCTTTTATTATTGGGATGTAAGATTTAATAACTTGTGTAACTTACGGTGTTTAAGTTGTGGTCCACAGTTTAGTAGTAGTTGGATTAATGATGCCAAAGCAGCCTGGAACTATGAAGAGCCTGCACTACTAGAGTTACCTAAAACATTCTGGGACGATGCGTTGCCAGCAATTCAGGAAGTAAGGCATGCATACTTTGCAGGTGGTGAACCACTGATAACAGCAGAACACTACAAGATGTTAGACACTTGGTTAGAGAGTGGGAATACAGATGTGAACATTAGTTATACCACAAACTTTACTAAAACAAACTTAGGCAAAAAGCGAGTATTTGATTACTGGAACAAGTTTAAAAATGTAAATGTTGGTGCCAGTTTAGACGACAATTGGGAACGTGCAGAGTACCTACGTAAAGATACTATTTGGACAGATATTGTAAAAAATAGACGTGAAATGATAGCGGAATGTCCTAATACACCATTCTTTATTAGTAGTACAATTAGTGCTTATAATGTATGGCACTGGCCAGACTTCCATCGTGAATGGATTGAAGAAGGATTGGTAGACATTAATAGTTTAAACTTGACTATCTTAACACATCCTGAGAGACTAAGTATACAAGTACTGCCAAAAGACTTTAAACTACAAGTAACTAAAAAATGGGAAAAACATATTGAATATGTTCAGGATTTACGTAAACAACAAAATCCAGACTGGCAAAATGATACTACTAATTTTGAAGGTATAATTAAGTTTATGTATGCAGACGATACATTTGATAACAAATTTAATGAGTTTTTATGGACTACAAAAGAATTTGATAACATTAGAAAAAATGATGCATATGCAGTGTATCCAGAGTTAGAACAACTTAAAAAATATGAGATAATGCCAGATGACCCAAGATATAAAATCGCTTAGTAACCAATACCAACTACATGATAGTAAAACATTCTGCATGGCTCCTTGGATCCATATGCATGTGTGGCCAAACGGACGAGCATTTCCTTGTTGTTTAGCTGAACATAATGAAGGAAACGATTATGGCAATACTAATACACATACGTTAGAAGAATTATGGAACAGCGACTTAGCTAAAACATTACGTACTAATATGTTAAATGATAAGCCAACTAGTGCATGTACTCGTTGCTACGAACTCGAATCAGACAGTAATGCATACACACTACGAAAAAACATGAACAATCGTTTTGCACATCACTTTTGGCGTACACATGATACAAAAGAAGATGGCACATATGATGGCATTAACCTTACTTACATGGACTTTCGTTTTAGTAACTTATGTAATATGAGTTGTAGAAGTTGTAGTCCTACATTTAGTACACAATGGTATGACGATTTTATTAAAGAGTTTGGCAGTGTTCCTAAAGATATAGCAGAGCAAAAATTTATACAACTCAAGAATAAAAAAGGATTTGAGCAAGAACTGTGGCCCTATTTGGACACAGTAGAAGAAGTATACTGGGCAGGCGGTGAACCCTTAATAACAGACATGCACTGGAAGATTATGAACCACTGGGTTGAAACAGGACACGCACAAAACGTTAGTGTTTTGTACACCACAAACTTCAGTCAACTTACATATAAAAACCAACACGTATTTGATTTATGGAAACAATTTAAGCAAGTTAAAGTTAGTGCTAGTTTGGATGCAATGGGAACACATGGCGAGTACATACGTAAAGGTACTATTTGGTCAGACATTGAAGCAAACAGACAAGCAATGTTAGACGATCCAGAATTAGCCCATGTTGAGTTTGATATATGTCCAACACTTAGCCTTATGAATGTACTACACTTTCCTGACTTCCATGAAGAGTGGGTTAACAAAGGATTTATCCCCCCAGGCGAAGTTCGATTAAATAACTTGCTAGACCCAAAGTTTTTGAGTATGCAAGCATTACCAAATGATTATAAATTAAAAGTTACTAAGCGATGGGAAAAACACCTCGAATGGTTATCAATAAGAGAAGATTTTGTTCCAGATCATTGGCCCGCTAGTCAATATATTGACAGTGCTAAAGGACTATTAAATTTTATGAATACAACAGACCGAACTAGTGAGCTAGCAAGTACAATTAAAGAATTTGAAAGATGGGACAAATGGAGAGACGAAAGTTGGTTAGAAGTATTACCAGAATTGGCATGTATTGGAGAATATCGTGAGCAGTAAAACTTATTGTTTATTTCCTTTTACCAATTTAAATAGTAATACTGAAGGCAGTGTAAAGTTATGTTGTAGTATTAATGAAAACATTCATGCAACTGATTCTAATGACAATGAACTAAATTTTGGAACACACAGTGTTGAAGATATTTGGAACAGTCAGTATATGAAAGATATACGGAAACAAATGCTTAATGGAGAGCGGCCAAAAGCATGTGATGTATGTTGGAAACTGGAAGACAGTGGTATACAAAGTTCAAGACAAAGCGCATTTGGTGAGCTTAAAGCATGGGCAATGCCTAAAGAATATCAAACAATAAATCCTCCACTTCCGCAGAGCTTAGAGCTTCGATTAGGAAATTTTTGTAACTTACGGTGTAATAGTTGTTGGAGTTTAAGTAGTGATAGAGTTGCAGAAGAACGTAGACGTATTCAGCTCAATGATGATATTATGCCATTTTGGCTTAGGAAAGAATGGGATCATGAACTAGACTTAGAAAACCAAGCAAACTGGCGATGGTGGGAAAGTGATGAGTTTGTAGATAGTATTAAAAAACTCGCACCCACACTAAAAAGATTATACCTCACTGGAGGAGAACCAACATTAATTAAGCGTAATATTGAAATTATGCAAATGATACTTGATGCTGGTAATACAAACTGTTACATTGCACTTACTACTAACTTAACTCAGTGGAATGATGTGTTCTATAATACCATGACAAGATTTGATCATGGTGAGATTCAGATTAGTATAGATCATGTACATGACAAAAATGAGTATATAAGATATCCAACTAAATGGGAAAGTATAGAAAAAAATGTTATCAGACTTTATGATAAATTTCCACAGAGTTGGAAGATTAAACATTATACTGTATTTCAAACTTATAACTATGATGCTATACCTGACGTACTTGATTGGGTGCACAATCATCGTAGCTGGTATGACAGTAAAGAAAAGAACAGGCTTTATATTTGGAGCCCAATTATGTTGGATAGCCCTTCGTACTTGGACGTTAGAATTATTCAGCCTGAAGTTAGACAACGTACAATTGAAAAGCTAAAAGCATATGAGCCTAGTCATCAAGTACCTAATGTATGGTGGCAACATGGCGTAGAACAAGCTATTAAGAGACTGGAAGACAACTCACTAAGTGAGGAATATTGTACAGACCAACGTCAGCGGTTTAGGGAATTTAATGACACCATGGATAGACAACGAAACACACAATGGTATAGTACTTTCCATAACCTTGCGTTTGAGGTATTAAATAATGAGTGAAGAACAAGGTGTTGCATGGTACAGACTACAACAGAAAGAAAGACAAGACCCTCCTACTAGAGAAGAAGGCACTTACTTGGAAGACCGTAGTACTGCTACACAAAAAATTATGGAAAAGTGGAGCAAGGGTCCACAAAAAGGTTTAAAACCAGTTGAGATAGAATACAATACTAATCGCAATACTCGGTTGTGTTTATTAATGTGTCCTGAATGGGATCCAGGTTTTCCACATTATGGAATTGCCAAACTTGCAGGTGTAACGAATACTGCTGGATTTGCTACTAAGTGTTTTGATTTAAATGTTGAAGCATACGCAGCATATAATGATGCAAAGTATAAAGGCGAGCCGTGGGACATACACTATGATCCGTGGGAAGGACCAAGAGATTGGCACTGGATTGGTGAACAATATTGGAACGAACTACACACTTATGTAAAGCCAATTCTCGACAAAGCAGTTGACCAGATGGTAGAGTTTGCTCCAGACTTTTTGGGAGTAAGTCTTTATTACTGTAATGAAGAACCTAGCGACTACATTATTAAAGAAATAAAAAAACGTCTGCCTGACATTAAAATTATTGTAGGCGGACCTAGCACACACTATAGTTATTTTAAACCAAAAGAAATATATGACTTCGTTGTTAATGGAGAAGGCGAGCGTCCATTACTAAACATTTTAATGCAACATGAAGGCAAACTTCTAATTGAAGGAGAAAAAGTTGGGAAAACTATTGTCTTACGACAAGAGGAAAATGAACGAGTAAGTTTAAATGACTTACCGTATCCTGATTATAGTAATATGCCAATGGACAAGTATAGTTTTCCAAATGGCGCATTACTTGCTATTAGTAGAGGATGTATTGCTAAATGCACATTCTGTGAAGAGACACATTACTACAAGTATAGACAACGTACTAGTGTTAGTACACTAGACGAAGTTATTTACATGCACAAAACATATGGTACAAACGTATTTTATTTTGTTGACAGTTTAGTAAATGGTAATCTTAACGAATTGAGAGCATTTGCAGAAGGTGTAATTGCCAGTGGTATTAAGATACACTGGAGTGGTTATGCTAGATGCGATGGACGTATGGACTTGGAGTATATGCAAGTGTTACGTGATAGTGGATGTGAAGCTCTTAACTATGGTACAGAGAGTGGTGCACAAGAAGTATTAGATGCCATGGATAAAAAAGTTACTATACCAGAAATGGAAGCTAACTTTAGAGACGGTAAAAAAGTAGGCATTGGTGCTATGACTAACTGGATTGTTGGATACCCTAATGAAAATGGTCGTATGCTTGAAGATAGTATGACCTTTTTGTGGCGTCAACGTAATCAAGGGTTGTTAAACATTGGACAAGGTACTGGCTTTAATGTTGGTGTTGACACGATTGTAGGTCAAAACTTTGATAGATTTAATTTAAAACAATGGTATTATTATGATCATTGGATTACCAAAGATGACAAAATGAGTATTGCTCACAAGCTAATACGTATGAAAACTTTTAGTATTTTTACTGACTTTTTACTTAGTGAGACAGAAATTGGCAAACCTACTCGTCATAATCTCCGTGAACGGCATTATACTATTGAGTGGAATGACCCTAACAGACAAAATGAAATTGAATATCCTGATAAAGACACTGACTATAACATAATTAAACCAGGCATAAGTAATTTTGCAGATAGTTTAGTCAATGAAATATGGCCTTTCTTACATGTAGTATGGAAAACTCGAGGCGGATACAAATTTAATCTAAAGTTTAATTACGAATGGGAATTAGAAGAATGGGGTGCACGTAATGCAGCACCGCTATATGCAGATTATAAATTTGAAATTGATGACGATGGCAATTGGTCAGCTGACTTTGATTGGGATTATAGACAAACACATACTGATCATGTATATCAAGATCATACCTATCCTGATGAGAACGGAAACATTATATCAGATCCAGACACAGTCGGACCAGTGTTTACTGTAATGAACTTTTTTAGCGACAATAGTAATGCAGCTACTCGTGCTAGAAAACTAGCATGGAAGGGTGACGAAAACTTTAAAAATCATGATCCTTGGAATGCATTTGACCCAGACTGGTTTAACAAAGTTAAAGAAGATTTTAGAGTTGGTCGTGAAATGGACTATAGTTTTATGTATGATTGGCAAGGAACAGGAAAATGGAATGAGTGAGCTAATACGAATTGAACAAGGTGGTGAGCCGTTTGTTAATATTACATGGCAAGTTAGTAACTTATGTAACTTTCGTTGTACATACTGTAATGAAGCAAACTGGAACGGCAGTAACCTTAACTTAGATATTGAAGCTATTAAAGCTGGATTAACTAAACTGATTGACTATGAACTCAGTAGGGGTTATACTAGACTTAAAGTGTTCTTTAGTGGCGGCGAACCTTGTTATTGGAAGCCACTTGTTCCTGTAATGGAGCATATACTAGCAAGTGGAATGACTGAAGTCAAGTTTGCTGTTAACACAAACCTTAGCAGTAAAATGTCCTGGTGGGAAAAGAATGTACATTACTTTGACGATGTTGTTGCTAGTTACCATCCTGAGTTTGTTGATAGTGATCACTATATGGAGATTTATAAGTTTTTAAGTGATAGAGTAAACTATCTATGTGGGCGCATGATGATGCATGAGCCAACTTGGGATGAAGTAATCGACTTTAGTAACAGACTAAAAACAGAGATGAGTGAACACAACTGGCGAGTAGAGTATGTACCTATTTTTGAAGAGCTTAGTCATACAACACGCCCATACAATTATAAAAACCCAGAGCATAAAGAGTTTTTAGAAACAACCAACTTGGAACAAGACATTAAATACAATGTTCCAGCCAAAGCTGATGGTATGGGAAGTATGGAAGTATATGCAGACGGATCAGAGAAGCCCATTAACTGTAACAGACTAGTAGCAGAAAACAAAAACTTCTTCAAAGGATGGAAATGTTTAATCCCAATGGAGAGCATTTTCATTAACTGTGAAGGTCATATTGACATGGGTAGTTGTGGGGTAATGCCAAGAGTAGGTAACCTATATGACCCAGAACTAGAATTAGACTTACCTGAAAGTGTAATTTGTCCTAAGTCACATTGTCATTGTGGTACAGATATTTACATTACAAAATACAAGGATAGAAATTATGAACCACTTAATGAAATTAGCACATAACTATTTTAAAGCCTGGAATAGCAATGATGTAGAACAACTAAAGCCAATGTTTAATGAGGATATTATACTCATTGACTGGGACGTTAGTGTTGAGGGTTTTGATAAGGTTATTGAAACTAATCAAAATATTTTTAAAGCAGTGCCTGGCATACGTGCTGAGGTATCTAATATAGTAACTGATGATAATGTTGCAATAGCACAGATAATTGTACATATCAGTGAGGATGAAGCTATTGAAGTAGTAGACGTTTTAAAATTTGTTGATAATAAGATAAGTGCTATTAGAGCATACAAGGGATAAAAATGGATACTAAGTCATACTGCATTTTGCCGTACAACCATTTAAGTATAGATCCAACTGGTCAAATTCGTCCATGTTGTAACTATAACTTTCATGCCGATAATTATCCTGGTGTAGAAAAAGGCTGGGAATTTAAAAACATTATCGACTGTGAAGGTGGCTTACTTGATGCAGTACCTCATCGTGAACTACGTAAAGATATTGAATCTGGTAAGAAACATGATTTTTGCAACCGCTGTTGGATAGTAGAAGATGGCGGTGGGTTTAGTTATAGACAAAGCTGGAACCAATGGTTTGATGCATCAGAACCACATCAATTCCGTACAAACATAAACATTGAGTACTTAGAACTTACACTAGGAAACAAATGTAATATTCAGTGTAGAATGTGTAATCCTTGGTCAAGTAGTATGTGGGCTGACGACATGGTTAACAATCCTGAAATTAATTTTTGGAAAGCAGACATGTCTGAGATTAATTTTGAATGGTATGACCATCCTAATTTTGATAAAGTGTTTGAAGAGATTATACCTACACTAAAGCACATAAACATGCTAGGCGGTGAACCATTATTTGTTCCGAAATATTATGAATTATTACAGCGTATAATTGATAGCGGACGAGCACCGGAAGTTAGTTTACAATTTAACACCAACATGTTAGCAGTACAAGATAAAGTATTTGACTTATGGAAACATTTTAAGAAAATTAATATCAACATGAGTTGTGATGGTGTTAATGGAGTTAATGAGTATGTACGTTGGCCAGGCAAATGGAGTAAGTGGGAACGTAACCTACAAAAAGTAATTAATTGGTCAAAACAAATGGAACCAGGTAAGTGGGTACTACAAGTGCATAGTACAATGAGTAGTTTAACTTGGTTAGATTTAGCTAATTTATATGAATATACACAAACACTCGATATAGAAATTAAACTTCCTTATCTTATACAAGTAAATCAACCTGCCTACATGGATGCTATACATTTGCCAGATGCAATTAAACAAAAAGGCTATGATGCTGCTGTTTCTGTTTTAAATAACAGTAATGCTCCAGAGTGGGAAAAAGCAAACAACCAAGCATTATTAGATCATGTCATGGGCCAAGACAGAGATCCTGCTAAGTGGGAACAATTTATAGATCATACCAATAAACTTGACAAAGTAAGAAAGCAAACTATACTTGATGTTATACCAGAATACAAGGACTATTGGAAAACTTAATGGCAGTACTACATCCTGATTCAACAGCAACCCATGCGCTGGATACCAATTTTACATTAGATTTAATAAAAGATAGCAGTAGACAGGAGATACTAGTTGTTGGAACTCCATATGGGTTACAGCCTGATAAACAAACGGGCGATGTTCTTGTGCCATATAATCAAATAGAATATTTTGAGAACTTCTCTACACATTTTTCACACCTCTTACCTGACATAAAAAGTGGAAAAACTAAAGTAGTTTTTTTATTTTGTGATGCATGGAATACATGTAATGAACAAGAACAACATTTACAGTTTAACGGCAATTTTTTAACAATAGACATATACAACATACTATACAAAGTTGTTACAGATCTCAATATTAAACAACACAGTGTGTTTAGTACACCTAGTAGTGTAAAAAATTTAAAACAGCATGATGATTGGCCTGCGATTTATTATACTGAATCATTCAATCGTTATTTTGGATTTAAAGGTGTATTTGGGAAGTCTTTCAAAAAAACTAACCCATTAACAAACAAATACTTTTGGTTAAATCGACGTAGTAGGTCACATCGAATATATGCATTACATGAAGCATTTCGTTTAGGCATGATGCAACAAGCACTTTATACATTTCATAACTTTGATGAGGGCAATTTAGACAGTGGACATTTCTTTCATGTGTTAAGACAATATTTGCCAGCTGAACAAATTGACATGGACTTTTTAAATCATACTCGTAACGATTTAGATCCAGGGTATAATGTTAGTACTGATGCACAGAATGAGTCTGAACTGTTACAACTTCAAAAGTTAAGTCAATCTTGTTCGTTAGAAATAGTAAGTGAATTTAACTGTAGTAACAACAAACCATTTTTAACTGAAAAGATAGGACGCAGTATTGTAATGGGCAACCCGTTTATTGTACTTGGTGATGCAGGAACACTCGACGAGCTACGTACCCTTGGGTTTCGTACATTTAGTAAATGGATTGACGAATCATATGACACAGTTACAGATGTAAAAACAAGAATTGATACAGCATTAGCTGCCGCTAGAGATTGCAATATTATGTCATACGATACTGAATTGCAAGAAACTTTAGAATATAATTATAACTTTTACTTCTCGGAGTTTTGTGAACAACAAACAAACGTATTAAAGGAAATGTTTCAATGACGCCTCAACACGTTATACAACAAGTATCTGATATGAATATCTGGCATAATGCAGTTTGGGTAAACCGTCAACAGCAAACATTCTTTGTGCCTATATGGCGTAATGGTAACACAGAATTTATGCACTTAGCAGAACAGTTTGGCTATACATTAGAAAAGTATTTTGATCTTACTGGGTACACAGGCTATGCATTTGTTAGACATCCCAGTAAAAGACTAGCTGGACAAATATGGAGAGCAATGCAAAATCAACAGTTTAGTTTTGAACAGTGTGTTGATTATATTATGCAAGGAGACTTATCTAAAGATCCTCATTTTAGAACACAACAAAGTTTCTTGCAAGACTATGATGTTGAGTACCTAATAGACTTAGACGATATGCAATCCACAGGACATCAACATATTGATGCAGTGATTAGTTATATGCAACAGCCTAAAGAGATTGTACGCAGTGCAATTGATCAACAACAACGACAAGAGATTCAACAGCAAATAGACAACACACAAATAATTAACAAGTACCAACAAGACTTTGAGCTAGTAATGCCAACAGTTGGTATAGTTGGTGTAGGCAAAATTGGATCTATACTACATCAAGCACTAACAGAAAAAGGCGTTAAAGTCAAGAGATATGATGTAAAAAAAGAATACGACAGTCTTGACAGTATTAAAAAATGTGACATAATATGGTTGTGTGTTGATACACCAACAGTTGATGGCGAAAAAGACTTTGATTATACTAATTTAAAATCAGCACTTGATAACTTTTCCAATAAAACTGTTATTATTGGTTGTACAGTAGCACCTGGCACATGTGCGAAACTCCAAACACAGTGTAACTTTGTTTACATGCCATTCCTTATTAGTCAAGGTGACGTAATGTCAGGATTAACAGATCCTGATTGTTGGTTCATTGGTGGCGATTATAATTCACAAGTAAGTAATCTAGTCAGTATTTTAAGTCCAAGTGTACAACATTGGGGAACATATGAAGAAGCAGAACTTGCTAAAGCTATGTACAATGCTTGGATAATTCAAAAAATAAACTTTGCTAATTGGGTAGGCGACTTGGGTACAGTTTACAATGCCAATGCACATCAAGTAATGGACTGGCTTAAAGGATGTGATAAACTTATTACTGGACCAGCATATATGACACCAGGATGGGGAGACGGTGGTCCATGTCACCCGAGAGATAACTTAATGATGAGTTGGGCTAGTAGAGACTTGCCATATGATTTAGCATGGAATAATCATACAGTTAGAATAAAGCAAGCAGAACACTTAGCACACCGTGCGATAAGTACCAAGTTACCAGTAATAATACTTGGTAAAAGTTACAAGCCAGGTATTGATGATACAACTGGAAGCTATGGTTTACTAGTAGCACAGCAAATAGAAAAACTTAATGGTGAGGTATATTTCGAGGACCACTTGACACCTGGTGATTATTGTTATATACTAGCACATGATGACTGGTATGGACATACACCATCACAAGAGAGCATAACAATAACAATATGGAAAAACAATTTATAAATGCAATGCAGTCAATTGACTGGCAACCTGCAATTAACATACGTAATGTAGGATATTTAAAAGACAGTGTTGACCCAGACGTAGGATGGTGGGATACTGCTATTAAGTATTTTCCTGAGCTGTCGTATGATGCAAACATCTTAGATGTTGGTACTTGGTTTGGTGTATTTCCTAGAATACTTAAAGAGATGGGATACACTAACGTAGAATGTACAGAGTGTGCAGCCCATAATGCTGGTGTGCGTGATGATTTACAACGATTGCATCAGCTTTTTGATATTGCGCCTTTTGAGTTTGAAGTGTCACCAGGTAAAGAGTTTAGTTTACCTAAGACATATGATTTGATTACTGTATTGCACACAAATATGCACTGGCAGATACATGACTTATATTGTATTAAAAAAGGAAATGATATCGAACCAACAATAACAAAAGAATGGCAAGTTGTTGACAGTAACGGAATAACTAATACATTCTTTGTGCCTTGGAAGGTACATGAATGGCAATCATTTATTGACAGCATTAAACAACAACTCAATCCTGGGGGCGTGTGTATTATGCAACCTCATCCTTGGCCTTATGATTCAGAACCAGAGGTTACTGAACTACTTGCTCCTTATATTAAAGAGCACAGTGTTGAGCACAGCATATTATGTATTACGAAAGATTAAAAATGAGCTTAATTATTAATAAAGCAGAAACATGTCGTGTATGCGGTAGTTCAATAAAAATGGTTGCTGACTTTGGTAGTATATGTATTAATGATTTTCCTACTGCACCCAACGTTAACAAAGGCAGTGCACCAATGATACTAGATCAGTGTACTCAATGTGATTTAGTACAACTAAGGCATACTGTAGATCCTGATATATTATATGGAGATCATTATTGGTATGAAAGTGCCCTTAACCCAAAGTTAAAAAATAATCTGCTAGACATTGCTGGGTATATAAATGAAAATACTCAGCCTGGTGACAGCGTATTAGACATTGGCGCAAATGATGGCACATTACTTAGTGGTGTTGACCCGGATCGCATACGTATAGGTTGTGAACCTGCAAGTAACTTATGGAATAAACTTTGTGAGCATGCCGATGTAGTGTTACCTGGCATGTGGGATAGTACAAAGTTAGTAAACAAAGCCAAAGCTGTGACTGCTATTGGTATGTTTTATGATATGGATGATCCCAATGACTTTATTCGAGGTGTAGCAGACGTACTAGATGATGATGGAATATTCATTGCACAACTTATGACACTTAAACCTATGTTAGATCAGAGTGACTTAGGTAATGTGTGCCATGAACATTTAGAATACTACAGTTACAAAAGCCTAGTTAAATTGTACGAACAGAATGGACTGCAAATTAACGATGTTAAGTTTAATGACATACAAGGTGGTAGTTATCAAATATGGGCTGGACATTACCACAGTGGAAGTATTGAAATCTGGGAAAATACAAAACAACAGTTAGAACAATTTGTAGATAAAGTAACACGAAACGGAAATCTATTAAAAGCATTACTTAAAGACAATGTATCACAAAATAAAAAATGCTATGTATATGGTGCAAGTACCAAGGGTAATACTATGTTACAAATATGGGGATTAGATCACACACTATTTACTGGTGCGGCTGAGATACATCCTGATAAAATTGGACGCTATACTGTAGGCAGTAACATACCTATTGTAAGTGAAGATGATGCACTAGCTGATGCAGATGTTTTGTTTGTGCCAAACTTTGGCTTTAAACAACTATTTGTTGACAAGTTAACACCTTGGCTACGCAAAGGCGGTAAGATAGTAATTGCGATGCCAGAATTGGAGGTAATACAGTATGAAGAAAATTGTACTAGCGACACCCCGTAGTGGCAGTCATGCTTACTGCGACTTACAGGAAAACAATCTTAGTGAGTGTATGAATATAGAAGATATGCTATTGCCACGATTGTCTAATGAACAAATAGACTTTAGTGTATGTAGTGATGTATTTTTAGACGCACTTAATGATTTAAACTTCATCACAGCATGGTGTAACCGACCGAAGATTACAGAACAACACTGTATGTATACTTTCGATGATAATATGAATAAAATTAGCTTTACACAGCAACCAACACTTGATGTTGTTATTAATGAACACTATAGTCGTTGGCGTAGGATCAAGCAAATGGATTCTTGGTGCGTTAAACTAATTAAGTATCAGGGAACACCACAAAATGTTGTTGATCAAATGCTACACCAGGCTGATGAAGTTGTAATACTAAAAAGACGAGATCGTTTAGCACAAGCACTTAGCATGACTAAAGCAACACAGTCACAGTTATGGCATGGTAATAACTTAACTGGCGATGCTGGTGATATTGACTACGAAGTATTTAAAAACTCAGCACATGATATTATTAATAATGAACGCTGGGTTGACCAATATGATGGCACTGAACTATACTATGAAGATCTAGATTTAACTAACAGTTCATTTAATAAGAATAGCGTTAGTTTAAACTATGACCCAGTACGCTGTCAAGAGATAATTGAGGAACTTGTATGAAATATTATATAGCTGGAAACCGTGGACTAGTTGGACGTAACTATAACGAATTTATTAATACGACAATAGGCGGCAATACTAAGACCATAGACTATACTGATCGTACAAGTACTATAGTTGAAATGAAACGTGAGCTTCCTAGCCATGTGGTAATTAACGCTGCAACAGTTGGTGGATTACAGGAAGATTTGGATCGTAGCTTTGAATTAATGTTACGAAACCTAAACATACAAAACAATTTGTTTGAGGCCTGTGCTGAGGCTGGTGTTGATCGTGTATTACTGCAAGGCAGTACATGCAGTTATCCAGAGCATGGTCCACAACCGTTTATGGAACAACAACTACTAGAAGGTAAACCTTTTGATGGATATTTGACAACAGCACTACCAAAACTAGTGGGTATGTATCAGTGTCGTGCTAGTAACGATAAACGTGGTACTAAGTGGCGTACTGCCGTATGTACAAACATGTTTGGTCCTGGTGACCGTACAGGAGAACATGCCCATGTAGTAGGTGCGCTAATGCAAAAGTTTGTAACTGCGGTACGTGAAGATCACAGTGAGATAGAAATTTGGGGCAGTGGCAACCAGAGTAGAGACTTACTTTACATTAAAGATGCTGTACGTGCTATGGATTTAACATTAAACAACGACAAGTACGATACAGTTAACATTGCCAGTGGTGTAGAAACAACTATACGTGAACTTGCTGAAACACTTAAACGTATTAGTGGATTTCAGGGTACACTGTATTATAATACAACCCGTCCTGAAGGTATCAGTAATCGTGCAATTAGTAATCAGCGGTTAACGTCATTAGGTTGGAGACCACTTTATAGTTTGGAAGAAGCCCTAGCAGAAACATATGAGTGGTATAATAATTTATGATTTGGTTTTTTGGCACAAGCCATACTGATGGATTTGCTGATGGTATAAAACAGCAGGGCAAAGCCAGTTACCCAGAGTTAGTTGGTAACCAAACAGGACAGTCTTTTATTAACTTTGGTACTAGCGGTGCACAAAATTTACAAATATTTGACTTTATAAAGATAGCTGTCAGTGATAAAACTATACAGCGGCCTGATGCTATTATTATTGAACCACGTTTGTTTTATGACCACGGATCGTTTCCTAGATTAACTCTGGAAGGAAAAATGACACATAAAACAATTACTTGGAGATCTGATAGTGACGCTTATTATTCTGGTTGGTGGAACGACTTCTTAAAAATGTATGCATGTTGGCAAAAAACAAAGTCGACAAGAAACCGACAACAACAGCATCACAAACAACTACAGTTTTGGAGTACTATGCATAATGTCGATAATCAATGGTTACAACGAAGAACAGAGCACGATGAAATAGAATGGGTTAAGCGAGAATCTTTTGACTATACTCAATGGTGTGGTGAATGGTATGACTCAATGATGCAGTTAGTAAATCGAGTAGAACAACAATCACACCCTTATGCGTTATTAAAGCTAGAACAAGAAGTAATGTCTATGATATTTGCTGCACAGACAGTAACAGATTGTGTTGGTATATTCTTTTGGGGTAGTGACATTGATGTTAAACAAGAGATTACTAATAAGTTTAAAGGAATGCAAACTTTAAAATCATATAATATACTTGGAGATCAAACTGTACACCAAGTCTTGGCAAAAAATCATCCTAAACAGTACCTCAAGAGTCAAAAAACTTATATTGATGCCCACTTAGGACCAGAAGCACATAATGTATTAGCACCGTATATAAGCAATTGGGTTACAGATCGGAAAAATAGTGTAAATGATAAACTTTAAATATACAATCGCTCCTAGTCACTATCCAAATTTTAATGTGACAGTATCTGATGATATCTCAGATGTCAAAGAAACAACTCATGACTTTGACCACTACTGTTTATTGTTTGTGGGAAGGTTAAGTTATTTTGGAACAGAAAAATGGGAACAATTTGCACTAACAGAATACAACCGTTTCTTCCAACAATGCAAGAGTAAAAATATAAAAGTTACTTGTAAATTTATTGTCTATGACACCGACGAATTACTAAGCGGTCATATCTGTAACAGACTGTCTGGGTTTGGCAACATCTATTCTAAATTGTTCAACACTATAAAAGATTCAGAAGATGTAACAAAAATTTTTTATCCTAATCAATACGATACTACTAAAACGTTTGACCCCGATGACATTGAAAAGTATAATAATGTTGTTTCTTACCTACATAAACAGTCAGTTGACGAGCATCACTTAAACATAAAACAAAACGACTTTGAGGAATACTGTAAGAATGTGTTTAGCGAGGCAGACAATATAAATTTTTACTATGTTGACAATAATAAAGAAGTTCTTAGTCGAATACAAACAACTTTAAACAATACAGATATAAAAAGTGTTTACGGCTTTGGACAACACTTCCAAGTTGGATCTGCTTATAAAAAATATCCAGACATGTTTGATGATATTGACAATAATACAATAGTAATGAAAGTTAGATATGACGGTGTTTATTTCAATGCTACTAGACATTTTTCATCAGTAGATGCAACTCAACTTGAGCCTGAGTTGTTTAAGAATGTTTTTTATAGTATAGAAGACAACACAACATTTCAAAATTTTTTCCTATTATCAAATTCGCTAAGGTCAGAAGTGTTTAATATCTATCAATTGCCTACAGTAATGTATACAAGACAAAGGGCAGATGGAAAATTACATATACATCATTTTCCACACGATATATCTTTAATGTTTAACAAAGAAGGTATGATACATTATGCAAAGCATTATACGGACTTTATATTAGAACAAGCTGTACAAACACACGACATTAATTTTAAGAACTTTATTAACCATAGTAACTATTATTTGGGATTAAATATACATGCATCTCTTGGTAAGTTTTTTAATTTTATCGAATTTAATCAATTGGAGTATACTCCCAAGGACGTGGAAGGTAACCCTGTTAATGTTTTTGGAGCAACATTACGTGAACTAACAGTACCTCAAACTGTCAGTGACACACATGATAATTATAAATTAACTTGGTATACTGGGTACTGGAATCTTGCACGTCTAATAGAAGAAAGGTTTGGAAAAAATGTTAACACCTAACAGTCATATGAACCCAGTGTACGAACTGGAAGAACGCAACAGTGTCAAAGAATATATTGACAGTGGTGGTTGGATTATGGAACACACTAAGACAAGAGAGTTGGAGCAAATGATCTGCGACTATACTGGTGCAAAGTACGCTCATATGGTTCCAAGTGCCACAATGGGACTACTACTTTGCAGTATGCTCAGTAACATTAAGTCTGGAGAGACATTTGACTGCCCAGCATACACTCAAGCCGCTACTGCAAATGGTAGTATACTAATGGGTGCTACTCCAAATTTTATTGATGTTGATCCCAACACATATACTCTAAACTTTAGTAAAGTACAAAACCGTGTTGTTTATGTAGCAAGCATAAACGGAAGAACACCAGCTGATTATCATCATCAAATAAAACAGCTACAAGATGGTGGACACTTTGTTATTGAAGATGCCGCACAAGCCTTAGGCAGTTGGCATCGTGATCAGCATATTGGAACAATGGGTCATGTTGGTGTGTTTAGTTTTGGTGCACCTAAAATTATTACAACAGGACAAGGCGGATGTATCATAACAAATGATGTTGGTCTAAGCGAACGTATACATGCTATCAAAAACTTCGGACGCACAGTGGGCGTAGGTGAAGTGTACAATGTAATGGGTATGAACTTTAAGTTTACGGATTTACAAGCCAGTTTTGGCGTAGAACAAATGCGCAAACTACCTGAGATTGTAGAGCGTAAGAAAGAAATTTATGAATTGTATTGGCGTGAACTGTCAGATACAGTAGACTTTGTTCCTACTAATTTGCTAGAAGTAACTCCAACATATCCGGAAATACTAGTAAAAAATCGTGACGAACTTGCTGAGTATTTGCGTAGCATGCACATAGGATGCAGAGCAGTTTACGATAGTTTAACTTCACAACCATTTCACAGCAAATGGACAACTGCTACTCCTACAACTGATTATATTGGTGCTAGAGGACTACAACTACCAGGACAAGCAGATCTATTAGATTATGATATTATGGAAATTTGTCAAGTTATACGAGACTTTTATAAACCTTAATCAAGTTTTGTATTCCCTGATCTAATGTTTCATTTGCAGAGAATTCTAGTTCACGTATTTTAGTATAGTCAACAAAGTAGTTACGACCGTCTTGATCATGCGCTAGTGTAGTGTTATTCTCAAAGGTCCAGTCTGGTATATGACGTTTAATAGTTTCGCATATTTCTAGTTTAGTATGGTTAAGCGTTTCGTCACCTACATTCCATACTTGACCTTTCATTTCGTCAAAGCGTTCAATGCCCCAAGCAAAGCTACGTACTAGGTCGTTAATGCTGATAAATGTACGCTTAAAGTGGCCTTCAAATAATGTCATGTGTTCGCCCTGACATGCTTTACGCACAAAGTCATTA
>Ga0209603_1000540_pt1 | contig 45861 bp, 45 predicted proteins | sample COGITO_mtgs_1206_FD_184812 | JGI IMG/M metagenome (GOLD analysis project Ga0209603, IMG submission 184812) | Pelagic marine microbial communities from North Sea - COGITO_mtgs_120607 (SPAdes) (version 2) | ecosystem: Environmental > Aquatic > Marine > Epipelagic ...
GCATCCCATTTAGGTCTATTTAATAAAGATGCATCACCTAAATAAATAAATTCACTGATGTCCCTTGGACCTAATAACGGATGATCAATAATCATTGAATTCTACCTTAATGTAAATTGGGCTGTGCCCCTTGACCTTTTTCATCAATCATATAGCCATTTTTAAATCTATCTAAACGATAGTTTTTTGATAATGCATGGGAGTACCCTTTGGCAAGAAGATGTGCAAAACACCAACCAGAAGCAGGAGTTGCCTTGAACCCTCCATAACACCAACCAGCATTCATATATAAACCATTAATATGAGTTTTATCTATAATAGGCGATCCGTCCATACTCATATCCATAACACCACCCCACATTCGCAAAAGCCTTGTTTTGCTAATAATGGGCATTAAAGCCAGCCCACCTTCACATACATCCTCTAAAGTTTCCATTCCCCCTCTTTGAGCATAAGAGTTATAACCATCAATATCACCTCCAAAAACTAAACCTCCCTTATCAGATTGAGAAATATAGAAATGACCTGCCCCGAATGTAATTACACCAGGTATAATTGGCTTTAAACTCTCACTAACAAAAGCCTGTAAGACGTGGCTCTCAATGGGTAAATTCATATTTGCCTTTGACATTAAAAGGCTTGTCGAACCGGCAACTGCACAACCAACCTTATTAGCTTTTATGAAGCCTTTGTTAGTTTCCACACCTATACAAGCACCTAATTTAAATTTAAAGTTTTCGACTTCACAATTTTGAATAATATCAACACCTAATTGGTCTGCGGCATGAGCATACCCCCAAGCAACAGCATCATGTCTAACCGTTCCACCTCTTTTTTGAAACAATCCTCCTTTAATTGGAAACCTTGCGTTATCAAAATCTAAAAAAGGATATAGCAATTTAATTTTATTTACGTCATATAGTTCTGCGTCTGCTCCATTTATTATCATTGAGTTACCACGCCTAGTAAATGAATCTCTTTGAGAATCTGAATGATATACATTCAAAACTCCTCTTTGACTAACCATCGCATTATAATTTATTTGTTTTTCTAGACTTTCCCATAATTTTAATGAAAATTCGTAAAAAGCTTCATTTTCGTTAAGTAAATAGTTTGAACGAATAATAGTTGTGTTACGTCCAACATTACCACCCCCAATCCATTTTTTTTCTAAAACGGCAATATTTTTAATATTGAATTCTTTAGCTAGATAAAAAGCTGTTGCAAGGCCATGACCGCCTCCACCAATAATAATAATATCATATTCTTTTTTTAATTCTGGATTTTTCCAAGTTTTTTCCCAACCGCTATTATTATTAAAACCTTCCTTCAATAATTTTAACCAATTATACCGCATACTTTATATCTTTTAATTTCCATGAGAGTTAACTCCAAACCTACTAAAGGACTATTTATAAAACAACTTAAAATTTCATTAGCTTAATTATACGATTTCTTTATAAAATACTGTTAAATTATATTTAAGGGGAAATTAAATGAAAAAAAACCTTCTGCCAGTTATTTTAATAGCTGGATTAATAGTGTTAGGTGTCTTTTTGTATAATCAAGACGCATCTAAAACTAAAAAAAGTGCCGACAATCAAATAAAGATTGGGATTATTCTTGGCTTTACTGGACCAATAGAATCTTTAGCACCTGTTATGGCAAAAAGTGCTGAATTGGCTATCGATGAAGTTAATAAGTCAGGTAACTTTATGGATGGCGCTCAATTAATGGCTGTAAGAGCTGACTCTACTTGTGTAGATGCAGCGGCAGCACAGGCTGCGGCTGAACGCTTAATCACATCAGATAAAGTAAGTGCAATAATGGGCGCTGACTGTTCTGGAGTAACAACTGCTGTTCTTAAAAATGTTGCAATGCCAAATGGTATCTTGATGATTTCACCATCAGCAACCTCTCCGGCCTTGTCAACTGAGCCAGATAATGGTTTGTTTTTTAGAACAGCTCCTTCTGATGCTAGACAAGGTGAAGTCATTGCTGACTTGTTAATGGAAAAAGGCTTTAAAACAGCTGCTTTAACTCATACAAATAACGACTACGGCAAAGGTCTTGCCGCTAGCATTAAAAGTAATTACGAAGCTAAAGGAGGAACCATAACAATTAGCGCTTCTCATGAAGATGGCAAAGGGGACTACAGTTCAGAGGTTGCTGCATTAGCTCAAGCTTCAGGAGACATTCTTATTGTTGCGGGTTATTTAGACCAAGGTGGTAAAGGTATAATACAAGCTTCATTAGATGCTGATGCCTTTAATAAATTTTTCTTACCTGATGGAATGATTGGTGATTCACTCCCTAAGGCGATAGGCCCAGATCTAAATGGTTCTATCGGATCAGTTCCTGGAACAGATAGCCCTGGTGCTGCAAAATACTCTGAATTAGCAAAAGCTGCTGGCTTTGAATCAGGACCATATGGCCCAGAGTCTTACGATGCTGCTGCTCTAATTATGCTTGCAATGGAGGCTGCAAAATCAACTGACAGTAATGTTTTTAAAAATAATGTTATGGATATTGCTAATGCACCTGGTGAAAAAATTTATCCAGGTGAACTCAGTAAAGCACTCAATTTAATCAAAGAAGGTAAAGATATTGACTACGTTGGTGCTACAGCTTTAGAACTAGTTGGTTCTGGTGAATCATCTGGGAGTTTTGCGGAAATCTTAATAGATAACCAAAAAACTAATAAAGTTGGTTATAGATAAAACTTTAAAGGCTTAAGGTAATAACCTTAAGCCTTTTTTCAATTGGTTTCATTGATGCTTGAAATAAAAAATCTATATAAAAACTTTGGTGGCATTCAAGCCATTAAAAATGTCTCATTAGAAATTAAAAAATCATCTATAACTGCTCTAATTGGGCCAAATGGGGCGGGTAAAACAACTCTTTTTAATATTATTAATGGATCCATTAAACCAGACTCCGGCAATATAAAGTTAAACAATTTAAATATAACTGGTTATGAACCTCATCAATTATTTGATTTAGGTATATTAAGAACATTTCAAATTGCTCACGAATTTTCATCATTGACTGTAAGAGATAATTTGATGATGGTTCCACCAAATCAAATAGGTGAGTCTATTTTAAATACGTGGATAAAATCAAAAAAAATTAGATTAGAAGAAACAAAAATATTAAATAAAGCAAATGGAGTTTTAGATTTTTTGCAATTAAAACACCTTGCTAACGAATATGCTGGTAATTTGTCAGGTGGGCAAAAAAAATTATTGGAATTAGGAAGAACAATGATGGTTGAACCAGAAATTGTATTGCTCGACGAGGTGGGTGCAGGAGTTAATCGTACTTTATTAAATACAATTGGGGATGCTATATTAAGACTAAATAAAGAATTAAATTATACTTTTTGTATGATTGAGCATGATATAGAGTTTATTAGCAGATTATGCGATCCTGTAATTGTTATGGCAGAGGGATCAGTTTTAATGACGGATACAATCTCTAAAGTTAAAAAAAATGAAGAAGTTATCCAAGTATATCTTGGAAGAAACTAAATAAAGAGTTTTTAAAATATGTATTTATTATCAGGTGAAAACATTACATGTGGCTATAGCTCAGTTGATATTCTATCAAATTGTACAATTGGTGTAAAGAGAGGTCAAATTGCCTCAATTGTTGGACCTAACGGCGCCGGAAAATCCACTGCGATGAAAGCTATATTTGGACTTCTAGGTATAAGAAAAGGCAAAATATTTCTTGATGGTGAAGATATTACCAACCTTCAACCACAAGAAAGAGTCTTAAAAGGTATGGGGTTTGTCCCACAAACAAACAACATATTTCCCTCTTTGTCTGTGCAGGAAAATCTTGAAATGGGGGCATTTATTCAGGCAAAAAATTGTGAAAATATGTTGAATTATATTTATGAACTTTTTCCAATTCTAAAAGATAAACGTTACCAACAAGCAGGCGAACTGTCTGGTGGTCAGCGGCAACAAGTCGCAGTAGGAAGAGCTTTAATGACAAGCCCAAAAGTTTTAATGTTAGATGAGCCATCCGCTGGCGTTTCTCCTATCGTTATGGAAGGTATTTTTAAAAAAATTAAAGAAATTGCTAATCAGGGAACCGCTATACTCATGGTAGAACAAAATGCTAAACAAGCGTTAACAATATCAGATTTAGGGTTTGTTTTGAATCAAGGAAAGAACCTTTTCACAGATACTGGAAAGTCACTTTTAGACAACAAAGAAGTAAGACAGGCGTTTCTAGGGGGCTAAACTTTATGGACTTTTTGAACGGCATTACCTTAATAGCCAATTATATTATAATACCAGGACTTACATATGGCAGTCAATTAGCTCTTGGAGCACTTGGTATAACAATAATATACACAGTTCTTAGGTTCTCTAATTTTGCTCATGGGGAATTTATGTCATTTGGAACAATGACCTCTATTCTCCTAACTTGGCTATTCTCAAATCTTGGAATTAAACTAGGTATATTCCCTACTGCCATATTAGTTTTACCTATAGCAATATTAATAACTATTTTTTATTGCTTAATCATAGACAAATTTGTTTTTAAATTTTACCGCCAACAGAAATCAAAAAGTGTAATTACTCTTATCGTTTCTATTGGTGTTATGTTTTTTTCAGGAGGTTTAATAAGATTCATAATAGGGCCAGGAGATAAAAACTTTTTTGATGGAGAAAGATTTATTTTAAAAGCCAAAACGTTTAAAGCTTTGACTGGCCTTAATGAAGGATTGGCTATCAAAACCACACAAGGAGTTACTATAATACTTACAATTTTATTAGTTTTTCTTCTTTTTTGGTTTTTAAATAAAACTAAAACTGGAAAATCGATGAGAGCTTACTCAGATAATCAAGAACTAGCATTGTTATCCGGTATTAATCCAGAAAAAGTTGTATTAATTACTTGGATAATTACTGGAACTTTAGCATGTGTAGCTGGAACTTTATATGGTCTTGATAAAAGCTATAAACCATTTACTTATTTACATTTAGTGTTACCCATTTTTGCAGCAGCAATTGTTGGTGGTGTTGGAAACCCTGTTGGGGCAATTATTGGAGGCTTTGTTATAGCATTTTCTGAGTTATTTATTACATTCGCCTATAAGAAAATTTTTTATTACCTTCTTCCATACGAAATTGTTCCTAATGGATTGTTACAGATTTTATCCACGGACTATAAAATAGCAGTATCTTTTATTATTCTAGTTCTGGTTTTGTTAATTAAGCCTACTGGAATTTACAAAGGTAAAGTAATTTAAACCAATATTTAGAGTTTACGTAATGCAAAATAAAAATTATATACTTCAATTATTCAGCTGTATGTTTTTAATGCTCTTACTGGTTGGTTTTTTTCAAAGTTGGAATCTTGCACTCTCAATTTTTAACCTTTGCATAATATCTGCTATTATGTCTTTAGGAATAAATATTCAATGGGGCAATGCAGGAATAGTAAATTTTGGTGTCATGGGATTTGCGGCATTAGGTGGCTTAGCCAACGTAATTATTTCGATGCCACCAACTCTCAACGCATGGGAAGAAGGTGGTATTTTAATTCTGTCTGGTATTGTAACATTCATTATATCAATATTTTGTTCTATTTATTTATGGAAGAAATTAAATATTGATAAAAAGAAAAAATACGTAATTACATCAATTATAATAGCTACAAGTTATTTTCTTATGCGATATATTATTGATATTCCAATACTAACTATAGAATCTATTGAACCAGCAAAAACAGGTTATCTCGGAGGCTTTGACCTTCCTGTTATAATTTCATGGCCTATTGGAGGACTATTAGCAGCGCTAACTGCATATGCTATAGGTAAAATAGCTTTAGGGCTTAGATCAGACTATTTAGCTATAGCTACCCTAGGCATTTCTGAAATAATTATATATGTCTTAAAAAATGAAGATTGGCTCTCAAGGGGTGTAAAAAATGTAAATGGACTACCAAGGCCTGTTCCATACGAAATCGAACTTCAATCAAAGCAATGGGTTATAGAAATAGCACAATTTACTAACGTTTCTCTGCCAGAAATATCATCAATTATAGTCAAATTATCTTATTCCTTTTTATTTATTATAATTTTGATAGGAATTTTGATTTTACTTGAAATTGCTCTCAAATCTCCTTGGGGGAGAATGATGAGGGCCATCAGAGATAATGAAGTTTCAGCAAACGCTATGGGTAAAAATATTAAAAAAAGACATCTACAAGTATTTATTATTGGTTCAGCAATTATAGGCATAGCAGGGGCAATGCTAACCACTCTTGATGGTCAGTTTACTCCAGTTTCATATCAACCTCTAAGATTTACTTTTTTAGTTTGGATTATGGTAATTATTGGAGGCTCTGGAAATAATTTTGGTTCTATCATTGGAGGGTTTATTATCTGGTTTTTTTGGATCCAAGCTGAACCTATTGGTCTATGGCTTATAGCTTTTATAACTTCTTATGTCTCAGATTCGAATTTAATAAAAAGTCATTTATTAGAGAATGCAGCACATATGAGACTTATGTTTATGGGCATAATTTTGTTAGTGACCTTAAGATTTGCTCCCAAAGGCTTAATACCTGAAGTTAAAAGATAAGTTATGAATGAATGTAAGATGACAAAAATGTTATTAAATCAATTAAATTTTAATTTTTTAAAAATAATTCTAGTCATATTATTTGTTCAAATTAACCCTGCTATTGGAAAAGAGAAATTAAACCTAACATATGATAATATTGAAGTTTTTCTTGAGGGTAATTTCGTACAAGGTGGATTAGTTATAGGTAAATCTGATCCAAAAATTGAAATAAAATTTAAAAACAAATTGCTTAGAAAAACCTCTGATGGTTATTTTATTATTGGTTTTGGAAGAGATCACCCAGATATTGCGCACTTGTCTCTAAAACCTAAAAAGGTATGGCTTGAAAAACCGATCTCAATCAAAAAAAGAATTTATAAAACGCAAATTATAAATGGCTTGCAGAAAAAGATGGTTACCCCGCCAAAATCTTTCTACGATAGGATTATAAAAGAAAATAAATCTATTAAGTATATCAGAGGTATAGATAGCAACATAGACTTTATCTTCCAAAAATTTAATTGGCCTGTTAAGGGTATCGTATCTGGTGTATTTGGAAGCCAAAGGATTCTAAATGGCATACCTAAACGACCACATTATGGTGTTGATATTGCTGCCCCGAAAGGCTCCCCAGTTTTAGCACCTATAAAATCTATAGTTAGAATGGCTGAAAAAGACTTATATTATACTGGTGGCACTATAATGCTTGATCATGGTCATGGCGTAACATCTGTTTACTCTCATCTATCAGCTGTAAATGTTAAGGTTGGAGATACTGTTTCTAGAGGGCAAAAAATAGGCGAAGTTGGATCTACTGGAAGGTCTACGGGTCCTCACTTAGATTGGAGAGTTAATTGGTTTTATGAGCGTTTAGACCCTGCTTTATTAGTAGATTAAAGCACACTATTTAATTATCTAAAAAATGTATAATTATTACTGATAAGTTATGATCTAAAAGCTTGACAGATTTCGCTATAAGGCTATATTCCCCGTACTAATAATTATTAAATTTTTTTTAATTTATTAGATTATTATATAATTATTATCAAAAAGCTCGGAATTTTAAAATGTATGCAGTCCTAAAAACCGGTGGAAAACAGTACCGTGTAGAAAAAGAAGATGTTGTCTTAGTAGAAAAACTAGATGCAAATGATGGTGATCAAGTTGTTTTAAATGATATTTTAATGATTGGTGAAGGCAAGAAAGTTACTTTAGGTAGTCCTTTAGTGAATGATGCTGCAGTTATGGCACAGGTAATTAGACAGACACGTGGCCCTAAAATAACGATGATATACAAAAGACGTAGAAAAAATAGTCGTCGTAAGCAAGGTCACAAGCAAAACCTCACACTTCTTAAAATAATTGACATTGCTGAAACAGGCGGCTCCAAGCTTTCTCCTAAAAAAGCAACTGCCAAGTCTACTGAGACTAAAGCAAAAGCAACTGCCAAGTCTACTGAGACTAAAGCAAAAGCAACTGCCAAGTCTACTGAGACTAAAGCAAAAGCAACTGCCAAGTCTACTGAGACTAAAGCAAAAGCAACTGCCAAGTCTACTGAGACTAAAGCAAAAGCAACTGCCAAGTCTACTGAGACTAAAGCAAAAGCAACTGCCAAGTCTACTGAGACTAAAGCAAAAGCAACTGCCAAGTCTACTGAGACTAAAGCAAAAGCAAGCCCTAAAACTAAAAGTTCAACTACTAAAGATAAGTAAAGGAATAAGTAATGGCACATAAAAAAGCAGGTGGTAGTTCAAGGAATGGAAGAGACTCCGCAGGTAGACGTCTTGGTGTAAAAAAGTTTGGAAGTGAATTAGTTGTTCCAGGCAATATTATTATAAGACAACGAGGCACTAAATTTCATCCTGGGTCAAATGTAGGTATGGGTAAGGACCATACTATTTTTGCTCTAATTGATGGTCATGTTAAATTTAAAGAGCTTAAAGGTAAAAAAATGTTTGTTTCAGTTGATCCAATAAAACAAGCTGCTGAATAATAAATAATTTATTTTCTTCTCTTGGGAATAGCTTGATAGTTATTCCCTTTTTTTGTTTTTAAAGTCTTTTCATCCTAAATTGTATATAATAGAGTTTTATTATGAAGTTTTTAGATCAAGCTAAAATATACATAGCAAGCGGTCATGGTGGCTCAGGCTCTATATCCTTTAGAAGAGAAGCTCACGTCCCTTTTGGTGGTCCTGACGGAGGGAATGGTGGACGTGGAGGCGACGTGATTGCGCATTGTACTGATGGTTTAAATACTCTTATAGACTTTCGTTATCAACAGCATTTTAAAGCAAGGCCAGGTGATGGAGGTAAAGGTAGAGATCGAAGTGGAATTAGTGGGCAAGATTTGATACTTCGAGTTCCACTTGGGACACAAATCTTGGATGAAACTAATAATTTTATACTAGCTGATATGATAAAAATTGGACAAAAAGTTACTCTTGCTAGAGGCGGTGAAGGTGGAAAGGGTAATGCTTTTTTTAAAACTTCTACTAATCAAGCACCTAGAAAATCTCAACCAGGAGGTGAATTAGAAGAAAAATGGATATGGCTTCGTCTTAAGCTTATTGCTGATATAGGTTTGGTTGGATTACCTAACGCCGGAAAAAGCACCTTACTATCTAGAATAACTGCCGCAAAACCTAAAATTGCTGATTATCCGTTTACAACTCTTCACCCAAACCTTGGTGTTGTTAATCAAGATAATAAAGAATTTGTTATAGCAGATATACCTGGGTTAATAGAAGGTGCTCACGAAGGCTCGGGTTTGGGTCATAGATTTTTAGGGCATGTTGAAAGATGTAAAGCTCTTCTTCACCTTGTTGACGCAACTAGTAAAAATATAAAACAAGATTACTCTACAATTATTAATGAAATCAAAGCTTATGATAAAAGTTTATCGAAAAAAAAACAAATAGTAGTTCTTACTAAATGTGATGCTATTAATTCAGAGCAAATTAATTTTGCTAAAAAAGAATTAAAGACGCTCAAAGTTAATAATGTATTAGGAATTTCTGCCGTAACTGGTGAAAATATTGTTAAGTTAATAAGAAATCTTCAGGAAATTGTAACCACAAACGATGTTATAAATGACAAACTAAGTCATAAAGAAGATACAAATAATACTTGGTCTCCATAGATTAAAGAAAAATATTATGAATAAACAAGACTTAATTAAAAATTCAAAAAGAGTTGTTATTAAAATTGGCTCTGCTTTATTAATTGATTCTAAAACAGGTAAACTTCAAAAAAATTGGCTAGAATCTCTTGCTTTCGATATTCATAATCTCATCAATTCAGGTGTTGAAGTAATAATAGTATCCTCAGGGTCTATTGCCTTAGGAAAAAAACAACTCTGTTTAAAAGATAATTTATCATTAGATGAGAAGCAAGCAGCCGCTGCTACTGGTCAAATAACCCTTGCTCATGCATGGAAAGAAACCATGAGTAAATATGAATTGAATGTAGCTCAAATTTTACTTGCTCCAGATGATACAGAAACAAGACGAAAACACCTAAATGCAAGAGCTACACTAATAAGGCTTCTTGACTTAAATGTCATACCTGTGATTAATGAGAATGATACTGTATCAACTGAAGAAATAAGATTTGGCGATAATGATAGACTCGCAGCAAGAGTTGCTCAAATGTGTAGTGCAGATTTATTAATACTATTATCAGATATTAATGGACTATATTCTTCAGACCCTAACAAGAATAAAGATTCAGTTTTTATAGATGAAATAACAGAAATAACCTCCAAAATTGAATATATGGCAGGTCCCACACATACCACTTTTTCTTCAGGGGGTATGGTTACTAAAATTGAAGCTGCAAAAATTTCAACTAATGCTGGTTGTCACATGATTATTTGTGATGGACGAATTAATAACCCATTGTTAAAATTACAACAAACAAAAACAAAATTTAGTTGGTTTAAAGCTAATCACCAGCCAATGAGTGCGCGAAAACAATGGATTTCTGCTGCTTTACAAGTAAAAGGTCGAATAATTATAGATCAAGGTGCATCAGATGCCATAAAAAAAGGAAACTCTGTTTTGTCAGCTGGAATTATCGGAACTGAAGGAAATTACGAAAAAGGTGATTTGATTGAGATAATTGACCATAATAAAAAAATAATAGGAAAAGGACTTACTCACTTCAGTCATACAGAAATTGAATTAATTAAAGGCTCTCATAGCGATAATATAGAATCCATTCTGGGTTACCGAGGTAAAGATGAAGTAGTGCATAGAGACGATCTTGTGCTAGACAAAAATAAGAGTAAAGATTAATGCCTGTAAATAAAAATTTTGAATATGTAAAAATTGTAAATAAACAATCTCAAGAAGCTTTTAAAATAATTTCAGGAAGCAGTTCTTCAGATAGAAACTTAGCTATTTTTAATACTTCAAGCATTATAAAAAATAATCAAAACGAAATTTTAAAAGCTAATGACATTGATATTAAAAATGCAAAAGCAAAAAACCTTAGTAATGCTTTTATTGATAGGCTCGTTCTAGATGATAAAAGAATAAATGAAATTATACATGGCTTAAAAACAATTAGTTCTATGAATGATCCTATAGGAATTGAACTTTCAAGATGGCAACAACCCAATGGTCTAGATATTTCGAGAATTTCAGTGCCACTTGGAGTAATAGGTATAATTTATGAATCACGACCAAACGTAACTATAGATGCAGGAAGTTTATGTATAAAAGCTGGAAATACTGTAATACTTAGAGGTGGATCAGATTCAATTAACACTTCAAAAATTTTGTCGAGATGTCTACGAGAGGGTTTGGCATCTGTAAACCTACCACCTAATGCAGTACAAATGATTGAAAATACCGACAGAGAAGCGGTAACAGCAATGTTGCAATCATCTGGTGAAATAGATGTCATTATACCTCGTGGCGGTAGATCTTTAGTTGAAAAAGTCCAACAAGAAGCAAGAGTGCCAGTTTTTGCCCATTTAGAAGGAATATGTCATTTATACGTTGATAAAGATGCCAATATTGATAAAGCAACAAAGCTTATTCTTAATTCAAAAATGAGAAGAACTGGCATATGTGGCGCATTAGAAACACTTTTAGTAGATAAAGAAATTAGTAATCAGGTAATACCTATATTTGTTCAAGAATTAACAAAAGTTGGTTGTCATCTTAAGGGAGATGAAGAGACTATTAAAATTGATAATTCTATTGAACTTGCTTTAGAAACAGATTGGACAACAGAATATCTTGAGGCGATACTATCAATCAAGATAGTTGATGGGGTTGTAGGTGCAATTAATCATATAAATAAATATTCATCAAATCATACAGAATCTATAGTTACAGAAAACAAAGATACTGCCGAAATGTTTCTGTCTAAAATTGATAGTTCAATAGTAATGCATAACGCTTCCACTCAATTTGCAGATGGTGGTGAATTTGGTATGGGTGCAGAAATTGGTATTTCCACTGGTAGAATTCATGCGCGAGGCCCTGTAGGTGCCAATCAATTGACCAGTTTTAAATATGTTGTCAGAGGTAAAGATCAAATTCGTGATTAAAAATTTAAAAGCTAGTTTTAAAAATAATATGCCGTTATGCTTTTCTTATTTTAGAAAAAGAAAAATAGGCATTTTAGGAGGCTCTTTTAATCCAGCTCATTCAGGCCATATTCATATTAGCAACACTGCCAAAATAAATCTTGGACTAGATGAAATTTGGTGGTTGGTTGCTCCCCAAAATAGATTAAAATCAAACATTGGGATGGAGTCCTTTAAAAAAAGGTTAAGTTATGCAAGAATATTAACAAGCAAGTATCATTATATAAAAGTTTTAGATTTAGAAGAAAAAAATAAGCTTTATGCCTCTTATAAAACGGTTAAGTTTTTATCCAGCAAATCTCAAACAGTTAAATTTATATGGTTAATGGGGAGTGATATTCTAGATAACTTTAATAAATGGCTTTATCCTTCATTTATAACCAAAAAAATTCCTGTTGCTGTAATTTCAAGACCTGGTTACATCAGTTCTTTTACTAATAGCAATAATATTCCAAAACTTGGGAAACGCATAAAACCTTCAAAAAGTAAAGTTATCTTTCTTAAGAAAAAACCCATTTGGATTTTTATAAAACAAAAATTATTAGCTGTTTCTTCATCAGAAATAAGGCGTTTAAAACATTTAAATAATATGGATTCTAAAAAATGAAAAAATCAATATCTATCTCATCTAAACAATTATTGAAACTAACAATTGACTCTTTAGAAGATGATAAAGGAATAGATATTTGTAAGATAGATTTGATTGGTAGAAGTAGCATTGCAGATTACATGATAGTTGTTAGTGGAAACACCACAAGACAAGTGACATCGATGGCTAATAATTTAGTAAAAAAATATAAAGAAGCGGGCATTCGTCCACCTTCGCCCGAAGGTATGTCAAATGGTGACTGGGTTCTTATTGATGCCAAAGATATTCTTATTCATATCTTTCGTCCCGAAGTTAGAGATTTCTACAGCTTAGAAAAAATGTGGGTAAAAAAACAAGATGAAAGTTCATTTGATTCAATAGATAACAAAATATGAAATATATAATTTCTATCATTGGTAAATTTAAAAATAACGATGAAAATCTTATTACGCAAAAATACTTGAAAAGAATAAAAAACATTAAGTTAAATCAGTATGAAATCAAGATAAGTAATTTAGATAAGAGATTAGAAGAAGAAGGATCAAAATTAATTAATTCGACTCCTAAGAATGGAAAGTTAATACTACTAGACGAACAAGGTGAAAATTTATCCAGCACTGAACTTGCTGAAATAATTTCTAAATGGAAAGATAACAATATTTCAAGCATTAACTTTGCTATTGGTGGTGCTTTTGGAAATGGTAAGCTAATTAAAAAATCAGCCGATAAAGTCGTTGCATTAGGAAAACTTACATGGCCGCATCAAATGGTTAAAATGATGGTTGCAGAACAAATATATAGAATTGAGACAATTCTTGAAGGTCATCCTTATCATAAATAAACTTTTAATAGTGAGAAATAATTAATGAGAAATAATACAAAACAAAGGATTGTTTTATGCATTATGGATGGGTGGGGAATTAATAAAAATAGTAATCATAACGCTGTTGCACTCGCAAAAACACCAAATGTTGATTATTTAACAAATACATATCCATATTCAACACTTGAAGCTTCAGGTGAACATGTAGGATTACCTAAAGGTCAAGTCGGCAATTCAGAAGTTGGTCATATGAACTTAGGTTCAGGCCGAGTTGTTATCCAAACTCTTCCTCGAATTAATAATGCCTTTAAAAATGACGAAATTAGACATAATAAGAATTTTAAAAAATTTATTTCTGAACATAAAAAAGATAAAACCGTCCATCTTCTTGGTTTATGCAGTAATGGAGGCGTCCATTCTCACCTAGACCATATTGTTGAAATGGCAAAATTATTAGATGAGTCTAATATTAATTCTGTTCTTCATATTTTTTCTGATGGAAGAGACAGTTCCCCTAAACAAATTGGAAATATTGTAAAATTATTTGAAGCATCATTACCTAAAAGCATAAAAATAGTTTCTCTTATTGGAAGATATTTTGCTATGGATAGAGATAATAGATGGGATAGAGTTAAAAAATCGTTTGATTTAATTGCATATGGAAAATGTGAAAGAAATACCAACGATATTACTTCTGCCATTGAGGTTGCTTACAAAAACAACGAAACTGACGAGTTTATTTCTCCTACATTAATTGGTAATTATAGAGGGATTGAAAATGACGATAGCTTAATAATGGTTAATTTTAGAGCCGACAGAGTTAGGGAATTGTTATCTCCTTTTCTAAACCCAAATTTTGATAAATTTAAAAAAAATAATAATACCCCCCTTATTACTAATTCACTGGGAATGATTGAATACTCAAAAGAAATTTCACAATTTATGAAAAGTATTTTTGTCAGAGAACAAATACAAGACACTCTAGGGGATGTCATTTCAAGAGCTAATTTAAAACAACTCAGACTTGCTGAAACTGAAAAATATCCTCACGTAACATTTTTTTTTAATGGCGGCAGTGAAACTATTTGTCCAGGCGAAACAAGGATAATGGTACCCTCTCCAAAAGTTACTACTTATGATTTAAAACCAGAAATGTCTGCAGAAGAAGTAGAGTTTGAGTTAATCAAAGCAATTAAAGATAACATTTATGACTTAATCATTATTAACTTTGCCAATCCAGATATGGTCGGGCATACAGGAAATTTAAAAGCAGCCATTAAAGCCGTTGAAAGAGTTGATAAAGCCATTGGAAATATTAAAGCCGCATTAGATGAAACCGGTTGTACAATGTTATTAACTGCCGATCATGGAAACTGTGAAATAATGTTAGATTCAAAAACACAAGTTCCACATACATCTCATACCTGTAACAAAGTCCCTTTAATAATGATATCATCAGAAAGTAATTTAAAATTAAAAAATGGTAAGTTAGCAGACATAGCTCCTACGATCCTAGACATAATGTCTCTTGATATACCTATTGCAATGAATGGAAGGTCTTTATTAGTAAAATAATTATATATAATAATAGATTTTCTATACTTGCTAGAATTATATTGTTCTATATTCTATAGAGAATAAGTTAAACTTCAAAAAATTTTGGGAAAGCGAATATGATAAAAATGTTAAAAATGAATAATAAAAAAACCATTTTATTTATATTTTTTATATACGCAATTATCCCTTTAAAAACAATTAACGCTGATACTAACCGCCAGGAAACTTATAAACAGCTAAACCTTTTTGGTGATGTCTTTCAACGAGTTCAAGAACAATATGTTGAAGAAGTTACTGACAAAAAACTAATAGAGTCAGCAATTTCTGGAATGCTGCAATCACTTGATCCGCATTCATCATATTTAAGCGCTGATTCTTATAAAGATATGCAGGTTAAAACCAAAGGAAAATTTGGTGGATTAGGAATCGAAATTACTATGGAAGATGGCGTAGTTAAAGTAGTGTCTCCAATTGACGATACACCAGCAGCTAAAGCTGGGATGAAATCAGGTGATTTAATCATAGGCGTGGATGGAGAATCTATAAGAGGTCTTACTATTAATGAGTCAGTTTCAAAACTTCGAGGGCCTGTAGGTAGCAAGGTCATCATCACAGTCGTACGTGATAAACAAGACCCTTATGAAATTGAGATAAAAAGAGATATCATTAACATTAAATCTGTTAAACATAATATAATAAAAAATATAGGTTATGTTCGCTTAACCACTTTTTCAGACACTACAACATCTGGCCTAGAAAAAGCTATAACTGAGATTAAGAAAAACATTGGAAATAAATTTCAAGGTTTAATTTTAGATTTAAGAAATAATCCAGGTGGTCTTTTAAATCAATCAATATCTGTAGCAGATGCATTTCTTAATCAAGGTGAAATTGTTTCTACGCAGGGGAGAAATGACGATGACACATCAAGAGTATTTGCAAAAAAAGGTGATCTTATCAATGGCCAACCCTTAGTTGTTTTAATTAATAGTGGATCAGCTTCGGCAAGTGAGATTGTAGCAGGTGCTTTAAAAGATCACTCTAGAGCAATAATTATTGGAACTAGAAGTTTTGGCAAAGGTTCTGTACAATCTATTATTCCTCTTGCAGGTAATGGGGCAATGAGACTTACAACAGCCAGATATTTTACACCAAGTGGAATATCTATACAAGCTAAAGGGATTGAGCCCGACATTATTGTGGAAGCAGGCGCAACAGATTTTAAAAAGCCAAAAAACAATAATAGACGTGAGGAAAACCTAAGAGGTGCATTAGATAAGAATAAAAAAAGTAAGGAAACAGAAATTGATAGTGATAGTGAAAAACCTCTAACCCCCTTAGAAAAACTTCTTCAAGATAATCAAATCTCTAGAGCAGTCGACATGATTAGAGGTATTAGCTTATTTAACAAAAATGAATTAAGTCAAAAAACAGTTAGTGCTAAAAATTGAATAAAATTCTAAGTGAAATTCCAATTTCAGAAAGACCATACAGATCTTGTGTGGGTTTAATGGTATTTAACAAAGATGGAAATGTTTTTTGCGGTCAACGGCTTGATAATAAAGCAGAAGCTTGGCAATTACCGCAAGGTGGAATTGATGAAGGCGAGCTACCTATAGAAGCAGGTTTTAGAGAGTTAAAAGAAGAAACCAGCATAATAAATGTAGAATTTTTGTGTGAATTCCCTGAGTGGATAAATTATGATATCCCTTTGCCTTTAGCAGATAGGCTCTGGAGTGGTAAATATAGAGGTCAATCACAAAGATGGTTGTTATTTTATTTTTCTGGTGAAGATAATGAAATAAACATCAACACTTTAAATCCAGAATTTAGAAATTGGATTTGGCTTAATCCTCTAAAATTACCCGAAAAAGCAATATCATTTAAAAAAGACGTTTATATGAAAATCAATGAAGTATTCATCCCAATGTTAGAGAATTATATTTCAGCTAATATCAAATAGGTTAGTAAATGCCAACATCTAATAAAGAGTACGATAAACTTATTAAAAAAATTGATGATATTTTATTATCAATCAAAAACGAGCCTCAAAAATTTGAAAGTGTCTTTACCGAACTCTTTGATAAAGATTTTGAAAAAGGATTAAATTATATAAATAGTTTAGAAACTGGTTTGCTAAAAGGACTAGTAATTTCAGTAAAGGACTTATTTGATGTTAAAAATTATAAGACTAGAGGTGGATCAAAATTTTTAAATAGCTTACCTGCTAATAAAGATGCAGATTGTATTGCTCTTATCAGAAAGGCTGGAGGTCTTCTCCTTGGTCATACAAATATGACGGAACTTGCTTACTCCGGATTAGGTATAAATCCTCATTATGGAACACCCAATAATCCTCTTTACAACAATTCAATACCAGGCGGCTCAACATCTGGAGGAGCAGTGTCGATAGCTCTTGATGTAGCTGATATAACAATTGGAACAGATACAGGAGGTTCTACTAGAATACCGGCAGCCTTTACTGGAATAACTGGATTTAAGCCCACACAAGACAACATTTCTAGAAATGGATGTCTAACACTCTCATCAAGTCTCGATAGCATTGGTCTGATGGCTAAGAATGTTGAACTTTGTAGACAAGGTTATGAGGTCATGAAAGAGAAAAAAAAAGCAAAACAAAAGGCTAATAGTAAAGGCTTAAAATTTATAGTTCCTTCAAACTTTGGCTTTGAAAATATTGAGCCAGACGTAGAACTTTCTTTTAACTCTGCTAAACAAAAAATAATTGAAAACGGATATAATATTGTTGAAGAAGAATTACCAATACTCGAAACATATAAAAAAATACCATTATGGCAATTTGCAGCCGTAGAATGCCAGGCAGAATATTTTGAAGCATACACAGAAAAAAAACATCTAATTGATCCAAATATACTTAAACGAATGGATAGAGCAAATGATGTTATGGCTATCGAGTATAAATTATTACTCAAAATGCGAGAAGATCTGATAAAAGAATTTAATAGCTTTTTGAAAAACAATTTTTTACTTATGCCAACTGTAACTATTAAACCACCTCTATTGAAAAAATGTGATGATCAAGAGTTTTATGACAAAGTCAATTTGATAACATTAAAAAATACATCATTAGCAAATTATATGAACGGATGTAGCTTGTCTTTACCATATTTTATAAATAATGAACCGACAGGTATTATGTTAAATGGTTCAACTAACAATGATGATAATCTTTTAGAAATAGGTAGTGAATTTGAAACCATATTGTCGACTTAAATAATAGTGTATATTAACCTATATTATCTAAAACAGCTTTCATAAATGATGAGTTCTTAATAGCCATTTTTGCAATATTTTGATCAGTATCATTTTCCTGAGCTTTAAACCCGGTAAGCTTTTCTTCTAAAACCTGCTTATTAGATTTATCAAGTTTTTCGGCTCTTTCTGCCAATATAGTTACAGACGTCTCATTTATCTCAGCAATGCCGCCATCTATCATAATTCTAGAAACAATTTTGTTATCATTAAAAATGTCAACAATGCCTCTATCAAGACTAGACATCACTTGCGAGTGTCTAGGCAGAGCACCTATATTTCCATCAGAACCTGGTAATACAACCATCTCAACTGGCTCAGAAACAAGAACCATTGATGGGGTTACTATTTCTAAATTAGTTGTGTCTGCCATTGTAACCTCGCTATAAATTAATTGTTAAGCAGCTTCTTTTGCAAGTTTTTTACCTTTTTCTATAGCTTCTTCAATAGTTCCTACCATATAAAAAGCAGCCTCTGGTAAATCATCATATTCACCTTCAGTAATACCTTTAAAACCTTTTATTGTGTCTTCCAATGACACAAGAACGCCTGGTGAACCAGTAAAAACTTCAGCCACGTGGAAAGGTTGGGATAAAAATCTTTGGATTTTTCTAGCTCTAGTAACAACTAATTTATCCTCTTCTGACAACTCGTCCATACCTAAAATTGCTATTATATCTTGAAGTGATTTATACTGTTGAAGCACTTCTTGAACTCTTCTAGCGACAGCGTAATGTTCATCACCTACTATTCTTGGGTCCAACATTCTTGAGGTTGAATCAAGAGGATCAACAGCTGGATAAATACCAATTTCTGCAATTTGCCTTGATAAAACAGTCGTAGCATCTAGGTGAGCAAATGATGCTGCAGGTGCAGGGTCAGTTAAGTCATCTGCTGGAACATAAATAGCCTGAACTGAAGTGATCGAACCTTTAGTAGTAGTTGTAATTCGTTCTTGAAGAGCTCCCATATCTGTTGCCAATGTTGGCTGATAACCCACAGCAGACGGAATTCTTCCTAACAAAGCAGAAACTTCTGAACCCGCTTGAGTGAATCTAAAGATATTATCAACGAAGAAAAGAACATCTTGTCCCTCTTGATCTCTAAAATATTCAGCTAACGTTAATCCTGTTAATGCAACTCTTGCTCTAGCTCCTGGAGGCTCATTCATTTGTCCATATACCAATGCTGCCTTAGAACCTGGTCCATCAGGGACAATAACACCTGATTCTACCATTTCATGAAACAAATCATTACCTTCTCTAGTTCTTTCACCAACACCTGCAAAAACAGAATATCCACCATGTGCTTTTGCTACGTTGTTAATTAATTCCATAATTAAAACAGTTTTACCAACACCTGCTCCCCCAAATAAGCCAATTTTTCCACCTTTTGCATATGGAGCAAGAAGATCAACAACTTTTATGCCAGTTACTAAAATATCTGCAGATGTAGATTGTTCTACATACTCAGGTGCATCCCTATGAATTGGTAAAGACATTTTAGATTTTACTGGTTTTCCATCATCAACAGGATCACCAATAACATTTAAAATTCTTCCTAAAGTTTCAGGGCCCACTGGAACTGTTATTGGAGCTCCTGTTTGTAAGACTTCCATGCCTCTAACAAGTCCATCTGTACTATCCATAGCAATAGTTCTTACCTCATTTTCACCCAAGTGTTGAGCCACTTCTAATATTAATTTTTGACCTGCATTATCAATCTGGAGAGCATCAAGTATTGATGGTAGTTTGTCATCAAACTCTACATCGACAACTGCTCCAATAACTTGGGAAACTCTTCCTAAATTTTTTTGAGATGGTTTTTTTGCCATTTATATTACTCCATGTAATTTATTAAGTTTATTATAAAGCTTCTGCACCAGATATAATTTCAATTAACTCACTGGTTATAACTGCCTGTCTTGTTCTATTATATTGCAAGGTTAACTTATCTATCATTTCACCAGCATTTCTTGTAGCGTTATCCATAGCTGTCATTCTGGCTGCTAATTCACTTGCTGTGCTCTCAATTTGAGAACTAAACAATTGTGTTGCTAAATTACGTGGTAATAAGTCAGTTAAAATCTCTTCTTCACTAGGTTCAAAATCATATATCGAAGAAGTATCCTTGTCTTCTTCATTTATTTGGATTTCTGCGGGGATAAGTGACTTGAACGTAACTTCTTGCGCAATAGCAGAAACAAACTTGTTATATATAACTCGACAAACGCCAAACTCACCATTTTCGAATAAATTAATTATTTTTGTTGCTAAAACTTCTGCATCTGCATAATTAGGTTTTGCAGACTTACCTTCAATTTTGTCAATGAATAAATTTCCATATTCTCTGTTTAGTGAATCAGCTGATTTTTTACCAACCATTAATAGTTTAACATTTACACCATTTTGTTGTAGATCATTAATTTCTTTTTTTACACTTCTTGTTATTGACCCATTAAAACCACCGCATAAACCTCTATCGGCTGAGAATACAACTAATAGCTGAGTTTTATTTTCAGGTTTGCCTGTTAAAAGATCAATTGAAGTACCCGTGGCTTTAGAAGAGATTTTAGATACAATTTTGTCCATAAGTGAAGTGTAAGGCCTGGATGCTAAAGCTTGGTCTTGAGCTCTTCTTAATTTAGCTGCGGCAACCATTTTCATAGCAGAAGTGATTTTTTGAGTAGATTTAACTGAGCTAATTCTATTTTTTAGGTCTTTTAAAGAAGGCATATCAACCTATCCTCTTTTAATTAATGCAACTATTAAGAAAAATTCTTTATCAACTGTTCTAGCATATCTTTAAGAGACTTTTCTGTTTCATCTGACATAGTCTTATCTTTTCTAATCGCATCTAATATCTTAGAATCCTTGGCTTTTAACTTCTGTAATAAAGCTTGCTCAAATTCACCAATCTTTTGGGTTGGTATTTGATCTAAATAACCCTTAACACCAGCATATATAACAGCCACTTGTTCTTCAACATCCATTGGTGAATATTGAGCTTGTTTTAAAAGCTCTGTAAGTCTTTCACCTCTAGATAGTAACTGCCTGGTTGAAGCATCCATGTCGGATGCAAACTGAGCAAAAGCAGCCATTTCTCTATACTGTGCAAGATCTAGTTTTATTGTACCTGCAACTTGTTTCATGGCTTTGATTTGAGCAGCAGATCCAACTCTAGATACTGATAAACCAACATTAACAGCAGGCCTTATGCCTTTGTAGAACAACTCTGTTTCTAAAAATATTTGACCATCTGTAATTGAAATAACATTAGTTGGAATAAAAGCTGAAACATCACCACCTTGCGTTTCGATTATTGGCAGCGCCGTCAATGATCCAGACCCATTATCACTGTTTAATTTAGCCGCTCTTTCTAACAAACGTGAATGTAAATAAAAAACATCACCAGGATAGGCTTCTCTTCCTGGAGGTCTTCTAAGAAGTAATGACATTTGTCTATAAGCTACAGCTTGTTTTGACAAGTCATCATAAACTACAACTGCATGCATTCCATTATCTCTAAAAAATTCACCCATTGCAGCAGCGGCATAAGGTGCTAAAAACTGCATTGGTGCTGGATCAGAAGCAGTGGCAGCAACAACTATAGAATATTCAAGAGCCCCTCTTTCTTCTAATGATTTAACTATTTGCGCAACTGTTGACCTTTTTTGTCCAACCGCTACATATATACAAAATAATTTTTTAGTATCGTCTTTACCGGCTTTGTCATTAGTGCTTTTTTGGTTTAAAAATGTATCAATAGCAATAGCCGTTTTACCAGTTTGTCTGTCTCCAATTATTAATTCTCTTTGCCCTCTTCCAACAGGAATAAGAGAATCAATAGCTTTTAATCCAGTTTGCATTGGCTCATTAACAGATTGTCTTGGCATAATGCCAGGTGCTTTTGCTTCAACTCTAGTTCTTTTTACGTTTTTTAGAGCCCCTTTACCATCAATAGGATTACCTAATGCATCAACCACTCTTCCTAATAAACCTTTACCTACTGGCACATCAACAATAGAACCAGTTCTTTTAACAACATCACCCTCTTTAATGGTCTTATCACTTCCAAATATAACAACACCAACATTGTCTCTTTCTAAGTTAAGAGCCATTCCAGCAATTCCACCTGGAAACTCTACCATTTCTCCAGCTTGAACTTCGTCAAGACCATGAACACGTGCAATTCCATCTCCAACAGAAAGAACTTTACCTACCTCGGTAACTTCTGCTTCTGCTCCAAAATTTGCAATTTGATCTTTTAAAATCGTTGATATTTCTGCTGCACGAATATCCATTAATTTGTACCTCTCATGGCTATTTCAAGTCTATTAAGTTTTGTTTTTATTGAACTATCTATCATTTTAGAACCTATTTTAACAATAAGGCCTGCTATTAAAGTTTCGTCAACTTTAAGAGATAGTGATATTTTTTTAACGCCAGTAGCTTCAGATACTGCTGTTTCTACTTGTTTTTGTTGATCTTTATCTAATTTAGATGATGAAGTAACCTCAGCTTGCACTTCACCATTTGTTTTGGAAACCAAAGATAAGAATACATCTTGGATTTGTTTAATATAATTTAGTCTTCCGTTAGCGGCTAAGGTACCACAAAATTTAATAGTTAATTTATCAACTTTCATTTTTTTTAGAACTGCAGATATCGAAGATAGTTTATCAGCTTTAGAAATAGCAGGATTTTTAATCATATTCATAAACATATCATTATTTTCTAAGAGCGTTTTTATTTCTTGAAAATCTTTAACTATTTTAGATACTATTTTTTTTTCTGCAGCTAACTCGTATAAAGCCTTTGCATATCTATTTGTTAATCCAGATGATTCACTCATCTTAATACTTCCTTAAATTTTGATTTAATAAAATATAAGGATTGCTAGCACAGCATTGGACTCATTGCAAGTAACAAGGTCTTAATAGGCACTTAATTTTACATAAACGAAAATGGATCAATATCGATAGTTAAATTGATATTAGATGGTTTGTGAACTTTCTTTGTCCAATCAATTAAAACTTTTTGGATATTTACAGTTTTATCTGATTTAATTAAGAACCTTCTTCTATATTTTCCTCTTAAAAAATACATTGGAGCTGGAGCCGGCCCAAAAATTTTTACGTTTTTGAAAGAAGGCGCTAATCTAGAAACATCAGAAGCAAAACTATCTAAGTTACTCTCAAACTTAGAGGAAAGAATAATAGCTGCCAACCTTCCATATGGAGGCATGTTAGCATTTTTTCTAGAAATAAGTTCTTTTTCAAAAAATTCGTCCCGGTTATTTTGTGCAATGGCTTTGATGATTGGGTTTTCTGTGTCAAATGTTTGTAGATAAACTATACCTTTATCATTTGAACCGGTTGTATGTCTTCCAGATCTTCCTGCGACTTGTTGTAAAAGCTGAAAACTTCTTTCAGAAGCTCTAAGATCACCTCCAGACAACCCTATATCACCGTCTATTATACCTACTAACTTTAGTTTTGGGAAATCGTGACCTTTTGCAACCATTTGTGTTCCAATGATTATATCAACTTCTGAGTTTTTAATTTGTTCGATAGCATCAGTTAATAAATTTTGATTTTTCATGGTATCACTAGAAAGAGTAATTGATTTAGCTTCAGGAAATAATCTTTGAACTTCTTCTTCAATACGCTCAACTCCAGGACCACAAGATTTCATTTGATCTTTATTCCCACATACTTCACAAATATTTGAAATATGTTTGCTGTATCCACAATGGTGACATGTTAATAAATTATCTAAACGATGTTCAACTAACCAGGTTTCACAATTTATACATTTAACTTTGTTACCGCATGAATTACATACTCTTAGGGGCGCATAACCTCTCCTATTTAAAAATAATAATGTTTGTTCTTTTTTGAGTAATTTATCTTGAATTTCATTAATTAATAGTGGAGATATCCAATTCCCTTTTTGAGGTGGGTACAATTTCAAGTCTAAAAGTTTTATATCTGGCATATCTGCACCTGTTGCTCTTTTAGGCAAAGTTAAGTGAATATACTTTCCCATCCTCATATTATAAAAAGTTTCTAACGATGGTGTAGCTGAAGCTAAAACTATAGTAGCTGATGACCTGTTTGCTCTATACACAGCCATATCTCTGGCATTATATCTAACATTTTCTTCTTGTTTAAATGCCGGCTCATGTTCTTCGTCTACTACAATCAAACCCAATTTTGAAATTGGTATCATTAATGCAGATCTGGCTCCAACAATTACTCCAGCTGTTCCACTCAATGCAGACAACCAAATTTCTTTTCTTTTTTTCTTGCTAATATCAGAATGCCAAACCAATGGGTTAAAATTAAATTTGTTATAAAATCTTTTTTGCCAGTCAGGTGTTAAAGCTATTTCTGGTAGCAAAATTAAAACCTGTTTACGTTCATTCAAACATGTTCGCACAGTTTCAAAATAAGTCTCGGTCTTACCAGAACCAGGGACGCCGTCTAATAAAAAACAATCTGTTTTATCCTTTAGGATTGATTTGTTAATTTTATCAACGGCATTTTTCTGATGTTCGTTTAAAAGCTTATCATTCTCTTTTTTTATATCATTGCTTTTAATAAAATTTTTAGAAAAATCAGGCTTTATTTTAATTAACTGTTCTATAATAAGGTTTTTATTTACCATATCTTTTAAGACTGTTTTTGATACGCCGATGTCTTGTATTAAAGAAGTTTCGTATACTTCTTTATCTGAATTGACCAAAGCATCTAAAACAAGCTTTCTCTTTGACCTTAATTTTTTGTTATCAATTGAATCAATTGATAAACTATCTTCAAGATTATATTTATATATTTTATTATACTGTGGAGAAATAATAGCTTCCAGTGGGCTTAAAACCATTTTTAAAACAAGCCCTTTATAAACACAATTCCAATTTGCCAAGAAACTAATTAAATCAATCGTAGGTAAAGGTATGGGATCAATCTCATATATATCAATAAGAGTTTTTAACTTACTTTGAGAAATTGTTTTAGAGCCTTCACTTACAATTATCCCAACTACTTTTCTTTGCCTAAACGGCGCTGATACAATCTGTCCTACGCTAATTTCATTTATATTTTCTTCAATTAAATAATCAAAAGTATCGTTAAATGGACCAATTAATAATACAGCTACTTCTTTTGTTTTAATGCTTTTCATTTATTAACTTAATCTAAATATTTAAATATTAATTTTAGTTATCATTATAAACATAATGTATTATAAAATATAGATAACGAAATATTAGTTTTATGAAAGCACATAAAAATCTAAAAAGGACTAAGAATGGAATTATTTATAGATACTGCAGAAATTGATGAAATTAAGTCCCTCAATATTACTGGATTAATTGATGGCGTAACAACAAACCCCTCTTTAATTGCTAAATCTGGACGAAATATTATTGAAACCATTGAAGAAATTTGTAACGAAGTGTCTGGACCAGTTAGTGCAGAAGTTACCGCAACAGATTTTGAAACAATGATTAAAGAAGGGCGAAAGCTCTCTGCTATTGCTCAAAACGTTGCAATTAAAGTTCCTTTAACATTTGATGGTCTAAGAGCTTGTAAAGTTTTCTCTGAAGATGGAATTATGGTTAATGTGACTTTATGTTTTAATTCAGCTCAAGCCATATTAGCTGCAAAAGCAGGAGCGTCTTTTATATCACCTTTTATAGGTCGCTTAGACGACATTGGGTCCGATGGTATAAATTTAATTTCTGAAATAACAGAAATATATGACATTCATGGTTTTGAAACTAAAGTTTTAGCCGCTTCAATAAGAAGTGTTCAAGACATTATAGATTCTGCTAAATTTGGTGCAGATGTTGCTACTATTCCACCTAAGTTCTTGAAAGCTATGTACAACCATCCACTTACTGACAAAGGTTTAGCAGATTTCTTAGCAGATTGGAAAAAAACTGGGCAATCAATATTATAGTTAATTAATGGTAACATTAAAAAAAAATAATTTTACAGATTATACAATTAGTATAATTGAACCATGGATAAAATACCTCGAGACTATTCGTGGTTTTGGAACACATACACTGAATGCATATAAAAGAGACGTTTTAGATTTTTTAAAATTTTGTAACAACGAAAAACATAATTTCTTAGCCCCTAATAAACAGGTAATCAGAGAATATCTTTTTAATCTGTCAGAACGAAAATTATCCAGACCAACAGTAGCAAGAAGAATATCTAGTTTAAAAAATTTTTTCAAATTTTTACTAAAAGATAAAACTATTTCAACACTTGATGTATCAATTTTCAAAAGTCCAAAGCTGAAAAGAAATTTTCCAAAATCAATCGATTCAAATTTAGTTACAAAGGCATTGTTCTCTTTAATAGATGAAAAAAATCATGCCTGGATAAATCTACGTGATAGAGCAGTAATGTTACTATTATATGGAGCAGGCTTAAGAATTAGTGAGGCTTTATCTCTTAAAAAAAAAGAAGCTCCCAGAGGTGATTGGTTAAGGGTTCTTGGAAAAGGTAATAAATATAGAGATGTTCCTTTACTGCCTATAATTTGTGATGGTGTTAAAGATTACTTAGATCTTTGTCCATTTAATGTTCAAGAAGACGGTCCTCTTTTCCTTGGAAAAAGAGGAGGAGTATTATCTCCTCGAATTATCCAAAGAAGAGTAGAAAACTTAAGATATGAACTAGGCTTGCCTTCTCACACCACACCACATGCTTTAAGACATGCATTTGCAACTCATTTATTATCTGGAGGAGCTGACTTAAGAGCTATACAGCAACTTTTAGGTCATTCAAGTTTATCTACAACTCAAAGATACACTGACGTTAATGAGACAGAACTCCTAAGTTTGCATAAAGCAATTCATCCTAGATCATAAAAGAGGCAATTAATCTATATTTATTAACCGCCTCTTTTTTTGTAATATTATATTAAATCAAATCTATCTAAATTCATAACTTTGTTCCATGCTGCTACAAAGTCATTGATAAACTTATTTTTTGAGTCACTGCATGCATATACTTCTGCAATAGCACGTAGTTGTGAGTTAGATCCAAACGCAAGGTCTACGCGTGAGGCAGAACTAACTTTTTTTGAACTTGCTCTATCAAAACCATCATAAGAATTTTTACCTGCAGGCTTCCACTCAATTCCCATATCCAGAAGTTTTACGAAGAAATCATTTGTTAATTTGCCAGATGGCTCAGTAAATATACCATAACCATTTGAACTTATACCAAGCGATCTCATGCCACCAATAAGCACTGTCATTTCTGGTGCAGTTAAACCCATTATTTGAGCTTTATCTAAAAGCATTTCTTCTGGACTAACACCATAATCTTGTTTCTGAAAATTTCTAAAACCATCCACAACCGGTTCTAGAACTTCAAATGAAGCTACATCTGTATTTTCTTGAGTAGCATCACCCCTTCCAGGAATGAATTCAAGTGACTTACCTGAAGCTTCTTCAACACCTATATTACCAGCAAGTACTATAATATCCGCAATAGAAGCACTCGTTTTTTCTGAAATATCCGAATAAATATCTAAAATTTTAGATAGTTCACTTGGCTTGTTAACTTCCCAGTTCTTTTGAGGTTCTAAACGAATACGTGCTCCGTTTGCACCTCCTCGCATATCTGTTCCCCTGTAGGTAGATGCACTCGCCCAAGCTGTTTCTACCATCTGTTGAGTTGACAATCCACTTGAACTTATAAGAGACTTTACTTGCTTAACATCATAGTTTTTATTTCCACTTGGGACAGGGTCCTGCCATATAAGTTCTTCTTCTGGAACTTCTGGTCCAAGATAACGTGTCTTTGGTCCCATATCACGATGCAAAAGTTTAAACCATGCTCTTGCAAAGGCATCTTGAAACTGATCCGGGTTTTCATGAAAGCGCTTAGAAATAACTTTATAAGAAGGATCTTCTCTCATTGCCATGTCAGCTGTTGTCATCATAGTGGTTACTTTAATTGAACCATCTTGAGCATCTGGAGCTAAGTCTTCATCTTTTGGATTAATAGGATGCCATTGATGAGCTCCTGCAGGACTTTTAACTAATTCCCATTCATAACCGAAAAGTAAATCAAAATAACCATTATCCCATTTTGTTGGATTTGCAGTCCATGCTCCTTCAATTCCACTTGTTATTGTGTCTCTTCCAACTCCAGAACCATATGAATTTTGCCATCCAAGTCCCATTTGCTCTATTGGAGCGCCTTCTGGTTCTGCGCCTACATATTTATCAGGATCTGATGCACCATGTGCTTTTCCGAAAGTATGCCCTCCCGCCGTAAGAGCTACAGTTTCTTCATCATTCATTGCCATTCTTGCAAATGTCTCGCGAATATCTCTAGCACTTGCTAATGGATCAGGATTTCCGTCAGGACCTTGAGGGTTAACATAAATCAAGCCCATCTGAACTGCCCCTAGTGGCATTTCTAATTCACGGTCTCCTGAGTAACGCTTGTTTTCAAGCCACTCATTTTCTTTACCCCAATATATATCCTCTGGAGGAGACCATATATCAGCACGCCCACCACTAAATCCAAAAGTTTTTCCACCCATTGATTCAATCGCCACATTACCAGTTAATATAAATAAATCTGCCCAGCTAATTTTATTTCCGTATTTTTGTTTAATCGGCCATAATAATCTTCTTGCTTTGTCTAAATTACCATTATCAGGCCAACTGTTCAGAGGAGCAAATCGCTGATCACCTGTTCCGCCGCCACCACGACCATCACTCGTCCTGTATGTCCCAGCTGCATGCCATGTCATACGAATAAAAAAAGGACCGTAATGACCATAATCAGCTGGCCACCAATCTTTAGTATCTGTCATCAAATCATTGAGATCTTTTTTAAGAGCTTGGTAATCTAATTTTTTGAATTCTTCACGATAATCAAAGTCTAAATCCATTGGATTAGATCTTTTGTCGCCTTGATGAAGTATATTTAAATTTAACTGGTTTGGCCACCAATCACGATTAGATGTACTTATACCACTGTTAGTTGTAGCTGAACCATGCATTACTGGACATTTTCCAATATCATCCATGAAGAATCCTTTCAAAATATATGTTGTTTATAAGTAATGAAAATATGAATTGTATTTATATATGTCAAGTAGTTTAGAACTATTTTAAAGTAAATTAAATCAATTATTTTTCTTAATTTTTATAATAATATCAACACCGCTGTTGATGTAACCTTTTGGAATTTCAGGAAGCTTTAGAAGACGTATCTGATTATTTTTAATGTCTGTTAACTCGCCAGTTTCTTCATCTAAAAAGTGATGATGAAAATCCATATTAGTATCAAAAATTGCAGTGTCATTTACACTTTCAACTTGATTAATAAGGCCAACATTTTTAAATTTTTTAAGGCAGTTATATACTGTTGCTATTGACATTTTATTTCCAGATAAGTTTATCTCATCCAGGAGATTTTCCGCTGTAAAATGTCTATTTGAACCATTAAAGAGTAAATCAGCTATTATTATCCTTTGATTAGTTGGTCGTAACCCTGCATTTCTTAATTTTATTTTACTTTGCATAACTTATTACTTAATCATTGAAACGTAATTTAATTAAATCAATTAAAATTATACACAAATATTGTCAAGTTAATAGATTCTATCTTTACGAAATCTATACAAAATGAGATCATATGTAAATAAAGGAGAAAAACATGACTAGGCCTAATGATCTCAGCGCGACTGAAGCCAGAAAGTTAATAGGAAACAAGCAACTTTCTCCTTTAGAATTAACGAAAAGCTGCATTGATCAAATTGAAAGATATAATCCATCAATAAACGCTGTTGTTGCTATAAATCATGAAGATGTTTTAAAAGAAGCTAAAAAAGCAGAAGATGACGTGATGGCAGGAAAAGAACTAGGTTTGCTTCATGGCCTTCCTGTTGGAATTAAAGACTTAAACCCTGTCAAAGACTTACGGTCAACTTCAGGTTCAAAGTTATTTGAAAACAGAATTCCTGATTATGACGATAGTGTTGTAGCAGATATAAGAGCTGAAGGCGGGATAGTTTTTTGTAAAACTAACACCCCAGAATTTGGAGCTGGAGCAAACACAAAAAACAAGGTTTACGGCGCAACATGCAACCCGTTTGATTTAACGAAAACTCCTGCAGGTTCGTCGGGTGGCAGCGCTGCAGCGTTAGCTACCAACATGATGCCACTCGCAAATGGAAGTGATTATGGTGGTAGCTTAAGAACTCCTGCTGGTTATTGTGGAGTAACAGGATTTAGACCTTCTCCTGGCCTAGTTCCAGCAACAGAGGCATCTGTTTCACTAAACCCTTTTTCAGTTCAAGGACCAATGGGAAGAGATGTTTCAGACACTTACCTATTATTACAAGCTCAAGTTAACTTAAATAGGGCGGACCCTTTTTCTAGTCTAAATAGTTTATCAATGCCTGACGAATTAATTGGAGCAGACTTATCAGGTGTTAAAATGGCATATTCGCCTGACTTAGGCTGCGCCCCTGTAGACAACAATATAAAGGCTACTCTTTTAGAAAAAATAAATACATTTAAAAGTAATTTTCTTCTTTCAAAAGAAGATCATCCAGATTTTTTAGATATTCACGAATGCTTTGAAATAATTAGAGGCTTTAATTTTGTTGCATCTCATAAAGAGAAGTTTGATCTTCACAAAGATTTACTAGGACCAAACGTAATAGATAACGTTGAACGAGGATTAAAATACAACCTTGCAGATGTTTCTTGGGCACATGTAATGCAAACAAAAATTTATAAGAGTTTTCGTAATTTTTTTAATGAATATGATGTTTTAATCTGTCCAGCAGCTGCTGTTTCACCTTACCCTCACGAACAATTATTTGTAGATACCATTAATGGTGAAAAAATGCCGACTTATATGAGATGGTTAGCACTAAGTTATGCGTCTACTATGGCTATTCCATGTGTTTGGGCGCTACCTTGTGGATTAGATCATAAAAAGATGCCTTTTGGGATTCAATTGATTGCGCCTGCTGGAAAAGATGTTCAATTATCAGAAATTGCAAAAAGTCTAGAATCTGTTCTAATGGCTAATCAATTAACTAAAAGGCCATTACCAGAGATAAAATAACTTAACAAGGTTAATAGGGTGAACGATATTAATTCTGAAAAATTACATGAAATTAAGGTTTTTTTTGATAAGACGACATCTACACTAAGTTATGTAGTTTATGATGAGCTAGAAAAAAAATGTGCGGTTATTGATAGTGTTCTGGATTTTGATTATTCGTCTGGGGATATAGATTATGTAAACGCTGACAAAATAATATCTTTTATAAATGACAAAAAACTGAACCTAGAATGGCTTATTGAAACTCACGTACATGCAGATCACCTCTCAGCATCTCCTTATATTCAAAATAAACTTGGAGGTAAGATTGGTATTTCTGAAAATATCTCGGACATCCAAAATATTTTTGGCAAGACATTTAATGCTGGAACAGAGTTTCAAAGAGATGGAAGCCAGTTTGATAAACTATTTAGAGAAGGTGATCAGTATAAAATTGGTAGAATTCAGTGCAAGGTAATTCATACACCTGGTCATACACCCGCCTGCAACGCTCATGTGATAGGCAACTCTATTTTTGTTGGAGACACTTTATTTATGCCAGATCTAGGAAGTGCAAGGGCTGATTTTCCAGGTGGCGATGCTCGACAACTTTATAAATCAATTCAGAAAATATTAAGTTTCCCAGACGAAACAGAAATTTTAGTTTGTCACGATTATCCTCCCTCAAATAGAGGAGTCAAATGGTCGACAACTGTTGGAGAACAGAAGAAAAATAATATTCATGTTAAAACATCAATCAGTGAAGATGAGTTCGTGAAAATACGAGAAGAAAGAGATAAAACATTAAATATGCCAAAACTTATTATCCCATCCATTCAAGTTAATATGAGAGCAGGACATCTTCCACCGCCTGAAGAAGATGGGAATATTTACATAAAAGTACCAATTAATAGTATGAAAAATCTAATCTAGTTCTTTAAGTATTGATTGGACAATTTCAAAAATTTTGTCGATATCATGCTTTTCTGCAATAAGAGGTGGAGAAAAAGCTAGCGTATCTGCCGTAACTCTTAACATTAAACCTTTGTGCCAGGCTTTTTTCATCGCTTCATAGCCTCTTGCTCCAACTGCTCCAGATCGTGGGGCAATCTCTATTGCTGCTACAAGTCCTAAATTTCTTATATCTATAACATTTTTGTCATTTTTAAGTTGATGGATAACACTTTCCAAGTATTTTGCTGTTTTACCAGCTTTATTAAATAAATCTTCATCTCTGTAAATATCTAAGGCTGCAAGTCCAGCTGCAGATGCAATCGGATGTCCAGAATATGTGTAGCCATGAAAAAGCTCTATAGGCATATCTGCTTCATCCATCATAGTGTCATATATTTTTTTTGAAACAACTGCGGCTCCCATAGGAATAATCCCGTTAGTGATTGCTTTTGCACATGAAATAATATCAGGGGTAACTCCAAAATATTCTGATGCAGTAGCTGTTCCTAATCGGCCAAAACCTGTTATAACTTCATCAAATATTAATAAAATGTCATGCTTGTCACAAATTTCTCTTAATCTTTTTAAGTAATTTTTCGGAGGTGGCAAAACCCCAGTAGAACCTGCAATAGGCTCAACAATAACCGAAGCAATTGTAGAGGCATCATGAAGGGCAACTATATTTTCCAATGTATCAGCTAAATAATCACCATGTTCAGGAGAACCTTTAGAGAATTTATTTTTATCCGGCAAATGAGTATGAGATATATGATCAACCCCAGAAAGAAGTGTTCCAAAATATTGTCTATTTCTTGGCATACCTCCTACAGAAATACCTCCAAAGCCGACGCCATGATAGCCTCTTTCACGACCAATCAAACGTGTTTTTGTTCCCTTACCTCTTGCTCTATGATAAGCCAAAGCTATTTTGAGAGTACTATCGACCGCCTCAGATCCGGAGTTTGTAAAAAACACATGGTCTAAACCTTTGGGAAATAAATCAGCAACACGACTTGCAAGTTCAAAAGCCTTAGGATGCCCATATTGGAAACTAGGTGCGAAGTCTAAGGTAGCTGCTTGTTGAGAAATAGCTGAGGTGATTTCGGGCCTGTTATGTCCAGCATTTACACACCATAATCCTGCGGCGCTATCAAGAATATCTTTGCCAGTTTCACTTTTGTAATACATGCCATCAGCTGATACAACCATTCTGGGATCTTTTTTAAAATCCCTATTAGCCGTAAAAGGCATCCAATAAGATTCTAAGTCATTTAATCTTTTCATAATTAACCTCCACAAGCTAAACTAGAAGAAAGAAAATTTTCTTATATATTACTCTGACAACATGATTTGATAAGGTCAAGTTATAGGTTTTGTTAACTATTAAATAAGTGGTTATGAGCACCAAGTGCTGGAGGTTTTTTAACTGCTTTATTGTCCCTAAACTGATTATCTATAGGCAAAGGTAATGCAGGAATTTCAGAACCATTTTCATTCTTAATTTTCTTAGAAAAAATATCTCTTATTTTGAAATGATTATCACTAATTGCTTCTTCCATAGACTTGACTATTGAACAACAACAATCTGCTTCAGCAAAGATTTCAAACCATTGATTCTTGTCTTTTAAGACAATAAGTTCTCTTACTTTTTGAATAACTTCATTTTGATTATCATTCATTTTAATATACTTTTCTGGCAAATCTATAGCTTCACAAAACTTATTCCAAAAACGATCTTCTAGAGGAGCCGCAGCAACATAACCCCCATCTCTAGTTTTATAAATATTATATCTTGGTGACCCTCCCGATAGAACTGAATCTGAATTACCTGGCCAAACATTTTTTGAAAACCCAGAACCTAGGCCCCAAAACATAAAAGGAAAAAGATTATCTGTCATCGATATGTCTATAAAAGATCCCATCTCATTGATGTCTCTTTTTCTTAAAGCCAATAAAATATTAATTACGGCTGGGTAGGACCCGCCAGCTATATCCGCAACAAGGGCTGGTGGAACAACGGTATTATTGTCATTTCCCATACTTAAACTTAACAAACCTGTATTACCAATATAATTTAAATCATGACCAGCATCCATACTTTTAGGGCCAGTTTGTCCATACCCAGTAATAGACACATAAATTAATTTTTTATTAATTTTACTTAGAGTTTCATAGTCCAACCCAAGTCTTTTCATTACACCTGGCCTGAATTGTTCAATAATTATATCCACTTTTTTTATCAATGGTTTAAGGATCTTAAAACTATCTGGATCTTTTAAATCCAGCGCTAAACTTTTTTTTCCTCGGTTAAGCATTGAAAAAGAAGCGCTTTGACCACCCCATTTTGGATAAGATGTTCTTATCTCATCACCAACTTCAGGTCTTTCAATTTTAATCACTTCTGCCCCAGTTTCAGCAAGGAATAAACTAGCAAGAGGCCCAGGTAAAAGCGTTGAAAAATCTAAAACTTTTATACCTGATAAGGAGCCTTTTATTGTTTCATCCATACTTAGTTCCCTAATAAATTATAAGAGATCTCTTCGACTTAAATTTTTAATCATAGACGCTATTCCAAATTCCCATTGTGGACAAGCTGTGGATAAATTAACAAAATTAATTAATTCTCCTAAGTTCGATTCAGAAATTGTTACTTTATCTCCAATTTTGTGAGTAAAGCCTTCTCCAGGAATATCTCTGTCTTCAGTTGGAGCAAACAAAGTTCCTAAAAACAACATAAATCCATCTGGATATTGATGGTGTTTTCCAATAGTTTGATTTACAAGATCTTCTGGATCTCTACTAATCTCTGACATTGAACTAGATCCATTTAATATATATCCTTCTTTACCTTCTACCTTTAGTGAAATATAGGCTGATTTCATATCTTCAAGGGTGTAACTATCGTCAAAAATTCTTATAAAAGGCCCAATAGAACAAGACGCGTTATTATCTTTAGCCTTACCCAAAAGCAAAGCTGAACGTCCTTCAACATCTCTGAGGTTTACATCATTACCTAATGTCGCTCCCTGTATTATGCCTTTACTATTAACTGCTAAAACAATTTCAGGTTCAGGGTTGTTCCAATTTGAAATTGGGTTTAATCCTACTTCAGACCCAAAACCAACTGATGATAAAGTTTGTGCTTTAGTAAAAACTTCAGCATCTTTTCCTATGCCAACTTCTAGATATTGAGACCACAATCCTTCATTAATGAGAGCTTTTTTAACTTCCGAAGCTTTTTCTGAACCAGGGACAATGTCTTGCAAACTATCACCAATCAATCCACCAATGTGATTTCTAAGGCTTTCTGCTTTCTTAGGATCACCAGCTGCCCTTTCTTCTATGACCCTCTCAACCATTGATTTAGCAAATGTAACACCACACGCCTTAACAGCTTGGAAATCACATGGCGCAAGAAGTGAAATGTTGGATGTTTTTATTAAGCTTAATTCAAATAATTCTTTTATGGAGATAACTTTTTCACCAACATAACGGTCTAAATATTCTTGAACGTTCTTTAATTCAAGCAAGTCTCTCATAGTAGGAATTTCTTTAGATGTTATATCGAAGACAAAGCCATCCTTTATTTTAACTAAACATGGACCACCCTTAGTCTGATCCCAAATTCTACCAACAAAACACCCTTCTGCATAATTCATTTCTATCTCCTAATAAGATCTTCTTTAAATGCAACTTAGCCTAATGATTAATATAAATGAAAATTTGAATAATCAAATTTAATTATATAATGTTAAAAAATTAAATTGATTATAAAGGGATATTTAAATGAGTGCTTTTTTTGAATTAAGAATATATCAAATTTTTCCTGGTAAAATGGGTGAATGGCTATCTTTCATGGAAAAAACAATAATGCCATTTCAAATAGAGCAGGGAATGGTAATACATGGCAGTTTTGTGATGGATAGTTCTGACCAGTTTGCCCTTGAAAATGGTGAGAGAGTAATGAACTCTGAAAAAAAAGGGAACACGTATGTTTGGATTAGAAGATTTGAAAGCCAAGAAGAAAAAGTAAAGTTATATAAAGCCGTATACGAAAGCAAAGAATGGGTAGATAATATAGCCCCAACAGTTGCAAACTTAGTGGATAGAAATTCAATACTAGTACATAACTTAAGTTCTACTGCTTTATCAATTATGAAATAAAGGGATCACCATTGATACAATTATATGGAAGACGAAACTCTATTAATGTTCAAAAAGTTTCATGGGCCCTTTGCGAATTAAATATTGAATTTAAGTGGCATGACGAGCATGGAAAGTTTGGAACTGTTAATGTAGAAAACTATGAGAAATTAAATCCTCAACTGATTGTTCCTACCTTAGATTATAATGGTACTATAATTAATCAATCAAATAGCATTGTGAGATATCTTTATAGAAAACACACTGATGTTTACGAAACTTCAAAAGCAGAAGATATCGCAATTGCTGAGCAGTGGATGGAATTTCAAGCAACTGACTTACAATTAAATATGACACCAATCTTCTGGGGATTAGTAAGAAATCCTCCTGAAGATCGCGATCAAGACCTGATTGATAAAAATATTATTTTATTGAATAAAAAATTTGAAATTTTTGATAATTTTTTAGAGGGTCATGAATACATTTTAAATAATAGTTTTGGTATGTCAGATATTATTATGGGTGTTGCTACTTATAGGTATAATTCTTTACCAATTGAACGACCTAATTTAGTTAATTTACAAAATTGGTATAAAAAAATTAGTAACCGTAATTGTTTTAAGAAAAATATTTTAGGTACTTTTTCCTAAATTTATTAGTACCTGCGTCAGGAGATGCTTATGGAAAAAATAGGTTTTATTGGCTTAGGTAATATGGGGACCCCCCTTGCTAAGAGATTATTAAAAAAATATCAGCTTATTATTTATGACCTTGACGAAAATAATATTAAATACTTCACTGATAAAGGAGCTTTGGCTTGCTCTACTCCTGCTGAATTAGCCTCACAAACTTCACGAATCTTTTTATGTTTACCAACGAGTGCTATTGTAGAGAAAGTTGTAAATGGAGATCACGGATTATTAAAAACTGCTAAAAAAGATACATATATTATTGACATGACAACTGGAGAGCCAGAAATTACCAGAAAAATTTCTAATGCTCTTAAACAAAAAGGTATAAATTTTATTGATGCTCCAGTAAGTGGCGGTCCAAAAGGAGCTAATCAGGGTAATATAGCTATAATGGTAGGTGGAACTAAAAATCAATTTTCTACCATTAAGCCTATAATGGACGATATTAGTTCAAATATATTCTATGCAGGAGAGATCGGATCAGGACATTCAATCAAGGCAGGTAACAACTTACTCAATTTAATATGTAGAATGGCTACTTTCGAAGTTATCTCCATGCTTGTAAAAGACGGTGTTGATCCTGAAAAAGCTGTAAATATTATCCAGAAAAGCTCAGGGAGAAACTATGCAACCGAAATCACACTTCCGGACAATATTCTTTCCGGAAAAATGGTACAAGGTTTCAGCACTGGTTTGATGCAAAAGGACGCTGGCGTTGCAACCAGAATTGCTGATACTAATCAGGTTGAAATTCCACTTGGAAAATTGTCTCAAGAGCTTTTAAAATCTACTATAGATGAATTTGGTGAAGATGCTGATATGAGCAATGTCGCTCTTACATACGAAAAAAAATCAGGAGTAAAAATTAGGCCTTAAATAAGTGTTCCCTCTTGTATTGCCCTAATTTGCAAAGCTAGAAATTTTGAAAAAATTCTGCATTGAGCTAAGCTTCCTGCATGAAACCATAGACCAGGTTGGTTAGTCTGTATCCACATATTTCTTAATTCTTGTCTATCATTATCAAATCCCCAAATAGGTCCAAGCTTTTCAACAACTGCTTTACCAAAAAACTCTTCAACTACATATTCTTGGCCTTTGTAACCGGTTGCAGTAACCATCAAATCAATATCAAAGTTATCACCTGATTTCATCTCTATTCCTGAAGCATTAAAATTAATAATATCAGAAAATTGTATTACTTTAATTTTTCTTTCGGCTATTAAATCAGAAGCTCCAACATTAAAATAATAACCACCACCTCTAGTTAAATATTTAAATTGCCACCCGGTATTTTCTTCTCCGTATTCTAATCTAAACCCAACCTCTTCTAATTTGTCCAATAAAGACTTATCAATTTCTTTTGTCTTTTCTGTAAGTAGTTGATGTGTTTTTTTTAGAACTTTAAGAGGACTTGAAATCGTAATTAAATCACAATCATCAGTGTTTGGTCCTTCCCTGTATAGTTGATAGGGAAGCTGAGCGCTAGGCTCAACATTTACAACCATAGATGGTGATCGCTGGACAATTTTAACATTTGCACCGTGAACGTACAAATCTTGTGCAACGTCATGCGCGCTTGTACCGGTGCCAAATACCAATACATTTTTACCTTTGTAATCTCTGCCATTACTGTAATCTGTTGAGTGAATTACCTTACCCTTATAACCATCCATTCCTGGGATTTTAGTACGATTAGGAACTGAGCTCACACCAACGGCCATTACTATATGCTTGGGCTTCATTATCCTTTCATTACCATCGGATAATTTAAGCTTAACATTCCAATTTTTTTCAGTTTTATCGTATTCTGCACTAATAAAGGTTGTTTTTGTCCAAACATTTAACTCCATACTCTCAGCATAATACTCAAACCAACCGGCTAATTTGTCTTTGGGAATATACGTTGGCCAAGTAGGAGGGAATGGCATGTAGGGCAGATGATTTACATGGGTCTGATTATGTAATTTTAAAGAGTGATATCTATTTCTCCAATTATCCCCAACTCTTTCATTTTTATCTACAACAAGAGTATCAATATTTTGTTGTTTCAATCTTGCCGCAATTGATAGGCCGGCTTGCCCACTCCCAACAACTAAAACTTCAGGGTCTCTGTCTTTATATAATCTGTCTTCTTTTCTAACATCTAACCAATTAGGACCTTCCAAAGTATTTTCATATTGATCTTCTTTTTTATTAAATGAAGAATTAAGATCACTTAAAGCTGTAAGAAAATTCCATGCTTTAAAAGTCCCTGAGACCTCACTGTCTTCATATAATCTAACTACGCCCTCACAATAACCAAACTTTGTTTTAAATTTTAAAATGACTTCTACAACATTCTTACCCGCTCTGATAACTTCCCTAGGTTGAGTTCTTTGTGGATCGATAACAAAGTCTTTAGCAATAACATTTAAAACCGTATCATAAAGTTTTGGAATTATATTTTGTTTGCCAGATGTTGTTTGGATCTGCCAAGTGAGCGCTAATATATCTCTCCAATGAGAGTTCTCAAAAAATAATTTATTAAGATTTTCTATAGAATCTGTTTTGCTATTTTTATCGGATATAGCTTCGTTAAAACTTAAAAGCCAATTATCTACTTCATTTCTAATGTTTACGATATGACTGTCTAACAACAAAAGCTCCAAAAAAACATATAGTTATAATATCAAACAAAACTTTCTAAGAATAGAAAATTTTTATAGTATATTATTATAAATAAAATAAGTTGATTATGAGGGTTTTTATTATGGATAGATTAGAACAAACAGCTCAATTTATGTTGGATCAACATAATGCAAAATTAAACTTTCAAAACTTACCTGAAGCCTTAATGCCTTCAGATTTTGATGAGGCTTATAAAGCACAACAAATATTTCAAAAAAATTCTGGTCGAGGAGAATTAGGTGGTTTTAAAATAGCTTTGGCTTCCAAAATTCAACAGGAACTTTGTGGAATAGATCATCCTATTGCTGGTGGCATTTTTGCCAATGAAATAAAGAATAGTCCTTCAACATTTGAACTAAGTGATTTTCATGGATTAGGCTTAGAGTTTGAAATAGCTGCAACTTTATCTGATGATTTAAAACCTAATATGGGTTCATTTAATAAAGATAATATTAGAAAATATGTGAAATCTCTTTCACCTGCCTTTGAACTTATTATAGATAGAGAAGCTGATTATTCAAACATCAATCCATTGACTATGATTACCGATAATGCATGGTGTTCTGGAATAGTTCTGGGCAAAGAACTTCCAAACTGGGAACAATTAGATCTTGACGTAATTAAATCACAATTACTTTGGAATAATGAACCTCCACAAAATGCAATGATTAGAGATGCAAACCCATTAGAATCATTATCTTGGGTAATAAATTTACTTCTTTCACATGGACGAACAATTCCTAAAAACAGTGTTATAATTACTGGGAGCGTAATCAAAACACGTGCGCCTCATAAAGGTGATACGGTTATATATAAAGTTGGAGATCTCTCAGAAGTTGAAATTAAAATAATTTAATTTCATTTAAAAATTCAGCTCTAAGATCGATTGTATAATCATTTTAATTGCTGCTAAACTAAAAAAAGCAAGTAATAGTTTTTTAAAAGTTTTAGCGTTTATTTTATTTCTAATTTTTTCTCCAATTTGAAACCCCATAATAGCAGTTACTGACCCAAGTGCTCCATATATAAACATTGTAGGCTGAAATACCCCTGTCGATATATACCCAAAAGAAACAGGAATGCATCCAATTGTTATCAAGAAACCACTTACATCAACAAATTGTTTGGGTTTTACATTCTTCATCAATAAATACATAGTTACAGGAACGGCCCATATTGAAGCGACACCCCCAATCAACCCTCCTAAAGTACCAAGACCACTTTGCCAAAAAATGTCCTGATTTGCTTTCATTTTAAAGTTGAACCCAAAAATTTGAAGACCAACAAACAATAGGACTGCAAATGAAAAGATAAGCCTGACTAAATTATCTCCTAATTCATAAGCATAAAAAGAGGTTATTAAAATACAAATTACTAATGAAAAGGCGAAGTATTTATATTTATTAATTATTTTTTTTGGATTATCTGCTTTACTAAACTGCCAAATATTAGCAACTGTCATAGGTATAAGATTTAAACCTAGGGCCATTAAGGGAGAGATGAAAAATGTCATAATTGTTATTGCGGTAGTTGGTAAGCCAATACCAATTACCCCCTTTACTACTCCAGCTATCAAATAGGCAAAACCTACTATTAGGGTAATTTCATTAGGGTTATTGAAAATATCCAAAATCAAACTTTCTTAAAAATTATTTAATACCATGCTCATCAAAATTACATTAGCTATTTATTTAATGCTAAAAACTATTATCCTAATCTTAAAAAGATTAAGCCTGAAAATAATCCTATTATTAAAAATAGTTTAAAGAAATTTAACTTTTCTTTTAAGAACAACAAGCCTAGAAAAACAGCAAATAGAATTGAAGTTTCTCTTACGGAAGAAACTACGGCAATTGGCAGGTATAAACATGCCCACACTACGATACCATAGGCTACATAAGAAGCCGCACCGCCAACAAAGAATGATATCTTCTCGCCAACAAAAATCTTTTTTATTATTTGCCTTTCTTTCCATCGAGCAAAACAATAAAATATAAAAGCATTAATTAAAGTCATTGAACTAAAAAAACCTACTGGATTTTTTGTGACTCTTGCACCATGACCATCTACAATAGAGTAACTGGCTATTAAACAACCAGTTGCAATTGCTAAATAAAAACCTGTAATGTTGGACTTGTTATTTCTTATTTGTTTAATTCCATAAATTATTAATGATAGCGAAATCATAAAAATCCCTAAAACTTCGTAAAATGAAATATCTTCATTAAGAAAAAACAAACTTATTGAAATTATAATTAGAGGAGATAAGCCTCTTGCAACGGGGTAAACCTCAGATAATTCGCCATATCTATATGCGTTTAGTAAGAATATTTGATAAAAAACATGTAAAAAAGAACTCACTAAAATGAAAATTAATCCATTAATATTAGGTAATCCAAAAATAAAAATACCCGTGATTGCCAAAGGCAAATGGCCAAGAACAACTGCTGTCATACTGATGAATTTGTCAATGGAACCTCTTAATATAAAATTCCAAAGTGCGTGCAAAAAAGCAGCAGATAGTACTGCTAAAATAACTATGGTGTCTGTAATACTAAAACCTAACTATAAATTTTTAAAAGAATTAGGCTTAACAATTAGAGCATTGAGGATCATATAGTCAAGATCTACCTTAATTTCATCAACCCTGAACTAAATGATTTCTCAAGCATTCTCTTTATAGACTGATATTATTACAATTTTGTTACATCAAAAATCTTTAAATCATTACTTCAATTAAGAACGGACCATTTTCTTTTAATCCATGCTTAAAATTTTTGACTAAGTCTTCTATATTATCTACACGAACTCCGTCTACGCCCATACCTTTAGATACTGACACCCAGTCTAAAGACGGATCTTTTAAAGACAACATTTCCAAAGCTGATTTTCCCGGATTATCAACCCCAACATTCGTTAGTTCGCCTTGTAAAATTTTGTAACTTTGATTTGCGAATATTAACACGACTATGTCTAAATTTTCTCTGGCCATTGTCCACAAAGACTGGACAGTATACATAGCACTACCATCTCCTTCTAAGGAAATAACTTTTTGATCAGGACAGGCAACTGCCGCACCTATAGCGACTGGCATGCCAAAACCAATTGATCCTCCACAATTATTAAGCCATGTATGTGGATGAGAACCAGCTGTTTGATAAAAAAATTCTCTTCCTGTGGTTACAGACTCATCTACAACTATTGCATTTTCGGGAATCAAGGCCCCTAAAACCATTCCAAGGGAGGTTGTATTAATCGGCCCTTTTGGAATTTCTGGAATTTTTAATTCTGACATTGTTGAAGGTACTATATTAGAAACTCCAATTTTATCAGACAATTTTTCAATAAGATCTGTTATGTCATCAGAAAGAGACGCAAGCTCTACAAATTTTGTGCTATCTTGTGTTAAAACACCTGGTTTATTCGGATATGCAAAAAAAGCAACAGGCCTTCTTGCCCCTATAACAAGAATAGTATCAAATGATTTTAATACTTCCACTGCATTATCAACTACGTAAGGAATTCTAACAGAGTTAATTCTTCCAGCACCTTTATCTAAACGGGCATTAAACCAGTCAGTTTTAATTGGACAATTCATTTTGTCAGCTATTTTAGCTATCTTAATTAAATTTTTCTCTTCTAGAGCAGCCCCTCCGACAAGGATCAATGGGTTTTTTGCGTTTTTTAAAGCTTCAACTCCCTCCTGAATTAAGTCGGCTGAAACCTTGTTAGAACTACTTTTAAACTCAACACTTTCTAGCTTACTTCCTTCATTCCAAGCGGTATCACCAGGTAATATTAATGTAGCAATTTGACCTGGGTTTACTCTTGCATTCTTAATAGCTTCAGCTCCGTCAATTGCAATGTCCTTAGATGATTTACTAGTTTTAACCCAATGCGAAACTGGTCTAGCAATTCCTTCAATATCAGAAGTTAATGGTGCATTTAATTTTATATGATCAAGAGCATGTTCACCCACAATATTTACAATGCCTGAACTTGCTTTTTTAGCATTATGAAGATTTGCAAGTCCGTTGGCTAATCCTGGACCTAAGTGTAATAGAGTTGAAGCTGGAGTTCTTTGCATTCTAAAATAACCATCAGCAGCACCAGTTGCACAACCCTCAAACAAACATAAAATACTTCTCATCTCTTCATATTGATCTAGAGCTGCAACAAAATGCATTTCTGAAGTTCCTGGATTAGTAAAACAAACATTTACATCCCCTTTTAATAAAGTAGCTACTAAACTTTCTGCTCCATTCATAATGTCCTCCAAATTAATTATTTAACGTATCAAATAAAAAATCTAATTGGTAATAAATTAATTTTATGCCAAACTTTTAAAAGTTAAATTATTGAGTGTCTTATGTTTCAATCTTTAATTGAAAATAATAAATCCCGAACACAAATACAGATTATGGCACAGTATCTTAGTACGAGTTTTATAATTAGTACTATTGAGGATGAGTATCTTGTAAACATAGAAAAAGGTATTGTGACAAAAGTACAAAAAGGTCCTTTTGTGATGCCTTCCTATATATTCAAATTAACAGCTTCAAAAAATGAGTGGCTGAAATTTTTACAAGCAACTCCTCTACCTGGGTCACACGATATAATAGCCATGCTTAGGAGAAAAGTTCTAAAGTTTGAAGGTAACCTTCATCCACTTATGTCACATTTGCTATATTTTAAGTTGCTACTTGCCTCATTGAGACCATTGGAGTCTAAAAAAAGTGAAGATTGAAAAAGAACCTATAACAGGTCAGTATGGAAAATTTAATATTGATGGAGTTCCTCATAGAATTTATTGGGAAGAAGCTGGTGAGGGTATTCCTTTAGTTTGCCTTCATACGGCAGGGTCTGATGGAAGACAATATAGAGCTCTTCTAAATGATAAAAAATTATTAAAAAAGTTTCGCGTTATAGTCTTTGATATGCCGTGGCATGGTAAATCGTCACCTCCTGAAAATTCACAAGTTGGACATTATAAACTATCAACTGAGTCATATATTTCTCAAATAATGGGCTTTATAGACGGTTTAAATTTAATAAAGCCAGTAGTTATGGGTTGCTCAATAGGTGGTAGAATCATTCTTCATTTAGCTATACATTTCCCAGAAAAATTTAGAGCCTTAATAGGGCTACAAAGTGCAGGACATATAGACCCTTATTACGATATTAGTTGGCTTCACAGGCAAGATGTTCATGGAGGTGAAGTTTGTGGAGGAATAGCTTACGGTTTAATGGCACCAACAAGTCCTGACAATGATAAGTTTGAGACTATGTGGCATTATATGCAAGGTGGTCCTGGAATTTTTAAAGGAGACTTGTTTTTTTATAAATTTGATGGAAATATTGGAAATGAAATAAAAAAGATTGATAATTCAATATGTCCAATTTATCTGTTAACCGGTGAATATGATTACTCCGCCACTCCCGAAGAAACAAAATATCTAGCTGATACAATTGGTATAGAAATGATTAAAATGAAAAATATGGGTCATTTTCCAATGAGTGAAAACCCCAAAGAATTTTTAAAGTACCTACATCCAGTTTTAAAAAAAATTAATTAACTACCAATCTTTTCCTGCTGTCCATCCACCATCTACAATTAAGTTTGTGCCTGTACAAAAGCTTGCTTCTTCACTTGCTAGGTACAAAACAGCACTAGAAATTTCATTAGGTTCCCCCCAACGTTTCATAGCGTGTAAATTTCTTACTTTTTCAGAAGCGTCTTCATCTTGAAAATACCTTTCAGTCAAAGGTGTTCTAATAACTCCTGGTCCAACAGCATTCACCCTAATATCGTATTTGGCTAAATCCATTGCTAATTGCTTTGTCAT
>Ga0209603_1000541_pt1 | contig 45833 bp, 49 predicted proteins | sample COGITO_mtgs_1206_FD_184812 | JGI IMG/M metagenome (GOLD analysis project Ga0209603, IMG submission 184812) | Pelagic marine microbial communities from North Sea - COGITO_mtgs_120607 (SPAdes) (version 2) | ecosystem: Environmental > Aquatic > Marine > Epipelagic ...
CGACTAAATTATTTTTGGAAAAATCTGAGGCGAGAATCTCTTGGAATACGCCCTGTTCATTCACTGCTTTGTACTCTTTTGCCAGATCGTTCACGTACCGCAAGCGTTTCTTCATATTTTTTCTAAAACAGCCCGAGATCAGTTTTGCCAAAAGGCCTGCCGCTGTTCTGTCTTTTTTACGATAATAATCGTTGTCTTTACCCCCCATTTTACCACGAATTTGTTTAAACAGTTGATAATTTACTTCAGAATCCCAATCGATCTCTCTCAATATTTCATACAAATTTTTCAAACACATATTATTTGTACGCAACGACATGAATGTAAATTCCGCCCCACCGAATAAATTGGAAAAGTAGCACATGGGTATCTTGCTACTGGATTTAAATGCCAATGGATCAGTTTTCTGACGCTTGGCGGGTGGTTTTTTTACATGTGGTTGGACATGCTTTGAATACATCTTTTATAAATTATGTTTGCTCTTCATATATACTAACAAAAACCAATATATTCCTAACAGATTCCGGTTTTTTTTGGGGGGAGCCGAGTGCCAAGGCCCGAATCGTTCTTTGTTATCGCACAATTTATTCAAAATTGTAGATTCTCTCGTTGTACAAAATTATACTTGACATTGTTCACCACTCGAGAGCGAAGCGCGGAGTGTTTTTTCTTGTTAAATAATACATATTGTACCATAACAATCATAATACTACATAATGACGGTATTACAATGGTATTAACCCACTCCATTTCTAAACAAACGATTGTGATTCCAACATAGCACGTGCTTGGCCATATTTGTGCGGCGAGCATTAGAATGTGGCGTAACGTTATCTCTTTTACAGGATCAATATATGTGGATTGAGCCAATACCATAACAGATATCAATGGAACACTGGAAATAACGGCTGCAAATTTTTCATAATTATTCAATACTAAAAGATTTAATCCGTAAACACATATGACCGTGAATATATTACAAGCGATGACGTATATCCATGTCACTTTAATATTGTCATTGTCATCAAATGTTATTGTTTGTATATTAAAAAAATTCAAAAATATGCTGAGAATGCCACAAATCAAAAGCAATATTGTGTTTTGAAAGAAATACAATATTGACAGCGCTATCGTTAATACAAGAATTGCAACTATCCAAATAATCCTAAAATTAGGATAGTCGTTTAATTTTTTGCTGCTCATTCCTACCACAAACACTATCAAAAAGATAACGGGTATTAAATGAGATCCAAAATTGAAATACAGCGTATTTAATAGGTTTTGTTTTGCTAACTCAGTGTTTAACAAAAAAGTGACGGTTATTATTGCGGTTTGTAAAGGAACCCATGTAAATAATAAACCATCACAACCTAAAAAATAAATAAAAAAAAGAAGAAGATTAGTAAAAATGAAAGCTGCACCGATTGTGTACAACAACATTCATTAATTAAAAAATACCATTCTCTATATATAGTATATACTTGACGGTGATTTAACAAAAATGCTTGCCACAACAACAAACATGGACGATAGGCTGGATAAGCTGGAAACTGGTGTCGATCGATTGGACCAACGAGTTGGTGAAATTGACGCCAAACTTGGTCATGTAATTCAATTGAACCAAGAAATGATGATACAAAGTAACGAAGGCTTTCGCAACATGCACAGTTCCTTAGAACTAAACAAAGAAATATTACAGAAATCTATTAATAAAATTAAATCGCAATACACCTCAAAATTTCAATTATATCTTTTTGGATTCATATTACTTATATGGACTATTTTCGTTGCGTTTATATTGCTTTCTTGATTATTGCTCGCTCACTCACAGGTTGGTGGCTAAAACCGCCGACACCGATTATAATATGTACATTTTTTTATTTTGATCTATTTTATTATTTTACAACATCTACCTACAGAAATCTAAAATATTGAAAACCTATATTTTCTTCCGGCTCCGCCAAAAAAATATTTGTCAAACTTTTTCCAGCTAAATCTAAAACATGAAAAACCTATATTTTCTTCACATTTTTTGAAAAAAACACCGGAATATTCCGGTGTTTTTTTCAGTATTTTCGTTACAAATATAGGTTTTTGCCAGAATCAAAATCATCGAAAAAAGTTTAGAATTATTATCTGAGCTTAAACACAGTATACCAAGATTCACGTGGTCTACATGTTTTACTCAGAGACTAACGGTAACATCACACAAAGAATCAGCAAAACAATGTTGTATGACGCGGAGGATGTAGATAATTTCTGTCAATAAATAAAAATATTATTTTGATGGTAGTCTCTCTAAAACAGGGTAGGCCGAGGAAACGTAAACTATATATTCAGCCACGCCACAGGCATTTTTACCCCTTTCCAGATGAATATATCCTCCAATACCCCAGTATTTGCTCCAACTGTTTTTTATGATCCAGTAATTTTTAGTATAGCCTACAATCGTTACCGCGTGATCGATATCAGTCCCGCACATCGACGCCCTGAAAATTCCGCCCCTATAGTTATCCCAATTTTTGCTGTCAACCCCGATTGAAACTGGCCCGTAATGATGTAACAGGTATTCCAGCTGACCTTCAGCACTTTTGACGTTGTCCGACGACAGAACCCGCCAATTGACCACTTTGATATGTGACAATACTTTCCCATCAGGACATTTCTTGTCTTCGCCGAAGTAGGGCTGTTCAGAATTTAACATGACTGCGTAGTGGCTTGCATAATCAAAGACATTACTCATGAGACCGCCTTCCTCGCACGATTTTTTTTCGCTACAGTCGAGTAAATGCTGGACAGAAATTGAGGGTGGATGTCCGTGCCTTTTAAGCCAGTATTCCATAACTGTTGCAGATGCAAATGCGAAGCACCCACCACATTCTTTCTGGTCCTTGACAGAACTAACGAAGGAAATTCCATTAACATTTCTCCAATCTATAGGCGGGTAACTTTTCCGTAATTTCGAGATATGATCATTGTGAGATTCGATTACAACCTTTTTGTAGTGTTTCTTTTTTATCATTGAATTTCTCTTTAGCTCGTGTGGAAAACGATCGGAGCGAACAGTATGACCAAACTCTACGCCGTTTTTGATTTCATTCTTAACATTTTTAATTTTTTCTAACCGTAAATCCATTTCTGTGTAATTATTGTACGATTTCTCAAAACGTGACATATAATGACACAAGTCGACAGGTCTGTTATTTGTACATTTCTCGGCAGAAATAGTAGCAACCGATACTTGGAAAAGGTTCATTCCTATGAATATACAGAGAATATTCATAAATCGTAAATAGAAAAATTCCACTTAAGTATTATATTTTTATACGTTTTGTAGTCATTTACAATTGAATGTTGATAATGTCATTTTTCTTTTATAGCAAGTGTTTAAACATGTTGAGTGAAGCGTAATGGCTTCCTCTGCTGTTAATATATTGTCTTTGTTAGCATCGCAATCTTTTAAAACCTGATCTATTCCTCCAAACATATGAAACGGTATTCTTTGATACCATGGTAGGTATGTGTCTATAGCTTTTGAAAGTTCGAGTTTATCTATTTTGTTATCATGATTCAGATCACATTTGTTATAAAAGCAACTTATGGCGTCTTGACGGGATGGACAAGCGAAACTTTGAAACAAAATGGTAAATAATATTAAAAAAAACATGTTTTATATATTGATTCGATTTAAATACTGATTTTCTATTCGACTCGACGCGTTATGAAAATGTTGGATTTTAAAATGATATTGATGAGCCTATAGTTTTTTAATATAAAAAAGGACTAAACGATATAATATGTTATTACGTTATTTATTATATTCTTTTTTGACATTGTGTTTCATTTTACAATGTCGTAATTACAACCACTATCGAGTTAAACACCAAAAAAAATTCAATGAAGCGGTGACATATCTCAACTCAGACGTTTGTATAGACCCAATCACCAGAGCAGATCTTGGAACATTTAATCTATGTGAAAAGGCTACATTGATAGCTTCTGAAAACCCAGGCAGTGCGGCTTTCTACCAAATCCTAAACGATTGGCATCCTTGTGGACATTCCAGATGCGAGGGCTTATCAGATTGGTGTATAACGAACTTACATTGGTTTGTGTTTAGTATTGTTGGTATTGGTATGTTAATTTATATCAAATGGATCGATTATCAACGTGATATAATGTTTACGAAAATGCGATTGCCGCTAAGTTTGGCTTCCGTTGCGAAAAAGGATTGATTCTACTCACTTAGACTATAGTGTAGTATAAATCCATCTACAGTCTTCTGCAAAGCTTCTAAGACTTGTAAATGACCCGTTCAGTAATTTTTCACAAAGTGTTGGTAATTCTTTCTGTACAAATGTGGTAAATTTTTTAGGAGGAACGTGATGTAATTGTTCACTTAAAAACATTTTTTGTAGATCTTTTTCTTCATTTAAAGCAAAAAATAGTAAAGCATGTTTGGCAACACGATCGGTTGTTGATATAGTTTCTGCAAGTGTCCGTTTTAATCGCGGTGACATTTCATCTTGAAATTGTTTTTCCAAGTGTACTACAATATTTGAACAAATTGTACTTAAATCGGATGATTCAGTATCAATAATACAACGATAAATTTTATCGGATTTGCATCTTTTTTTTTCAATTTTAGTCATAGAGGTATACATAGTTGATTTCTATTGTATTTTGTATTCTTTTTTTGTAGTAAATACCTGGAAATTCTTTACATATTTCGTTTTTTTTTTTGGATTTACTATAAATACTGACTAAATAACTTCAGTGTATGGTGGACCTCAAAACATTCCAAAATATTTTCCGTTTTTTTTTACATTCTGCTTTAGATTCAACATATGTGCATTCTGTAGACAAGGCTGACAACAATGAGAATTTGATAGAAACTATAGCTACATTTCATACTATGAGAACCACACTATGTCAAACTATTATTAAACACGTTGGTAATGCTGTGTTTTTTCATAATTTTGTTGGTGCTTGTTCGTGTTTACAATACAATTCTGTGCCTGAAAAATCAACATGTATTTTATCTGGAGTCACACTGAGTCGTGATAATGGTGTGTTAATTGTTGTCGACAAATCTAAATTATATACATTTCATAAACGTCTCAAAGTAATTGTTTTGACGTTTTGGTACCTGCTAAATCTCCCTGCGGAGTTAACGAAGGAATCAATCAATTGGTATAGAGAAGGGAAGCGGGGAAATACGGATGAAAAAACAATTGCGAATATCGTAGACATTATATGTGATTATAATAATAACATGTTTGTCAAAAAAACATACGTTAAATTAATGAATAGTGTCGATTTTGTTCAAAATCAAATGAAAGAAATAACTGTTATTAATTCGACAAAACATGGGTCACAAATATAACTATTTAGAATATATAATGCATTTCGTTATGAACAATGATCACTCGTTTTTTAGGTTGGGTTTTAATATTTTTACAGTTTTTCACAAAAACAATATGGCGAGAACAGATCATCGCCATGCAAACTATTTTTTGTGCTGCAACAGCAAATCAAATACAACCTTATCACTTGGCTACTGCTACTTTGATTGTCATTTTAAGTGCGGATCCAATCTCCACAGACATGACAAAATTTATTCTATTTCATATTACTGTCTTAAGCGCCGTTTATATTGAATACAGATTGCCATCCGCTCGATACGTATCGAGGACGGCTGTTGTATGGATAATACGATGGTTAGGAAGTTGTAACGATTTTTATTCGGATCCAGTACGTTCGTGTACAAAATGTCTTGTCTATATTATTATAGCAAATTTCCGGTTAAAATATTTGAACGCTAATTTTTACAAATGTATTTGGATTATTACGACACACGAAATTTGCTTGTTGATTCTCCCGATTCAATTGTTACGTGAGATTTATCTGGCGCGGCCGAGGGCCAATGCCCGAAAAAAAACCAACCACGTACTCACCCACTCTCGCGGCAAGAAAGATATTTTTATTGTTTGATATTTATTGTTTGCCTGTTGGCAAAAAAAAAATGAAAAGTTGTATAAAGGCCGAAGCGTTTAATAAAATAATGGAATTTACACTTCCTTCGCTCACTCAGCAATCATTTTCAAGATGGTACAATAAAAAAATACCACGGAATGACGGAATCGAAGAAAGAATCGTTTATCCCGGTGTCAAACTTGGTTGCAGTACAAAAAGTCGCGATTTGCGTTCACAAATAACACCGGGACATATTTTTATCACGCACGAGGTTGAAAATAACAAATTTCATCACAAAGTTCTTGGGAGTAATAATACATTTGCTCATTTACCAAAAAGATTATACAGTCATTGCTTTCATAATATAAATATACATAGTATTCCACCCAATAATAGAATCACCGTTAGGTTGACTGAAACGACTTCAGTCATTTTGCCATATATTCCGGATGATTTTGTCAATCAAAAAAAAGCAAAAAGGGGCACAATGGTACGAAAAACGAGAGGCACAGTAAAGAAAATCAAACACGAAAGAGCTGCAGCGCGTCAAGCACAATATTCAGGGAAAAAAAGAAAATACATTGGCTGGGTCACAAATGTGCTATCTGCTGAGACTGATACTACTGCAGATGATGGGATTGACAAATACAGGTTGAAAGAATACATCAGAGAACAAATAGACATATACGAGAGTTCATTGTTAACTGTTGTACCAAATCCATTTAGTTCGTGTAAATCAATTATAGACATTGAAAATGATCCAGAAAAGAAAGCCGCTTTTACCACAGTTCTACAATATATTTTCCATTATCAACGAGAAGTGTAGGGTTCACGTTTTAATTTATAATAATATACAAGTATTTTGTTTTGATTGTAATCTTCCCAAAATTAGCTCCGTGTGTTCAAGACAACCCGCAACCCAATTTGTTGCAAATACATTTGTATCGAGCAAAGCGGTCGGTTTCCAATACACAGAGCATTTCTAAAACCAAAAAAAAAAAACAGAAACGGATTCCTTTCTTGTTTTTTTTATAGTATTAAACATAAAGTGATTATTTATAAAATGAGTTTAATTAAGGAAATCTCAGCCAAAACCCTCTGCGTAGCTAATGAAAAACTATTACAAACCATTTTTAATTATCCGCCCGAATTGCCGACAAAATCTTCTTCGCATTTCAATCGAATATTGCTCATTCACCAGATCATCAAAGACGATCTCACAGGCACTTGTACAGTCGATGCAACACACGCTCAAAGTGAGATCGCATCATCTATTGAAACAGTGGCAAAATCTTTAAAGGAATTGGATAATATCATTTTCGGTGAAAATACAAAAACATACGATACTTCAATTGCTGATTGCTTGGAGTACACTGAATACATATTGGCAAATTTAGAAGGAAAACAAAACACTTGTATAATATTATAATAACATTTTTTCGTTTTATTCGAGAGTCCGTAATTTTTATGTTTATTCTACTTGCTACGCAACACCTCGCCTTGCTACGCAAGTATTCTTTTTAAGAATTGTGTGCACAGAACTGTGATTCTTATATCCCATCGCCTTGGCTGCAGCTCTAACCGATCGATATTCGTTTTTGGTATTTTCATTGCCCTCAGGTTATTAAAAAAATGAGTTATTTAAAGAACATTTCTCACTCTAAATATGTTTCATACTTTTGCCGCCGTCGAACCCAGTTGGAACAATGGCGGACATAAGCCAACATTAGGAAACAATCTCGAGATGAACGTCTATGAGTATTATACTTTTGGCGAGTTAATGCAGGAAATTCAAGTAAGTAAAGCCTCGCCAGATCTGGCGAAGGCTTTTAAGAAAAGGTGTGCCATTGGTATTAGAGTACCCCAAGACCATGCAACGCTGAAAGAAGCAACGGAGTGGTTAAAAAAGTTTGGGGGTAGAAACGTCACTTTGTATAAGGACTCCGACGAGGGTCACGATGGGGGGGAAGAAAAGGGGGAAGAAAAGGGGGAAGAAAAGGGGGAAGAAAAGGGGGAAAAGGTAACGATCCCCAACACCATCTTTTTGGGGAAAGGGGAACACGTCGTGGCAGTGTACACAGATGAAGATGGTGACGACAGTAATGCTTTGGAGATTGCTTCCGCCATGAACATTGTGGGGGACCCGGGGGTGCCGAAAAGTGAGATTGTGGTCGTGGGTGGGATTTCGTTCGAGAAAGGGATTCCAGGGAATTGTCATCTGCAACACCTGACACTGCGTCAAGCGAAGAATTGTGGAGTGTACGGATATTCCTCTTTTACGATGGAAGATGTCCTTGTGGAACAGTGTGGGTATCATGGTGTGGGTGCGGAGGGTACTGGCGTCGTCGTCCGATGTACCAACGTGGAAGTGCGCCAATGTGGAGAGAGTGGAGTGGTTGCAGAAGGTGGTGCCTCCATCACATTGATCGGTGCCAAGACGACGGTGCACCACAATTGTACAGAAGGAGAGAATGATACTTACGGGTTGGGTGTCATTTGGTCCTCCTCTTCCACCATTCAACTGGTCTCCCCCTTGACCAAAGAACAAGTCTCCCTCGACAACGGTGGGGGTGGCAATTGGGGGGCGGGATATAAGGGTGACATCAATCAAATCAAAACCATCACCAAAGCAGAATTTACAGCAGTATTGGAACAACAAGCCGCAATCGCATCGCGAATTGATGCATTATCGAAATCAATAAAAAAGACATTAACAGTAAATGTGCCAGAAGACAGTAATTTAAACGAATATGTGAAAGCTGTACATTTAGTAAATACGGACAAGAATTTCACAGCTGGTAGAACAATAACAATTGTCGTGGGGAAAGGGGAACACCAGATTGACGGTGATTATTTGTTTATTCCTTCCGCCATGAACATTGTGGGTGATCCGGGGGTGCCGAAAGAGGAGATTGTGGTCGTGGATGGTATTCACTTCAATACTGGGATTCAAGGGAATTGTCATCTGCAACACCTGACAGTACGTCAAGCGAAGGGGACTGGAGTGAAAGGATGGTCCTCTTTTACGATGGAAGATGTTCTTGTGGAACAGTGTGGTTGGCATGGTGTGTGGGCGTATGGTACTGGCGTCGTCGGACGATGTACCAACGTGGAAGTGCGCCAATGTGGATGGAGTGGAGTGGTTGCATACAGTGGTGGCTCCATCACATTGATCGGTGCCAAGACGACGGTGCATCACAATTGTACACAAGGAGAGAGTGATGCTTTCGGGTTAAAAGTCTACGGTCTCTCTTCTTCCACCATTCAACTGGTCTCCCCCCTGACCAAAGAACAGGTCTCCCTCGAGAACGGTGGGGGTGGCAATTGGGGGGCGCAATGGGGTGCTGACATCAATCAAATCAAAACCATTTCCGAATGAAAGCGGCATTGTTTTATTATTGACATCTGCCCCCATGCTGTAACCGTAGTTGGATACACAAAAAAATACTGGATTATAAAAAATAGCTGGAGCAAGTACTGGGGATATAGGAATTATTCCAGAATATGTGTAACATATACCGAAATATGAATAAAGAAATTACGCCCGCGGGCCAAAAAAAATCGCAAACTATTTTCTACAAAAAAAAAATGAAATCCGATTTTACTATATACACTGTCTCGCACTTTTTGTTTATTATTATGATAAAACAATTAGAATTTGATATTAAACAGATTGAAACAAATTTAAAAATACTTGGGTTTCAATTTCCACCCTCTGTTGTCGAGAATCATAATAGAATTAATACAATTAATTTACAATTGAAAGAGATTTCTACTGTTTTGACTGGTGAGTGCAGAGACTATTTGTTTGAGAATGTAGAATTAGTTACTGGTGCTGTTACAGCTACATACTGCTTGGTTCGTACGTTGAATGAAGCCGTTGTTTCCATCGAAAAGTCTCGGAAATATATAGAGCAATATTTAAAACCTTAGTCCGTCGGAAATAAACCACTGTAGTGCTTGATTATTAGTACCGAGAATAGCTTGATTACAATATTTATTGGACATCTCTGACAATACGTGGCCTTTTTCTCGCGAGTATAGCCATTGGGCCACAACCCAGGCTTTTGCAGGTGTTTCCGTTGCGTAGTTGTATGCTTTACCATTCCGTCCGTCATTTTCATAATATACATTATGATCTCTCCCTTGATAACTGTTAAGTTTATTTGAGTTCGATGTTTTTCGCGCTTCGCGATTGACCGTAGATTTGTTGTTACTAATATAAGGCTCATCTTTATCCCATTCTTGATCCCATAACGACCAACAGTCCGAAGGAACTGAGATAACTTTCTTTCCTGTCAGTGTTTCCTCAGAATTCGGTAAAAAACATTGTTTTTTTTGACAAACGGCATCATAACAACACTGATAAACTATACGTCGGTTTAAATCAATAGAAAACCAAACGTGATTACCACGATGTTGACCATTCTTGATTTGACAATATCGAGAATGACTGGAAACAAATAATTGCCCGTTGCTTGTAATTGTTTGATTATTTATTTGCAATTGAGCATCAAGCGAATGGTCTAACCAATCAAAAACAGGAGTTAGTAACTGACAATCGGTTGAGTTTGATAACTTCTCGGAAGCTCTTTTTATAATTTTTGTTGTCCATCCGTTATAAGAATTTTGATCCCGATGGAAAAGTTCTTCCGGATGAGAAGACGTAGAGCATGGTATTGTATTGTCAATCTCTGAACATGTAAAAACATCAAGTGAAGAGGGTTGTGGGTATTGCACCAACAAAGAAGTCCAAGATTTATTGTGTTTCAATATACGTTGAGAACCAAATTTGGTTGATCCGTTTACTCGAAACATTCGATTTTTTGTATACACAGATGCATCTATATCAGAATAGCGCACTTTTTGCTCTATCATCGCGCAAATTACTCGTCTAACAAAAGCACCGACATGATAGACATTAGCAAAATATACGTTGGTACAGATCACATGGTAAGATGATTTTTCACTGCTTGACGAGTCGAGTACCTCAAAAACCGGTGTCAACATTGAATCTTTGCACTTTAAAAATTCAAGTAGACTATTATTAATATATTCGACTAAACTATGAATATCAACAACATCAGTTTCTGATTCTATATCCAAAAATAAACGCGTTGGACAATTTTCTTTCAGCGTTTCGTACCAATGTTTATTTTGAATACTGTCATATAATTTATCTAATTCAACTATATTTTTTACGTAAAAAACTTTTGATCCGGATTTATTTATATCTTCGGCAATAATAATATCATTTGAATTGGAAACAGCCAAAGCTTGTCCTAATTTGTAAAATTTCATTTTTTTTTTTGTAGAAATTATTTTTAAAACTGATCTTAGAGTAAATAAAAAAAAAAACTTAAATATGATACGGATTTTGGTTTTCTGGCCCGAAAAAAAAATCTGCCTGGGCCTTGGCCCGCGCAAAAAAATTTGGCGGAGCCGAGGGCCGGCCCGAAACTTTTTTTACTCTGGCAATATTTGGATTCTGGCAGAAACCTATATTTGTAACGAAAATACTGGAAAAAACACCGGAATATTCCGGTGTTTTTTTGGCGGAGCCCGAAAAAAATATAGGTTTTTCATGTTTTAGATTTGACTGTGAGCAGAGTTCAGATACAAAAGTGTCGTCTTATCCATACAAAAAAATCCAGGATTCGTAAGGAAAATATAGGTATTAACCAGATTCCTACAAAGTAATATCAAAAAAAAATCCAGAAATGTCTTCAAGCAATTCTTCAAGTAGTTCTTCGTCTTCTTCGCACTGGAACAATTTTATACTTCCGTTAAATTCATCACCTCCAAAAAAAAAACAAAAAACGGAAGAACAACCCAATTATACTTTTCAAAGTCTCGAAACCCCGCTGGAAATTGTACCAGACATTTGTGTTCCGTCAACATCAGAACACAACTTGCGTTCTGAATCACTGATGGTTGCTGAAACGAATTTTTTCAACCAGCGTAATATGGACTACTGGCATAGACATGACCTGTCTCACTTGAGACCTTATGATTTTCCATATGTCCGAGCACTTTTACAACAGAAGGCTTGTGATACCCTGTCTCCTGAAGATATTAAGCATAAAGAACATGTTAGAGTCAGCATTCAAGTAGTGACACGAGCATATGAAGAGAAATATTTATGCGAGCCAACTGGAAAACAACGCGCCTGTATTCTCGGGGATCAGTGTCAAGGTCTTCATTTGCCTTACGTGACGTCAAATGCGTTTATTGTCCGTGAGTTTCTCTTACCTACTGAGGAAGAAGATTATTTGAGAACTGGTAAACTGCCGTCTGAGGAGCGTCTCTGTCTTTTATGCAAACGTTCGGAAATCGCCAGGGCTTTTATTAATATACGTGCAGATGGAATGGGTGTCAAAAATAATGTTATTCTCCAAGACTACCGCAACATCGTCGGTGAAACGGGTGAATATTGTTTGGAAGACTGCATCGTCAGTTCTCATCGCATTTTCCAGGGTCTTTTGGACCCAATTGTCTTGCATTTAAGAAATGCTTATCGTTTAAAGATAAAGGATGGCGTTCGTCACTACGAACAATGGCGTATGAAATATCCGGGTCAACAAGACCATTTTTTAGTGGATGCGCCCTTGGCAGTTTGACTGACCTTGGGCGCATTTCACCCTATGAATTTGACGACGGAACAACCCGAAGTTTGCCTGAACAAACACTGTACCATCATTTTGTCGGTACCCGTTTTGAGTGGTTGTTTATGGGATCTTTTTGGGACAGATTGCAAACTGCGTCTTTAAATACAACTACTACTGACGGTTGGCAAATACCAAAGATCCACGCTTCATCACAAAAAGTATGTGCATTTGTCTCTATCGTCAATGATATTATTCATTTAACACAATTAGAAAATTTACCAAACTTAATAGCTTTAAACATCCACGTTTACTACGACGCACACGTACCATTGATGTGTGCTATCGAAGACGCGTCGACGACAGATATTATGCCACTCTTCCACAAATATGCACCAAAAACAACAACTGTTATCCAAGAGTCCTGTTTGCCGGATATCATAAACGAACACCTTGAATGTTCATTCTGGAATGAAAACAAGACGAAAATGAAGCCAATAGTTCATTTGATGTGTAAGGCATTGCCTCAGCGTTGTCAAATCCGTAATCTACGAGAAATCATTTCCAATTATTGTCAAACAGACGACACTGTTCATGAATTTATGCGTTCCGCATTACTCTGTTCTTTGTTAGGTATGTACGAACACTGTCAGTTTAGATTGTCTTGGTCTGCCAGAAAACAAATTATTCGGCGTTTAATATATTCAAATCCGAACCGTACTCAATTACAAGAGTGGTTATTTACAAACTACCAACATTTATTATTTTATACAATTAAAGAATTTATGACATTTTCTATGCCGATGATACCAGCATTGTATGACGAATTATGTGTAACTTATAAATGGAATATTTTTGAGAAAACGGTTCGTACTGCTATGGACAGAGCTCGCGAAACTGTACAAAATAATATAAAAATTAGTTCGTCCATTCATGATTGGATGGAACACGTGGAAAACGCATTGGTGCTCGTGAATAAACAACAATTGGTTCATTTATACAGACCTCAGCGTCAAACTTTCAGTCAAACCGTAATAACAATGTGTAACCGTATGGATGAACAAACACAAAACACTGATATTTATTCAGAATTTCCCGTTGAGTACGTCTCACTGTTACGCCGAATGACTCAACGCGTACCAAGAGGACACATACATATAGAATGGTTGAAATATTTTAATGTACAACAATCTGCCATTGATTCATTGTGCAATATGTATAAACATGTTGCACAAAATGCGTTTAGAAGTGATTTGCGCAAATTATTATCAACATTACCGAGACACGATTTTGAGGCTGTACGTGCTCTTTTCGCTGCATTTAGACAAACACATTCAGTAATACGAGTGTTTCAGTTGCCAGCCCATTACTATGAAGCACAGTGTATTGCATTACGTAGAAGATATGGTTTGATACCTCAAGAAGAATTGTCTCAACATGTCGGTCAGGTTTATTTATGTATTTCTTGCAATACTTTTAAGGGATTCATAGTCAACAAAGATAGCAAAGTCAATAATCTGTTTGCAAATGGTCATTCGAAAATAATTGTTGATGACGAAAGTTTAAAATGCTATTGTGGGAGACGATCCGAAAAATCAGATACAAAGAAAAGAAATAGAATCGATGTAGAAACATTTTCAACAGTAACTGAAAGAAGTGAAGTCTCAAAAAGACAACAGAAAAAAGAATGGAAAATGGCCAAAAAAAATGTTCAAAATCAACGCTGCGCCAACACCGAATGTATGAAAGTAAACATTACCGGATGCTTGTTACAGTTCTACGACCAACTTTATCTATTCTGTCCGATTTGTGCGAATCCAACAACTTTTCATAGCGAACAACACGATAAAAACGGGTTCACCTGCTCACAGTGTTGTAAAGGAGGTACGTTGTTTACGAATGTATCTTGCTCGATATGTGGTATCTTCAAAGGCAAAGATTCTTGGGAAACCATTACATGTGATTACGAAAATGGTAAAAATGAAACAATTGCAGTTTGTAATAGTTGTTTTAAAAAACATTGCCTCAATCAATATGAAGGTTACGTACCATACAATTTAATTGAAGAACAAAGAAATAAAATAAAAAATCAGAGAAAAAAAAAATAGACTTTTTAAAGAACTATGCTCACCAGAAATCCAATATATGTACCATAGAAACTACAAAACTATCAGATAAAATATATATACAGTAAATATTATTATGTCACAAATAGAGATAGAGCAAGAATCGGTTGTCTGGCAAATTCCTTTGCCAGATAAAGTCATCATTAATAATTTTTTACCAGAAGAATATTTTTATATTGCCATTTTGGCCATATCATTCATGTATTCTGTATTTTTGTTAAAAAGCAAGCCGCAAAACCCTTCCCGATGAACGGTCTGTCATATTTGGTAGTGTCTGTAAAACAGATTCCAAATCCCAGCCAGCAGAAACCAACCTCTCTTTATCATAAAAACCGGCGCTGACAAGATCCGTAAGACTCGGGTTCCAATATTGTTTGATATCATCCAGTGAGAACCCAAACATACGCCAATTATCGACACTGGCACCCATTTGCATCATCACGTTCCAAGAAAATCCCAATTCAAGTAATTGGTGAGTAGTATATTTGAAATCTGCCAATTCACTTAAACTTATATTGGTTTGAAGTAATTTATGTGCATCAAGATTGAGTAGTCGTCGCTGCTGCTGCCAACTGAACATTTTCACCTCTTTTGGGGTAATTCCCATGTCAACCATATGTTCCCAAAGAAATCCGAACTCTAAAATGTCCGCTGATTCATACGTTTCAGCAATTTTATTCCACTTAATACGTTCATGCACAGCATCTTTCGGCGAAAATCCTGCCAAAGAAATAAAATGCAAACTTTTATTATGATAGACATTGTCTGCCAAATGTTGGAGTGATGGTGTTAATGGGGAAATGATATCCGTGATTTTTTTGAAAATTGTAGCGGGCTGAACACATTGCAATTGACGTTGTTGGATCTTTGAAGCTATAGCGGACGTGATAGCTACCTCTCTATCCACGCCCACATCAGGGAGAGAAGTAGTAGTTTCATTACATTGTGGACATTGTGATGAAAAATGACGCATAAATATACAAGAAAGATGGAAAGTATGACCACATTCAAATGTTGCTGTATTTACATTAGTGATGGTATCTTTACACAATATACAGCTCATAGTTGTAAATAAAATATAGCGCTATTTATAATATGTTTTTTCAGTTTATTAATATATATTATCTTTTTTAGTTATTTTCCACGTGTTTTGGTTCGTTTGCCTCTCGGGTTATTGTTATCCTTATCATCTTTAGTTTCACCACCAGATTTATTGCCATCTGTAGTAGATGATGTTGTAGTAGATGATGTTGTAGTGATCACGTTGCATCTGTGTAGAACGACATCTAACGGAGAACCCTTTTTAGAAAAAGACATGGCAGTACCCATAATCATTTTAGAAGCAATAGGTTGTCCAAATTCCTTCACCATTTTGTCATAAGGCGTAACTGTGAATTGAAACTTAGTACCCGGGATTCCTCCTTGTGCATTAGCTCTGTTATTGCCTCTTGGTCCGTCCACAGGAGGTACACTGGCACAGATGATATCACCGGGGTAAATGTTGTGTTCACCATTATTAAAAATGGTGTTTAACCCTGCTACAGTTACAACAAAACCTTGTTCATAGATGTCAGTCTCAGGTTTGAATCCAGTCACTGCAACACCCGCATATTTCAATTGATCAATAGCGTCTATGCGTCTTTGTTTTTTCGAAGCATCATTTGCATCAGACGGAGTAGTTGGTTTTTTAAGTAATCCAGCAGCAAATCCAAAGCAATGCATTTGGTGATCACCATATCGACGAACAGCTTTACTTTCGTCATGGTGCATTAAAATTTCACCTTCCATAATTTGAAAGTCCTCAATAGAAGTAGAACCTTTGTAAATGCGTTCACCATTTACTGGTGCAGCACCATATTTTACTTTTTGATAATGACGAAGATCGTAGACAGCATTAAAATCAAAAGAGGTAGGACGTGCGAAAGGTTTGATACGACGGCGTTTTTTATTAGAGAACATAAGTTTTTGTAATGAAAAAGATTGTGATTTATATACCGTGTTTTTGTTATATTAGACTGATCTCTTTTTAGGATAAAACCTTTATTTATATTTTGTTACACGAGCATTTCATTCCAGAGTGACATAATGTATCACTATATTACTTTGTTAAATTCTCATCAATACCTCAATACGTTCTAATGATTTACATGCTTCTGTAACATGATGTCCTTCTTGGATAGAATGGTCACTCGGAGTTTTCAACGTCACCTGTGAAACAATTCCAATTGGAATCAAGTGTTTGGCTTGATCGTAATCGGTTGAATAATCTAACACTGCTTTGACTTGGATGTATTTCCCCTTATCCGCTGTACCAGGAAGAAAAATCCTCTGACCGTTCGGATCTCTTGATGCTTGACTTTTGTGTTCCATTTCAAAAAAACCTAACATAACACAAGTACCTTTCGTTAAATGACCTTGTGCCTTAGACGGTTTCCAGAGTCGCGCGACTCTGGATCTTCCTCGTACATTTATATTTAACAAACGTTGCCATTTAGATCCAGTATCCATGTCGGTGTTTAAGATTCCAAAATAGTTAAAATCTTCCAACACTTTCTCTACTGTTTTGTATTTCCTTTTTTGGTTTCCATCTGTGCCCTCAAGGCGTGTGCGTAACATATGATTGAGAACCGGTAGATTAGCAACTGTATTGTGGCGACTATCTCTTGATTTGACATTTTTTTCTACAAATAAAATATCGCCTTCGGAATACCCCTTTTCATAACCTGACGAAAATGGTCTTACAAAAAGTGGGACGGATGCGGTAGAATTGACCATCGATTCTGGAACTGAATTATGAAGTGTTGGGCGGGTCAACGCATTTACACTCGGCTTGTTCGAATAGTCTCCAGCGACATTTGACGAAGAACTGAATTGAAATGGTGCGTTTTGGTTAACATCACCAGGTGTAGGCATACCGGCAGATAATAATCTTTTCATTGAACTCATTTTTTATGTTAATAAAATCAACTCTATTTATACTGTTGTATTTTACTTCTATGTGTGGTCTACTTGGAAAATAAGGATTCAAAATTTATATTTAGTATTTTATATTTTGCTTGAAGGTGATGCCCTCGGCTCCTCATGGGTCTTGGCCCGCGGTAAAAAAAAAGAATGTATATAAATAATTTTCTAAACCGACCCCCCGCCCTCAATTGAAACTATAAGGTTTTACACTTCCCGTCGATTTGCCAGAATCTTTTGATAATGTATTCTTGTAATATTTGATTAAATCTAATTTATGCTTACTTAAAGTAACAAAAACCTTCAAACTTCCATTGTCAACTTTAGTACGTCCTGTGACGTTATTCCTCGACAAGATTTGCGATGATCTTACATGTCTTTGCATTGTATTTACTTGTGCGATCTCAGAACCTATCATTCTCTTCATGTTCAGCTGATGTTTAGAAAAATGTGCTTTGCAACACTCTACGGTGACCGTGGGACATTTAATCCCCTGCCTCTCAAGCGGCTCTTGTACTTGTGTTCTGAAAATTTCAGCCTGTAGCTTGTAAATTTCACTGTCTTGTATCTTCCCGACTAATTGTGAATCAATTTCTTGCATGCGCGCTATTATCTGATGTGCTTGACCCGACGTACCCCCGTCGCCATACGAACACAACACACACTTTTGGTTTTCATCTTCCAATTCATCATCAGATTCGTCACCAAAAGTGCAAGCAATGAATCGTCCAATATCTTCGTCGCCCTCATCTGTGTGAACCGGTTCAAATGGTAAAGTTGGTAATTCCATTCATTTATATAAGCGTGTTTGCACGCTTATATACAATTATTTTTATATACAATTCGCTCGACCGGTTTAATATTTTTTAGATTGTTGAAGGTGATGATTCGAAGTCAATGTAAAAAATTATTAAAAACAATAATTGCGTAGCAAGGCGAGGTGAATACTGTGCTTCGCGCTAAATTAAAATTGTGCTTCGCGCTAAATTAAAATGCTTCTCCAAACAATAAAAATGCGGTATATATATCGTCGATATGTTTGTCAAAATATGTCAATTAAAGTTAATAAATATGAAGCAAATGACTTTGATGCAAAAACAAGTGAAGCCTTGGAATCTGTTGTTAGCACTCTGAAAAAACAAGTAGAACACGTAAAGGAAGTTACGTTTTTTTCGAACTTTTCAATCGACAAAAGTAATACTTTAAAATATGGCCAACTTGTTACGAAAGGCTTAGTTGTCCAAGTTAGTCCAAATTATGTTATGTCCGGTGCGGATATGAGTTGGTTTCATCCAAATATCGGTTCTGGTCGGTCTCTATACAGTGTCGACAAATCTTTATCTCAATCTGCATTACAATCTGTCGTTTTTGAGAATGACGACTCTTCTATTGGCGAATATCTGACCACAACACCCGACGAATTTGGAAGCTCTGAGGTATCTCATCACGTTATTATTGATTCTGGCCCAAATTTTTGTAATATGTATTCGGATTTTTTGAATAGTGGTATTACTGCGGGTGAAGTTCAAGTGAAATGGAAAAACACCGGTCGACAAGAATCTACCAATTTGAGACATAGATCTGTCGCCAGTTTAGTTACATCTAATCCAATTTATTCAGATACGACCAATGACATTTTATCGGACATGCAAAGCATTTACTTTACCAATAATGTTGTAAAGCAGAAAGATAATAAATTACTGATGAAATCTTCCGTTTTAGGTGGATATCGTCAGTACGACTTGACAAGCAAAACACGTATGTTTTACCCTGCGAGTTTGGGAACTTCGTCGAATTATTACAAATGGGACGCCATGAAAGCACAAAACGTGAACCGTATTGCGGAGACCTGTTCTTGGTCGGGTGACCAGATTCCTTTCAATACGCAAGTCATGACACCGCCAGCTATCAAAGGAGCTGCTATCCGTACTATGGAGGATTCCTACGCAATGACGGGGTTGACTTCATTTGTTATGAGATTAAACCATTTGTCTGGTGATGCTTCGATTGTTGATAAAATGGCTCCAGCGGATGTACTTTCTTTGACGCCAGAAGATAATGTTGATTCAATTTCCGCCCCTATTGATTCTGGTCATGAAGTTTTTCAAAAATTGATGGCCAACCTTGTTTCCATTCAACAAAGTTGCCCAGAATTTCAATTGTTAAATCCTAAATTTGTAAAGGGAGGTAGACTTTCTCTGCCTTTAGACGTTTATAAACAAATCGTATAAAAAAATAAATTTATTGTGTTTTAATAAAACGTGGATTACAATAGTCCTACCGGTAAAATGGATTGGAAAAGTCCTTTATTTGTTTTCCCTTGACCGTTCTGATCCTTCGCAATAACATTGTTTGTTCTTGGTGGAGTCGGCTAAATATTCTGTCTTTTTGTTTATCTGAACTGTCGAAATATCTGGTGAGACCCATTCGGATTGCCACCAAACGAGCGAAAAGTGTCTGGTATCGGGTGTCTTCGACAAGTACTTTTAAAAGAATCGTTCGATTTGTAAACCCTACGACTATCATTTGTGCTTCCATGATATGACCGTAAACTTCGGGCGTTAATTGGACGTTGCCCGATATTTCTGGCATGTTTACCCAAGCATTTTTATCGGATTGTGTAGTATTTGTTATCACGTCATCCACTTCTACATCTTCACCAACGTGATATGCTCTGGGTACATGTATTGGTCCTGGTGAATTGTGGTCATATTTATTTTGATACATTTGAGTTTTATAAACAACTTTGAAAACTGTTCCTATATTTTTTTTTGAAAAGGCAGCCACCATCATCAGAAAACGATACGACGGGTCATCTCTAACATGTTTTGTATATTCTTGTCGTTTTTGTAGATTTTTAATATCTGGGTGTGGTTCTTCGTACAATTTACGTCTATCGACCATATCTTGGTCCGTCAATTCATTTTCAGTGTCAATTTTAAATCCTGTGTGATTCTCATTCCACACACCTTCAGCATTTTCAAAGTTGTTTTCACGGTCAGGGCGAGCAAAATCTAAAGAATGTTCGTTCCAGTGTTCTGTCATTTTTTTTCAATGAACTTAACTTTATATAGTCAGTATATGATAGCCAGTTATATCTATTTTTTTTTGAACATGCACACAAATCTAAAATTCTTTAGTATATAACATGGCTTTGTCAAATCAAATAATTATGTCTAAAATTCAAAGACCAGTTAACACATTAGAAATTACCCCTAAAACTACAAAACTTTCCGCTCCTGTAGCTGATTCGAATTCGGCAGACTCGCCAAAAGAAGCATACACTACTCGTGTCGTCTTCGAGTCTAATGCGTCTGCCGACCAACTGCAAAATGGAGTTATTGTCCAGCTTTCCAACGCTGCTCATGTCTTTAACGGCTCAAATTCCGAACAAGATGTTTCCAAAGGTATCTTGACTGGCATCACCGTCAAAAGCATCTACTCTGATTGCAGCGAACCAGTCACTTTTGCATTGAACCTTTACAATTCTTCTGGTCAAGAACCGTCGATTAAAAACAACGAAGGATGGTTGCATACCCCGACTCAAACCGATTTCGGAGCTATGGCCAGTTCCCGAGACGACGAAGGATACCGCAATTTGCTTTCTGTCATGCCTTTTGAAAAATCTCGTTCTGAATTGTCTGTCTACCAGCCAAACGAAATTGCTACTGATCGTTACATCCAACAATACGGGAATCTTTCCAGTGAATCGTTGTACAAAGATGTAGTCAGTTTCCCAGGAGAACAATACTACTTGGTTTCGCAAGACCACGCCGTTTTGAACGTTATTCGCCAAAATTGGGAAGCGCTTGGGATAAATGTCGATGCAGAAGCCAGATTTGGTGGTAAATACGTCCAAATTCCGACAAAAGTATTTGATCGTGTTGTTTCAGATTTGAAATCACAAGTGTTGACTCGAATGCCCTTTACTAATTTGAACGATGTACGAGCAAAATTTTACAGCAAACCTGTCGAACACTACGCGGAGAGACACGTTGACGGAAATGATGGCATGTACAAGGTCTGTGTTGAGTTGAGCCTTTCATACACATTTCCGAGCGAACCTGTCAGCGCTGAAGAAACTACGGAAACCGAAATGTAAATTTAAATAATAATAACTGGGCCATGGCCCTCGGCTCCGCCAAAAAAAAATCAATAATTAAATCTGTTTAAGTATGATAGTGAAGGTGAAACTGGGCCTTGGCCCTCGGCTCCGCCAAAATATTATTTGTATTTATCACAGTCAAATCTAAAACCAGCAAAAACCTATATTTTCTTCACCGCTTTTTTATTTTATACTCGCGATATTTCTCACTGAACGAATCTTCACCTTCACTATCATACTTAAATATTTCAGCGTTCAACTTGCGCAATTTACCATTTGTTTCAAGAGGGCCGCCCTCAAATTTTTAAAAATCTTCCCTATATAAAATGAATCATATAAAAAAAATGCCGAACAATGAATTGATAAAAATTATTCTTGGTTTAAAAACAGATTTGATTCAAAAGCAAAATGAGTACACAGCTGAAATTAAAAAGTTGAGTGATAAACTTCCAATTTTCATACAAACGGTTTGTATCCGTGATACTGAAAATAAAAAAAACAAATTACAAAATTTAACAACCAAAAATAAAGAGTTGAAAAATAAAGCTGAAAAATGTACCAAGTTAAACAAAGAGTTAGCAACCAAAAATAAAGAGTTGGAAAATCAAGCTGACATATGTGCCAAGTTAAACGAAGAGTTATCACAATTAAATAACGAGTTAGAATCCGAAAATAACGAACTATCAAATGAAAATGTCGAATTAGAGGAAGATCTTGAATTATTAAGCGAGGAAGGCTTTGAAAGTTACATACAAAAACAATATAAATTAAGGGGGCAAAATAACGTCAATAAACTGTTAGAGGATCTGTGGAGGAAAACGTTGTCTGACTCAGAACAAACGCCGGTAGATAACAACACTCGGACAGTACCAGCAAAGAATAAAACGCAAGAAAAAATAAAAGAAGAAAAAGCCACACCCATCATTTTTGACAAGGCAATAGTCAAACTTCCAGAAGCTCAAAAACTTCCAGAAGCTCAATTGACTAACACTGGTGCTACTTTGATTTTTTGAGGCTGAATTTTCGGGCCTTGGCCCTCGAATAAAATGGACAAACTATTTACAGCTCACTCACAGCTAAATCTAAAATCTGAAAAACCTATATTTTCTTCACATATTTTAGAAAAAACACCGGAATATTCCGGTGTTTTTTTCAGAATTTTCGTTACAAATATAGGTTTTTCCAATAATCAAAATCATCAAAAAAAGTTTAGAATTTTTGAAAAACTATTTTCCAGCTAAATCTAAAATCTGAAAAACCTATATTTTCTTCACATATTTTGGAAAATATTAAATTTTATATATAATTATAACAAATGAAATGTGTAAAAGACCGTTACAGGATTCGGGGACGAGTGTCAAGAAACGGCAGAGAACTTCGTCCGCCTTCGGCTCCACGGATATTGGAGATTTGAAATTTTTATTCTTTACTGCGGCATCGTGTAGTGGCCTTTGCCAGGGGTGTGACAAATGCCATCCAGAAGAATGTGAACCAAAAGAAGCCAATGCGATTAAAAAAGATGGCATAATCTACAAACGAGTTGGACATGGATTCGATCTAACCTTTGCCAGTTTAACCTGCCTGTTTATTCGGATGCGTGAAGATTTTAAATGTCATTGGACTCCAACAGCGAAAAAACCTGACCACAACGGTCGGTTGAAAGTTTCAATTACAGATGATTATGGAAAACCAATGGGTTCACAAGCCTTGAAATTTACCAGTCTGGCGTGGGGTCAGTTAACACCAGCGGCAAAGCTCGCCACTGCTGATATGCCCCTCCGAGATTTTGGCCGTACCTATCAAGTAGACCATATTGACGGAAACCCCTCAAACAATGATGTTTCAAATGCTATGATTATGACAAAAGCCGAACACGATGCAAAAACAAAAAAGTCGGCCGCACAAAGAGCCAATCAGGCCATGAGTCATTCAGCCCCCTGCACCATGACCGTTTTTGTTTCCAAAGGCAAACCCCTTCTCGATTCCGAAGAGAAGCCAATCGTCGAAAATTACGACCATCGCAAAAAAGTTATGGACGATTACAAGCTAAAAAAGTCTCAGATTGCAGATTCTATTAAACGCAAAGATACAACAAGAAACAGTTTGGTCAAGATCAAATACAAAGGTCAGGACTGCTTGGCGCAATTCTCCTGGTACAACTTGCCCGATCTTGAAGGTGAAATTTGGAAACCCGTTACGGAAACCGATCATAAAACTATGGAATTACCGATGTCTGAAAAATATGATTACTTCGTCAGCAACATGTCAAGATTCAAATTTGTGACGAAATCCACTCAAAACGCAAAGATTCGAGACTTTCGAGGCCAGAAACGCCCTCCGATTAACTTGATGAATAAAAATCTTTACTTTCATCGTATTGTGGCCTTAGTTTTCCACAGAAAACAAATGGATGAATACATTGCCGAACAGTTTATCAAGACAGGCATAGTTTGGACATTTGCTAAGGGTCCAAATCAACCAAATGCACTGGATGTGGACCACATTGATTTTAAGTCAACCAATCACTGTGCCAATAATTTGCAATTCCTGACACCTGAAGAGAACAAAGCAAGATCAAACAACCGTCCTTGCCGTATTTGGGAAATCGGCAAGAAAGATGCCGAAATCGAATACTCATCGGTCAAAGCCGCATCCTATACGATTGGATTGTCCCTGCCAACAGTGCGCAAAATTCTCAAAAATAAAAAATACATGTACAAAGAGTGGCGAGGTGAATACATTGTAGAATAATAATGTACTATAAGCACCATTTATTTTAATACATTTTTTTTTATTTACAAATACATATGTTTTGGCGGGTTCTTTTTGGTAAAAACTTGTGCATGGTTTTGAAATGTTTTCAAACCTTCTTCTAAATCTTTTAAACAGAGAATGTTTTCTGCTTTATTTGGAAATTGTCGACACACACTATTTTGCTGCGAATGGAACAGCAACTGTTTAGTAGATCCCCCGGCGTGTTTCAGATGCTTGAAATTTCTGGCAAAGAATTCACAGACTTCTTTGCGGTCATTTTTTGCAATTTTCCAGCCATTTAACTTGAGTTGATTAACAAAAATCGATTGAATCAAATGCGATCCCGCCGTTTTGAATCTGTAAACGTATCCAAAACGGCGTTCCAAGCCATCATTTGAGGATAACATTGCTTTCATATCGTTCTCATATCCTGCAAAAATAAACAAGACTTGTCTATCCGAATTTGACATTGCTTCTACGATCTCAGTTACAACCTCTCTACCATAGAGGTCGTCGCCGTCTTTTGCACTGATTAAACTGTACGCCTCGTCAATGAAGATTACTCCACCCTTGCATGAATCAATTAACTTTTTTGTCTTTGCGACACTGTGTCCTTGGTATTTACCAATGAAATCAGATCTTTTGGTAATTTTGAAACGTTCTTTAGAAACAATTCCAATTGAATCCCAAACATCTACCAACAGAGTGGCAAATGTCGTTTTACCGCTTCCTGGATTCCCTAATAAAAGTGTATGCAAGAAATGACCGTTTAGTAAATTGATTTTCGTACGGCATTGTTTTACAAATATAGGATCTTCAACCTCTTCGTCTTCGTCGTCGGACGAATCGCCTCCTCCCCCCAAAGATTGCGTGAGCAGAGCCATCAATGCAGTTTTAGCACTATCTACGAGTTCAGGGTCGAAATCGGAATCTTCTTCATCTTCCGAATCAGTAGAGAAGGTACGACGACGTTTCACTTCCGCCGCCTTCTTCTTTCTGGTAACACGTTTGCGTTTGGAGCGGCGGGGCTGCTTTTCGTATTGAGCTATAAAATACAAAACCATTTTGCAAACAGTTTCTTTTATATCGTCATGACCAACAAAATTTCCGAGGTTTTTTAACGCAGGTAGTAAAAGCGGAAAATCACGTGAATGACTTTTGAGATATTTGCCTAATTGATCTAATTTCATATTTGACATATTGTGTTTTGCTTTTATAGATTTATTTTCTCAGGTAAAATCAATATATGTGTAGCGGATTTCGGTTTTGTAAAATCTGACTATTTTATACAAAAGTCACATTCTATAAAATGCAAATGAAATATTTGTTTCCATTGACAAATTTAGACATTTGGAAAAAATATTATTTGGAACTGACAAAAAAGCGAGCGTTGACCCTCGGCTCCGCCAAAAATAAACGCAAAGAAAAAGTGGATAAGAACTGGTTGAGCGGGTGGATTTTTATCTGAGAGGTAAACCAAAAGACGTAAGCGAAACTTCAAACTAAAAAATCCTATATATGTAACGAAAATATATGTTTATTTCTATAACTGAGTAAAAAAAAAACACAAACAAAATATGCTTCCTCTTACATCTTCTGATATTTGCGCTTTAAATTTTAGTGTACTTTCATCTGAAAAAATACGTGAAATTAGTGTTGTTGAAGTAATTACAGATGAATTATATGATAATAACCAACCGAAACGAGGTGGTCTACGTGACCCAAAGTTTGGTGTTTCGAACAGGCGTGGTTTGTGTGAAACGTGTGATAGTACTTGGAGTGATTGCGCAGGTCACTTTGGTCACTTTGAACTGCCTGTGCCATGTTACCACAACGGGTGGATGCATGAATGTATGAATTGGTTGCGTCGTTCTTGTGTCTGTGGATATGTCCAAAACCTACCGCTTGGTAAAAAATGTCCAGAATGTAATCAAGCTACTGCAAAAATTAGAAAAAAAAATTCAATTACTTTAACTATAGAAGATAAGGACGGACACCGCATTTTGACAGCTTCAGAGGCATATGGAAGATTCAAAAATATACCATATTATAATGTTGAGAATTATTACACTGGATCAGATCCTAATTTTCACCCTTTAAATCTTATTTTAACAGTGTTATTAATACCACCGAATCCCGTCAGACCATCGCCGACAATGGACGGCGACGAAGTTAGAGGTGAGGACGATATAACACGTCGATTGTTGTATGTGATTAGAATAGCAAACTCTACGAAAAAATCTACTAATGAAAATTCTATTGTTAAAAAACATGCCGAACAAAGACTTCAAGACGCGATACATATGTATATTGACCAAAGAAAATCACCGGGCAATGTACGTGCGTCCCAAAAATCCATTTCAGAAAGATTAGTTGGGAAAGAAGGAAGAATGCGCGGTTCACTAATGGGAAAACGTTGTAATTATACAGCGAGAACCGTCATCACTGGCGATGCTATGCTCGATATGCGCGAAGTTGGCGTTCCTCGACAAGTAGCCGAAGTATTGACTATTGTTGAGCATGTCAATCGTCTAAATTTTAGCAAATTAAAGGAAAAAGTATTGACACAAGACAAATCAATCAAGTATATTGTTCAAAAAGATGGTAAAAGATTAGATATGCTTACAATTAAAGGTCAAACAAATTTACAAGTGGGAGATGCCGTTGAGAGAATTTTGCAGGACGGTGACATGGTTTTGTTCAATCGTCAGCCTTCATTACACAGAATGTCAATAATGGCACATCGGGCCAAAATTCTCTCTGGTAAAACATTTCGTCTGAATTTAACCTGTACAACACCGTACAATGCCGATTTTGACGGTGACGAAATGAATTTACATGCTTTACAAACATATGAGTCAACTTAATGTCAGTTGCTCAGAATATTCTTACACCGCAATCGAATAAACCTGTTATGGGTATCGTACAGGATTCTCTCCTTTCGTCGTTCATAATGACGAGCCCAGGCGTTACTCTTGATAAAGCGGAGATGTGTAATATTTGCATGTGGGTGGAAGGTGCGGTTTTACCAGAACCAGAAATTGATGGAAAATTTTGGACAGGATTACAATGTATATCGTTGTTATTTCCATCAGATTTTAATTGGAAAGACACCATCGTCAACGGCATTTGTATTAAAGGCCCACTTGGTAAAAAAGCTCTGGGAAGATCACATGGTTCTATAATACATTGTTTGTATAATGACTATTCTCCAGATAGAACCTGTCAATTTATCAACGAATTACAAAGAATCAATCATATTTGGTTTGCAGGTCAAGGCTTTTCAATAGGCATTGGTGACATGCGGATAAGTAAACAAACAGCAATCAAAGTACAGGATGAATGTGCTAATGTAGACGGTGATGTGGTGGCGTTACGACAAGAACACGGTATTTTTGCCGAACCTAAAATCAATCGCATGCTCAACCAAACGAGAGATTCAATGGGATTGATCGCACAAAACGCAATGTTAAAAACAAACAGTTTGGGACTAATGGTCAAATCTGGATCAAAAGGATCTATGGTCAATATTTTGCAGATCATGGCTTGTGTTGGTCAGCAGAATTGTTCGGGTAAGCGCATGCAGGCGACGTTAAACGGACGTAGTCTCCCCATGTTTAGAGCAACGGATATTTCGGCCCGTGCCAAAGGGTTTGTCAAACATTCATATATTGATGGGTTGACCCCCGATGAATATTGGCATCATACAGTTGGTGGGAGGGAAGGTTTAATTGATACGGCAGTTAAGACGTCTGTTACCGGTTATATACAACGTAGGTTGGTGAAAAGTTTAGAATCGATAGTTGTTGCCAATGATACAACCGTCAGAGACTCGCAACAAAGAGTCATACAATTCAAATATGGCGAAGATGGAATTGATGGGATGCATCATGAAATGGTGGATTGTTTTTTTGATGACAATGATTTGAGCAGTTACGATACAGACAAATGGCCAGAAGTTGTAGAAGCTCATAAGATGTGGCAATGGAATAAACAATTTCAATTAGGTGATCAGTGGGCTGTTTCTGTCCCCGCGGGTAGGTTAGTCCAAGAATTTAAGGACGGTGGTTCTACGCCAGATGTACGTCATATTATACAACCGTTATTGGACGCAGTCAAAGGAATACCACTGACGCATGCCTACATGCTTTCAGTGTTTGCGATCAACAACTTGCCGTGCTCCGCCGAAGTTTTACAGAAAATTGTCGATATACTGTTGAAAAAATGGCATCGGTCAATTGTAGCGCCCGGTGAAATGGTAGGCACGCTTTCAGCACAATCTGTTGGGGAACCGACAATGCAAAGTAAGTTTTTTTTTGGGGACAAGGCCCAGCTTGTTTTTGTTTGGGTGATTGTGGTGGCTTTGAAAACTAACTTGTTATTTTTTTTTTGGTTTCAAGTGACATTAAGTAAGTGTTTCTTTTACGTTTTTTTTGGCCGAGGGACAAGGCCCAATTTTTTTAACCGCTTTATTCTTTCTTTTAAACAGATACTTTCCATAATGCTGGAAACAGCGCTAAAAACGTAACGTTGGGTGTACCACGCTTTGAAGAATTGATTAACGCTTCCAAAAAAATAAAAACACCGAGCTCGACAGTCTTTCCCACTACAGATTTGCGGCCAGAAAAAGCATGGAAAATTAAAACACAAATACAAAAGACAATTGTGAAAGATTTGATTTCGAAACATAGCTACGACAATACGATAACACCCCAACTACAAGAGTATTTGGATTGCCCTGATAATACACGCTGGAATACCAAAACACAACCAACACATATACTAACCTGTCATTTCGACCGCAAAAAAATGATACAGTCGGACATCACACTTGAAGACATTGTAGGTGCTGTCAGAAAAATAGGCAAAGCCGTAATAGTTGCCTATTATGAGAATTTATTGAATGACGTACAATTGTTTGTACGTCTCAAAGACGACACCAAATTTTTCAAATATGTCAAAATGATTATGGATACAACAATAAAAGGATCCAAATATATCGAAAAAGTGAACATACGATCGGAAGGAGAACGGTTTATTGTTGAAACAGAAGGGATAGATCTGACACATTTGCAAACATTACAATCCATTGATACATCTCGAACGCAATGCAATGATATTTTTGCTATTAGGAAAGTCTTTGGAATTGAAGCTGCAAGAGCAGCTTTGTTGAAAGAAATGTACCAGGTCCTTGCTGCATATGGTATCTATGTCAATCATCGTCATTTGATGGTGATTATTGATTGGATGACTTGGGGCGGAAATATTAACGCTTTGACGAGACATGGTGTCAAAAAAATGATGGACGATTCTACACCTTTAAAAAGGGCTACTTTCGAACAACCAGTTGAGATTTTCCACCATGCTGCCGTAAAAGGATTGAAAGACACTTTGTCAGGTGTTTCGGAACAACTTTTAATCGGTAATGCTCCCAAAATTGGTTCGTATTATAACGATGTCATTGTTGATCAAGAATATCAAAAAATGTGGGATAATGATAATTGGCAGCCACCAGCGGAAATGGTAGAAGATGACCTGTTTGACGATTGGTCTGGAACATCAGCTCCCACTTCTGAATGGGAATCACACCAAACTTTTGCTACCGTCGAAGAAACTAATGAAACAAAATCAAATACTTGGCAAAAACAGCAAAATTCTGCGTGGCATCAACTTCAACAGCCGCCAATACCAGCTTGGGAGAATGTGCAGCAGGGATGGTTAGTGAACCAAGCTCCGGCAGCATGGCAGACGAACCAAGCTCCGAAAAGTCCGGATTATTGTCAAAAAAGTCCAGATTATTGGACAAAAAGTCCAGATTATGGTCCCAGAGAGAGCCCACCGTCGCAAAAACAGAAACTTTACAATCCAACGAACTCGGGAACATACATACCACAGTCTCCGACATATGGTCCCATAGAGAGCCCACCGTCCAAAAAACAGAAGGTCTATAGTCCCACCTCGCCCCAATACACGCCAAAAAACAAAAAACAAAAACTTTACAGTCCCACAAATAATAATAATACATATTCGCCGTGTTCACCCCAATACACGCCAAAAAACAAAAAACAAAAACTTTACAGTCCAACGAATAATAATAATACATATTCGCCGGCGAGCCCATATTCACATGCAAGTCCATATTCGGCAATGTATAGCCCAACCTCGCCCCAATACACGCCAAAAAACAAAAAACAAAAACTTTACAGTCCAACGAATAATAATAATACATAGAAAAAAATAATAATGGATTTATTTGTATTTTGAAATAAAAGACATAATAGTAAACATAGCGTGGGATCTTTTCACAATTTCTGGAACAATCCTGCGTTTACTCTTATTGTTATGTTCCGTACTTTTTGTATCGCTTCTTTGTTGCTTTGAGTTGTCGACGGAGTTTATCGGGTGAAATAAACCCTCCGGCCTTCTAAAAATCTGCGTCTAAGTCGAACCCACGGTCTCCTGTAGTACCCGCCATTACATATTCACTGACCCTCTTTTCGAAGAAATTCGTCTTTGAATCAATCGATATCATATTCATAAACTGGAGCGGCTGATTAACCCCTGGAAACAGTGGTTTATAATCGGCGTTGACCATTGATAGTAATCTATCGGCGCAATGTTGGACATATTCTATCATTTGCGCTGCATTAATTCCTGTAAGATTTTTGGGCAAAGCCGCTTTAACGAATGCGATTTCGAGATCCACCGCTTCTTTTAAAATCCCATGTATCTTTTCTTCTGCCAACTTTGGTAACATATTTAACATCTCCACGCCAAATTTGGCGTGGAGTCCTTCATCCCGTTGAATGAGCTCGTTAGAGAAACAGAGCCCCTTACATTTCTGCTTCGTTCGGAGCCAATAAATGGATGCAAAGGACGCACTAAACAGTACACCTTCGAAAATACAAAATGCCCATAATCTCTCAGCAAACGGCAATGTTGGGTCCATATATTTTTGAGCAAATTCGGCTTTGGCTTTTGTTGTTGGTTCGTTTTGGACAGCTGTAAACAGAGATTTTTTCCTATGCGCAGGTGCGAATTTTTCTAAGGCGGTCGAATATGTCTCTGAATGAATTGTTTCAATGAATCCTTGGAGCGTATAAAACGATCGGGCTTCAGCAACTGTGATTTCAGCCATAAATTGATCCATTAAATTATCAACAACAAGGGAGTCAGATGACGCAAAAAATGCAAGAATGTGCAATATAAAATTCTGTTCTGATTCAGGCAAAGTGGCCCAGTCGTCCAAATCTCCACCCCAGTCAATTTCCTCAGTCGTCCAAAGTACGCTCTGCTGCTCTTTAAAAATATTCCACAAATTTTTGTGTTGAATCGGGTGCAACACCAGTCGCTTTTGTGATAGGTCTGTAAAGTAATTTTCAGCAAATTCCATTTTATTTATAATATCAAACTTCTCTATATATAGAGAAATTTTGAAAATATGATTTAACAGAATAAAAGTATAAAATCAAATGTCACTAAATCAAATGTCTTTCAACCCCGCTTCTATTGATTTCAACCCCGCTTCTACAACAGAACCCGCTACAGAAAAGGTCACAAAACAAACAACGCTGAAACAAACTCTTCGTATCATCATACTTGTGCTGTATTCATTGCTCACGGTTCATGAATTGGTGCGGGGGTTCATTCATACGTTTTTGTATGAATATGGGATACATGACGTGTCTGGTATGGGTACGGGAGATAGCTTTTGCGACAACCGCCTTTATGTGCTCATGATCTCATATGGTGGGAATAATCTGGAAACGTTCATCATTCGTTGCGCTATCCTATACCAGTATTGGAAGTACGACAACGGATACAGATTCATCATCGCGTCATGCGTCGCTTCCATGCTTTTTTACCCAACCACAATGATTGTATCGTCCGTCGGGAACATTGATGTCGGAGACGCACAATTGCCTGGAAAGGATGCCATGCTCGCTCGTTCAATCGTGTCACTGTGCATCTTGATTTTGACGGTTGCTAATTATTATCTGTATAGTCCACTGGACAAAACACTTATTCGATAAAATGTTTTTTGTTATTTTTATCAAAACTTCTATATAGAAGAAAATTGAAAATATGATTTAACAGAATAAAAGTATAAACATTTTTTAGTAAATAGGTATTTATTTTTATATGTATAAATAGATCAGTTTGCAAAATAAAATGGAATTATTCTCGATAAGTGATGTTCTCCAGGGTGGTCAAATAGATTCGATAATACGGATGAAATTTAAAAAGCGAGGCTCTGATGACGTATACAGTTTTACAAAAGACGGACAATTGCAAATAAACACGCTTGTACCTAAGACTGAGACGTATCGGTTGTTAGGCGTTGTAAAACGGACACGTGTCAAAATGGTGCCAGGGGTGAAACTGCAGTTGATTTCTAACATCAGTGTGGAAGAGTTCCATGATTTTTATCCTAAATATGCAGCACCTTGGATAAAGTTTACATCGGTTAGTCAGCTGTTCACAGTCTATCGTCCAAAGACTATTAGGCCCTTAAACGTTGATGACAATGAGAAACAGTGGCTGAAAATAGTGAAAATTTTTGGCGAAGAGATTAAACGTATAGTGAATAAAACCAGTGTGAATAAAACTCTTCGTTTTTAACAGAACCGTATTGCTACCGTCTTTACAAAGTTGTAAACACGTGGTTGCGTCGTTGTTTTTACAAGCCGTCACTCCATTCACCAATGCGGTATAAGAATAACCAAGACTACTACTAAAAATTGTTTAAACATTTTTTAGTAAATAGGTATTTCTTTTTATATGTATAAATAGATCAGTTTGCAAAATAAAATGGATGATTTACTCTGTGTAAAAAGCGATTGGGAAACTGGGTTATTATTAACAATAATTGGTTTGATTATGATGACAGCAGGATGTTGTAATGTAATGTGTTTAAAACAGTTATTATGAATAAAAAAAAAATATATATATTTTAATAAAACTAAAGTTCAGTTCCGAATATACTGGTTATATTTGAAAGCGTTTGGAAAGATTCCATCATGTTTTCTTGCCATTCTGGTAGCCGATGTAATTGAATTAAAATCCAAAAACAAAAGCAGACATATGTCGTCAATCCAATTTTACAAGTCCACAAAAATACTTGGTGTATATTTTTGAAAAGTATGTGCACACATACAAATACCATAACAAATAATAATGCAAATGCAAAGGTGTGAAGTATCGACATTTTATCTGACTTGAACATACTTTATAGCGTATGGTGTAGAAAAATCAAGCACTAACCCGAATCCGATAATAATTTCTAATCCGAGAATTATTTTTTCTGTCGATTGAAAAGAAATAATTTCTGAGCGTTTCAATATATTGGCCACAATCATAATAATGGACACAACCCCTACAAAAACCACCCTGATTAAATGACGAAATCGTTTATTGCCATATGTTTGTGTATGCATTACGTTCCAAATATATAAAATTTGTGTAATAACGACCAAAACAGCGTTAATTATAAACACTACTTGAGCTGGTTCGTTCTCAAAATTGAAGGCTGCACAGACGGCGGTAATGAATACCATACTAAATACATACCAATGCCAACCTGGATCTGTTTTGGTTTCGTAATGACTTGAGACACACCAAAAAAAACTGGCGAGTATTGCTGTAACTGCTACTCCGTAATTCACAAATGTACTATCTACGATATCAAAAATTTCGAGTATGATAAAAACTGAAATGATAACACTATATACAGATGCCAAAATGACAGTTTTAAATTCCGAAAATTTATTTATCAAAAATGATAAAAAAATTAACAAAGTCAACATCAATGCAAAAACAGGGATTGATAGATATGACGGAGTTATATCATCAATTTGATTCAGTATGGTGTACGACAAAATTTCTAAGTATATCAAAGCAGTCCAAATGGCGTATGTAAATCTATGCATCATTTATTTACAAAACGAAATCATTTATATACTACAAATAATAGTATAAGTAATTTCGAACAAAGCGTAAAAAAAGTAATGTCTAATAACTGGCACAATTGCTCAAATCACAATTGTAATCGCCCGATCTTTTGTTTGACTCTATGTCGTGCGTGTTTTAGGGGATTTAGAGTCAAATGTAACGTCGAAGGTTGTCACCGTCCAAGTTTTTGCAAACAGGTCTGTAGCTATCATTATAGAAAAAAAGAGATACCACCAATCAAGAAATGCAGTGAATCTGGCTGTGAAAAGGTGTCATATATAGATAAATGTTTCTCTTGTTATACAAAAACATATTGTTTGCAGTGTAGCGCACACACATTCGCACGTAATTTATGCCAAAAACACTACATGCGTGAATATAGATTCAAACAGCTCAAATAGAAACATGTTGGCGGCACCCAACTGGGCCTTGGCCCTCGGCTCCGCCAAAAAATGCCCGTTGGCGGCCAAATTATATTTTTTTATTGTCTATTTTTTTCAAGTAAGTATTGTTAAAAAAATTATTTGGAACGAAGATACTTATATCATCAGAACGAGCTTCGATATATAGTATACCATTTGAAACGATTGTATATTTATTGCCATCAACAAAAATGACATCATTTGCCGAAATTATTCCGCTCACAAAATAGGTTGCACCAGATAACAAAGACACAATATATGGTTGTAGTGCATAACCTACTCCCAACGCAAATCCCTGAAGAATTGATACAGTAGAGGCTTCACCAGCGACATGACCCAATAAATAGAGGGAAACTGTAGTGAGTAACAAAAATGTAATCATTTGACCGGTCCACAGTGAATACTTAAAATAATTTTGTGCACTTAAACCTATGTTTACAATAATTGGTACAGAAATTAAAACGATACCAATACATAGTAAAACATCATCTAACGAATTCCAAATGGCCGTTAATGCCAAAGAAAATGGTAAATTAACCGCTGACATAATAAAACATAATTTTCTTTTTATATACACAGAAATCTTGAATTTTGTTGGAATATCATTACGTCACCGGTAATCTCCAAATGAGCCATTTACCACAATCCCATTTCTCAAGTTGAAACCATTCATTATTCACAATAATGTGTTTTGACGAATGACTTTCAACGTAATACAAAATTGTTTTACCGCCATGTAGTGGACATTTGAAAAATTGTTCGTCAAAAACACAATCAAACATATTCCATTGAAATTGCACAGATTGATTACAATAGTGAATAATATTTGATAATATTGGAACTGCCTCAGATTCAATATCCATCTCATTTAACAAAGAAAAATAATAATTCCAAACAAATATAACCATAAGCAAAAGCATAGTAACTACGAAAAGTAAAATAGAAACACTACAGCAAAATGTAGTGTTTTTCTCCGAGCAAAATTTAGTCATAGTTGATAACAAAAAATAGTAGTTTTATACGTATTGTAACAAATATATATAATTAATAGTTTATTTTAGTTTGACTTTATTATTTTCCTTAATTGCCGTCAATTTTAGAAATTTGATTCATTCTATCACGAAGATTTCCAGAACCGAACCCAGAAAGTGCTTGAAAAAGTGCTGGGTTTCTATCGCGGACAGATTGCATAGAATTTGATTGTGTTTTTGAAGAATCAAAAGCAAAAGGATTACGAGTTGCCGCAACTTTTGCAGATGCAGCATGAACAACAGATTGTTGGTGAGCAATACCAGACGAAGCAATACGGCGTTTCTTGGTTACAATATCCATCACTTTGTTTTCAAGTGCTCTTTTATTTTCGGCTTGTGCTTGTGAAGCCAAAGAATCCAAATCAGTCTTGTATTTTGCACTGGCTTTATGGGCAATTTCGAGCATTTTGACACTTTCTTTAGGATAATTTTGTGCCATAGCAAAAATAGCTTTTTTATTCTCGTCAGTCATCATGTCCGCGGGCAAACTGGCAGACCAAGAATCAACCAAAGCTTTAGACAAAGCTTCAGCTTTACTCTTTGTTTCGAGCTCTGCATTGTCCTGTTGTTGTTTCCATTGCGCTTGCAATTGTGCAAGCTGGGCTTCAGCTTTTTGAAGTGCCGTTTTTGTATCTCCGAGTTCCGACTCTTGGTTGATTACCAACTTCATCAAATCCTCTTGGTTTGTAACTTGACTTACAGGTGCAGCCGCTTCCGAACTTTCGACTTGTGCTGGAGTTGTATCCACTTGTTCTTGAGTTTCATTTTGGGTTTCTTCGATTGGTGCAGACATTTTTATACTCGCTTGATGCTGTGTTATATACTCTGTTTTTTTTGTTTCACTCGGACGACTTGCGGATTGTTGCTGGGTTGAAATCACATTACATCCCGCTCTTCTCGGTTCGGTACAAAGTGAAACTTCAACGGGTCTTTTTGTAGTTGACCCGTCCGAAAAGCTTGTATGCACGTGTTGTAGAGAAAGACCGGTGTATAGACGGTGCCCGTCCGAAGATGGCTGGAGAGCATTACTTGCAAATCTTCCTTCTAATGTAGAATCATCGAGTCTACCGAGTATCCACTTCTTGCCGTCACTGTCGTTCCAATGACGTTGCACGTGACCAACAGCAAGTCCTTCAGCGTGCTCTATACGGATTGGTACGTCATTTAAATCCATGTTTTGACTCTCTTCCTTTGTAAAATCAAAAGTAGGGTCATTTTCGCCTTTAGCATCGGTATTTGGCAAAACGTTTCCCACAAAAAACGAAGGCATAATAATATGAAAGACGCTTAGTTCTTTTTATAGTTATTTTTGTTAGATTAAACGAACACGTACTGTTCGTGGTCGAGCGTAGCGTGCCGTTGTATCCGCACTTACCAGAAACACTTTCGAACGACATAGGTATTATGATCGGCTCCGCCTAAAATTATGTAGTATATAAATAGAATATTCTTGAAAAATGTCTGATGATAATGCTCTGCGTCTACAACAACTGCTTGAGCGACAACAACGTGAGATCGAAGAACAAAGAAAAAAAGAAGCAGATAAAAGAAGAACAGCAGAGGATAACATGTTGGCATTAGCAATTAAAAACAGTCTAAAAGAACAATTGACGATAAATTATGGCGAAATATCAGGGGGGGGATCCGATGAAGATTCTATTATTTTGTATTGGATGGATGATAAAGGTATTACATACGACATGTGTAAACTTATCGGAATTGATAATCAAGGTGAATTTGATACAGCAATGCACCTCTTACTACAAAAACTAAGCTTGAGCGAAGAAGGGGGCTATATTAATCCTCACTTTCGATTATTATTACGGGCCAAAGACAGTTATTCAGCGGTTGAAAAACATAAAAGAGTTTTTGAGGTACTATACGGTAAATTTCTAAAAATAAAAAAAAAGAAACCTTACCGACAACAATTCACGACTTTTTTGACGATAACAAATACACATTGCAACACAAATACACATGGCAACACAAAAATGAACCCAAACAACAAATTTAAACAATATGTTAAGATTAATTTATAATAAATACAATAAAAATTGTAGTAGACATTTTCTCGGCTCCGCCAAAAATAAATGATTACTTTTGCTAAGCTTGATTTATCTATTGTGAACTTGCTTTTCTATCATATTTTACACTAAAAGCGAAAACAATGACCATTACAACTGCTGTAGAACTGGCAATAAACATTGCCTGAAGACGATCAAGGCGTTCAAATTCATTTAATCCTAAACCGTTACAACTTTCAGGAGCAACACTGTCTTCAACCAATTTTAATGCGTTTTCGTGTACTTGTAATGATGGAACAATTAAAATTGTCGTCATAAACATGAGCAATGCCGTTGCGATAGTAGAAAGTCTGTATAAAATACCAGCCACGTAGGACATGGGATCGCCACCCAGAATAATAGAGCCTTTTTCGTACTTTGACGACATATTCATGTCTATGTTGGTTACGAGAGCTGCGATAATAAAACTCACAAATGCTCCTACACCGGCGTAGAAACTGCAACCAGAAACAGACACTGGCCCATACAATAAACCACGAGTATCGTATGCTGTAGAGTCCGGAGATAGAAATCCAGTCGAATTGACATTGCATAACGAACCCATTGGTTGAGTGACGTCTGTTTCTTCAAATAAATCCATGTTGAGAAGAAATGTAATTGAGATCATAGAAATAAGACCTAAAAAAGATACAATTGATTGTAAAAATCCCATTTGTTTAAAACAAATATCAAAGGTTTATATACGTCCAAAAAACCAAATCGTATGAAGTATTTAAACATTGTCGATTATCCAAAAAAAAATAATGTCGGAAGAGAGCTTAGAGTTATCAATTGAGGAGCAATCTGAAATACGTGATTTGCTTAGTACGTTTGCAAAAAGTAAAACCTTGAAAGGGTCACCACAGACAAACATGTCGGGAAAACATTTTACAGAAATCGACATTGATAGTATTGATGAAGCCGAACCGGGTCAAATGGTGCATTGGAATGAATTGACAGCTAAAACCAGAAGATATACCTTCGTGCGGGAAACTCGGGCTACATTTGTGCCTTATATTTTGGATAAAATTCCAATTACGTTGGAAAAGTTGTCAGAGATATGCGAAATGCTTGGAATGACTATTACAGCCCAAAAAATAAATAATACTGTTTGTTCATGCGAAATGGCTGAACCAATACGAATTTTACAGCTGGAAACATTGCCAGAAAACGATAAAATATATATTACAAATCTAATATATATTGTATAGATTTTTTTCACGACGACTTGAAACAAAACAAACAACAAAACTTATAAAACCTATATTTTCTTCCGGCTCCGCCTGGGCCCGCGCAAGCTGAACTGAAGACTTATTAGAAGTCGTCGTGAAAAAAAAATAGGAAAAAGTATAAAAGGAAAATATGAATGAATAATGCTACATTTTTTATCGGCCTTTTCCATTTCGATTTGGGTCTTATTGATAAGTCGTATAATCGCATTTGGATTTCGAACGAAAAAGATATTTGTTTGGAAACCCGTATTCAATAGTAATCATTGGTACAATCTGACACCAATTTGGTTGAGAATACCTTCAAGTGTTATTACGTATTTCTACATTGTCATTTGTATTTTTTCCGCCATGTATCTGTTTCTTACGGATCATTTAATTTTACAACTATCAATAATTATTTTGACAATATCGTTGCATACGTTTATTCCATCATTTATTATACACATTCATGCTGATGTTCTATTATTTATATGGAGTCTTGTAAATGTTATCGGTTTATTTTTAATAATTTGCGCAACCGTTTCCATCGAATTAATAACTGGTTATGTGGCTGTATTTTCTTTGATTCCCTTATTTGTCATCACCATTTGGGGGTTAATAATACAAACCCAGCTTCGAACATGTATACCTATCGTATACAAAGGAATAGAAGAAAAACGCAAACCAAGAATAATTTAGTTGACTGTCTTTTTTTAAGTATAAAGTTACATGGATTAACAAAAAAAACATGTCAGCCGTGTCGTTACAAAACTCCGTGCGGATTAGGATTATTTTAATTTTGTTTTTTTCTATATTGATTACTTTAATTGTACCACTTGCTTCAGATGGTATTATTAAAGCAGTTTCATTGTCGAGTATGAATAATTTCTTCTATTTTGCTGTATTGATTTGCTCAATTATTCCTTCAAAAATAGCGTGGATAGTTGCGTGTATAATACTCGTATTAGCATCCATTTTGGACTTGATTGTATTTTTCTTAAGTTTTCTCGTCGCTTTAAGGTGTTTGGAGGAAAGTGGATGTATGAATACATTGCCTTTTAGTCTTGTTACTTTGGGTCTCGTAGGCCTTGTCACGTTGCTCGATTTGTATCAAACATGGAACGTATATTTAATTTTACAGAATAAAACTTATGTGGCATCCGCCACTCAAAGGTTGCGAGTGGTATTAACTTGGGCTATACCATTTGTTTTACTGTCAAATGTCGCAATGGTCGCAAATGATGAATTTGCTGTACTCGGAATTATTCCACTTATTTCACTTCCAATTGTCATTTTTTTAGCGCATAAAAATGAAGGCACTTTTTTGGGATTATTATTAGTTATTACATTGATTTCAATAGTATTTACACTATTTTCTGTGAGTAGTGAACTTGCAACTCAAGCGCTGATGACAGAAGGTATATTAACAGCATTTGGGTTAGTATTGTTATCAGTACCAAACGAATATTATATTAAAACACCATTAGAACCTGAGCCTGATATTCACATTTTGCCAGCATTTTCTGTCAATAATAAGAAGCCTCAATTCGAATCATCGGAGTTTAAAGCATCTGAGGCTTTACTACCAAAACAAATAAGAAAGAGATTCAAACCACCTACCGGTAGCTTAAAATTTTGATGAGTGCTTGGCACCCAATAAATAAATCCAAAAAAAAAGTAGCCAATTTTGTATTTATTTTGTCATCAATGTAGTAAATAATGTCAGACGAAGAAGAACACACATGCCCTCCAATGTATGTTCCTTCTGAAATGATACAAGATATCGATGTACAGAGACAATCTCGTTACCCAGAAACACCACTTCATTCTCATGAAGATGAAGATGAGAGCTCATCTCGCACTTCACTTGCGTTATATTTTTTACTTGTTGTAATAATTGTCGGACAATTTTACATGTTGAATCAACTTCAAAATGATTTAAATGATTTTCAATCAGAAATGTTTGTTATTTTGCAAACAATTAGCAAGCAAATAAAACCAACTACTTGGCAAATTGTTGAATTAAATTAATCAAAACGGGCATCTAATTTTGAAAAAAAAAAACATTATTCGTCGAATCCAATATAGTATTCAGTTTAAACTATATAGTTCGCGCATCGCTTGAATATAAACAATGTCATCTACTACAACTCTACCAGAAATTGTGCCTACATCATCCGTAAAAGTAAAAAAACGCAAAAGAAAAAAACGTGATCCGAATCGTCCTAAGCGTGCCATGACTCCATTCCTTTTTTTCGCATGTGAACAACGCAAACTTTTAAAGGAAAATGGTAAAAAAATGACATTACCAGAACAAAGCCGTCATATTGCAGAAGTTTGGAAATCTGTCACGGACAAAAGTGCATATATTAAACAATCCGAAAATGATAGATCTCGATACTATAGAGAAATGGACGCATACGAACCGCCATATAAAATTAAAAGACCAAGATCGAGTTATGCTTACTTCATGAAAGATGTCCGTGCATCAATTGCTGAGCAATTTCCAGATAAAACGCCAAGAGAATTGATGAGTGATGTTGCAGCGGCGTGGAAGGCTTCTCCAGAAGCTACTAAATTAAAATATGTTCAAATGGCATCTAAAGATAAAGTCAGATATGAAAATGAAAAAAATACAATTATTGTAGAGTAGAATTGATAATTAGTATAAACTTATTATTTTTATGTTTATCATGATTATAAGAAAATATTGGGCCTTTTTTCCCTCAACTTCGCCGTTTTTATTTTTATGTATTCTCTGTTGGTGGTTAGATCGATTGTTTATGGAATTTGGACACCGACGATCTGACACAAATTTCTGCTATCATAATAACTTGCAGTACGTAAACATGCATTGTATCTTGACAGTTTTAGCGGTTTTTGGTCAGTCCATTTACTCGATTTATAAAAGGAAACGTAATTATGAAAGAGAAATAATTCTATTACAGACAAAAAAATCTTGTATATTTCATTTACACATTTTGCAATTTATTATTTGCGCAGCATGGTCTGTTATATTTGCCTGCATTGTCGATGTCTCACCCTGGTTGTGCTTTGATTTGATTGTAAATAAAAGGGCAATTTACACATTGATGTCCATTATTACGCTATTTTGTTCAATATACTTAGAAGAATATCTATATAATAAAGCACTTGTCTCAGCGGTACAAATTGTGGATATTTAGACTTCATTTAGTGACAAAGATTCATTTCATGACAAAGATGGACCAAGACACGAGTCCATCTCATTTTTTTAGCGGCCTCGCGCTTCCGCTTCGCTCGACCAAAGCCCATCAAATAAAAAAGAACAGTATTTAAGATAATAAAAACTGTAACAATACTATTCCATGTCCGCAATCAAAAAATTTAGACATTGGGATATCGTGCACGCCAACACTGACATTGAATTTACAAACGAAGACGGCGATCATACATTACAAGCCAAAAGCATGATGGTATCACGACAAATACCAAATCAATGTCAAGTTTTTTGCGAAAGTGAGTCAGTAGGAAGTGTTTCAGGAAAATCAACAACTGTTTACAATGGTAAAATCATAAAAACCACGCCAAAAGCCAATCACACCAATTTTGATGTTGAAATAAAAGTGGGTGATCATTTACAAACTTTAAATGTCAAATCTGTAAAGAGTAAAAATAATGAATGTGTTATTTGTTGATTTATTCTATTTTGGCCAGAGGGCCATTTATTTCTATCCAAAAAAATCATTTCTGTCATATACTCCTATATTTTCCGAAGCTTCTCCTATTTTTTCTCCTAATACCATTTCTATAATATTTCGATGGACAACCCAGGTGTAAGCCCTTTCTTTAAACCAATCAATAGTCATCTTGTAAAAACCACCGTTCGGTCCCTGTCTTCCCCAAGAATTTTCAACATTAAAAGCAATCACATCGCCGTTGTCGTCCGTCTCTGCCCCTACTATTAACATTGCATGATTACAATGCGCGCGACCATATTTCATTCTGGTTGCTTTATCCATTTGCAATTGAAAATTCGTAAATAAGTCGGTTCTGAAAAGCTTGTTATCCATTCCTTGACGACGCTTGTCGACGCCAGTATTCATATTACAAGCAAACCATACTGGTCGGTACATTTTCAAACTTAATAGTACAATCTTCGAAATGATTTTCATGTCTTTCAGATTATACAATAAATTTCGATGTATCTGGTGCTCTTGGTATTTGGTTGTGTACCACTTTCTATCTTGTGATAATATCAACTCGCCATTGTCATATTTTCTCTTATCGACACGGGGGTCGTTGATAATCTGCACTAAATTATCCACATCAATCGGCTGGATATCTAATGGTTGATTTTCTACAACCACTTTACCGTGCATATCATTGATTGCAGTAAAAAAAATAGCCGGACTCTGAACATCTATCTTACTTGTTTTGTGATGGTTTGGATCGCTGATTGCCAGATTATTCGCTACAGTTTTTAATTTGACTTGACCATTTAGGGGTGGTTTACCCATAAATCTACACAACAATTTAACAACCTCCTTTACTTTACTATCACGAAATTTCACGAATTCATCCATGTTGTTTTCATTGCTATCAGTAACAATCTTCAAATTTTGCTTTTCCATTGTGTGTAGATCATTGGCAAGCATATTTGCCAGTATTTCTTTCATTTCTGAAGAGTGTGCTGTGGATATAGTCTCTGGATACATTGGCTTTGGTACTACTCCGTATTTCTTCACAAGTCTGAAAAAATTAATCCAGTTAGCCCCGTCATGCAAAGGCTCTTGTAAAATATCATTTCTTTCAATATTGTATGGATCGTGCAACTCCGGTTTGAAAAAAAATAAGTTTAAAATGTCATTGTATTGCTCATAATAATGCCAAAAAAATAAGTAAGACTGACTAAGCTCAAAGGTTGGTTCTAATTTATAAACATTGATCAATTGTCGAACCAATATATTTAAACCCGCAAACATCCAGCAGCGTCCACTAAATAATTGATTGCTTGGTACTTTGACACCAGTAGTTACATTCCAGTGTCGTTGCATTAATTGATTTGCCTTTACCGGGTCTTCGTCCACTTCGCGTAACAACATATTATGCAAAACATAAGATAAACCATCCTCTGATTCGATTTCTTTGGTCATTTCCATCAACCTATCGTAAGAAAGATTGTATCCCTTATCTTCGATCTCTTTTTGTTTGTCAGCGTCATGTTTTAGTTCTTTGACCCTTTTTTTAAAATATTTAGCTACATTATTAGCTCTTTCTGCTTCCTGTTTCAATTGTTCCATTTTTATCTGATCCGCAGTTGGTGTAAGAATCATTTCTCCAAGTGGTATTACGACGGTAGTTGTATCCGCCACAGTTGGGGTATTTTCATCCGCCGTACCTTGTTCATTTAGATTTTTTCTGAACTGATGAACACGAAACATATTTTGACAAAATCGAATGGTTTATTTATAGCGACATTTTGTTCTTTTTTTTCAAGTATTTAAAGCGTGTTTGATCATGGGAAATTACTATGTTTCCACGTGGAATTTGCTTAGACCTCGAGACAACAATCGCAGGCAAATGTGATCATAGAGCTCCAGGTACAAAACGATACGAAACCAGAATTACTGAAATCGGCTGCGTAAATTGGGAAGATCCAGAAGAAACATTTGGATGTCTTGTTAATCCAATACCTTCGGATGTAAAGCTTGAAAATGGCAAGTCATTAATGAATTGGTTAAAAGACAATTACCAGAAAGCTGCGCCGACTGTCAATTTCTGGGCGAAAGTACTAACAAATAGAGGTTCATTAACGAGCAAAATGTTTATAAATCAAGAACCGCCCGAAATCTGGAACAGAATGACAGCTATAAACAAAGCAAATGACCTCGCAAGATGGCATAATACCCCTGGAATCGGGCCTCAGATGCTAACAGAAAAGGAAGCCCTGCAGAAATTGATCGAATTCACCGCTGGGCGGGCATGGATCGCTCATAACGGCAAGTCCTTTGACTACAAAGTACTACAGGGTTGTGCACTAAGAACGGGTGTCGCTATACCAGATACTATTAAAAAGCACGATTCTTTAAAATTCTTTAAAAAAATGATACCAGGCCATAAAAGTTACAGTCAGCCCAAGTTATACTCCGCAATTTTCAAGCGAGATTATAACGCCCATGTCGCAATAGCAGATGCCCGTGCATTGACTGAACTCTGCAAATACGTTGCAAATAAACAATCGACAAACAAAGTACCGCAAAGCACGCCAATGAAAGTACTGCAGGGCACGCCAGCGACGCCGAAAAAAGCTCCTAAAAAGAAACCAATGGATTTGACATTTGGGAGGAGTTCCGTTGCTGCGCAAGTCCAATCAAAACAGTATGTTAAAAAAAATTACACCCAGAAAATAACAAAACTAATACAAATCCGTGGAATTGGTCCCAAATCGATCGCAATGCTATCCACTGTCGGTGTATTTACGATTCTACAACTAAAACAAAAGGTAAAAACAGATAGAAACTGGTTAAAAAATACACTGCCATTTGGTGTCAATCATAAAAAAATTGCGGTAGAATTAGAAAAATTATAAAATTAAATAAAATTATTCTTATATGTATTCACCACGCCACTTTTTATGTGTATTGTT
>Ga0209603_1000543_pt1 | contig 45813 bp, 45 predicted proteins | sample COGITO_mtgs_1206_FD_184812 | JGI IMG/M metagenome (GOLD analysis project Ga0209603, IMG submission 184812) | Pelagic marine microbial communities from North Sea - COGITO_mtgs_120607 (SPAdes) (version 2) | ecosystem: Environmental > Aquatic > Marine > Epipelagic ...
AAAGATGAAAGTAAGAGCATCAATTAAAAAGAGAAGTGTAGATTGTAAAATCGTACGCCGAAAAGGAAGACTTTACGTTATAAACAAAAAGAATCCTAGGTTCAAACAAAGACAAGGTTAATTATGGCTAGAATTGCAGGGGTAGACATCCCAAAACAAAAAAGAGGAGTAATCTCTTTAACTTATATCTATGGAATAGGTAGAAGTAGAGCTAAAGAAATATTAGCAGAAGCAAAAGTTGATGAAAGTACTAAAGTGTCCGACTGGACCGATGAAGAAATCGGAAGACTTCGTGAAGCGGTAAGCACTTTCAAAATTGAAGGAGAACTTCGTTCAGAGATCCAACTAAACATCAAACGTTTAATGGATATCGGTTGTTACAGAGGAATTCGCCACAGAGCGGGTCTTCCTTTACGTGGACAACGTACGAAGAACAATTCAAGAACTAGAAAAGGTAGAAGAAAAACTGTTGCTAACAAGAAAAAAGTAACTAAATAATAATTAGTAATATGGCAAAGTCAAGTACTAAAAAACGTAAAGTTATCGTAGAATCTACGGGAGAGGCACACGTAACCGCTTCTTTTAATAACATTATCATCTCATTAACCAATAAAAAAGGCGACGTGATCTCATGGTCATCTGCTGGAAAAATGGGTTTTAGAGGGTCAAAAAAGAATACTCCTTATGCGGCACAATTAGCAGCAGAAGACGCTTCTGGTCCTGCAAAAGAAGCAGGTCTTAAGAAAGTGAAAGTATACGTTAAAGGCCCTGGAAATGGTAGAGAGTCAGCAATACGTTCTTTACACAACAGTGGAATTGAAGTTACTGAAATCATTGACGTAACCCCTACGCCTCACAACGGGTGTAGACCTCCAAAACGAAGAAGAGTATAATTTATTTAATAGTATAATCGAGAGATCAACGGTTGTCGAAGGATAAGCTTAAGACCTTAATTCACAAGCACTCTCAAAAACAAAACAAAATGGCAAGATATACTGGTCCTAAAACAAAAATCGCCCGTAAGTTTGGCGTAGCAATCTTTGGAGAAGATAAGTCTTTTGAAAAAAGAAACTATCCTCCAGGACAACACGGAAACAACAGACGCCGTGGTAAAAAGTCTGAATATGCAATCCAACTAATGGAGAAGCAAAAAGCGAAGTACACTTATGGTGTATTAGAAAAGCAATTTAGAAACATGTTCAAAAAAGCAACTGCATCACGTGGAATTACTGGTGAAGTGCTTTTACAATTATGTGAATCTAGATTAGATAACGTAGTCTTTAGAATGGGATTGTCGCGTTCAAGAAGTGGAGCAAGACAGTTGGTTTCTCACAGACACATTACAGTAAATGGAGGCATTGTAAATATTCCTTCATACTCTCTTAAAGCTGGCGATGTTGTGGCGGTAAGAGAAAAATCTAAATCATTAGAAACTATAGAATCTGCTTTATCAAATGCTTCTACAGTTTATGAGTGGATTACATGGAACAACGACACGATGTCTGGTACTTATGTTTCTGTTCCAGCACGAATTCAAATTCCAGAACAAATCAACGAACAATTTATCGTTGAACTTTACTCTAAATAATAAATAATCATATTGGTATTTAGCCAAAGGATTTATTAGTGGTCTTCAAACTTATAAATCGCGCAACTAATTAACAATTAAAACGAAGACAATTATGGCAATATTAAATTTTCAGAAACCCGACAAAGTAATCATGATTGATTCTACTGATTTCGAAGGTAAATTCGAATTCAGACCTCTAGAACCAGGCTACGGATTAACAGTTGGAAATGCTTTACGTAGAGTGTTATTATCTTCATTAGAAGGTTTTGCAATTACTTCAGTAAAGATGGATGGTGTAGAACATGAGTTCTCTACGATTCCCGGCGTTGTAGAAGACGTTACCGAAATAATTCTTAACTTGAAACAAGTGCGTTTCAAGCGTCAAATTGATGAAGTAGATAACGAATCTGTTTCCATATCAATTTCTGGTCAAGATAAAATTACTGCAGGAGATTTTCAGAAATTTATTTCTGGTTTCCAAGTGTTAAATTCAGATTTAGTAATCTGTAATTTAGATCCTAAAGTAACCATTAACATGGAATTGACTTTAGAAAAAGGTCGTGGATATGTACCTGCTGAAGAGAATAAGAAAGCTTCAGCTGCAGTTGGAACAATCTTTACCGATTCGATCTATACACCAATAAAAAATGTGAAGTATAGTGTTGAGAACTTTCGTGTAGAACAAAAAACAGATTACGAAAAATTAGTTTTCGAAATCCAAACAGATGGTTCAATTAATCCTCAAGATGCACTTACACAAGCTGCAAAAATCTTAATACACCACTTTATGTTATTCTCTGATGAGCGTATCACTTTAGAAGCGGATGAGATTGCACAAACAGAAACTTACGATGAAGAATCACTTCACATGCGTCAGTTGCTTAAAACTAAATTAATCGATATGGACCTTTCTGTTCGTGCGCTTAATTGTTTGAAAGCTGCAGAAGTCGATACTTTAGGTGACTTGGTGTCGTTCAACAAAAACGATTTAATGAAGTTTAGAAACTTTGGTAAAAAATCATTAACTGAACTTGAAGAGCTTGTTAATGTTAAAGGCCTTAGCTTTGGAATGGACTTAAGTAAATATAAATTAGATAAAGATTAATTACTTTATAATTTGCGCCTCCTAACGGAGTTGATGCAAGATAAAGTTTAAATAGAATGTCATGAGACACGGAAAAAAAACAAATCATTTAGGTCGCAAAACGGCGCATAGAAAGTCAATGTTAGCAAACATGGCGTGTTCATTAATTAAGCATAAGCGTATCAATACAACTGTTGCTAAAGCCAAAGCTTTAAAACAGTTTGTTGAGCCTTTAATTACAAAATCTAAAGTAGATACTACACATAACAGACGTATTGTGTTTAGCCGACTGAGACAAAAAGAAGCGATTTCTGAATTATTTGGTGGTGTAGCCACTAAAGTAGGCGATCGTCCTGGAGGTTATACGCGTATTATCAAACTAGGAAATCGTCTTGGTGATAATGCTGATATGGCAATGATCGAATTGGTAGATTTCAATGAAATTTACAATGCTGACAAACAGCCTAAGAAAAAAGCTACGCGAAGAAGCCGTAGAGGAGGCGCTGCAAAACCTGTAGCTGCTGTTGAAACGACTACAACTTCAGAAGAAGAATAAATGTTAATAAGCATTTGAAATTTTAAGGATAAACTTTTTTAGTTTATCCTTTTTTTTATGCAATTTTGTAAAATCTTATAAGAGTTCAATACTAATGAAATACAAAACACGAAAAAAAGCCGTATTACTTCTTGCGGATGGCACCGTTTTTTATGGCAAAGCAATAGGAAAAGAAGGTACAGCTTTCGGAGAAGTTTGCTTTAATACGGGAATGACAGGCTATCAAGAAATTTTTACAGATCCATCATATTATGGTCAATTGATGGTAACTACAAATCCTCATATCGGAAACTACGGAGTGAATGCTACCGAAATAGAGTCTGACTCTATTAAAATTGCGGGTCTTATTTGTAAAAACTTTAGTTATAACTATTCTCGAGTAGATGCAAATGGCTCACTTGAAGATTTTTTTGACACTCACAACTTATTCGCAATTTCTGATGTTGATACCAGAGCATTGGTGAGTTATATTCGAGATAATGGCGCTATGAATGCCGTTATTTCTACAGATGTTGACGATATTGAGGGCTTAAAAAAACAGCTTGCAGACATTCCACAAATGGAAGGTTTGGAGCTGGCTTCTAAAGTCTCTACTAAAGAACCTTACTATTTTGGTGATGAAAATGCAACGTATAAAATCGCAGCACTAGACATAGGGGTTAAAAAAAATATACTACGTAATTTTGCTAAGCGCGATGCCTACATAAAAGTATTTCCTTATAATTCAACTTTTGAAGACTTGAGTGCTTGGAATCCTGATGGTTATTTCTTGTCCAACGGACCTGGAGATCCTGAACCTTTGGTAGAAGCACAAGCGTTAGCAAAAACTATCATAGAAAAAGATCTGCCTTTATTTGGTATTTGTTTAGGACATCAAGTCATTGCTTTGGCAAATGGCGTGTCAACCTATAAAATGCATAACGGTCATAGAGGAATCAATCATCCTGTAAAAAATCTTGTAACTGGAAAAGGAGAAATCACTTCTCAAAATCATGGTTTTGCTGTCAATAGAGAACAAGCAGAAGAACACGCGGACTTAGAAGTAACCCATTTACATCTAAATGATGATACGGTTGCGGGAATCGCAATGAAGTCAAAAAATTGTTTTTCTGTACAGTACCATCCAGAGGCAAGCCCAGGGCCTCATGATTCTTCGTATTTGTTTGATCAGTTCATTCAAAACCTTAAATAAAATACTATAAAAAATAGGCCACAAACATCAATTTTGTGGCTTTTTTCTACTACTAAAACGTTTTAGCTAATAATTAATATAATTCTTTGCGAGGATAATTTTAAAAACATTCATTTTCGTAAATTTGCAATCTATAAATAACTTAAATACAATACTATGAGTATCATAATTAACATTCATGCACGTCAAATTTTAGACTCAAGGGGAAATCCTACAGTCGAAGTTGATGTTACCACAGAAAGCGGATTTGTTGGCAGAGCTGCTGTACCTTCTGGAGCCTCAACAGGAGAACACGAAGCGGTTGAATTACGTGATGGGGGATCTACCTACATGGGGAAAGGCGTTTTAAAAGCGGTTGAAAATGTGAATGCTATTATTGCTCAAGAATTATTGGGTGTTTCTGTATTTGAACAGAATCTAATTGATCAAATTATGATTGATCTTGATGCCACCCCAAATAAATCAAAACTAGGAGCTAATGCAATTTTAGGCGTGTCTTTAGCGGCTGCAAAAGCTGCAGCTGCAGAACTTGGGATGCCATTATATCGTTATGTTGGCGGAGTCAGTGCCAATACACTTCCAGTGCCAATGATGAATATCATTAATGGAGGATCTCATAGTGATGCTCCGATCGCATTTCAAGAATTCATGGTTATGCCTGTAAAAGCTAAAAACTTCACCCATGCCATGCAAATGGGAACTGAAATTTTTCACAACCTGAAAAAAGTATTACACGACAGAGGTTTAAGTACTGCTGTTGGTGATGAAGGTGGTTTTGCTCCAAACTTAGAAGGCGGAACAGAAGATGCCTTAGAAACTATTGCAAAAGCAGTTAAAAATGCAGGATATACATTAGGGGATGATGTGATGATCGCTTTAGATTGTGCTGCTGCAGAATTTTATGTTGATGGTAACTACGACTATACAAAATTTGAAGGCGAAAACGGAAAAGTACGTACGAGTCAAGAACAAGCTGATTATTTAGCGGAGCTAGCCGCCAAATATCCAATCATCTCAATTGAAGATGGAATGGATGAAAATGACTGGGAAGGCTGGAAATACCTTACAGACAAAATTGGTGATAAAGTGCAGCTCGTTGGGGATGATTTATTTGTAACGAATGTAGAGCGTTTGTCTAGAGGAATTGAAAATAATATAGCCAATTCGATTTTGATTAAAGTGAACCAAATTGGAACACTGACTGAAACCATTGCTGCCGTAAACATGGCACACAATGCAGGGTTTACCTCAGTTATGTCGCACCGTTCTGGTGAAACCGAAGACAACACTATTGCCGATTTAGCAGTTGCGTTAAACACAGGTCAAATCAAAACAGGTTCTGCCTCACGTAGTGATCGTATGGCAAAATATAACCAATTGCTTCGCATCGAAGAAGAGTTGGGAGAAACGGCTTATTTTCCACAAGAAAAAGCGTTTAAAATACAATAAGTATTTCTTTTGAAGATAAAAAAGGCTGTCTATCAAGACAGCTTTTTTTTTGCCCTATTTTAAGATTTAATCCTACAATAAAGTATTAAAATACTTGAATTTTTAAAATAGAAAAACACCTATACTTTCTCTCTTAAGCTCTTCGATAAAACATTTTTTTTTTGTAAATTCGCTACTCAATACTCACAATAGATAATACATCCCAAAAATGTCAAATAAAGCAATTTTAGAAATCAACGGACAAAAACATGAATTCCCAACAGTTACTGGTTCTGAAAACGAAGTCGCTATAGATATAACTTCTTTAAGAGCCGTCACAAATGGTGTCACAACTATTGATCCAGGTTTTAAAAATACAGGGTCCTGTGTAAGCGAAATTACATTTTTGGATGGTGAAAAAGGAATTCTTCGGTATAGAGGATACTCAATTGAAGACTTGGCTGAAAAAGCGGACTTTTTAGAAGTTGCTTATTTATTAATTTTTGGAGAATTACCAACCAAAGAAGCGTTAGGTAAGTTTCATGCCGATATCAAATCTGAATCTGTCGTTGATGATGATATCAGAAAAATAATTGATGCGTTTCCGAAGTCAGCACACCCAATGGGCGTGTTATCATCTCTGACCAGCGCACTGACGGCCTTTAATCCCTCTTCAGTTAATGTAGATTCACAAGAAGATATGTACAAATCTGTTGTGCGTATTTTAGGTAAGTTCCCAGTTCTAGTCGCTTGGGCGATGCGTAAAAAACAAGGCTTGCCATTAGATTATGGTGATAACACTTTAGGCTATGTTGAAAACGTCTTAAAAATGATGTTCAAGCAACCTAATGAAGATTACGTTCAAAATAAAATTATAGTAAATGCTTTGAATAAGTTACTCATCCTTCATGCAGATCATGAACAAAATTGTTCGACCTCTACGGTTCGAATCGTTGGGTCTTCTCATGCGGGTTTATTTGCTTCAATTTCGGCTGGAATTTCAGCGCTTTGGGGTCCACTTCATGGTGGGGCAAATCAAGCCGTTCTAGAAATGCTAGAAGCGATCAAAGCCGATGGTGGTGATACTAAGAAATACATGGCAAAAGCCAAAGATAAAAGTGATCCTTTTAGACTTATGGGCTTTGGACACAGAGTTTATAAAAACTTTGATCCTCGTGCTAAAATAATCAAAGTTACCGCCGATGAAGTGCTGAACGACTTAGGCATCGAAGATCCTATTTTGGATATTGCTAAAGGTCTAGAAAAAGAAGCCTTAACAGATGCGTATTTTGTAGATAGAAAATTATATCCAAATGTTGATTTTTATTCGGGAATTATTTATCGTGCTATGGGTATCCCTGTTGAGATGTTTACAGTAATGTTTGCCTTAGGACGCTTGCCAGGCTGGATTGGACAATGGCGCGAAATGCGTTTACGCAAGGAACCTATAGGAAGACCACGTCAAATTTACACTGGAAGCACACAACGTTCGTTTGAATCTGTAGCAAAGTAAGAGTCTTAGATAATGGATAAAAAATGCTAGCACTAAATGTGAATAATGAGTATGCACGTTTGAGAGCTGTCCTTTTCGGAACAGCGCAAAGTAACGGGAAAATTCCCTCTGCAGAAAATTGTTATGATCCCAGTAGTTTAGCACATGTTCTAGCTGGGACTTATCCAACGGAAACAGCGATGCAACAAGAAATGTCTTCTGTGATGGCAGTATTTCAAAAATACGATGTTACAGTTTTTCGACCAAATATTATCGAAAATTGCAATCAAATATTTGCTCGTGATATTGCGTTTGTCATTGATGATAAATTCATAAAATCAAACATCCTTCCCGATCGAGCAGATGAGTATCAAGCCTTAGAAACCCTTTTGGCTCAACTCAATTCAGATCATATAATTGAACTTCCAGAAGACTGTCACGTAGAAGGTGGTGATGTTATTTTGTGTGATGATTATATTTTTATTGGTGTGTATTCTGGTTCAGATTATCCAGACTATATTACAGCCAGAACTAATCTTAATGCTGCAAAAGCAATTCAGGAATTATTTCCACAAAAGAATGTCAAAACTTTTGAACTTCGTAAATCTAACTCCAACTCCCTTGAGAATGCACTCCATTTAGATTGTTGTTTTCAACCTTTGGGCTTAGGCAAAGCACTGGTTCATGATCGCGGATTTTTAAATGCTGAGGACTATGAGTGGGTGCTTAATTATTTTGGAAAAGAAAATGTTTTTGAAGCTACCGCAAAAGAAATGTCTCAAATGAATTGTAACGTATTTTCTATTTCAGATGACGTCGTGATTTCTGAACAAAATTTCACACGCTTAAATTCGTGGCTTGTTGCTAATGGATTTACAGTTGAAGAAGTGCCTTACGCAGAAATATCAAAACAAGGGGGGTTGCTTCGCTGTTCAACACTTCCTTTAAAAAGAGATTAAAATGACACAAATTACAAATACAGTTCTAATGATTCGCCCAGTTCAATTTCGTATGAACGAACAGACAGCGGTAAATAATTACTATCAAAAAGTTTTAGAACACACACTTCCTGAAACCGTAAATACAAAAGCCGTAGCGGAATTTGATACCATGGTTAAAACGCTTAAAAACGCAGGCATTCAAGTGATTGTTGTAGAAGATTCAAAAGAGTTTGATACACCAGATTCTATTTTCCCTAACAATTGGATTTCATTTCATAAAAATGGTACCATTGGGCTGTATCCTATGTTTGCCAAAAATCGACGTCTTGAACGAAAAGCTTCTATTATAGAGGCAGTTGAAGCTGAAGGTTTCAAAATTGAAACCGTAGTAGATTATACAGCAGCAGAAGACGATGGCTATTATTTGGAAGGCACAGGGAGTATTTTGTTAGATCGCGAAAACCAAAAAGCCTATTGTGCACTTTCTGAAAGAGCTGACGAAGAATTATTTATTGAGTTTTGTGAAGATTTTGAATATACACCAGTTGTATTTTCCGCCTACCAAACCGTAAATAATAAACGTGAACTCATTTATCATACCAATGTGATGATGTGTTTAGGGACTACGTTTGCTGTAGTTTGTTTGGCAAGTATTGACGATAAAAAAGAGCGAAAAAACCTTCTCAAACATCTTCATGAAGATGGGAAAAAAGTTATTGAAATTTCTGAAGATCAAGTCAATAACTTTGCAGGAAATATGTTGCAGCTCAAAGGTACAAATGGTCAAAGTTATTTGGTAATGAGTCAATCGGCATTGGAGTCGTTACGACCAGCTCAAGTGCAGTTGTTAGAAGCACATGCAACAATCATCTCTAGTAAATTAGATACAATCGAAGCTTGTGGAGGCGGGAGTGCACGCTGCATGATGGCCGAAGTGTTTTTACCAAAAACAGCTTCAAATTAGGATTAAAAAAAATGTATCTTTGTAGCTGCAATAAGATGTAAAATGACACTTCAGGAATCTTTATCACAACATATAAAACAAGCATTTGTTACGCTTTACAATACCCCTTTAGAAACGGTTGAGTTTCAAGCCACCCGTAAAGATTTTGAAGGTGACATCACGGTGGTTACTTTCTCAATGCTAAGAACCATAAAAATGAATCCTGCTCAATTGGGGGAAGATTTAGGAGCGTACTTATCTGAGCATATAGACGAAGTTGTGGGCTATAATGTTGTTAAAGGATTTTTGAATCTTGTGATTTCTGATGTCTATTTTATGGCATTTTTTCAAACGGTTAATACAAATCCGACTTTTGGTTTTGTAAAACCTTCAAGCGCTAAAGCGATGATGGTTGAGTATTCATCTCCAAATACCAATAAGCCTTTACATTTAGGACATATCCGAAATAATCTTTTAGGTTATAGTGTGGCAGAAATTTTAAAAGCCTCCGGCAAAAAGGTTTATAAAACTCAAATTATTAACGACCGTGGAATTCATATTTGCAAAAGTATGTTGGCTTGGCAACGCTACGGAAATAATGAAACCCCTGAGTCTACAGGCCTAAAAGGAGATAAACTTGTTGGAAATTATTATGTTAAATTTGATCAAGTTTATAAAGAAGAAATTAAAGCATTAGAAGCTAAAGGGCTTTCTACTGAAGACGCCAAAGTACAAGCCCCTATTTTGTTAGAAGCTCAAGACATGCTCCTTAAATGGGAAGCTGGGGATACAGCAGTTGTAGCGCTTTGGGAACAGATGAATTCATGGGTATATGCAGGTTTTGAATTGACTTACAAAACTTTGGGGGTCGATTTCGATAGCTATTATTATGAAAGTCAAACCTATTTATTAGGAAAGTCGTTCATTAAAGAAGGTCTTCAAAGTGGGGTGTTTTTCAAAAAAGAAGACGGTTCTGTGTGGTGTGATTTAACCCCTGATGGCTTAGATGAAAAAATAGTATTACGAGCAGATGGCACTGCGGTTTACATGACGCAAGATATTGGTACAGCGATTCAACGTTTAAAAGATTTTCCAGATGTTGGAGGGATGGTTTATACGGTTGGGAATGAGCAAGATTATCATTTTAAAGTGTTGTTTTTGATCTTAAAAAAACTAGGGTTTGACTGGGCAAAAAACTTGATGCATTTAAGTTATGGAATGGTTGATTTACCAAGTGGTAAGATGAAAAGCCGTGAGGGAACAGTAGTTGATGCAGATGATCTAATTGTTGAAATGGCTTCAACTGCCAAAGAGATTTCGCAAGAATTAGGAAAGCTTGACGGCTATTCTGAAAGCAACAAAGAACAGACTTATAACACCATTGGTTTAGGAGCATTGAAGTATTTTATATTGAAAGTTGATCCTAAAAAACGAATTTTGTTTGACCCTAAGGCTTCCGTAGATTTTCAGGGAAATACAGGGCCCTTTATACAATATACCTATGCAAGAATTCAAGCTATTTTAAGAAAATCTCCATTAGAAATTGATAGTGAGGTCCCTCTTGATTATCAGTTGCATGACAAGGAGAAATCACTAGTGAAGCACTTGCAATTATTTCCAGAAGTGATACAACAAGCAGCTGCAAATTATAGCCCAGCTCTAGTGGCCAATTATGTATATGATTTGGTTAAAGAATTCAATTCCTTTTATCAGAATGTATCTATCTTGGGAGCTGAAACTGCTACTGAAATTAAATTCAGAGTACAGCTTTCAAGAGCAGTAGCCAATACCATTAAAAATGCATTGAGCTTGTTGGGAATTGCTGTTCCTGAACGCATGTAATTTTAAGTTTTATGCTAGACGTATTGCAAGGTTATATTCCAGATGCTGCTTTAGAACAAGTTGCCAAGCTGTTCTCACAGGATAATTTGGTGGTAAAAATTAAGCAAGAGCGTAAAACGCGTCACGGTGATTACCGTCGCTTGCCAAATGGAAAACATCAGATTACCATCAACTCAAATTTAAATCCATACCGTTTTTTAATCACCCTAATTCATGAAATCGCTCATTTTGAGGCCTATAAATCCTATGGGAAACTAATTAAGCCCCACGGTCCAGAGTGGAGATCCGTTTTTCAGCATTTAATGTTGCCCTTTTTAAGACCTGAAATATTTCCCAGTACCGTCTTGCCTTTTTTGGCAGCACATTTCAAAAACCCAAAAGCGAGTAGTGATTCGGATACTGTTTTGGCATTGAAGTTAAAGCAATTTGATGTGCCTAACGGAAAAACATTTATCTTTGAAGTTCCAGAGGGTGCTGTGTTTACACTGTACAATGGTAAAATGTTCCGTAAAGGCCCTAAAAGACGTAAACGTTTTGAATGTACTGATATGGCTACAGGTCGGTTGTATGTTTTTAATCCCAATGCAGAAGTTGAATTACTAAATGAATCAAATAAATCAGATGAATAAAAAGTATTACGCAATTATCATGGCTGGTGGAGTTGGTTCTCGGTTTTGGCCAGTCAGTAAGGAATCATTTCCAAAACAATTTCATGACATGTTAGGGACTGGACAGACACTTTTACAAAAAACAGCGTCTCGTCTGGAGGCCCTCATTCCCAAAGAAAACATCCTTATTTTAACCAATGAGCGCTACACAGATTTGGTTTTGGAACAATTACCTCAAATTAATACAAATCAAATTATTGCAGAGCCTGCTATGCGAAATACAGCGCCGTGTATTTTAATGGCAGCCATGAAAATTCATAAACAAAACCCAAACGCTGTTATGGTCGTCGCGCCAAGTGATCATTGGATCGAAGATGAAGCTGCATTTATTTCGAATCTTCAAAATGCTTTTGATTTTTCAGAACATTCAGATGTTTTGATGACCTTAGGGATTAAACCCACTTTTGCCAATACCGGGTACGGCTATATTGAATATGACAAAACAAGTACAACATCTCAAAAGAAAGTGCTTCAATTTCGTGAAAAACCAGACTATGAGACTGCAAAAGGATTTTTGAAACAGGGGAACTTCCTTTGGAATGGAGGTATTTTTATTTGGTCAACATCGAGTGTTTTGAGCGCTTTTGAAACCCATCAACCCAAGCTATATTCTCTTTTTGAAGAAGGTTTGGAACATTATAATACCGAAGCTGAGTCAGCTTTTGTTTTGGAAAATTATAGTAAGTCAGAAAATATTTCTGTGGATTATGCCATTATGGAGCCCAGTGAAAACGTATATGTTATTCCTGCTACTTTTGATTGGAATGATTTAGGGACTTGGGGAAGTTTGTATGATAAAATTGTGGATAACCCATCCGAAAATGCAGTTGTCAATGCCCGTTTGTTAGCAGAAAATTCTGCTGGAAACATGATTAAAACAGACACTAATAAAATAGTAGTTTTGGAGGGGGTGCATGATTTTATAGTTGTAGAAGAAAACGAAATTTTACTTATCTTTCCGAAAAGTAAAGAACAAGACATCAAGCAATTGCGCAATCGTGTGAAGGATAAGTTTGGTGACCAACATATTTAATGATGGAAAATAATTTAAATCAAGATTTGCATAACACGAATTCTGAAGACTCTAAAGCAGCCATAAAAGCGGATGCTAAAGGACTGTGGGCGTCTCTAAAAACATTCGTTATTGAGCTTTTAGACTTCAGACACGATACAGATAGAGAGGCTACAATAGCCGCTATAAAAGCAGATATTCCTTTTAAAGGAGCTACAGCGTGGATTTTGATTTGTTCTATTTTTGTGGCTTCTGTTGGGCTAAACGCTGACTCAACGGCAGTGGTTATTGGCGCGATGCTAATATCGCCTCTTATGGGGCCTATCCTTGGAATTGGACTGTCGATTGCGATTAATGATATTGATACACTTCGAAAATCTCTGATTAATTTGGCAACCATGCTCGTTTTGAGTTTGTTAACTGCTTTTATGTTTTTTTACTTATTTCCTTTAAGCCAAGATAATTCAGAACTATTAGGGCGTGTCAAGCCGGATATCAGAGATGTGCTTATTGCGTTTTTTGGTGGTCTTGCACTCATTATCGCTAGAACTAAAAAAGGGACTATTGCTTCCGTTATATTTGGAGTGGCAATTGCTACTGCCTTAATGCCACCCTTGTGTACTGCGGGTTATGGTTTATCTCAAGGGAATTTCGATTACTTTTTTGGCGCGATGTATTTGTTTACAATTAATACAATTTTTATAGCTCTAGCCACCTTTATCGTTCTAAAGATTTTGAGATTTCCAATGTTGAGGTATGCTAATTCCCAACGTCGAAAAAATATTGCTCGTATTGTAACTTTTCTTGCTGTTGCTGCGATGCTTCCAGCTGGATGGACTTTTTATGACGTTTTACAAGAGACGCGATATGAACAGAATTACAAAACATATTTAGAATCTGAAATCAATCAAAATGACAACCTTTGGCTTCAACGTGAAACACTCGATACAGAAGCTAAGAAAATTACTTTAAATTTTAATGGTGAAATTAGTGAGGCCACTAAATCAGATCTAATAAATGAATTGAAAGGCTATGAGTATCTTCAAGAGTTTAGCCTAGTAATTAATGGAAATAAGAACAGAAGTACAGATAAAATTCTGGAGCTCTATGATATGGCTATTGACAAAATTGAAAAACGAGATAGTATCATTAGTTCTCGTAATTTCACCATCGATAGTTTGAAACTTGTTTTAAGTTCTAACAAAAACGAGATGGATTTGAATGCGTTTTCAAACCTATCGAAAGATGCGAAAATTCAATTTTCTGAGTTAGAGTTTTTTGGATATGCAAAAATGTTATCATCGTCTAACTTTAGAAGTACAGACACTATTTCTGTAGTAAAAACACAGTGGAATTCATCACTTTCTGACAGCTTGGTTGGACTTCGAAAACAGGCTCTAAAACGCTGGGTTGAATTGGAGTTGAACTTAGATAACGTAGAAGTTGTTGGTGACTAATTAGTCATGGTCTTCGAGATACATTTTACGTACCTTTTTGAATAAATTAGACGAGTATACAAAGTCTGTTACAACCTCGTTGTCTGTTTTGAAAATAGTGTCATTACTGCCTTCCCAAGCTTTTAGGCCATCTTTTAGAAAAAGAATTTTTTCGCCAATTTCCATTACAGAATTCATATCATGAGAATTAATAACGGTGACAATATCAAATTCTTTAGTGATTTCCTGAATCAAATTGTCAATGACAATGGCAGTTTTAGGATCTAAACCTGAGTTGGGTTCATCACAGAACAAATACTTAGGGTTGTTTACAATAGCGCGTGCAATGGCCACACGTTTTTGCATTCCTCCAGAAGCCTCGCTAGGCATTTTGTGGTGCGCATTTTCAAGATCTACACGCTTTAGAGCAGAATTTACACGGTCCTCCATTTCACTCCGGGATTGTTTTGTAAACATTTTCAAAGGGAACATTACGTTCTCTGCAATCGAAAGAGAATCAAACAAGGCACCGCCTTGAAACACCATACCTATTTGGGATCTCAAGATTCTTTTTTCATTAGCTGTTAGGGATGAAAATAGTTTCTGATCATACGCAATACTCCCTTGTTGATAATCAAATAATCCAAGAAGACACTTTAGTAGAACTGTTTTTCCCGATCCACTCTGTCCAATGATGAGGTTTGTTTTTCCTTTTTCAAAAGATGTAGAGATGCCTTTCAAAATCTTGATGTCTTCAAATGATTTATGCAGATTTTTAACTTCGATCATTAGCTTAGTAACATTTGAGTTAAAATATAATTTAAAAGGATTATAGCAACACTGGTCCAAACAAATGCTGTTGTACTCGCTTTACCCACTTCGAGTGCACCACCTTTCATGTAATAGCCATGAAAAGCGGGGATGGTAGCTAATAAAAATGCAAATACAATTGTTTTGATAAAGGCATATGCCATATGGAACGGAGTAAAATCCGTTTGAATTCCAATCACATAATCTTCAAAGGTTGCATATCCACCAAAAACACAAGCTGCCATTCCACCAATAATTCCCAGAAACATGGCAATAGAAATTACAAAAGGATAAAGAAGGAGTGCAATAGTTTTTGGGAATACCAAATAATTTACAGAATTGATTCCCATGACTTCTAAGGCATCAATTTGTTCTGTTACGCGCATGGTTCCAATGCTTGATGTTATAAAGGATCCTACTTTTCCAGCCATGATAATTGAAATAAATGTTGGAGCAAATTCTAAAATAACAGATTGTCTAGTTGCAAAACCTACTAAGTATTTTGGAATTAGAGGGTTGTCGATGTTAAGGGCTGTTTGTATTGTTATAACTCCACCAACAAAAAAAGAGATGAAGGCCACAATGCCAATTGAACCTATAATTAAATCTTCAACATCTTTGAGAATTAAATGCTTCATAACGGACCATTTAGTTGGTTTACGAAACATCTCGCCAATCATTAAAAAATAAGATCCAATATTATGGAGGTAGTTCATTTGTGTATAATTACTGCTAAAATAAAAAAATCTAAGCATTAAATTGGTGTTATTAAAATGGAATCATTAAAAAACATGTATTTTTGTTTCCCAATTAATTCATACTATAATGTTTAATAAAATTTTATTTCTGCTTTTGTTTGTATGTTTTTTCTCATGTAAAACTTCTACTGAGAGTTCTTTTCAAAATAATTCATATTCTGAGCTAACCCAACCTAAACTTGTAGTTGGCGTTGTGGTTGATCAAATGCGTTTTGAGTATTTGAATAGGTTCAAAAATAAGTATACTTCTAATGGTTTTCTAAGGCTAATCAATCAAGGTTATAGTTGTAATGACCATCATTTCAATTATATTCCGACCTACACTGGCCCAGGACATGCTTCTGTTTTTACAGGGACAACGCCTAGTGTTCATGGTATAATTGGAAATGATTGGTACGATAGGGACAAAGGCGAAATGGTATATTGCACAACTGATCCAGCGTATGCCCCAGTTGGAGCTGCTGTAAAATATGGACGTGTTTCTCCATCTAATCTAAAAGTCACAACTCTTCCTGATCAGAATCGGTTATTCACTCAGATGAAAGGCAAAACGATTGGCGTTTCAATTAAAGACCGTGGAGCTATATTTCCCTCTGGTCATACCGCAAATGGTGCCTATTGGTTTGAAGGTTTAGAAGAAGGCAAATGGGTCACAAGTACCTATTATATGGATGAACTTCCAGTATGGGTTCAGAAATTTAACGCCACGTCTAATATTTCTAGCTACCTAAAAACATGGAACACACTCTATGATATTAGTCTTTACAATGAAAGTGGTCCAGATGCCTCCACTTATGAGAAGCCATTTAAAGGAAAGTCTGCCCCTGTTTTCCCATACGACTTAAAAGCACTTATGGAATTTAATGAGGGCTATGATATTATTAAAAATACACCTTTTGGAAACACTATGATTACAGACTTTGCGTTAGCTGCTATTGAGGCTGAAGCATTGGGTAGTGATCAGTACACCGACTTTCTAACTGTAAGTTATTCGTCCACAGACTATATTGGTCATGATTTTGGAGTTAATTCTGTCGAATTACAAGACACTTATTTACGCTTAGATTTAGAGCTTGAACGTTTACTTAATTATCTAGACACTAAGGTTGGAAAAGGAAACTATACATTATTCTTAACGTCTGATCATGGTGCAGCCGAAGTACCCTCTTTTTTAAAGGATATAGATGCTCCTGGCGGATATGTACAAAAAAATATGTTTGAACCGCTTTATGCGACTCTTAAAGCTAAGTATGGGGTTTCGGATTTAATTAAAAATATTAGTAATGAACAGATTTTTCTTAACTCTGATCGTATTAAATCACTGCAACTCGATTTAGTGGAGGTTCAAGAATTTATTGTAAACGAAATAATTACATACACCGCTGTTTCAAAGGCTTATACTGCTGCTACAATGCAAACAAGTTATTTCAAGGATGGTATAGAAAAGACACTTCAAAATGGATATAATCAGAAGCTTTCTGGAGATGTACTATTTACGCTTAAATCAGGGATAATTGCATACGGACCCAAAGGCACCACTCATGGCTCTGGATATACGTACGATACGCATGTGCCGTTATTGTTTTACGGTAATGGAATTCGGCAAGGAAAAACATTTGCCCGCACTAATGTCACAGACGTGGCACCAACAATAGCTGCACTTTTAGGAATTGCATTTCCAAGTGGATCTACAGGAACTGTTATTGAAAAGGCAATTGATTAGCTGCTTGTTCGTCGAGATCGGTATTAATGGCATCAATATAATTTAAAAGCGCTTCTTTTCCAGTATAATTTGATGATGAGGTGATAAAGTAGTTTGGAAACTCCTCCCAAGACTCTAAAAGAATAGTTTTATAAGTCTCAATATGATTTTCAATTGATTTTGGGCGTAGCTTATCTGCTTTAGTAAAGACGATTGAAAAGGGTATACCGTTTTCTCCTAGCCACTGCATAAATGCCATATCGACCGGTTGAGGTTTATGGCGAATATCCACCAAAACAAATGCAGAAACCAATTGCTTGCGTTCTCTGAAATATGCTGTAATAAATTTTTGAAACGTTTTTTTAGCAGACTTGGAAACACGTGCATATCCATAGCCAGGGAGATCGACTAAAAACCAATTGTCATTAATAATAAAATGATTTATTAATTGTGTTTTTCCTGGTCGCCCAGATGTTTTTGCTAAATTTTTTTGATTGGTGAGCATATTTATCAGCGATGATTTGCCAACATTACTACGTCCAATAAAAGCATATTCTGGCAGCTGATTTGTGGGGCATTTGTGCACTTCTTGGTTACTGACCACAAATTTTGCCGTTTTAATTTGCATAATCTTTTAGTTTACAACTCTCTTTTAGTGAGCCATGCAAATACAAGTTCATTGAAGCGATCTGGGTGTTCCATCATTGCGGCGTGCCCACATTTATCGATCCAAAATAATTCAGAGTCAGGAAGTAAATTGTTAAATTCTTCTCCTACGTTTGGAGGGGTTACAATATCATTTTTGCCCCATATAATACACGTAGGTGCTGTTATGTTAGGAAGATCTTTGGCCATATTATGGCGTATAGCACTTTTGGCAATAGCTAGTATTTTGACTAGCTTAACACGATCGTTTACAGTCTCAAAAACCTCATCTACAATTTCTTTTGTAGCCACTTCAGGATCATAAAACACTTCTTGTGCTTTTGCTTTCATCACTTCGTAATCGCTACGCTTGGTGTATCCTCCACCCATAGCACTTTCGTAGAGCCCAGAACTTCCTGTAAGAATAAGTCCCTTTACTTGAGTTGGGAAGAGCTTAGTGTAGTATAAACCAATATGTCCACCTAATGAATTTCCGATTAGAATGACATCTTTATAGCCTTTATACTCGATAAAATCATTAAGGTAGTTTGAAAAACTTTTAACATTAGTTTTTAGTAAAGCTAAGGAGTACAAAGGGAGTTCTGGTAGTACAACCATATACCCATTTTTGCTAAAAAAATTTGCAACACCATCAAAATTGCTTAATCCGCCCATTAACCCATGAAGAATTATAATTGGACGCCCTTCACCGATTTCAACATAGTTGAATTTCCCCTCTTGTTTTAAACTATAATCCATAGAATGCTTAAAAAATTGATCTCTGGCAAATCTACACAATTTAATTTAAAATATTTTGAATATTTATAGGGATTCATCAACGGCTTTTATCCTTTTTATGACCCAAATAAAGTCCTGTTTTAGCCAAATAAAAGTAATTAACAGTAGTTTGTTAATAGCATCTCCCACTTTGTAAGTCATTGATTTCCCAATGAATACCAACAAATAACATGCATTTAGTCGAAGTATTTCGCCGTTTATAGAAATTTATTAACAATGTGGTAAATTGTGGTAAATTGTGGTAAATATTTTTTAAATTTGAATTCAATAATTAATTTAAAGCATAACACATCCACGTGAATACATTAATTGGAACATATGAGTGCAAAGTAGATGCAAAAGGGCGGCTAATGCTGCCAGTTGCGTTTAAAAAGCAGCTTGCTTCTGTTGTGGAAAACGGATTTGTGTTAAAGCGAGCGGTCTTTCAGCCTTGCTTAGAGTTGTATCCAATGCAAGAGTGGGAGTCTATGATGCAGAATGTGAATAAGCTCAATCGGTTCAAAAAGAAAAACAATGATTTCATCAGACGATTTACGGCTGGAGTAAAGCCTGTAGATTTAGATGTTTCAGGACGGTTGTTAATTCCTAAAGACTTGGTTGGTTTTGCGAGTATAACAAAAGAAATTGTAGTGACTTCTGCAGTAAATATTATTGAAATTTGGGATAAAGATAGCTACGAAAAAGCAATCGATGATGCAGCAAATGATTTTGCAGATTTAGCTGAGGATGTAATGGGTCAAGACGATGCAGATGGAATATCATAATCCCGTATTGCTCAAGGAAACCGTAAAGGGTTTAAATATTAAAGCGGATGGGGTTTATGTGGATGTGACATTTGGTGGTGGTGGTCACAGTAGAGAAATACTAAAATTTTTGGGTCCTAAGGGAAGGCTGATTGCTTTTGATCAGGACAAAGACGCTCTTTTAAATACGATTGATGATACTCGTTTTTTGTTGATCAATGAGAATTTCAGGCATATCAAACGTTTTTTGAGATTTCATGGTATAAAATCTGTAGATGGAATTTTGGCAGATTTTGGAGTCTCGTCACATCAATTTGATGAAGCTGACAGAGGCTTTTCAATTCGATTTGATGCGCAATTGGATATGCGAATGAATCAACAGGATGTGTTATCTGCTCATTCTTTGGTAAACACTTATGAGGAAGAAGATCTTAAGCGTGTGTTTTGGCAATATGGGGAGTTAAGAACGGCGCCTGCATTGGCAAGAACTATTGTAGAAGCACGACAGCATAAATCAATTGAAACTACTTTCGAATTAAAGTCTGTTTTGAAAAAGCATTTGCCTAACGGAAGAGAAAATAAAATTTTGGCACAAATATATCAAGCAATTAGAATTGAAGTGAATCAGGAAATTGAAGTCTTAAAAGAATTTTTATTGCAAACACCTGAGTTGTTAAACGAAGGGGGGCGCTTAAGTGTGATCTCATATCATTCGCTTGAAGATCGTTTAGTTAAACGCTTTATAAGAAACGGATTATTTGAAGGAGAGCCAGAAAGAGATGTCTTTGGAAACTTTGAAGTCCCCTTAAAAAAATCAGGCGGTTTAATTGTACCAAATGCAGAAGAAATTAAATTAAATAATAGAGCGCGCAGTGCCAAACTGCGGATAGCTGAAAAGTAAAATCTTAGAATAAAATGAAAAACAAGATGTACAATATTTTAAAAGGAACCTTTCTTGTTAGCGATGGTGCTTTTAAAAATTGGCGTCTTATTTTCTTTTTTTTAGCTCTCGCAATTATAATGATTGCAAGTTCTCATGGTGCAGACAGTAAGGTGCATAAGATTGCTAGGCTTAACGAACAAGTGAAGGCTTTTCGTTCCACCTATGTTGAAACCCGAGCACAATTAATGGCACTTAAAATGGAGTCGAAAATACGAAAACGGTTATCGGATCAAGGAATCAAGCCGTCCACAAATCCCCCTTTCAAAATTATTATCACATCTAAACCAACGAATTAAATGCAGTCAACTAAAAAGTCTATAATGAGCAAGCTCTACTTCACTTCTGGAGTGCTGTTTGTTTTTGCGCTTTTAGTGATTTATAAACTATTGACAATCCAGTTTATGCAAGGCGAACGCTACAAAGGCCTAGCCATGGAAAGAACAACGAAAGCTGTAAAAATCCCAGCCAATCGTGGTAATGTCTATTCAGTGGGTGGAAGTCTGTTGGCAACATCAGTCCCTAAGTATGATATTCGTATTGACTTAGTAGCGCCATCAAATAAAAATTATGAAGCCTTTATTGAGCCTTTGTGTGATTCGCTTGCAAATTTTCACAATACCTCGTCTGCAGAACTTAAACGCAAATTGCGCTTAGCCCGAGAAAATAAAAACCGCTATCTTTTATTGGCACGTAATTTAGATTATTCGGAATATTTACAGTTTAGAAATTTCCCCCTTTTAGATCTAGGCGCTTTCAAAGGTGGGCTTATTGTTGAGCAGACAACGAAACGCGATTATCCAATGGGATCCATAGCGCAAAGACTGATAGGGTATGAACGTTTTGACGATCAAGGGAATGTTACACGAGTAGGAATAGATGGTGCTTTTGGTGCTAAGTATTTGCGAGGCAAAGATGGTCAAAGGCGCAAGCAGAAAATTGGTAAGGGCCAATGGAAGCCTATTGAGGATTATAACCAAGTGGAACCCCAAGATGGTTATGATGTATATACCACCATTGACGTTAATATTCAGGATATCGCTCACCATGCGCTACTAGAACAATTAGAAAAATATAAAGCCGATCACGGTACTGTGGTAGTCATGGAAACTAAGACAGGAGAAATTCGCGCAATTTCTAATTTGGGACGTAATAAAAGTGGACTTTATTATGAACGTCTAAACTATGCTGTTGGCGAATCGCATGAGCCTGGCTCTACATTTAAATTAATGGCATTGGCAGTTGCTTTGGAAGATAAGGTTATAGACACCACATCGCTTGTAGACACCAAAAAAGGGGTTTTGTCTTTTTATGGTAAAAAAGTTAAAGATTCAAAAAAAGGAGGTTATGGAGTCGTATCAATAGCGAAAGCTTTTGAGGTGTCCTCTAATACAGGGATAGTTAAAGCGATTCATTCTGCGTACAAAAATAATCCAGAAAAATTTGTAGATGGCCTATACAGGATGAGCCTTCAAGATTCGTTAGGCTTGCCACTGATTGGAGAAGGAAAATCCATTATTCCAGATCCAAGAATTAAAAACGGGCGATGGAGTGGTATTGCTTTACAATGGATGGCCTATGGTTATGGCGTGTCTTTTACACCTTTGCAAACCTTGACCTTTTATAATGCAATTGCAAATAATGGGGTGATGGTGCGTCCAAAATTTTTACGTGAAATTAAAGCAATCGATACCTCAATAGAAGTGTTTGAGACGCAAGTTATTAACCCTCAAATTTGTTCAAAAGAAACGGTTTCAAAGCTTCAGGCGCTCCTTAAAAATGTGGTTGAAAAAGAGCACGGCACTGGACATGGATTGTATTCGAGCGATTTTTCAATGGCAGGCAAAACAGGAACCTGTCAAAAGGATTATGTCAATAAAGAGCAACTGAATTATATATCCTCTTTTTCAGGATATTTTCCTGCTGATGACCCAAAATATTCTTGCATTGTTGTGATTCATGAACCCGATAAAAGTGTTGGCTATTACGGCGCAGATGTCTCGGGACCAGTATTCAAAAAAATTGCACAAAAAATATATACAGATTCACCTTTAGTTGATGAGGTTAATGACATTAATCAAAAGGCAGAACCAGTTGAAAGTGATTATGATCAGTATTATGCAATTGCACAAAAGTACATCACCATAATGCCAAATTTAAGAGGAATGTCGGCGATGGATGCGATTGCTATTTTAGAAAATATGGGCCTAAAAGTTCAGATTAAAGGTAGTGGAACTGTATCGAAACAATCCATTAAAAGTGGTCAAAAAATTAAATCTAACACAACAGTAACTCTCGTACTATCTTGAAAAATTTAAAAAACATATTGTATAAAGTGTCTATTGAATCCGTTGTCGGCTCAACCGATAGGGCAGTGGCGATGATACAATATGATTCTCGAGCGATTCAAAAAGACGATGTGTTTGTGGCAATTAAAGGCGGTGTTTTGGATGGGCACGATTTTATTTCTAAAGCCATCAATCAAGGCGCTAGTGTAGTGATATGTCAAGATTTTCCAGATCAATTAATAGAGTCCGTAACTTATATAAAAGTTGTCAATTCAGGGAAAGCACTAGCGGTTGTGGCTTCAAATTATTTTGACAATCCTTCAGACAATTTAAAGCTTATTGGTATAACAGGAACCAACGGTAAAACAACTGTAGCAACATTATTATATGAGTTATTTAAAAGTGCGGGCTACAAAGTTGGGTTGCTCTCTACCGTAAAGATTCGGGTAAATGACAAAGAATTCCCATCGACCCATACAACTCCAGATTCATTGGTGATCAATGCGTACCTCAGCCAAATGAATACTGAAGGGGTGGAGTTTTGTTTTATGGAAGTAAGTTCTCATGGTATTCATCAATTTAGGACTGAAGGATTAACTTTTGCTGGTGGTGTATTCACAAATCTTTCGCATGATCATTTGGACTACCATAAGTCCTTTGCAGAATATAGAGATGTAAAAAAATCATTTTTTGATCACTTGCCAGCGCATGCATTTGCCTTAGTTAATGGCGATGACAAAAACGGCGCTGTGATGTTGCAAAACACCAAGGCAAAGTCCTACACTTATGCTTTGAAAAGCTATGCTGATTTTCGAGCTCAAATTCTTGAAAATCAATTTAGAGGCTTATTATTAAAGCTGAACGATAATGAAGTTTGGGTTCGATTGATTGGGCGTTTTAATGCTTATAATTTAACTGCCATTTATGCCACAGCTGAACTTTTAGGATTGAAAACCACAGAAACACTTCGTATCATGAGTACGCTTGAAAATGTGAACGGACGTTTTCAATATTTTACTTCAGATGCAAATATTACAACAATCATAGATTATGCACATACACCCGATGCTTTAAAAAATGTTTTAGAAACCATCAATGCAATTCGAACTACTAATGAAACGCTCATTACTGTAGTTGGGTGTGGGGGTGATCGGGATAAAACAAAGCGTCCAAAAATGGCACATATAGCTTCTGCTTTGAGTACCAAAGTTATTTTCACAAGTGATAATCCAAGATCTGAAGATCCAGATCAAATTATTGCGGAAATGGAGACTGGAGTCGAAGCTCAAAATTTCAAAAAAACCTTATCAATTACAGATAGAAAACAAGCTATTAAAACCGCCTGTCAATTAGCACAACCTAACGATATTATTCTCGTTGCGGGTAAAGGGCATGAGACCTATCAAGAGATACAAGGCATTAAATCGGATTTCAACGATTATAAAATAACACAAACCATATTAATAGAATTACAAAAATAAGATGTTGTACTATATATTTAAATATTTAGAAGAATCGCACCAATTTCCTGGAGCTTCCCTCTTTGGGTTCTTGACATTTAGAGCGGCAGTGGCTATTATTATGTCACTATTGATTTCTACTATTTTTGGAAAACGAATTATTAGTTTTCTTCAAAAACAACAAGTTGGTGAAGTCATACGCGATTTAGGGTTGGAAGGGCAAAAGGAAAAGGCAGGAACTCCAACAATGGGTGGTCTGATTATTATTTTAGCGACTCTAATTCCAGTTCTTCTATTAGCCAAATTAGATAATATTTATATTATTTTATTGATAATTACAACCTTATGGATGGGAGTAATTGGGTTTTTAGATGATTATATCAAGAAATTTAAAAACGATAAAGAAGGGTTAAAAGGGCGGTTTAAAGTGTTAGGTCAAATTGGCTTAGGGATTATTATTGGTACGACCTTGTTTTTTCATAGTGAAGTGACGGTCAAAGAGAAAATCCCTGCACATCTACAAATTGAATCAGCAGCCGAACAGACGGGTATTCAGTTCTATCCTGAAACAAAATCAACCAAAACAACCATTCCTTTTGTGAAGTCAAACGAATTTGATTATGCAGATTTAATCACTTGGATACATCCTGGTCTTGAAAAATATGCATGGATTGTATTTGTATTAGCAGTCATCTTCATTATAACTGCGGTATCAAATGGAGCTAATTTAACCGATGGAATTGATGGTTTAGCAGCAGGTACATCTGCTATTATAGTACTGACTTTAGGGATTTTTGCTTGGGTATCAGGTAATATCATTTTCTCAGACTATTTGAATATAATGTACATCCCACGTGTCGAGGAAATCACGATTTATATCGCAGCTTTTGTTGGAGCATTGATAGGTTTTCTGTGGTATAATACTTATCCAGCACAAGTGTTTATGGGTGATACAGGAAGCCTGACCATAGGCGGCATTATTGCAGTTATAGCTATTGCGGTTCGTAAAGAATGGTTGATTCCTGTATTATGTGGAATTTTCTTAGCTGAAAACTTATCGGTTGTATTACAAGTAGGTTACTTTAAGTATACGAGAAAAAAATATGGAGCAGGGCGTCGCATTTTTAAAATGGCTCCCTTGCATCATCATTATCAAAAATCAGGATACCATGAAAGCAAAATCGTAACCCGGTTTTGGATTATAGGAATTTTGTTAGCGATTTTAACGATAGTCACCTTGAAAATTCGCTAAATGAAACGATTGGTAATTCTTGGCGGGGGTGAAAGTGGAGTAGGTGCTGCTCTGCTAGGAAAAGAAAAAGACTATAAGGTGTTTCTATCTGATGCAGGAAAGATCACCCAAAAATATAAAGACGTTCTTACACATAATGAGATTGAATGGGAAGAGGAAGGACATACTGAATCTGAAATTTTAAAAGCAGATTTAGTTGTAAAAAGCCCTGGAATCCCCGATCATATCCCGCTGGTTCAAAATTTGTCAGAGGCGGCTATTGCAGTGGTGTCTGAAATTGAATTTGCTGGATTATACACAACAGCCAATATTATCGGAATTACGGGAAGTAATGGTAAAACGACAACAACCCTAATGGTGCACCATATTTTAAAGCAGGCAGGGTTAGATGTAGCAATGGGTGGAAATATTGGTGAAAGTTTTGCAAAACAAGTCCTTAATGCCAATGCCAATTACGTTTTGGAGCTTAGTAGTTTTCAGTTGGACGGTATTGAAAAGTTTAGGCCACATATCGCTATTATCACCAATATTACTCCAGATCATTTGGATCGCTATGATCATAAGTTTGAAAACTATATCGCTTCAAAATTTAGAATCGTAATGAATCAAACTTCAGAGGATTATTTGATATATGATGCTGATGATGAGGTTATCGTATCCTATATAGAAACACATCCAATTCAATCGACATTAGTGCCTTTTTCGCTTACAAAAACTGTAGCAAATGGGACTTATTTAGAACAAAACAATTTAGTAATAGATATTAATAAAAGAAATATAATTATGTCAACAACAAACTTAGCTTTAGAAGGGAAGCACAATATTAAAAATGCGATGGCTGCATCCACAGTGGCGCATTTATTGAAAATCAGAAAAGCTACGATCAGAGAAAGTTTGGAGGGGTTTCAAGGCGCAGAACACCGCTTAGAGCAAGTCCTAACAATCAATAAAGTTAACTATATAAACGATTCTAAAGCAACAAATGTCAATGCGACTTATTTTGCTTTGGAAAGCATGAATACAGCAACGGTTTGGATCGTTGGTGGTGTCGATAAAGGCAATGATTACACCTCCTTGTTTCCGTTTGTAAATGAAAAAGTTAAAGCAATAATCTGTTTAGGTAAAGATAATGAGGCATTGTTTGATGCGTTTGGATCTATGGTAGATACTATTATTGAAACGCAATACATGAGTGAAGCTGTTAAAATTGCGTATAATATTGCCACAGCTGGGGAGTCTGTATTATTGTCGCCTGCTTGTGCAAGTTTTGATTTATTTGAAAATTATGAAGACCGAGGTCAACAATTTAAAGCAGCAGTGAGACAATTATAATGAAAACAGTATTTGATAACATAAAAGGAGATCGAATCATTTGGGCTATTGCCGCGTTGCTGGCTATATTCTCATTTCTTCCGGTGTACAGTGCGGCTAGTAATTTAGCTTACATTGGAGACGGTAGCAATACTTTTAGATATTTTATCAAGCATTTTGTGCATTTGTTTTTGGGGTTTTCAATTATTTATGGTGTTCATAAAATTCCTTACCGCTATTTTAGAGGTCTTTCATTAGTGATGATCCCTGTGGTTTTAATATTATTAATGGTCACAATGCTACAAGGAACAACTATTGGAGGAGCCAATGCAAGTCGATGGATTCGTGTGCCTATTGTTGGTTTTACATTTCAGCCCTCGACACTGGCTGCTTTGGTTTTAATGGTCTATATAGCACGCTATTTATCAAAAGTAAAAGATGAAGTGGTCACATTTAAAGCCTCTATTCTTCCGTTATGGCTTCCAGTTTTTATCGTATTAGCTTTAATTCTTCCAGCTAATTTCTCAACTACTGCCCTCATTTTTTCAATGGCTATTTTGTTAACGTTTTTGGGGGGTTATCCATTAAAATACTTAGCTATTATTGTAGGTTCGGGTATTCTTGTTTTGATGTTTTTTGTATTAACGGCAAAAGCATTTCCTAATTTGATGCCCAATAGAGTTGATACGTGGACCAGTCGAATCTCTAGTTTTATGAACACAGAGGTTACTCAAGAAGATTATCAAATCGAACAAGCCAAAATAGCAATTGCAACCGGTGGTATTCAAGGCTTAGGTCCTGGCAAGAGTGTTCAGAAAAACTTTTTACCCCAGTCGTCTTCCGATTTTATTTACGCTATTATTATTGAGGAATATGGACTGATTGGAGGGATTTCTTTGTTGCTTTTGTATTTGTGGTTATTATTTAGAATTGTAATCGTTGCCCAAAATTCCGATACAGTATTTGGAAAGCTATTAACCATAGGCGTTGGGATTCCAATTGTATTTCAGGCCTTAGTGAATATGGGTGTTGCAGTAGAGCTTTTTCCAGTAACAGGACAAACATTACCGCTAATAAGTAGCGGAGGAACTTCTATTTGGGTCACATGCTTAGCGCTAGGAATTGTCCTAAGTGTAAGCGTTAAACCAGATGTCGAAAATACCCAAGAAACCGAAGGTCAGCACCCTTTAGAAATATTAAGTGAAGCATTGTAATGAACGCATATAAAATCATATTATCGGGTGGAGGAACAGGAGGGCATATCTATCCTGCGATTGCCATTGCAAACGCACTAAAAGCACGATTCCCAAAATCGGAGTTTTTGTTTGTCGGTGCAAAAGATAAGATGGAAATGCAAAAAGTGCCTCAAGCAGGCTATTCTATTATTGGCCTGTGGATCTCAGGAATTCAAAGACGATTAACTTTTAAGAATGTATTATTTCCTCTTAAATTAGTTGTGAGTTTGTTTAGGTCTATGGCAATTTTAAACTCCTTTAAACCAGATGTTGTTATCGGGACAGGTGGATTTGCTAGTGGCCCTTTACTACAAGTGGCTGCTATGAAGGGTGTGCCGACACTGATCCAAGAGCAAAATTCATTTCCAGGAATTACCAATAAATTATTGTCCAAAAAAGTAACTAAAGTTTGTGTTGCCTATGAAGGTTTAGAGCGGTTTTTTCCAAAAGAAAAGCTAATATTAACTGGGAATCCAGTGCGTCAAGATGTGGTGGATTTAGAAGGCAAATCAGCGGAAGCAAATACATTTTTTAGTTTAGATCCCCATAAAAAAACGCTGCTGGTACTGGGAGGAAGTCTAGGCGCGCGCCGTATAAATCAGTTGGTGGAGTCTAAGCTAGACTACCTCAAAAAATTAGATATTCAGCTTATATGGCAATGTGGAAAATTATATGAAGAGGATTATAGTCGCTATAATTCAAATGCTAACGTGCAGGTTCATACCTTTTTAAATCGAATGGATTTAGCTTATGCGTCGGCAGATGTAATAATTTCCAGAGCTGGTGCAAGTTCGGTTTCTGAGCTTTGTGTGGTTGGGAAGCCTGTGATTTTTATTCCATCTCCAAATGTATCGGAAGACCATCAAACCAAAAATGCATCAGCGGTTTCGGGGAAAGGCGCTGCGCTATTAATTCGCGAACAGGATTTAGAATCAAATTTTGAATCTCAATTTTCAGCACTTATTAGTTCTGAATCCACACAACTCGAACTGTCAACCGCTATCAAACAATTAGCCTTAAAAAACGCAACACAATCTATTGTGGATGAAATTGAAAAGCTACTACATAAATGAATTTAAAATCCGTACATAACGTCTATTTTATTGGCATCGGAGGTGTTGGCATGAGTGCGCTTGCAAAATATTGTGTTGCTGCTGGGAAAAATGTTGGTGGATATGATAGAGTATCTACCACAATTACGGCGTCACTTGAAGATTTAGGGGTTGAAATTCAATTTGAAACCTTGTTAGATCAAATAGATGAATCTTTCATGAATCCAACGGCAACGCTTATTGTGTTTACCCCGGCAATACCAGAATCAAATGCAATCTTTCGGTATTTTAAAACCAATGATTTTAAGGTTTTAAAACGTTCTGAGCTTTTAGGATTAGTTACGGAACAGACTCAATGTTTGGCTGTTGCGGGGACACATGGTAAAACCACAACAAGTAGTATTTTGGGACATTTAATATATGAATGTAATGAAAAAGTAACGGCATTTATTGGAGGTATTACAGAGAATTATCACTCCAATTTAATTCAAAATGGGACGGAGATATCAGTGGTTGAAGCGGATGAATTTGACCGTTCATTTTTAACACTGCGTCCAGATTTTGCATGTATCACTTCAATGGATGCCGACCATCTTGATGTTTATAGTTCTGAAGAAGATTTAGTAGAAACATTTAGAGCGTTCACAAAAAAGATTAAGCCATCCGGAAAACTGTTTGTTAGAAAGGGACTGCCTTTAGAGGGCATTACTTATGGCGTAAATGAGAACGCTGATTATGCAGCACTACATATTCAGGTAGAGAATGGAGCGTACCGGTTTGATCTCCAAACCCCAACTGGCCGTATCGAAAATCTACTTTTTCATTTGCCGGGTACACATAATCTATCTAATGCAGTCGCCGCCATGGCGATGGCGCTAGAGTTTGGTTGTGCTGCAGTGGATTTGAGAAACGCATTAAAGACCTATAAAGGGGTCAAAAGACGATTTACCTATCAAATAAAAACAGATGATTTTGTGTTTATTGATGATTATGCTCATCATCCTACAGAATTAAATGCAGTGTATCAGGCTGTCAAAGAAATGTATCCCACTGAAAAAGTTTCAGTAGTGTTTCAGCCTCATTTATTTAGTAGAACTAAGGATTTTGTGGATGATTTTGCAGCGAGTTTGTCTCAATTTGATGCGGTGTTTTTGTTGGAGATTTATCCTGCAAGAGAGCTTCCGATTTCAGGAGTTACATCGCGTTGGTTATTAGAGAAAATCAAAAGCCCGGTCAAAAAACTAATATCCAAATCGCAAATTGTAAGCGAAATAAAAAATATTGGGCATCCAATATTTATAACTCTTGGAGCAGGAGATATTGGAGTCGAAGTATCAAAGTTAAAAGAAAAATTAAGCTATGCGTATTAATTGGAATATTTTCAAAGGCGTGTTGTTGCTAGGATTAGTAGTATTTTTATATGCTTTTTCGTCTCATAAAAACAACCGTCGTCCAGTGTCCAAAATAGCTGTGCAGTTTACAGGAAGTGAGAACGTTTATATTACTTCAGAAATGGTTAATAAATTGTTAATACAAAATCAAGAGGAACTGTATAACTTACCTAAAGATAATTTAGATTTGAAGGAGATGGAGCGTTTACTAGAGTTAGATGACATGATAAAGTCAGCTCAGGTGTATCTCACTGTAAACGGAGAGGTTAGGGCAAAAGTAGAACAACGACGACCGATTGCAAGAGTTCAGTCTGGGTCAATATTTTATATTGATGAAGACGGTTTAGACATGCCTTTGTCTCCCCAACACAGTGCGCGTGTGCCTTTGGTTACTGGTGAAGTCGAAAAAGATCAATTGGAAGCTGTTTATCGTATGGCTTTAAAAATAGATACCGATTCATTTTTAAAAACGTATGTCACAGAAATACATCAAAATGAAACAGGGAGTATTAGTTTGAGGATGAGGGTGTTGGATTTTGAAATCATAGTAGGACGTCTCGACAGATTAGATGAGAAAATGAAAAATTTAAAAGCATTTTATCAAAAAGCAAAAAAAGATAAGATGTTAGATATATATAAAAGCGTGAATTTACAGTTTAAGAATCAAGTTGTTTGTACAAAAAAATAAAGGTATGGAAGCTCAGAACATTTCAGTAGGATTAGATATTGGTACCACAAAAATTGTGGCTATGATAGGTCGTAAAAATGAATATGACAAATTAGAAATACTTGGCATTGGAAAGTCCAAAAGCTTAGGAGTTCATAGAGGAGTTGTCAATAATATCACACAAACGATACAGTCCATCCAACAGGCTGTTTTAGAATCGGAAGCGGATTCAGGTCTTAAGATTGGAGACGTAACCGTTGGGATTGCAGGACAACACATTCGTAGCCTTCAACATAGTGATTATATCACCAGAGAAAATTCTGAACTTGTGATTAATGAAGAGGATATTGATCGGCTTATCAATCAAGTCCACAAACTAGTGATGTTACCTGGAGAAGAAATCATTCATGTTTTGCCTCAAGACTATAAGGTAGATGGGCAGGCCGAAATCAAAGAACCTATTGGGATGTATGGCGAACGTCTAGAAGCAAATTTTCATGTGGTTGTAGGTCAAGTGTCATCTATTCGAAATATAGGCCGTTGTGTACAAACTGCAGGCTTAGATTTAGATGGTATTACTTTAGAGCCTCTAGCCTCGGCAAATGCAGTCTTAAGCCAAGAAGAAAAAGAAGCTGGTGTAGCGTTGATTGATATTGGAGGGGGAACAACAGATTTAGCTGTTTTTAAAGATGGCATCATTCGTCATACCGCCGTGATTCCTTTTGGTGGTAATGTGATTACAGAAGACATCAAAGAAGGGTGCTCAATTATAGAAAAACAGGCGGAGTTATTAAAAATAAAGTTTGGATCTGCTTGGCCAGGAGAAAATAAGGAAAATGAAATCGTATCGATACCAGGTTTAAGAGGTCGTGACCCAAAAGAAATTACACTCAAAAACTTATCAAAAATAATTCATGCCCGAGTGGTTGAAATTATTGAACAAGTTTATGTGGAGATCAAAAATTATGGTCATGAAGAACAGAAGAAAAAACTCATCGCAGGTATAGTATTGACAGGTGGTGGTAGTCAGTTGAAACACTTGAAACAGTTAGTAGAATACATCACAGGTATGGATACTAGAGTTGGCTATCCGAACGAGCATTTGGCAGGCGATAGTGATAGCGACATTACAAGTCCAATGTATGCGACAGCAGTTGGGTTAGTCATGGATAGCTTGTTGCGACAAGAAAAACGAAGTGTTGAAACCTCAGAAGAAGAGGACACAGAAGAAGAAACCATTCAAATCCCTGTGGAGTCCCCTCGAGATAATCGAAGTTTTCTTGATAAATTAACTGAACGAGTTAAGGACTTTTTAGATAAAGCAGAATAAAATTTATAACCAGTAAAATTAAGTATATGAGCAGCAGTAACGATTTTGGAATCACATTCGATCTCCCAAAAAACCAATCTAACGTCATCAAAGTCATTGGTGTTGGTGGGGGAGGAAGTAATGCTATTAACCACATGTTTAAACAAGGGATCAAAGGAGTCGATTTTGTAATTTGTAATACAGATTCACAAGCCTTGAACAATAGTGGCGTTCCCAATAAAATTCAACTTGGAGTCCATTTGACTGAAGGATTAGGTGCCGGCGCTAACCCAGAAATTGGTGAGCAATCTGCTGTCGAAAGTCTAGAAGATATTCGTGCCATGCTAACAACAAATACTAAAATGGTGTTTATCACAGCTGGTATGGGTGGTGGAACAGGAACTGGAGCTGCGCCCATCATCGCAAAAATGGCAAAAGAATTGGATATCCTTACTGTTGGTATTGTGACTATGCCTTTTGAATTTGAAGGCAAAATCAGAAATGCTCAGGCCCATCAGGGCATTGAAAAATTTCGAAAAACAGTGGATTCATTAGTTATCATAAACAATAATAAATTAAGAGAAGTTTATGGGAATTTAGGGTTTAAAGCAGGGTTTTCTAAAGCCGATGAAGTGCTTTCTACTGCTGCACGTGGTATTGCTGAGGTGATCACACACCATTACCTACAAAATATTGATTTACGTGATGCTAAAACCGTATTGAGTAATAGCGGTACTGCTATTATGGGGTCGTCTTCTGCATCTGGACAAAACAGAGCACAGGAAGCGATCACAAATGCATTAGATTCTCCATTACTTAATGACAATAAAATTACGGGTGCCAAAAACGTATTACTGCTTATCGTTTCTGGTGCTCAAGAAATTACGATTGATGAAATAGGAGAAATAAATGATCATATTCAAGCTGAAGCTGGTTTCGGTGCTAATATTATTATGGGTGTTGGTGAAGATGAAACTTTAGGAGATGCAGTTTCGGTAACTATTATTGCAACGGGATTTGACGTAGATCAACAAAATGATATTACAAATACTGAGGTCAAAAAAGTAGTTCATGCCCTTGAAGATGAACAAAAAATGGTACACGATTTAATGCCTGTTGATCCTGTAAGCACACCTTCAAAGCCTAAGCAACCCGTAAGCGAAACTACCGTGATTCACACTCTCGAAGAAGAGGAAGATGAAGAAGCGATTACTGCTGTTGAAACACAAGCGTTTTCGGATTCAGATTTGATTTCAACTACAGCAGCTATAAGAGATTTAGATGTTGATTGTGAGGTCATGAATTCTGAAGAGCCAGAAGACGATTTTATAATCAATGAAGTTACCTCGCTACAGCCTGAAGCTCATGATATTGAAGCGGTTCAAGACGATCAAACGATGTTAACGTTTGACCTGCCGATTTCAAATCAATCAACGCTATCAGAATCTGAGGAGGTGGAAGTTTTTACATTAGAAGATGCTACTGTAAATAGCATTGAAGTAAATGACTATATTGAACTAATTCCAGTTACAGAAGCAAATGATGAAGGCGAAACACGTTATGTTTTAGATGATCATATTGTTTTGGAACAGACAGGAGAAAAATATGAGGGCGAAAAACAATCCGCTGAGGCCGGAGTTGATGTGGATGAAGAAATGACTTTTACTAAAGTAACAGTCAAAGAACGTGCAGTAACCAAAGCGCCTGAAGAAACAACAGATCCTTATAACAGTCCAATTTCTACATCGCTTCGTGAAAGAGCTGATGAGAGACGAAAAAAAATGAAGGCTTTTAATTATAAATTCAATACTTCAAAAATTGATGACATTGAAAAAGAACCGGCCTATAAACGTCAAGGTGTAAATTTGAACGATGTAGCCCATTCCTCGGATGTACAGTCTTCAAGAACAACAATAGGACTTGACGATAATGATGAGGTCCAACTGCGCTCAAATAATTCGTATTTGCACGATAATGTAGATTAACGCCTCATATATTAAATTATAAAACCTGAAAAATGAATTTATTTATCAGGTTTTTTTATCTTTTAAAGACTAATTTTTTTGTTTTAGTTATATTCGCACTCAAATTAAATATTAATTTTTATGAGTTTACAAGATTCAGTAATGACCGCGCTTAAAGCCGCTATGAAATCCAAAGATACCGTAGCCCTTACAGCACTAAGATCGATAAAATCTGCTATTTTATTGGCACGTACTAGTGGTTCTGATGCGGCACTAACAGAAGAAAATGAGTTTAAATTATTACAAAAATTAGTAAAGCAACGCCGCGATAGTGCTGCTATATTTATGGAGCAAAACCGCACAGATTTAGCAGAACCTGAATTGGCTGAAGCGGATGTTATCAGTCAGTTTTTACCGCAAATGCTAGAGGAGTCTGAAGTCGAAAAGGTTGTGGTTGAAACCATAGCGTCTTTGGGAGCTTCAGGAATGAAAGACATGGGTCGTGTGATGGGTGTGGTCAGCAAAACTCTCGCAGGCAAAACCGATGGCAAAACAATATCAACGTTAGTGAAAGCTAAACTGTCTTAAATATAATGGCCCAGTAGTTCAACTGGATAGAATATCAGATTTCGGCTCTGACGGTTGGGGGTTCGAATCCCTTCTGGGTCACATCAATAGTCTCTAAATCATTAATTTTCAGTGATTTAGAGGCTTTTTTTCTTTTAAGTGTGACATATCTGTGGCTACAAATTTTGTAATTTCAATTTATAGAATTAATTTGAACCAGCAAATTATTTTGTTTTACTCCTAAAAACAATAGAATATGGAACAAGGATTAAAGGAATTTATTGAAGAAACAAGACGTATAATTCCATCACATTTTGGTAGAATCATTACTCCATTATTAAGCAATGTAGGTAATTCTGAGCCTAACCCATTGTACTATCAAGAAAATATCTTTGGCTTTAAAAAACACTTGAAGAAAGGATAGTCAAAACAAGTAAAACATCATTAATTTTAAATAATTATGTTTCAAGCCTAACGAATTTATTTCAAGACATTGTTTTAATTTTCGTGCATATTCATTATGATAGCGTGAAGGATGTTGATACTTCTCTGCATAATTATTTCAATTCATTAAAACAAGTAGAGCTTTACAGTAAAGATATTTTAAACCAACAACTGGTAAAAAACAATGATGAAGTAGTTTATACAATCAATTTTATGATAGCAGGTTTAAAAGAGATGGTTCTTTATTTTAATAAGTTTTCAAGAATCAATTTAGAAAGCACATCTTTGAGAGATTCTTTATTTAATACCATAGATTGTTTTGATGAAACATTACTTAAAATTAAAGTAGGTAAAGTCCGTAGAACAAACGACTTACAAAGATTTATTAGTGGAGAAAAAGTGAATAATAAAGAACATTTTATTTTAGCTTTAGTTCGTGAATTTGGGAGTTATAAAGGCAAAAAGTTAGCCAATGTATTCAATATTCTATATTCAGAGAAAATAATTTTATACCCATCAAGAGAGGGAAAAAATTTTCATAGTGCTATTGAATTAGTTTTTGAAAATGAAAAAGACTACAAAAACTTCAAAAAACATTTCCCAAATAAATTGGAAAATAGTGTTAAAGATGAGTTTGGAGAAGATAATAAACGAATTCTTCAAGATGAAATTAGCTTAATAAAAGATTGGCTTTCCAATTATCTTACTTCTCAGGTTTAATGCCTTTACTTTTGTGATTCCATACAAAGTCGCAAAAGTTCGTATTTAGTTCGCAATTTTTTTATCTCTCGTATAGCTATAGCAGCATAGATTTGCAATATGCAAAGTAAAAACATAAAACAAAGGCTATACTATCGCAGAAAAGAGGTCGCTGAAATGTTTGGTATTTCTCTAAGAACTGTTGATAGAAAAATCCAAGATGGTTACATAAAGGCTATGAAGGGTGGTCATACTGTTTTTATTAAAAGCGACAGTGTAAACATCGAAAATATGTTTGCTTCAAAACCAAAATTTAACAACGAGTTCTAAACTATGGCAAAATTTATTTACAAAAAGCGTATTGGGAGGAGGTCAAGAAAAGACACTAAATTGGTCAATTCAGTAGCTGTTGAGAGAAAAGCCATCTTTTCAAGTGTTTTTCAAAACGAGAACAATGGTAATTATTTTGAATTGGAAGATATTCAAATCATACGATACAAAAGAAACAGAACTGTAAATCTATTTTTTGAAACATATTCTGATAAGAACAAGTATCAGCTATTTGAGTTTGGTGTTCCCTTTTACATTTCTGAAAATTTGAGTGTCATCATCAAAAAACTCAAAAGAAAGTGTAACTCGATTGACAATCAGCTTTTAGGTTATGTGTGGATTTTTGACGTTGGCGAAGAAAATTTTGGCCCTCATTACCATTTAATTATAGCAACAAAGAAAATAAATGAGAAAACGTATCCTAATGCCTTAAAACTTGATTTTAAAGGAGATAAAATTCACGGTGACTTTGTAAGACGAGATAGTGCATTTAAAAATTATCTCAGTGGAAAGTGTTTATATGACAGAGGTTATAGAAAAAGGCTAACACAACACCATAATATTGATCTGTTGTAGTTAAATTCATAAGCTCTGTGACTTAATACGTGAGGCATAATTCAATAGATATGACCATACGGTCAGAACTTTACAACCAAACACTTTTTATGAACACATCCACAAATACCTTAAAAACCTACATATCCGACGTTTCAGATTTCCCAAAACAAGGAATTATATTTAAAGATATTACAACTTTACTCGAAAACCCTCAGGCAGTAAAACTGTGTTTAGAGTTACTTTTATCGGACCTTACCGATAAGAATATTGATAAAGTAGTAGCTATAGAGGCCCGTGGATTTTTCTTTGGAATGCTATTAGCACAGGCTTTGAATGTACCGTTTGTGCCTGTCAGAAAACCAAGAAAATTGCCTCGTAAAGTGATCACCCAGTCTTTTGATTTAGAGTATGGTTCCGATACATTAGAGCTGCATGAAGATGCGATCAACCCTGGAGATAAAGTGTTAATCCACGACGATGTCCTCGCTACAGGTGGTACTGCTCAAGCTGTTTGTAAAATGGTAGAATCCTTAGGCGGTCAAATTGTTCAATGTAATTTTATTATGAAACTTGATTTTTTAGATGGTGCAAAAAAACTCGAACCTCATCCTATCTATGCGGCTGTGAGTTATTAATCTAATGCGTTTTTAGTAACGTAAAGTCGCCATCCAAACAATGCCATCTGCAATTTAGAGGCTTTACTGAGGTCTATACGTTTTTTGGTTAAACTTGGAAGGAGTTGTTTGTTTAGCCGTGCTAAGATTTTAAAAATTACTTTTGAATTCATCAGCCAAAAATAGAAAATCTTATTCTAATTGTATATAAATTCCATAACTTAGATTTATCTTCGCAAAAAAAATATATGGTTATGGATGTTGTTTTGATGCTGTTTGGATTTGGTCTTTTAGTTATAGGTGGTGAATTTCTGGTTCGTGCCTCTGTTGCCTTATCCTTGAAACTTAATGTTTCCAAAATGGTTATTGGACTCACAGTGGTGTCGTTTGCAACCTCACTTCCTGAGCTTTTAGTTAGTTTAAATGCCGCTTTGAACGGATCACCTTCGATTGCGATAAATAATGTGGTGGGCTCCAATATTGCCAATATAGGGATGGTTCTTGGTATCACTGCTGTGATGGGTACGATTTACATCGATAAAACATTTTATAAATTCACTTGGCCTGCATTGATTATTTTTTCACTTGCCTTTTATTTTTTCTTATATAATGATAATAAATTAGACGCTATCGAAGGAGCAGTTTTATTTTTGAGTTTAATTTTATTTGTGATTTTATCTCTCAAAAAACCAAATGAAATCAATGAGGATAATGCTATGGATGCTTTATCATCAACCTCCAACTTTAAAATTTTAATATGGTTAAGCATTGGCGGTGTTGCCCTGTATTTCGGGGCCAAATGGCTCGTTGATGGTGCAGTTGTAATTGCTCAAAATATAGGGGTGAGTGAGGCCGTAATCTCGGTCTCTGTTATTGCTGTGGGGACTAGCATTCCTGAATTGGCGGCGTCTGTAGTTGCTATACTTCGAAATGAAAAAGCAATTTCTTTAGGAAATTTAATCGGCTCTAATATTTTTAATATCGGTTCTGTTCTCGGACTCACGGCAATGATTAAGCCTATTGTGGTTGAAGATCCTGAAATTTTGTCGAGAGATTTAATATGGATGTTGGTATTTGCTGCACTTTTATTACCTCTTGCATTAGTGTTGAAACGGCATCAACTTAAAAAGATCGAAGGGTTTTTGTTGGTGTTTCTGTATGGTGTTTTTATTTATATCGTATTTTCTTAAAATGAACAGTTGTGATGGATACTTAGGGCCGTTGCTGTTATTTTTCAGTTCGCTCTGAAACTAAAAAAACCCACTCATTGAGCAGGTTTTTAAAATCGTATAAAAGGAGAATTATTTTTTATTCACGTTTTGAATGTATTTGTTTAGTGCCATAGTCATTGAAGGCATCTCGCTTGTAGGCGCCGAAATGTCAACACGGAGTCCTTTGTTTTCTACGGCCTTAACGGTAGTATTTCCAAAAACAGCAATTCGTGTATCGTTTTGTTTAAAGTCTGGAAAATTGTGAAACAAGGAATCGATTCCTGATGGACTGAAAAACACTAAAATATCATAATACACATCTGCTAAATCGGATAAATCACTAATAACAGTGTTATAGAATACGGCTTGTTTCCATTTAACACCAAGTTCATTTAGCATTAAAGGTACAATAGGTTTTAGTTTGTCAGAAGACGGTAATAAAAATTTTTCGTCTTTATATTTTTTGATAAGCGGGGAAAGATCTTGAAAATTTCGTTTACCTACATAAATTTTACGTTTACGATAAACCACATATTTTTGTAAATAAAAGGCCACTGCTTCTGATTGACAAAAATACTTCATGCTGTCAGGCACTTTAAACCGCATTTCATCTGCAACTCTAAAAAAATGATCGACAGCATTTCTACTGGTCATAATTATGGCAGTATAGCTTGAAAAATCAACTTTTTGTAACCGCACTTCTTTTGCAGTAACGCCTTCAACATGAATAAAAGGGCGAAAATCAATTTTCACTTTTTGTTTGTCTTGCAAATCAAAGTAAGGAGAGTTTTCTACTTTTGGTTCTGGCTGAGACACCAAAATTGTTTTTACTTTCATAGATCAATTACTCTAGAATGTTAATTTTATATCTTACGAAAACAGATTACATAAAATGATGTAAGGCCCAATTTCGAGTGCGCAAAGATACAAAATAAAATAAAATAAATTATTGATTAGTAACTTTTGATATAATTTAATTGATTTGAGCATCCCAATCAATAAAATTAGCCCAGAAACAGATAAAATAAAAATCAATAAAAAACGGTTGTTTGGAACACCATAAATTAGGATAGAATTTAAAAGAAGTAAAACGATTCCTAGAAAATTTAAGGAACTAACCTGTTGAAAAACATAGCTATGGAATAGTTTTTGGAGATCAAATAAAGTGCCAACTCCCAGTTCTATTAAAATCTTTACTAGTATAGCAGCTCCTAAGCCCGCTGATAGTTTTAGAAATAACAAAGAATCGATCTCTATTTTTTTTACGTAGTCTTGGTATGTTAGTAAGCTAGTGAGCATGCCATTAATACAAAAATTCAAAAACAAAATAATATCAAAAGGATCTAAAAACTTGTGATCTTTCAGATGGATTCTCAAATAATTTGAATTCCCAACCAGTTTTAGAAGCGCTGTAAAGCGTTGCGGTTTTAGAGCCTTAGCAGTTACAATACTGGCCAGACTGACTACAATAATAGCTGTGTATAAATCATTAAATAGAACCGCTCTAAGCATATACAAAGCTATGAAGAAAATTTATAAAAAGAGTCCGCCAAAAATAACTTACTTTTGTTAAAATTTTTCCACTCAATGCAAGATGCCATTGTCATCATACCAACCTATAACGAAAGTGAAAATATAGAAGTTATCTTAACGGCTGTGTTTTCTCAGTACAATGAGGTTCATGTTTTGGTTGTAGATGATAATTCACCAGATCAAACTGCGCAAAAAGTAGAAGCCCTTCAAGCCACCTATGGCGAACGTCTTTTTTTGATAAAACGTAGTGGAAAACTAGGCTTAGGAACCGCTTATATTGAAGGCTTTAAATGGTGTTTAAGTCGCCATTATGAATTTATTTTCGAGATGGATGCCGATTTTTCTCATAACCCAAAGGATCTTAAGCTCCTATATGAAGCCTGTAAACACCAACATGCTGATGTGGCTGTGGGATCACGATATATCAAAGGAGTAAACGTAGTAAACTGGCCGTTGTCTAGAGTCTTACTCTCTTATGGCGCTTCTTTATATGTACGATTGATTACAGGGATGAGCGTTCTAGATCCTACAGCAGGTTTTGTATGCTATAAGCGTAGTGTTCTGGAGTCGATTGATTTAAATGCGATTCGGTTTATTGGCTATGCATTTCAGATTGAAATGAAATATACAGCCTACAAAAAAAACTTTAATATCAAAGAAATCCCAATTATCTTTACCGACAGACTTCATGGCGTTTCCAAACTAAACAAAGGAATCATAAAAGAAGCTATTTTAGGCGTTATCAAAATGCGATTAAAAACAATTTTAGGAACATCATAAATGAATAAAAAATCTATACTCATAAAAAATGCTCGTATTGTTAATGAAGGCACAATCTTCGAAGGCGATGTATTAATTGAGGACCAGTATATCAAAGAAATTGCAAGCTCTATAAGTGTCAAAAGCTCAAATGTGACGGTAATTGATGCCGAAAATAATTACCTTATTCCAGGTGTTATTGACGATCAAGTTCATTTTAGAGAGCCCGGATTGACTCATAAAGCAACCATTGAAACCGAGTCAAAAGCAGCGATTGCTGGAGGAATTACTTCCTTTATCGAAATGCCAAATACCAGTCCGCAAGCCACCACCATTGATAAACTTGAAGATAAGTTTCAAATTGCAGCCCAGACCTCTTCGGCAAACTATTCATTTATGTTTGGAGGTACTAATGATAATTTAGAGGAAATATTAAAAGTAGACCCGCTGAAAGTTGCAGGGCTTAAACTGTTTCTAGGGTCTTCAACAGGAAATATGCTTGTAGATAATCCAGAGGTCCTTGAAACCATATTTAAAAGTACAGACTTATTAATCTCAGTACATTGCGAAGATGAAGAAACAATCAAACAAAATACAGCCAAATATCTTGAAACCTATGGCGAGGACATCCCAATCAAATGTCACCCCGAAATAAGAAGTGAAGAGGCGTGTTATATATCTTCTTCAAAAGCTATTCAATTGGCCAAAAAAACGGGAGCTCGATTACATGTATTTCATCTTTCAACTGCTAAGGAGACGGCCTTATTTTCTAACAAGAAAGCTTTAAAAGATAAGAAAATTACTGCTGAAGTTTGTATTCACCACCTTTGGTTCTCAGATCAGGATTATGAGAAAAAAGGGACATTGATCAAATGGAATCCAGCCGTAAAATCAGTTGAAGATAGAGCAGCGTTGTGGAAAGCACTTCTAAATGACAAGATTGATGTGATTGCTTCTGATCATGCGCCACATACTTTGGAGGAAAAATCAAATACTTATACCAAAGCGCCTTCTGGAGGACCCTTAGTACAACATGCATTAGTTGCTATGATGGAGGCACACCACAATGGAAAAATAACGATTGAAAAAATGGTTGAAAAAATGTGTCACAACCCTGCAATTCTATTTCAAATTGAAAAAAGAGGTTATATCAAGGAAGGGTATTATGCAGACCTAGTATTGGTAAACCCAAATAACCCTTGGACAGTAAATAAGGACAATATACTGTATAAATGTGCGTGGTCGCCATTCGAAGGTTCAACATTTAAGTCCAGAGTTACTCATACCATTCTAAATGGTACAGTTGTTTATGAAAATGCAAAATTTACAAATCAAAAAGCAGCAATGCGTCTAACCTTCAACAGATGAAAACGAGTTTTTTAGTAGTGTTTGCTGTTGTGTTTATGGCTTGTGAAAACAAAGCAATGAAAAAACCCTCTAATTTGATTTCAGAGGATCAAATGGCAGCTATTTTATATGATATGATCCTCATTAACTCCGCGAAAGGCATCAATAAGCAATTGTTGGAGAAGAATATCAAAAATCCTGAAAAATATATTTATAAAATATATAATATCGATAGCCTTCAGTTTGTAGAAAGTAACGCCTATTATACCTATAAAAGCGATAGTTATAAAGCCATTTATGAGAAAATTGAGAAGAAATTAGAGGCTCAAAAAAAGGTTTATGAAGCTTTGGCAGCGGAAGAAAAACGGGTAAAGGATTCTTTGAAAAAAAATAGGAGACCAAAACTAGACACCTTGAACCTAAAGCGTCAAAAACAAATTGAAGCGAAGCTTAAACGGTCTTTGAGAAAAGTTGACACACTTCAGAAACTTCCTCAGAAATAGGTTTGAATTTAAAAGCCGTATTGGTTTTTAAAAATTTATCCGAACTATAGTAGCTTTTTTTGGTTAAGGTTTTGCACAAATTCTTTGTGAGTTTCCTTTTTTTTCCCGTCAACAGATGAGTTAGCCAATCCAAACGCCAAGCGATAGAAAGCACAAAATTACCCACAGCTTTTTGCGGCGGATGTTGGTTTAGCCCTTTTGAGATTAGTTTTAAGAGCTCTAAAAATGAGATGTTTTCGGCAACCATAATATAGCGTTCATTTTTGAGGTCACTATTCATAAGGAAAATCATACTCTTTATAACATCTCCAACAGCGACATATCCCGAAACTCCTGAAGTATAGTGTTTTAGCCCTTTATAGACGCGTTTAAATAAAAGACCGCTACCCGAATCAAAAAATCCAGGTCCTAAAATCACACCCGGGTTTACAATAACGCTTGGTACCCCTTCTTGAATCCCACGCCAAACTTCCATTTCAGCTTCGTGTTTTGTCATTGCATACACACTCTGGCTGTCTTCTGAACTCCAGTTTGTATCTTCCGTAATTTTCACAGGATCAAAGCCCAGAGTTGCAATAGAACTCACATAGCACAATTTCTGAACTCCATTAATGATACTAAGGTTTACAATGTTTGCAGTACCTGTAACATTAGTTTTTCGGAGTTTATAATAAGCGCTTGGGTCAAAAGAAATTAAGGCTGCACAATGGTACACATGAGTAACACCTTCGAATGCAGTTTCTAGTTTTGGAAGGTCTTCTAAGTCTGCTTCTAACCATTCAATTCTGTTAAAGAAATCATCACCCTGATTGCTGTAAAATGAGAATACTGTTTTGACCTTTTCAATGGTTTGTTTGGTTCGATATAGGGCGCGAATCTTGAGTTGTGACTTGCTAAGTTCAAACAACAAATGACTGCCTACTAATCCTGTACCCCCCGTGACTAAAACCATAGCACTAAATTACTATTTTTTCTTTTCCCATCACTAACGAAACTGTTATCTTTGTCTTAATTAAATTTATAATAATGGCCAGTAATTTTATTGAAGTGTTACGTTGGAGAGGAATGATCCATGATGTTATGCCTGGAGCAGAAGACCATTTGATGGAGCAAATGCGAAGTGCTTATGTTGGTTTTGATCCTACAGCCGACTCTTTACATATCGGAAATTTGGTTCCAATTATGCTTTTGGCGCATTACCAGCAGTGTGGACATAAACCCTTTGCCTTAGTAGGCGGGGCAACAGGAATGATTGGAGATCCTTCTGGGAAATCTACTGAACGTAACTTTTTAGACGAAAAAACACTGCGGCTCAACCAAGAAGCGATCAAACAACAACTTGCTCATTTTCTAGATTTTGATAACGGTGAAAAAAACGCCGCAGTCCTTGTCAATAACTATGACTGGATGAAAGATTTTTCCTTTTTAGATTTTATTAGAGACGTTGGAAAACATATTACGGTCAATTATATGATGGCCAAAGATTCTGTAAAAAATAGAATTTCTTCAGAAAGTGCTGATGGGATGAGTTTTACAGAGTTTACCTATCAACTCGTTCAGGGTTATGATTTCTTGCATTTATTTAAAGCATATGACTGCACCATTCAAATGGGTGGAAGTGACCAATGGGGGAACATCACCACTGGAACAGAGCTAATTAGACGTGTGGGCAATGGAAAAGGATTTGCCATTACCTGCCCTTTAATCACTAAATCAGATGGCTCTAAATTTGGTAAAAGTGAAGGTGGAAATGTGTGGTTAGATGCCAAACGAACCTCACCTTATAAGTTTTATCAATATTGGTTAAACTCGTCTGATGAAGATGCTGAGAAATACATTAAAATATTTACGTTTTTAGAAGAACAAGAGATCAAGTCTCTTGTAGAAACGCATACAGAACAACCGCATTTAAGACAACTCCAAAAACGATTGGCACAAGAAATCACCACGATGGTTCACAGCCAAGCTGATTTTGAAAATGCCGAAAAAGCCTCTACCATTTTATACAGTAAATCGTTCAAAGCCGATATTCAAACTTTGGATGAAACTACGTTTTTAGATGTTTTTGAAGGGGTCCCAACCGCTGAGGTTTCAAAGTCGCTTTTACAATCTGGATTGGATATGATCGCTGCGTTGTCTGCTGAGACCAATTTTTTAGCCTCCAATGGTGAAGCACGTCGTGCGTTAAAAGAAAATTCAATTTCGGTAAACAAAGAAAAAGTAGGGGAGGACTATAAAATATCAAGTGCAGACTTGATCAATGACACCTATGTGATCATCAATCGTGGCAAACGTAGCACCTTTATCATTCGAGTGGTTTAAAGTGCCATCAAATTACAACCTCTGATATCAGACTGGTCAAAGCGTCCTAAGATTTCAAAGCGTCCATCGGACTTTAGTTTACCCAAATCTTGAGTGGCAATAAACGCACAAGAATTCACATTGGCTAAATCAATAATATTGATCCCGCCTGATCTTCCGTCAGTTTGAATGCAAAGTGCATCTTCAGGATCTCTTGTCAATATTTTCATCCAAGCTGGAGTTTCAAAAAGACCTTTCCCTTTAGAGTAGGCTTGTGACAGCAACTCCGTCATGCCGTATTCGCTATGAATGGTATCCACGCCAAATCCAGATTTTAGAAGGGCGTGCAATTCTGATTTTACAAGTTCTTTTCGTTGACCTTTCATGCCGCCAGTTTCCATCACGATGGTGTGTTTTAGTTCAAATGAATACGCTTCAATCAAATCTAACAACGCATA